>Ga0209163_1000288_pt1 | contig 113590 bp, 103 predicted proteins | sample MTBAKSrepl2MetaG_FD_187457 | JGI IMG/M metagenome (GOLD analysis project Ga0209163, IMG submission 187457) | Enrichment culture microbial communities om Arthur Kill intertidal strait, New Jersey, USA, that are MTBE-degrading - MTBE-AKS2 (Arthur... | ecosystem: Environmental > Aquatic > Marine...
ACACCCATGTGGCAGGCCGAAACGTCCTCGGGGTGCGAAGTCCCCTGGATTGAGAAAGCATCACCACAGGCCCGCCTCCCCGAGAGCACCGGCCGGCACTCTGGGGAAAACTGTCCCGCCCGGGAATGCCTCCGCCGGGATACCGGACCCGAAGCCGGTCGCCCCTCCAATTGCCCTGAAAGATTGCATAGCCCCGTATCGAGCGCCTGTCAAGTAACGGGCACGGCCCGAGGAACACCACTGGTTCACCACAGAGGCACAGAAAAAGGCGACGGGGAAAAACCAACAAAGAGCGCAACCCGGTTTCACCACAGAGGCACAGAGGGCACAGAGAAAGGCGACACCGACCAAACATCCAATCGTCAAGAGCACACCCACGGTTTCACCACAGAGACACAGAGACACAGAGAAAGGCGTCAACCCCAAAATTCCAATCGTCAGGGCCGGGGCCGGGGTGAGGCCCTGGAGCAGGGAAGGCCCGAGCCGCACGGGACATGCCCCGTGGAAAACACCAGGCCCCATGTCGGCCACTGGGGCCCTGAGGACACTCCGGCTGGTGCTGGCCTGCCTGACCGCGGAAGGGCCTCCCCCGGCCCCGGACCCATCCTTTTGCTCCATCCTTTTCCCCAGGCCTTCACCCCCGAACCCGGATTCACCCTTGCCTTCCTCCACGCTGCGCAGGGAAAAAATTCACCACCAAGGCACAGAGGACCCCAAGAAGGGCGAAGAAGCCAAAACCTTAACTGATCACGGGGTTCGCCACAGCCCCGATTTCGCAGCCCCCCAGACTGGAAGCCTGTACAGGGTACTGCAGATGCGTGGCGGCTGGCACGAAGACGTGCTCCCTGTACTTCACGTGCCCGGCCGCCGACACAGCCGATGCGGCACCCTGTGAGGGCCTACGGGGAGACGGGGATCCTGGAAGATATTCACCGTGAACCGTACCCACAAGCGCGCCGGTACGGTACAATGGTTGTACCTGATCACGGAGTTCGGCACAGCCCCAATGCTGCAACTCCCCGAACTGGAAGCCTTTACAGGGTGCTGCAGAAGTGTGGCGGCTGGCACGAAGACGTACTCCCTGTACTTCACGTGCCCGGCAACAAAGCAGATCCGGTGCCCTGTAAAGGCTTAGCAATGGCCGCAGGTCGCGGGGCGCAACCCGCCCTCGACCGGGGTGCGTTGTACCCTCATTACAGCCTGACATGGAACCCATAATGATATCCTCCCTTCTCGCCGTCGTTCTCGGTCTCGCGGTCCTCGTCTGGAGCGCCGACCGTTTCGTCGACGGCGCGGCCTCGATTGCGAAATATCTCGGCATGCCGGCGCTCCTTATCGGCATGGTGATCATTGGATTCGGCACGTCCGCGCCCGAGATGGTGATTTCGGCCTTCGCGGCCGGACAGGGCAATCCCGGCCTAGCCATCGGCAACGCCTACGGCTCGAACATCGCAAACATCGCCCTCATTCTCGGGCTGACTGCACTGATCAAACCCATGGCCGTGCATTCCGGGGTGCTGCGAAAGGAACTGCCGATTCTCACGGCGGTCACCGCGCTGGCGGCCTTCCAGATCGGAGATGGTGCGCTCACCCGCACCGATGCCCTTGTGCTGCTCGGGGTCTTTGGATGCCTCATGGCCTGGACCGTTTTGCAGGGTCTGCACACAAAGACGGACGCGCTGGGCAGCGAGGTCGAACAGGATCTCGACGCACGGACAATGCCGGCGGGCAGGGCCGTCTTCTGGCTCGCCGCCGGGCTCGTGCTCCTTACCGCGAGTTCCCGGGTCCTTGTCTGGGGGGCGGTCGAGATGGCCCACGGTTTCGGGGTGAGCGACCTGATCATCGGCCTCACCATCGTGGCGGTGGGCACATCGCTGCCGGAACTGGCCTCTTCGGCGATCGCCGCACGCAAAGGCGAGCCCGACCTGGCCATCGGCAATGTGCTCGGGTCGAACATCTTCAACACACTGGCCGTGGTCGGCATCGCCGGGACAATCCATCCCGCCGACGTGGGCTGGGAGGTATTTTCCAGGGATATGCCGGTCATGGCGGTCCTCACCGTCTCTCTGTTCGCCATAGGGTACGGATTCCGGGGGCCGGGCCGCATCAACCGGCTGAAGGGCGCGGCGTTGCTCGCCTGCTACATCGGGTACACCGGCTTCCTGCTGGCCGATGTCCTGAGGAGCTGAGCATCCACGCTTCCCCGATGCCGGCGTCGGGATTCCACCGGACCGAGGGGTCCGGGTCGAGGGGCCAGTAAGACCCCGGCTTTTCAGGCCGGAGGGCTGGATGTGCGGCGGACCAGCCACGGCGGGGAGGGACGCCAGCCCTGAAGGCGCCCCATCCGGGCAGGGCGGCGGGCGCGTTTCACGAATCCGGACCTTGCCGGGCCTTGCCGCGCGGTACCCGATCACGGGATCCGGCACAACCCCAATGCTGCAACATCCCGAACCGAAAGCCTTTATAGGGTGCCGCGGATGGAAGGCGGCGGGCACGCAGACGTACTCCCTGTATTTCAAGTGCCCGCCGACAAAGCAGATGCTGCGCCCTGTGAAGGCTTATCCCGCGCGCGCCAGGTTCAGGCAGAACCGCGGTCCGGCACCGTCCGAGGCGGCGTATCCTGCGATCCCTCGGAACGCTTCGTGCCCCGCAGAACGTACAGGGCCGCGAGGACGGGATCCCGGCTCTCGAAAACCTCTCCCTGCCTCACGCCCATGAAGTATTCGGTCTCGAGGCGGAAGTACCTCCGCGCCGCATCCTCGATGGCGTCGAGGTCGCGGTGCCTCATCCGCTGGATGTAGGAACCGGGGTCGCGGAGTTTCTCCTTGACGAAGGCCGACCGGGGGTTGAGCAGCATGAAGATGACCCTCCCGCCGGGGCGCAGGACGGAAACCGTCCTTGCCAGCGCCTTCTCCCAGTCGTCGACGAACTGGAGCGAGGTCACGGAGATCACGGCATCGAAGGAGGCGCCTGGAAAAGGCATGTCCTCCGCCCGCCCCGCCACGGTCCTGACCAGGTCCGGCGCGCGGTCCAGGGCCTCCTGCGACACGTCGAGCCCCGTGACGTTGAAACCCAGCCTCGCCAGTCCGGCCTCGATGAACGCCGGGCCGCACCCGATACTCAGCACATCCCGGCAGCCATCGAGATGGCGGGCGAGATAGTCCAGTTCGACCCGGAAGACCTCCTGCCAGAAGTCCCTGCGGCAGGAGGCGGCATACCTCCCGGCGGTATCCCCGGGATCGGTCACCATGAATGCGCGGCGGTGCGCTCCACCTCCCCCTTGGGCCATGGTGGAACGGCATAGAAATGGTTCCCGGAGGCGGTGACCGCCCGGACCTCTCCCATGGCGGTGAGGGCCTCGAGGTGCTTGAGGGCCTCGGTGACATGGATGCCGAGGCCCTGCGCCACATCGGCGGCGGTGCACGGCCTCCGGCCGAGCAGGGCCAGGATTTCCGCGTCCTCGATGCCGCTGTCCGCGGCGGGCAAACCGACTTCACGGCCCCTGTCGCAGATGATATCCACCCTCCCTTGGAAGAGGTCCTTCAGGGCGTGCAGCCGGTTCAGGGACATGGGGAAGGCGAATTTTTCAGCAGGGGGGCGGTGGGCGGTGTTCAGCTGCACCCGGGCCGGTCCGATCCGCCGTACCAGGGCGGCGATCTTCTTCACCTCGGAGGAGACCCCGGTCACTCCCCCCAGCAGAAGGACCTCGAGCCACACCTCGCCCGGAAAACGCCGGGTGAACTCGGCGATGCCCTCCACCATCCGGTCGAAGGGAATGCCCCGGTGGGGGCGGTTGACATATTGAAACAGGGATTCGTCCCCGGCGTCCAGGGAGGGCAGCACGAGGTCGGCCTTCATGAGGGCGCCCTGGACGGCGGGCATCCAGAGGAGAGAGCCATTGGTCAGAACGGCCACGGGAATGGACGTCAGCCCCTTGATCCCCTCGATGAGTTCGCCGATCCGGGCATGCAGCGTCGGCTCCCCGGAACCGGCGACACTGATGTAATCGGGGCGGCGGGAGGCGGCCAGCTTCCGCTCCAGTTCGGCCAGCACCTCCTCGATGGGGACGTACTCCTCCCGGTCGAGCGTCTTGACCGTAGTCCGGCCGAGCTGGCAGTATATGCAGTCATAGGTGCAGGTCTTGAACGGCACGATATCGATCCCGAGGGACCTGCCCAGGCGGCGCGAGGACACGGGGCCGTAGACGTGGCGAAAACCGTTTGTCTTCATCGCCGGCCCCCGGCCTCGGACCTGCTGCAACACTCTTCCCCGCAGCAACACCGCCTGCCCTCCGGGGCTGGGGAACGCGTGTCCGCGCTCCGGCAGGGGCGTCCGGCAAAACCGCGAGGCGATCCTCCGGATGCTCCGTGGAGTTCCATGAGACAGAAACCTCCGCCGCCCCCAGTCATGGGACCCAGACCCAGGGGCCCCGTTCCGTCGTATCCGGGCATCAGAACACCCTCCTCATTCAACGAAAACAGCGCCGGGTCCGGCCAGCACATTGGTGCCGACCGGCAGGCCGACGCGGGCAGCAATCACAGGACACTTCGCCTGAAAAAGGAAAAATATATCGCGCCGCCACTCATCCCCGAGGGTCTCAAAATTCCCCTGACCCTTGGCGATGATCAGGTCGGCGCTGTCGAAACGGCGCCGGAATTCTCCGCTGCAGTCCGGCAGTATCGTTCCCGGGGCGTCGGAACCGTTGTCGATGACTTCGACGATATCGGCCAGCCCGGCCGCCTCGGCGTCGGCCAGCGTCGCGTCGTTGATGACAGGTGCGCCCCGCACAGCGACCGTGACCTTCTCTGGAGAGATACGTTCGATCAGCAGCCGGTCGAAAACGACCTCCCCCGCATTGTCCGCCAGATAGAGGATGCTGCCGGCTTCCTTCGCCGACCGCCTGAAACCCTCCATCCCACCGGAGAACGGCTCGGTGATGGCCTTGCGGACAGACCGCCGCACGTCCTGCTCGGTGATGCGCCCGTTCACGCCCATGTCGATCACATTGCCGGAAATGGCAAGCCGTATCGCCGTCTCCAGAGGATCCTCCGCGGATGCGATCTCGGCCTGAAGATCGGGCAGAATAGCCAGGGCCATCCGGTTCAGCCGCTCCTTGGCCTCGCGGTAGGGATCGTCCACGCCGACGATCTCGCGCAGGCGCCGGTGCATGAGCTGGGCAAGGACCGGGGGAGGGCTTTCAAGGTCCATATCCGCGGCCAAGCGCAACACCTCCCGCACGATGCCCTCGTGAACGGCAGCGTCCGCCGAGACCAGTCTGGCCGCGTCCAGGGCCTGACGGAGAAGGCAGGGCATGCAGTCGAGGGACGTCTTCACAGGAGATACCAGCGGACACCGGGCTTCGCGGTGCTCCCATTGTCGGTCCCCGCCCGCAGGACGCCGTGCGCCGTGTGAGCGGAGGCCGAGCGGGCAAGGTCCCGTCGCGGGTGCGTTCCGGCCGCATCGGCCGTGCAGGACCGCGGGAGGAATCCGGCACCACGTCCGGCCGCCGCATCCGTTCTTGCGGATCCGATTCCGTCTCTCCCGGGCATGCCTGCGTACACCCCTCCTTCAAGACTCATGAAGAGCCCCACACCATTGCGGTCCCGCACCCCGGGCACGCACGTCCCGCCCATGGAACACCGCCTCGGAGCGGCTCCCGCTGTCCGCATTTGGGGCATACCCACTGGCGGCCGCCCCCCGCCCCTGGAAGCCTTCCAGGACGGCCCTGGCCCAAGAACCCCTTTCTCCCTCCATTCGCGAGACTCTCCGCCTGCACTCTGCCGGGCATGCCGCGGAACCTCCGGCGCCCTCGGCCGCCCGAGCACCCGGGCATGGCAAAGGCGCCCCAGTCCGGGCCGCCGCTCGCCCATGCGTGGACGACCTCTCCGAGTTCCCCCGCCACAAAAGGAATCACCCTGATCCGATAGGCCAGAATCGTCTCGTGGAGCGGCCTGGAAATGGCGCCACACACCAGGGTTTCGACGCCAAGTTCGGCGAGACGGAGGGCCTTTTGTACCGGCAGGGCGTCCGGCAACTGCTCTGCGGCCTCTCCCACCACCTGCCCCGAGTCCGCCTCCACCAGGAGGATTTCCCGGGCCACGTCGAAGACTGGGGCAATTCGCCCATCCCAACAGGCAAAGGCGGCTTTCATCATTCGACACCCGACGCATCCTTTCGGCAAAGGAACTTAGCACGACGCATGCCACGGATTTCCGCTGAGAAAGAATCTTCTTGATCCCCTCAAAACACGCGATTTGTCCCACCAAACAAACGGACGACCCTCGGAAAACGGTAGCCTGGACGCAACTGCGGGCAGGACAGAGAGCTGCGCCACCGCTACCGCCTCAAAGGACGCGAGGTGCGGCCGTCCTGCATCGGGAGGGGAATGCCCAGCCGTTTCATCCTGCGGAACAGGGTGGTCTTGTGGATCCCGAGATCGCGCGCCGCGGCCAGCCGGCTGAAATCGTTGCGCTCCAGGGCGAAACGGATGGCCTGGGCATCAAGAAGATCGTGGGCGGACTTCACCTCGAAGTCCGGGCTTGCCGCCCTGCCGTGGGCTGTCAATTCCTCCGGCAGATGTCTGATCCCGATCAGGCCCTCCCGGCAGAGGACAAAGGACCGCTCAATGATGTTTTCAAGCTCGCGCACATTGCCCGGCCAATCGTGGGCCATGAGCAGGGAGAGGGCCTCGGGCTCCATCCCCTGAACAGACCTGCGCTGGATCCGGTTGAACCGCTCGATGAACTGCTCCACGAGAAGCGGGACATCCTCCTTGCGGCGGCGCAGCGGGGGCAATTCCACCCGAACCACATTCACCCGGTAGTACAGGTCCTCCCGGAAAGCCCGTTTACGCATCTGCTCAGCCAGGTCCTTGTTCGTGGCCACGACGACCCGAGCATCGGCGGTCTCGGAACGGGTCGCTCCCAAGGGCTCGTAGACTCGCTCCTGGAGGACCCGAAGCAGGCGCACCTGGAGCGCCGGGCTCATCTCGCCGATTTCATCGAGAAAGATGGTGCCGCCCTGTGCGAGGGAGAACCGGCCAGGCTTGTCCCTGGCCGCGCCGGTGAATGCGCCGCTCTTGTACCCGAAGAGTTCGGACTCGAGCAGGGTATCCGGCAGGGCCCCGCAGTTCACCGCGACAAAAGGTCCCTCCCGCACGGAACTCAGCGCGTGGATCGTGCGGGCCATCAAATCTTTGCCCGTTCCGGTTTCGCCCAGGATCAGGACCGTGCTGGGACTGGCCGCGATGGCGGGAAGGACCTCGAACACCCTCTGCATGAGAGGACTCCGGCTCACCAGATCTCCGATCCGGAACCGTCCGGCCAACTCCTGCCGCAAGGCCTCGACCTCGCTGAGATCGCGGAAAGTCTCCGCACCGCCGGCCATGCGGCCCCCGGCATCCCTCAGGACTGCTGTGGACACGCTGATGGGAATACGGCCCCCGCCGGCGTCGACGATATACCCAGATTTGCCGATCACGGGTCTCCCGGTTTTCAGTGTCTCCCGAAGGGCGCAGCCGTCCCCGCACATGCTGGAGCGGAATACATCAGAGCAGCGGCGGCCTATCGCCTCCTCGCGGGACACCCCCGTAATCTCCTCGGCGGCCCGGTTGAACGCGGTGATGCGCCAGTCGAGATCCACGGTAAAAACGCCGTCGGAGATGCTCTCGAGGATGGCCTCTGTCGGGGTCAGGACAGCGGGCCTCCTCTCCCCCTTGCGCCTGTTCATACGGCCACCCCCCGGGCATGCCTGGGGGGTACCTGATCACGGGGTTTGGTACAGCCCCAATGCTGCACCTTCCCGGACTGGAAGCCTTCACAGGGTGCTGCAGATGCAAGGCGGCGGGCACGCAGATGTACTCCCTGTGCTTCAAGTGCCCGCCAACACAGGAGATTCGGTACCCTGTGAAGGCTTACCCTCGGGGAACCCGAGGGCCTCGTCGGCCTGAACAGGTCTGTCTCATTTTCCCGGAAAGGACGCGCCGGCAGAGCAGATGCTTCCACGAGTCCTGCCCGCCCCTTCCCTTCTTCCTGCCCTTTCATCATGATGACGCCGCTGAAGATACCACATCTGCGGCGTTGCTTCGATTTCCTCGTCATGGCAGCGCACATCCAACCATACTTGTCATTTCCCGAAAATCCCGAGCCTTACATCTGCCTGCCGCAGGCAGGTCTGATCCCGCTGAAAAAACCCGATCTGCGGCGTTGCTTCAATTTTCCAGTCACTGCGGTGTACGGTAAGTACGCCTCATTCCTGGAAAATTTCGCGCCTTGCATCCCGGTTTTTTTGAGGGGGATCAGATTTTGAGGTTTTTGCAGTGCGATCAGGTCTGAGATATTTTGAGCGGCATCCGCTTTCGAGAGTTTTTGCAGCTCGATCATCATGATGTGTCTCCAGCCGGTTCTTTCCGGACCGCAACCGTGAATACTCCGCCGCAGGAGGCACTTCCCCATCTCCGGAAGGCGCGCCCCGGAACCCTGTCAGGACGAGGCCAGCACCCCTTTCACCCTCTCTTCCACCGCCTTGAGGTCACTCTCGTCGGGTCTGCCCCTGATGTCTCCAAGCCGCCCTTCGAGGTTGAAGCGCTGCATGTGTTCAGGCTTGCACTCGCCGATGATGTGCCAGTCACCCATCCGCTGAAAACCAAGACGGTCGAAAAGAGTGTACAGCACGCGGGTTGTGGTGACGGCCTCTTCCTCGCCCGTGAAATAGCCGCCGTAGGTGCAGTAGGTGACGACCTTCTTGTCGATCCTCGGGGAGCCGAGCCTTATCTGCCCGCCGTTCTTGTACGCCTTCATGGTTGCCCTGAGTCCGGCGAGGAGGTCGCCCTGGGGAAGGCCGCCGTAGACGCCTGTCCCGATGAAAACGAAATCGTAGGCCATGAAGTCCACCTCGCGGCCCTTTTCAAAGACGACGGTCTCCACATTGTGGCCGAGGCCGCGGGCTGCGGATTCGATCCTTTTCGCCACAAGTCCGGTGTTGCCTCCAAGGGAGGCGTAATAATTCAATATCTTCATCGTCAACTCCGTAGGCTAAAAATCCAGATTGCACTTCAGGGGCGGGAAGATCCCTTCTCTTACCCGCCGGACAGGCTGAAATCCTCTCCGGCGGCGGATCACCCGGCCCCACCGATTCGGCTCCGGCCCATGGATCAGCCCTGGCGCCACCGGCGGCAACCGCGGCGGCCGGCGCCCTCTCCCGGGCCCCTGCCGGTCCCCCGGCTGGATCCGGCGCCGAAGAAACACCCCGTGACGCGGCGAAATCCCCGCCTCAGGGCGGAGAAACGGGAACTCGAAAAATCCTGCCCATATCCTGGCTCAGGCCCGGACAATCCCATTCCCCGGCCGCTCCGGCCCCCCGAACCCCGGGGTCCGGTTCCGTCAAATCCTGGCATGATCGTTACCTCCTTCTTGCACGCGTGATATACTCTCGCCCGCCTATGGCGCTGCGGTCTCTCCCTTTTTCAGAGATCGGCCCTTTCGAGGCGGCTCCGGTAATGTTTTGAGCTTAAGCTCAAAATAAATGCGCAGAGACCCCGTGTCAAGCGGACCGAGACAGTCCCTCCCGCCAGGCAGGAGAGGGGCGGAAGGCCTTTCCGGAAAAAAATGCGCGGCCCCCGGGGAAAAAGAGAGGCCCCGCTCCACCGAGCGGGGCCTCGTCAGATCGCGGCCCGGCCTCTACCCTGGCTCGAGCCTCAGGAAAAAGTCTCTCTTTGAAATCCGCCTCCCTGGAAAGTCCGGGGCGGTCCATCCAGCCGGCACCCGCGTTTTCGACCGCGGTCACCCGAAACGCCGGTTTGGAGGCCCAGGTTCTTGAGAGACACCGAAACAGGCGGCTTCTTGCGCACCTGCATCCTCACAGGTCGTCACCGAAACCGTTTCCGTCGTCGTCGTCATCGATATTTCCGTCTCCGTCTGCGTCCTCGTCGTCATCCGACACCGCGAATGTGATCTTGGAGACCGCAACGAGCCCCTGGAATCCCTGGTACCAGTCCAGAAGATTCAGCGGATCCCCCTCGGGTCTGGTGAGGATCAGGGCGATCTGGTACTCACCCTGCAGAGCTTCGCACATGTATTCATCCAGCGGAACGTCCTGAATGACCTGGCGCTCCTCGGTTGCACCGGGGACGGGGAAATCGAGGAGCAGTCCGCCCATCGCCGCTCCGTCGGCGGAGGCATCGTCCGGAACCTGCAGTACCAGCCATGCATCCGCATCACCACCCCAGTACCCCTCGAGGCTGTGAGGCAGAACCACACTGAGGGCAAGCTCTTCTCCGGGCTCGCAATAGTAGACGTGCTGCTTCGTCTTGATGATACCGCTTCGCGATCCGGGCTGGCGGAGACGCTCGCGCCAGGTTTGGCCGTCTTCGATCTGCTCCTGCACCATCACCGGATCCTCCGGCTGGTTCTGAGAAGCCGCAGCCTGGTCGGGCAGGGTAACATGATCCGGCGGGCCGGCCGAGATCCCCTGGGCCGTGACAGACACGGCGAAAAACACTGCCGCCAACAGGGACAACTTTCCGTACATCATGGTCTTTTCCTCCTCTTTCGATGGCTCATGAACATTCGTTCGGCTCTCGGTGGCGCTCAAAGGGTGCGGCTGACAAACTCCGCTCTGCGCAACCACGGTTATGACGAAAAACCAAAGCAACCAGCGTGCCGACATATCCGCACCGGCTGCGGCATCCTCCCTCGGTCTGCAAAACACGATTTCGAACTGCGGACACCCCGAAGGCAAGAATACAATGCCCCAGCAACGGCAAAAAGGCAAGACACCCGGCCCGGCCGTAAATGCCCTCCCTCAACGTAACTGCTCACAGGGTTCGCCAGCACGAATGCTGAACTCCCCCGGACTGGAAGCCTTCACAGGGTGCTGCAGATGCGAGACGTCGGGCACGCAGACGTACTCCCTGTAGTTGAAGTGCCCGCCAACACGGCAGATGCGGTACCCTGTGAAGACTTACCCCTCAACTGAAGGCAAATACCTTCATTCCCTGGGTGACAGGCCTCACCCGGCCTGAACCCAGAAAAACACCCAGGCCGATCGGTTACATTCCCTGCCGCCGCTTCATGCGGACCCTGCCACTGTTCGACTGACGACCGGCCGTGCGGAATCCGGTACCGGGCCGGAGAGAGGCCACGGCTATAGCTCCGTCAACGGCCCTCCTTCCTTTCCCGATCTTCCTGAACAGGGCATCCTTTGAGAAGGGCCTGCAACAAGAACCGGCTCTCTCTTCCGCCGATGGACCTTTTTCCCGGTCTTGCCCCGTGCTCCGGAAACGGAAACACGGGCACGGGACGAAAAGGATCGCTGGTGTTTCTCCCGCGCCTGATCCCAGGGGCGGTGCCGCCGTTTCCCGCGGCACCGGGAGGATCCGGAATGAGATCACCCGGCCGAGGGGGACAGTACGGACCCGGGGCGCCGGAGGCAACATCCTCGAACCTTGCCCGGGGATGGATCGAGACACGAGATTGAAGGCCTTTCCCTTCGGACCCCGACCCAGGCCGCGGGGGACGGTCAGGGGTCAGGAACGGCAGCGCTGATCACGCAGGCAGTGTAGGTTCAGGCAGACAAACGGCGGAGAAGAGACGCGGGGGCAGGAGATCGGCTGTCCCGCGACGGCGGGAGGGAGGCCGGGGGCAACTCCCCAACCTCCCGGGCTTCGTGTGCTGATGCTTACTCGATCACCTTGTAATCGGTGATGCTGATGGTCTTCTGGCCGTCGACCTCCTGGACGGTCCCGGTCACCTCGATCTTCCTGTCGACGAGATTCTTCAACTCCTCACCCTTGGCATCGTTTGCCACCACGAGGTCCCCCTCGTGCTCCGTCTTGATGCCCACCGTGGAGACGGCGCCGCTTTCATCCGTTCCCATCTCGACCACCGAGCCGGAGCAGGTCATCGGGGCATCCATTTCAGAACCCATGACAGGCCCGACACTCAAAACCGCGACGAGACAGAACCCTATCACTCCACCCAGCCACAATCCAACCCCTCTTGATCCGTGAAACATTCGCATACCTCCTGAGTTTTGATGTGGATCGTTCCCTCACAGGCAATCAACCTGCCGGATGTCCGCATGTTGACAAAGCAAAAAAAGTGCCATCCGGCAACCTCTCCGAATCGAGCTGGACGCGAACCGGACGTCTCCCCACGAACGGACCCTCCAACAGCTCGCGGGGCGGGGCGATCACCCACCAAACCGGAGGACGTTTGCATCACCCCGCCGGGCTGTACAGCGACGGCCGGTTCGTGCCGATAACGTTTCAAGAGGCGTTGCGACCCCGGTGAGGCTCCCATGCCTCCGGTTGGCGCTTCGCCACATCCGGCACAGCGAGGTTCCATGCGGCGAATACCCATCTTCGGCGTTCTCCTGGCGGCAGCCGCCCTCTCTTACCCTATCCCCGCGCCCGGAGGAGAAAACCTTCAGGATTATTCCCGCCTTGTGGAATGCATGAGAGTCCGGGACCGCGACGGGCCCAGGTACGTGTTCGAAGACTTCCAGTCTGCCTTCGATCCGGAAAGTCACGGCTGGAACATCGAGTATCTCAACGCCAACCCTCCGATGCTCCGCAAGATCAGGCAAGACCTGCACGGAGGTGAACTCCGCTGGCGCCTGGACAGCTTCAAACAGCGCCTGCTCTTCGTCCCGGAACTGCGGAGGGAATACGCCGCACTCCATCAGCAGTACTGCGAGGACCTGGTGAACCATGTGCTCCGGGTGACACGGATCGAAAATCCCTTTTCTCACATCCAGGTCCTGCTGAAAGAAAGGCCTCCCCTGTCCGGCCCCGGCGTCACGGTCTATCTCGTCCACAGCCTGGCCAGGGAGTACACGGCAACATACTCCTTCGCAAACGGAGGGGAACGGGAAGTCCGGGTTACCCTGTCAGGTGTGGTGGATTCCGGTCGAATAGGATCGTACACCTCGGATCTCTATCTTCAGGAGGACGGCACGGCGGAATTTGTGCACAGGCGTTACACCATCTGGCAGAATGGTGCCGGGAACCCCTATGCGGCCCTCATCGTTCCGGCCGAGGAGACCCTCCACATCGCCCTGAGAAAATTTACAGAAAGCGCCATCCAGGAAACCCTCAGAGAACGGGAGGTCCAAAGCCCGCGCGAGGCTGCCGATGTGGTGGAGGAATGGGTTCGGGTGGAGGAGGCCATAGTCGGGGGTGTGGTCGACGTCATCATGAGGGATTTCGCCGAAGGCTCACTCCCCGGTATTCCGGAAGCCCTCGCTGCCCGGGATGTGGCTGAAAGAAAGGGCATGGAGCGATATGCCCTGCTCGAGAAGGGCATTGACGCCGTCCGGCAGCTGGGTCATGAAGAGGCCATACGGCTCTATTCAGAGGACCCGCACAGATTCAGGGAGATGCTTGTGGGCCGCTAACCCCGCGTTGCCCTGTCCCCCGCCCCCGATCCTGAGCAACCCCCTCCTTCCGCGATGGGTGCCAGGGGTGTTCCCGGCCGGATCCACCGCCTGCGGGCGTCTTCAAACGTAACACAAAAACGCCCTTCGCGGTTGCCGCAGATTCATGCAGAGATCCGCCCCTGATTCCCCGCTTCCGGGAAAGACAGGCTCAGTACCGGGGAAAACGCCCACCCCTGGACTTGTCCATCTTGTCTCCCACCGAGGTCCCGCACCGGGCGCACAAATACTCGTACTTTTCCCCTTCGGGAAGGACCAGGAGGAGCCGCTTCCGCACCGGCATGGCCTGCCTGCAATTGGGGCAATAGAGGGCTGTCGCCTCGAACTGATCGAAACCGTCCCGTGGTGGCTGAGGGCTGGGGGGCAACATGGAGAGCTGATCCTCCGGTCTTTCCGAAATAGGACGCAGCGGCGACGGCGTCCAACCGGCCGGCCCGGCGTCTGATATGTAAAAAGTACAGTGAGCCCCCCGATTGTCAAGCAAGGAGCCTCCCGGCAGATGCATTCGCAACGCGGTCCCACCCGCTCGACCTGCCTGCCGGGGAAGGCCTACTCCCGGCCATGTCGGGGCGACGTCGGGCGACATCCCGTCCGATACGGCCCGATGTCATCTGGTCCGGAGGGTTGTGGAGCCGTATACAGGAGGCATGAACAGGGAAGAACCGGAGCACAGGACGAACGTAAGAAAAAGGAGAAGACACCATGAAACGAAAATGCTTGTCTCTGTTGCTTTCAGCATGCCTTTTGACCTGTTTCGGGGCAGCGGCCCACGCAGGGGGTGAAGCGGTGGCCGGTCTCATCATCGGCGCCGGAAGCGGGGCTATCATCGGTCAGGCCGTAGGCGGCAGCGGCGAGGCCGTCCTGGTCGGAGCTGCGGCGGGGGGGGCTTTGGGTTTCATCGTCGGATCGGAGATCGGTGATTCCCACCGGCACGCGAGGGTTTACGGCATCGCCCCGGTGCACTACGTCCCTGCACGTCCCGCCCGCCAGGTGATCGTGGTGGATCGGTCCCCCCGGTGCTGCGGCCCTTCCACCGTCATCATCACCGGCAATCATGACCGCGGCGGGTCATGGCACCGAGGCCATTCCAGGGCGGGCTTCAGGCCGACATGGGGTCATGGCGGGCACCATCCTAACCGGTATTGCGGCAGGAGGTAACACTGGCGCCGCGATCGGACAGGCGCCTGGGCGGTGGCGGTTTTCTCCAGCGCTGGTAAAGTGAGACAAACAATGTGAGGACACGGAACGGACCGGATGAGGATGCGCAGGATCAGGATCACCATCGGGAATCTGAAGCTTGAGGCGGAACTCCTGGAAACCCCCACGGCAGACGCCATCTACCGGGAACTGCCCTTACATTCCGAGGCCCGCACGTGGGGTGAGGAGGTGTATTTCCCCGTCGCGGTCACGGTCCCCAGGGAGCCTGACGCCAGGGATGTGGTGGAGCCGGGCGAACTGGCGTACTGGGTGGAAGGACGCTGCATCGCCGTAGGCTTCGGCCGGACGCCGATCTCCGCGGCCGGGGAGATCCGGCTCGCTGGAAAGACGAACATCTGGGCCCTCGCCCTCGGAGACGTGAAGATGATGTATGGGGCCAGGGACGGAGATGCGGTGACGGTCGAGCGGATACCCTAGGCCCGGGGGCCGTACAGGCTACAGGCCGGGATGAAGAGGGGCCGCCCCGGGGTTCCCCCGGCCTGTGTTCCCGGTCACACCCGCCCTCCCGCTTCTCCTCAAGCCGACGGCGTCAGGAGAAACTCACGGCTGAAACCGTCCCGTCCGCGGAATACGCCCGCGGTCACTTCCCGCCCCTTCCCTTCGGTGGGAAGAGGTCTTCGAGCCGCTTCCTCGCTGCATCCACCCTGGAAGACCCTGCGCCCTCGCCGGTGCCGCCGGACCCAAACAGACGGTCCAGTTCCGCTCTGCACCCGGCAGCTGCATCGCCCTGACCGCATGAAAATCCCGACGCAGCCCGGAATGAATCGCAAAAATTCGCCCTCTCCTTGTCCCGCACCGCCTCGGCCACAGCCTCACGGCAGCCGGTGCGGGCCTGCGGATCGTAAAACCCGCACATCACACAGACATGGAGATCGGCGCGGCAATGGGGACATTCCGCCCGGAATCCGATGGGCATGGGCTGATCCGCCAGAGAGCCGCGGCATTTCCAGCACCGTATGGTATCCGCCGTCACCCCCTCCTCCATGACCGCCCCTCTCGCCCACCCAAGCGCGCCGGACCCGGCCCTACCACGGCATCTCCCGGTCCAGATGGATGAATTTTCCTGTAGGACCGTCTTCTCCCAACAGGGCCAGGGCCACGCTCGTCTTGGCGCCCTCCATCACGTCCATCGGAGCCCGATCTGTCCCGAGATCGGTCTTCACCCAGCCGGGATGAACGGAATTCACCTTGATGCCGGAATCTCGCAGGGCAGCGGCGAGATGCACTGTGAACTGATTGAGGGCGGTCTTGGACGCATCGTACGCAAAGGGCTTGAAGTCATGCAAACCGGAACCCGGATCACTGTGGAGGGTGAGCGATCCGAGCATACTGGATACATTCACGATGCGGCCAGCGGGGCTCTCCCGGATGAGCGGAAGCAGGACTCGGGTAAGTTCCACCACCCCGAAAAAATTCACGTCAAAGGTCTCCCGAAGCGCCGCCATGGGAACCGTCAGCGTGCTGTTCTGAAAAAGGGAGTCGTCCTTGTGGGCCATGCCGGCATTGTTCACCAAAATGTCGAGTTTCCCGAATTTTTCCTGAATGTACTCCTTTATCTTGAGGATCTGAGCAGGGCTTGTGACATCGAGCAGAACGAATTCCACGTCCAGACCCTCCGCCTGGAGCCCGGCGACGGCTTCCCGCCCTCGAACCGGATTCCGTGCCCCCATGAGCACCGTGACGCCCTCCATGCCGAGCTGGCGGCTTGTCTCGCGGCCTATCCCCTTGTTCGCCCCGGTCACCAGGGCGATTCTGTTTTTCGTCATGCTGACTCCCTCCCTGTCAAGCGATCCCGGCTGCGGTCAACAGCCGGTCTTGACGATCAAGCGAGCCTCCCGGGCCAGGCGAGGCCTGTGGAGGAGACCTAGGAGACCGCAGAGATCTCCTGCATGCCCAACAACCCGCCGGACGGTGCGGTCGCCCCCCGGCTTCAGGGAACCCGCTGGAGGACGCTCGCAGCACAAAATCATTATATGCACGCCAAGGCGATGCAGGCAATCACGAAACCGGTCCGACCCCGCCGTCGGGCTTTCGGGCCTGACCCGGCGATTCCGACCTCAAGGATAATATCACGTGAACATGGCAGGTTATCGTGACAAAATGGAAATGCGCCCGCCGTGAACGTTTGGTATCCTGTGCAGGTAACAATCAATGCTGACACCGGCATCACCCGCATCGCCGTGGCCCGCTAGCACGATGCCCGGCGCGGCCGGGTGCCTAAAGGCACGGGGCGGGTCCTTCCCCTGGCCGCCGCCTTCATAAGGAGATGCATGTTCGATGTTCTGCGACCTGCACGTGCACACCAGCGACTACTCGCCCTGCGCTGAGAACAGCGCCGAAGAGATGTGTCTCGCGGCCCGAGACAAGGGTCTCGATGCAATCGCCCTGACCGAGCACGACGTGTGGTGGCCCGGAGAAAGGCTCCAGGGCATCAGGCGTCGCTTTCCGGAACTTGTCATCCTGAGGGGCATGGAATTCGCTTCTCCTGACGGGCACTTCCTGCTCTTCGCCCCGGAATCGACCGAGGTTGAAATCCCCCCGCTGTGCCGCATGCCGGAACTTGAAGGTCTGATCCACGGGCTGGGAGGCCTACTGATATGGGCGCATCCCTTCCGCTGGGAGAGGAACATTCCCGGCTGGCTCGGAAAGACCCCTGTTGACGGCATGGAAGTCGCGAGCAACAACATGGACCCGGAGGCCCAGGCCATTGCCTGGAAGGTCGCCCGGGAGACGGGTATCTCCATGTTCCGCAACAGCGACGCCCACCACTGGAGCATGCTGGGCAGATACGGCAACCATCTGACGGTCCCAATTCAGGGGACCGAAGACCTTCTGAGACATGTGCGGCAGCCGGCCTGAGGGACGGTCCTCCAGTTACCGCTCGGGACGGCTGCACCGGGCGGCACCGGCTGAGTTTACCCCGGGGCACGAACAACACGGCCGGGTTTCGAGTCTCAGGCCCCGTTCGCCCTCGGCCCTGATTTTCCGCCGGGGCACCGGCCGCCCGCACTACTCTTTCTGATCCAGCAGCTGCAGCAGCCTGGAGAAGTCACTTCCAGGATCGTTCTTCGCCGCCCGGATCTGACCGTGCATGGCCAGGCGGGCCTCCCCGGAAAGCATCCAGCCCAGGGGAAAATCGACCCGGTCGCCGCGAAGCCGGAACCCCTCCAGCACCTCGCCGCGGAGATCCCGGGTCCGCCTCCCGAGCTCCGCCTTGAAACGGTCCGCCAGACCCTGGCGGACGCGGTCAAGGGTCGAAACCGGGACGACCATGGCGGCGAGGGGGGAGATCCCCGCCCCGGCCCTCACAGGGGCCGTCGCCCCGGCAGCGAGTTCTGTCCCTCCGGGGTCGTTCGCTATGAGGACCACCACAGGCAGTATCCGGTCCGAAAGGCCGAGAGCGTCCGCGGCGGCCTTCAACCCGGAGAGCACATCCGCCGCCGTGGCAGCGCCGGAATTGTCGAAATACCCCCCGTCCACCACGCGGACCTGGGCGCCTGTGGCGGCATTGCGAAAAATCCCGGCGGGACTGATGAGGGGAAACCGGGCGCTCATCATCACCGCCGTACTCAACCGGACGGAATCGGGCCGGAGGAGCACGGCCAAATCGGCCGGCCCGCCGGATCCGCTTCCAAGGCTCACATTGCTCATGACGAGCCGTTCCCCGGTGTCGGCGTCGGTTCCGTTCAGGAACAGGGACGGAACCGGCGGCCCGGGGGCCTCGCCGTCCCAGAGGGCCTGGAAATCCTCCTGGAAGGCCGTTGTGCCGGTGATATTCCGCCAGGCGGCCTCGAAGGCCTCTTCCAGCACCACGGCCCGATCAGCGAACCAATCTCTCCTCAAGGCGCTGCGCAGCGCATCTGAAATGAGCATCGCCGCCATGGGGGCCGAGAGGAAATCGTGGCCCAGGACCCGGGACGCGCACCGTTCCAGAGGTCCGGCCTCCACGGCCGGCTGGGAGCAGGAGCTGATGGTCCCCGCCGCCCGCCCCTTCACCAGGGCCGCAAATACGGCCGCCCCAAGGCTTCCTCCGGAGACCCCGCTGACAGCGAATACATGGGAGGCGAATCGGGGATCCGCGTCCTGAAGGGCCGCCAGGACAGCCGCGGTCCAGTAGGCCGCCCGGATACCCCCGCCCTCGGCTGTCACAAGGACCACGGGGTAGCGTCCCGCAGCCTCGATGGCCCCCCGCCGGTGCTCGAGCCAGCTCCGGGCATGCACATCCAGTCCGGAAGGGACATGCCGCAAGACGGTGCCCTGGGGAGGAAGAAGACGCACAGGCCACTGATCGAAGGGGCCGGTAGCGCAGCTCCAGAGCGCTCCCAGAAAGGCCAGGACCCCCAAGATCCACGGGAGCCTTCTGCAGGCGAAGGTCGCGAGAAGCCCCACTGCGAGCCAGAAATTGACGGCCAGGAGCAGGACCGCGGCAGGCCCCACGTACGGGGCCCTCGAAACAGGGCCCGCAGCGAGAAAGAGCCCCAGGGCGAGAATCATCAGGGCGAAGCAGATGCCGACGTATTTCCGGGTACTGCTCACCTCCGGCGCCAGCCCCGATTCCCAGGAGAAGAGATCGGTCAGGGCGATTGCGGCCCAGAGGATGACGGCGCTCCAGAGCAGAGACAGGCCGGCCAGGAACAGAATGATATTGAGGACGATCAAGACGAGAAACCCGGCGGCGGCCCGAAAGTCGGCCCTGCCCAGACGGCCGTCGGCCAGCCGTTCGAGCAAATCCGGAAGTGCCTGGTGCCGGATGACGGGGATTATCATTCCCCCTGCAAACTGGGTCACGCGCCCGAGCCAGGTCATGACCTCCCGGCGCCCATCGAGCATGGCGGGGTGTCCCTCAAGATACATCTCCAAGAGGCATGGCACCAGAAAAACGCTCACCAGGCCGATCAGGCCGGGAACATGGTAGGCGGCATATGCGCTGGCAGTTCCGGGGACACGAACAGGGCCTCCGGGCGCCAAAAGCATGGAGGCGAAGAGCGTAGCCAGGGCCCCGCCCACGGTTACTATGGCCAGGTACAGCCGAAACGGTCCCGCCGGCTGTTCAAGATCGGCGAAGATCGCCTCGCGGCCTTGGGGCACATGGGTAAGGACAAGGGCGGCGGCGGCAAGAACAGCGACGATGAACCAGCACCGAACCACGCCTTCGAGGACGGCAAGAAGGGCCTGCCACAGGCCGGTCAGAAGCTCGGCAGCCGGCCTCCATATGGCCGCGGCAACGCGGATTCCTCTCTGCCGGATTCCCATGCCCCCCTCCTTCCAGGGTGCCCGAGGTCCTCCGATCCGGCGGGATCACCTCCCGCCATGGAACCCCGCGTCCCGCCGGATTATAGCCCCGGCCCGGGGAAAGGGATAGGAAGAGCCGACATTCAAGACCGCGACCCTCCGGGCGACGGCGCCGCCTCTGACAGTTCCATTTTGGAAAATGAGCTGTTTCAATGAGTTGTAAAGCATACAGGGGGACGTGGCACAACCATTGCCCGTACGCGGCGCCCAAAATCCTGCGTATTCATCCCCTCGCGCGCCGGCCTCGGCCTTCATCGCTGCGGCGTCCAGGCGTGCCCGCACTCAGGAGCGGGGCGTACGTCTCGTCTCCTTCCCCAATCAGCGCTTACCTTCCCCTCTGCAGGATGATACAATCAAAAGTGTAGTGCCCCTCGCCGCTTGAGAAGATAGGCCGCTTCCCCTGTGACCTCGGGTGGTATCCCCTGCCGGCCGGGCGCAAGAGGCCGGATCCGGCCGTGAAGACTGCGGACAGGCCCCGAAGAGGCGTGCCCGCGCAGGGACACCCGAAATGTGTGTCTCACCGGTCTTTATGAATATCGGAGGCAGAAAATGAAAAACCACCTGTTCGCCCTCTCCGCCGTGTTCCTGTCTCTCTCCCTCGCCGCGTGTGCCCCTGTGCCCGCGGATCGATACAACACCCAGAGGGGCGCTGTCATCGGGGGCGGGGTGGGGGCCCTTCTCGGCCAGGCGATCGGTCGCAACACCGAGGGTACCCTCATCGGGCTTGCCGCCGGGACAATTCTTGGTGGTCTGGTGGGAAACGCCGTGGATCAGGACTATCAGGCCGCCAGGGAGGCCGCCTACTACGGGAAACCCGTGATCTACTATGACGAGAACGGACGCGCCGTCGAGGCATTGCCCGAAGGTGCTTACCGCCCAGATTGCCGGACCGTCCGGAAACGGACCTGGGAGAACGGGGTACTGGTGCGGGAGACCCTGGAGGAGGTCTGCGGGGCTCCCCAGCCTCCTGCCGTGCGGTATTACTATCCGCCTTCGCCGCCGGCCTATTACGGATGGTGGGGCTTGCCCCTGTACCCCAGCGTCTCCTTTCACTACTCCTATTCCAGGCCATACTTCCGCGGACACGGGTATCGCCCGCACCGCCACTATTACCCCTGGCGTCGATAGGAACCGCAGGAAGTTTCAGCCCACTGATGTTTTTCGGGCGGAGAGAAAGAGGAGCGGTCGGGCCTTACCCCCTGGACGAAGCCGTTCCAACCCGAACATGCGCCACCCTGAAGTATCGCCCCGGTTTTCCTGACCAGTCCGGTTCTCTCTTCAGGATGCCGGGGTGTCCGGCCGTTCTTCGCAGCACCCCTCATGAAGTAGAGATTGCACCGCCATCCGGTCCGACGGCTCGGGAGCCGGATGTATTGCGGTCGGGCTCAGAGGCGTATCCCCGCCGGTTCAAAAAAGGAATGCAAAAACCACGGACACGTCTTTAACCGACACAGAGCCGCCGGATCGACGTTCTCTACCTCTGCGGGGACTGGGGACACCCCTGTCCCCATCCCCGCAGGACAAGGCCGGGAATGACCGGCCTTCACCTGAACAAAAAAACTTTGCCTGCCGTTCAGCTCACGGCATAGGGTGTTTCATTTTCATTGCCACATTGCGCTTCAAAGCGTGATCGCGTCCGAATGTGATGCAGGCGGTGCGGCAGGATCCGCAGTTGATGCACTTTCCGGTGTCGACACAGATGGAGCCTTGCTGCTCGAGAAGCGCACCTACGGCGCATACCGGCAACGCAAAACAGGACGCACAGTTCATCTTGCAGATCGCTTTCAGCATTGGAAACCTCCTTAGTAAGCCTTCATGGCAAAAACCGCTGCTCGTCACCCCAGCGTCAAAGCAAGCCGGCGAAACGTCCGGGCCGGGCCGGATCCGGCACATTCAGCCAAGAATTTTGTTCACCTCTTCCCGGTCGGCATCCATGACGTAGGTGATGCCTGAAACCTCGGCGGCGTCCCGGGTGAGCGCCATCAGGTCGTTGCGGTCGATATAGCGGAGAGCGAACTTGCGGGCACCGGCCATGAGCTGCTGCAGCCCCTGCTTGAGCCGGTCGATATAGGAGTACATGCCGATGGCGCCGGCAGGGAGCTCGGCGAAGTCGCTCCCGAAGCGCTCTTTCAACTGGGCACCCACGGCGAACAGGCGCAGATACCCCTCTTCAGCCGGTTCGCCCTCGACATCCATCTTCTGGGCCATGAGCCTGCCGTGGGTCTTCCCCACCATGGCCGCGGTGAAAATGGCCCGCCCCAGGCAGATGGCCTTCACATATGGGGCCCCGAGGGCTATGGCCTTGAAGATATGGTCTTCCAGGGAAAGCCCTCCGGCAATGGCGATCGGGGGGATGTACGCGCCCCTTGCGGCCAAACGCTCGCACATCTGGTGCGTCAGACACTCGAGCTGGACGGTTGGGACACCCCACTCATTCATCATCCGCCAGGGGCTCATTCCGGTTCCGCCCCCGGCCCCGTCTATGGTCAGGAGGTCGATCCCGGCGTCCGAGGAATACCGGATGGCCCTCGCAAGGTCGGCGGGCCTGTATGCCCCGGTCTTGAGGGTGACGTACTTCGCCCCGGTAGCGCGCAGGTGCTCCACCGACCTGTGGAATGATTCCTCCTCCACCATGCCCAGACGGGAGTGCCGTTCGAATTCCTTGATACCTCCGGCACGGAAGGCCGTCTGGACCGCCGGATTGGTCGGATCAGGAAGGACTATGTACCCCTTGTTCTTGAGCTCCATTGCCCGCTCTATCGAATGGAGCTTCACCTCGCCGCCGATGTCCTTAGCCCCCTGCCCCCACTTCAGCTCGAATATTTCGACCCCCAGCTTCTCGATCACGTATTCAGGAACGCCGAGTTTTGTGTCCTCCACATTGGCCTGTACGATGATCCCGCCGGTGCCGTCGTACCATCTCCGGAATGCATTGACGCGGCGTTCCATCTCCGGCGACCTGACCACCTTCCCGTCCTTGAATTCCGCCTTGGAGTCCATCCCGCAAATATTCTCGCCGGCGACCACGATCACACCGGAAATCGCCGCCCCCACGGCGACCTCCTCCCAGTTGATACGCGCAATGTCCGTGGACCCCACCGCCCCGGTGAAGACCGGAAAGTTCATTTTGAGGCCCCCGTCGCGCCCCACCGATGTAGTGGTATCCACAGCCGGAAACGTCGCCTTGTCCGAATCCGCCTCGATCCCCACAGCACCCACCGCGGTCCCCTGGATGTTGAAATGAGAAAAATCAACCGGGTAATCCTTCTCGGATCCGGCGGTGATCTTCCCGAAAGGCATGGGGTAGATCATTTCCCTCCCCTTGAGGGCCGACCTGCCGATTTCGCACGGGCCTTCGCAGCCGTCGATGCAGGTCACGCAGATGCCTGATATGGGCGCCGGGGTCACTCGCGTGGTAGTCAGGGTTGCAGCACTTTGATTGGGCTTGCTGAACGTCATTGATCGATCTCCTCCACTCCGGCCTGTCTCGGCCTGATGTATGCGCTTCCTGATGGAATGCGGGAAAAACGTGATCTTACGCCGAGTTGCGGCGAGAGCTTGCCGATAATAGCGGCGGGCGTGAAGCGAACAGCAGACACGGCTGACCGGCGGAAATGAAAACCCAATACACGCAAAGGCGGGCCTCCAGGTTATTTGAGGCAAGTTCATGCCGATAATATCATGGCAAACAGATTTTTCAATGAAAAAATATCCGGCTGTAAAGAAAAACTCGCGGAGGTTCCAGGAAAATTTCTGGAGAATGGACGCTAAATTCGGCAATATTGCCGAACTGCCGGTTCAGGTCGCGATCAAACCGGACGGCACAGCAGCGGTCCGCCCCGAAGAATTTCGCGGAACCTGGGCGACAGACGGTCCAGGGGGACCACTGGAATTCAAAATGGGGCACCGACAATCGGCAATTTTGCCTTTTATGCTTGCACCTCGCCCCCTTTTTTTGTATGAAATGACCATGGCGGAACGGGCGGAAAAGAAGCAATTGGCAATCCTGCGGCTCCTCCGGAAGGCCGACCGTCCCATGGGAGGGCGCCAGCTGGTGGAAAACCTGCGGGCCATGGGACATGAAGTGAGCGAACGGACGGTCCGCCACTATCTCCTTGACCTGGACCACCGGGGGCTCACGCAGAACCTGGGGAAGAAGGGCCGGATCATTACCGCCCAGGGCATGAAGGAGGCTGAAAGCGCCAGGATCATCGAAAAGGTGGGATTCCTTGCGGCCAAAATCGATCAGATGACGTACCGCATGACCTTCGACCTCTACAAGCGGACCGGGACCGTCATCGTGAACGTCAGCCTCGTCCCGGCGGAACAGATGGGGGCTATCACGTCCCTGGTCAGCCGGGTGTACGAGGCAGGATATTCGATGGGCACAATGATGACACTGCTGGCCCCGGGGGAAAAGATGGGGGATGTCACCATCCCGGAAAACATGGTCGGCCTGGGGACCGTCTGCTCCATCACCCTCAACGGCGTTCTGCTGGCCCACGGCATCCCAACGAAGTCCACTTTCGGGGGGCTGCTCGAGCTCCGGGACCGCAAACCCGTCAGGTTCGTGGAGATCATCACCTATGAAGGCACGAGCCTCGACCCGCTCGAAATCTTCATCAGAAGCGGGATGACAGACTACAATGGAGCGACATCCACGGGAAACGGCCGGATCGGTGTGGGCTTCCGGGAGTTTCCAGCGGACAGCCGGGGCGACGTCATGAAGCTCGTCCACAAACTCGAAGCGGTCGGGCTCGGCGGATTCCTGATGTTCGGCTGGCCAGGCCAGCCGCTTCTGGAAATCCCCGTGAGCCAGGGACGGGTGGGGGCCATTGTCATCGGCGGCCTGAATCCCGTTGCCATTCTGGAAGAATTGCACATCCGCGTCAGATCCCGGGCCCTGGCAGGCATGATCGAATACGAAAAGCTTTTCCACTACCAGGAAATGGCCGAACGGGTGAAAGGACTGGGATGAAGGCGGAAGGACCGCCTGTCCCATGGACGCCCCGAGATGTCGCACCCGGGGTCCTGCCAGGGCGAGCGCCCATGGAGAGACCTGACACCCGACGTGAGAGAACACCCGGCGCTCAGGCTGAACCGGACCGGCGTTCCCACAAGGGCTCCGGTGCGCCCCCTGCCCCGGCCTTGTTCTGAAACACCGCCGATCCTCTCCGGGCAGCCCTCCGCCCGCCCGGGTATCCTTGATTTCGCCGAACCACCTGCGTGAACCATTACGCGGCGCCGGGTCCGGCCGAGAAGGCGGTGAAAGCCCTCGGAACCCCCGTGTGCACGACACTGCGGGACCGCGTACGCCCTTTCGTCGCTTCTTTCAAAACACCCCGCGTCTCCGAATCCCCTGATGCGCCGACATATATTGGAGATCCGGCACCACACACCCCAGCCGCTCGGCGGGGCGAAAAAACGGCCCCGGTGTTTATGTCGCACCGGGGCCTTTCCCTGCCCACATATTCTGTGCTACAAGGAGAGAAACCGGACCATAATGCGCCGTGGCCTCTTGGAGACGCATGGTGACAGACGGCGCGCCTGCCTGCAAAACCGCCTCGGCGGGATCAAGGGGGGGCCCTATGAGAATCGCAACCCTCATGTGCGTTTTCCTGGTCTTCTGTTCAGGGTGCACGGGCAGGAGTGACCAGACGCTGCAGGCCTACAATGCCCTGGGACGGGGACAGCATCTCGATCTCGTCACGGACGGGTACATCATCGGCATCGAGAAATACGCCAGAAAAGACATGGCCCATCCCCCTGAACCGGGCTATCCTGACCGGCTGCACGAGAAGATCAACCCGGGCAACGATGCCCTCATCGAGGAAGAAAACAGTGAGTTTCGAGGCGCCACCCACGACAGGAAGGCCATGGCTGTGACCCAGATCGCCTCGTATTTTCCTGACAGGAAATACGTATACAATGCCTATGCCGGGAACCTGGAAGGCGATATCGACTACGAGGGGGGCTGTAGCGGACTGAAAGCCCTTCAGATTGATCTTCAGGACCGGCTTCGCGGGGCGATACGGCAGGGGCGGCCGTTCACGCACATTTTCATCATGAGCATGGGATGGAACAACGACCAGTATGTCTCCATTTCGCGCTACAACAAAATCCTGACCAATCTCGCAGAGGTCGCGGACGAGAAAGGCAACGCCGCATTTCGGCCGCTGGTTGTCGGCCTCACCTGGCCTTCGGCCTGGTTTTCCATAGAAGACAACTGGCTGAAGAAAAAGGTCATCGGTCACCTCGGCAGTTATACGAACAAGAGCAACGATGCCGATGAAATCGGCTATTCCATCGCCAACTGGCTGATCAATGTCCATCTGCGGGGGGTAAGGGACGAACTTGGGCTTGGGGATTTTCCCAAGGTGATCGCCGTGGGGCACAGCATGGGGGCGCGGCTCCTTTCCAGGGCGGTTTTCAGCAAAGATTACCTGAGCATTCCCCCTGCTCCCGGCCCGGATGTCGTGGATATCTTTATCGGCCTGCAGGGGGCCTTCAGCGCAAGAAGATTCGTGGCCGCGGACAGTGGCGAGGGGGCCCCCTACAGGGACCATGCCGCCCTTTCCACCCGGATCGTTCTCACCTCTTCTGAAAACGACAGGGCCAATCCTTTCGCCTTCTGGTCGAAGCATGCCGGAGGGGGAAACGGACTCAAGTACATGAAGTCCCGCCCGGACATCTTCGCGGTCTTCGTCTGGCGGCAGGACAGGGAAAAGGCAGCAGCCGCCCTCGATGACCATGGCCGGGAGAAAAAAATCGTCACCCTGGACGTCAGGGAGATCGTCACCGGGAATGACGCCCACAACGACATTCTCGACGCGGACATCGCTGAATTGATCTGGCACTGTCTCCGGAGCGTCTCATAGAGGAGAAGCGGACATTGCGGAGAGAGAAAGGAGTTGCGGGGGGACGATCTCCCGGCGACCGTCGCACCAGCGAGAAAGGAGAATGCCCCGAAAAGGAGCGCATGCTCCGAAGCATGACGGCCCGGCGGTCCGGCACTTCATGAAAGTTATGTCAGGCCCCTTCCCCGGGAAGGGAGCATTCCACATCAAGGAGGAGAAACATGGAACACAAACTCCCGGCACTGCCCTACGCGCAAAATGCACTGGCGCCGCACATCTCCGGCGAGACCCTGGAGTACCATTACGGAAAGCACCACGCCGCCTACGTGGCCAACCTGAACAAGCTGATCCCCGGCACCGATTTCGAAAACATGTCCCTGGAGGAAATCATCACCCGTTCATCCGGCGGCATATTCAACAACGCCGCCCAGGTCTGGAACCACACCTTCTACTGGAACGGTCTCAAGCCCGGCGGCAGCGGCGAGCCTACAGGGGCCTTGGAGGCCGCCCTCAACAAGGCCTTCGGCTCCTTCGCCGGGTTCAAGGAGAAGTTTTCCGCCTCCGCAGTCTCCAACTTCGGCTCCGGCTGGACCTGGCTCGTCAAGAACAGCGCCGGCCTGGAAATCGTCAACACCGGAAACGCAGGAAACCCAATGACAGACGGCGGGACGCCGCTGTTGACCTGCGACGTGTGGGAACACGCCTATTACATCGACTACCGGAATGCCCGTGCCAAATATGTGGAAGCGTTTTGGCACCTGGTGAACTGGGACTTTGTGGCCCGAAACCTCGGCTGACCGCACAATAGCGACAGGCCCGGCTGGGGCGCATGGCCCGGGCGGACCGCATCCTCGCTTCGCGGACCGAGGCCGAGCAAGCGCCCCCTTGAGGCCTGTTCCGGTTCCTGGATTGGTCGGGCCGGGAATTAGAGACTCTCTGCCGCGCCCCTTCTGAAACCGAAGACGCGCTTCACCGGACCGCCTCCCCGGGCCTGTTCCCCGATTCGGCCTGCCTGATTGCCTCCTGGGCACGATTCACATACCTTATTCCCAGGGGGAAAAGAATCGAGTAGGGAATCCACAGCAGATACCGGTACGGGCTCGACAAGGCCAGCAAGAGGCCCAGAAACACCGTCATGACAATCCAGCCCGCGGCGCATGTCTTGACCATGAAGGCCCGTTCCCGCGGACCGGCCGTGTTCGTGATGCTGAAGTACGTTCCGACGATTCCGCCGGCGGTGCCGATGACCCCCCCGGCGATTCCTCCGATCCACCCGGCATCCATGGCGGCACCTCCCATTTTTCAGTGGATACGGCGGGGCTCGTCCGTGTGGCGCGGGCGGTCTCCGCTACTCGACCGCATAGAGCGCGCGCCGGACTCCTCCGTCAACCTTTCGGCATTTTTCACCGGAAATCCAATCCGGTTGCCGCCCGACGCCCCGGCGTCCGGCTGGCTCCTGCCAGCCGAGAATCTCAGGGCGGGTCGGTTCCGCTCCGCCCCTAATCTTTGTGAAGGCGCCTTAAGGAACCCGCCGTGCCGGTCTTTTTAGAAATGATCCCGCTGAAAAAACCCGATTCTCGGCGTTGCTTCAATTTTCCAGTCACTGCGGCGTACACTCAGTACGCCTCATTCCTGGAAAATTTCGCGCCTTGCATCTCGGGCTTTTTGAGCGGGATCAGATTTTGAGGTTTTTGCAGTGCGATCAGAAATGATATCTCACCCGGAGTTCAAGTCGCCAGTCGTTCTGCTTCTCTCCGAATTCGCTCAGCCGCTTACCCACAAACCACGTCCCCTTCAATCGCAACTCCAGGTTGGTGACGCCCGTATAGAGCAGCTCGGGAGAGAGGGAGAAGCCCCCGCCGTTGAGGTTCACTATGGCGGTCACCGCCGGCGTCAGGTAGAGGATGTCGAACGGCTCTTTCCGGCTCGCCCTCACGTATAGGTAATCCGTCATGGGATTCATCCCGGAGTATCCCGCTTCGCCGAGATTTCGGGCCTGCCGCAGCAGGCCGGCGTCACCGGTGGCGGCAAACACATCCATACCCGACTCGGCGAAAGCGAAATACCTCCGGATCTCGTCGCGGCTGAAGCCCGTGCCGTTGTGATAGTATTCGGCGATCCAGGTTGTCTCCGCCTCGGTCAGATAGCGAAGGCCGACCAGCCAGCTTTGCGCCTTTCCCTCCTTTTCTGCCAAGGCGCCGGCGCCGTCGATGACCTGTTTGCGGACGCTGCTGATATGGGCGAATTCACCATGGACCTCGAAATTTGTAGTAATATTGCGGGCGAAATCGACGCCCCAGCGGTTGGATCGGCTGCCGCCGGTCAGAAACAGCAGATCGATATCAGTGTCCTGAAAGAGAAAATACAGCTTGCCCCCGGCGTTGAGATGGTCCGATTCGCCGAAATCGCCGTTGATCCCGCCGTTCACGGGAAGGAGCACGGGTGTCAGGGAGACGGTCCGCAGAGGGCCGGCGAAACTCCTGATGTACGAGACCGAAGCGAGAATGAAACCCTCCAGGTTCAGCTCCGGGTCGTCGGGATCCTTGGGGCGGTCGAGAAAGGCGACGGGATTCCACGCATACCCGGTGCCCCAGCGCAGACTTTTCTTCCCCGCCTCTATCCCCAGGGCCGGCGAGGGCTTGAGTGAGATGGAGGCGTCGTATAGGGTCGTCTCCCGGGAATCATCCAGGCTGGAGTTGCGGAAAGCGCTGTTGGAGCGGACGAAGAGCCTCCCCATGCCCTTCTCCAGGCTCCCTTCAAGCTGCAGCTCGCCGTTGAAGTCGGTGGTGGTCCTCCGGGCCTCGTCGCGGTCGAAGAAGCGGAGCCTGTACAGCACAGCATTCCGGTCGAGACCCCGCAAAACGGGTCTCACCTCCGCATGGCCCCCGATATGGTACGGCTTCTTTTCAAACTCCGAAACGTCGAAGCCATAATCGCCGGCTGTAGAAGCGGCTGCCCTGAAACACATCAGAGCCGCGGCCAGAAGGGCGCAGCCCCTCAATCCAAAGGGACTGGGCCGACGAACGGGACAAAAATCATCCGCGCCTCCGGGTATGGTCCTGCGCATCCGATGGATCCCTGTGATCCGCTGCCTTTCAGGCGCCGTCCCTCCTCGGCCGGCTACCGCAGCGATTCCAGATAGGGCATGAAAGTCAGGGTGAAGACCTCGTCCTTCAGAACCCGCGCTTTGATGCCCGCGAAGATCATGACCGACATGTACCCTTGATAGAGAGGGCTGTCGGTCTCGATCACCGACGGCCGGACGATGCCGTTTCCGAAATCCTTCACCTCCTTGAAGTGGAGGGTCTTGATCAGCATGTCCGCCTCGGTGAGGCATTCGATCCGGGTGGGCAGCAATTTTCCGCGGTCGGCCCAGAGCCGGATCCGGTCATAGGCGACCCTCTTGTTCTTCGCCTTGAGGTGCAGCAGGTATCCGTCGCCGGTCTCTTCCACCCTTTCCACCGCGTATTCCGCACCATAATCGAGCTGCAGGATGTCGCTGTTGTTGAAGACCCCGCCGACCACCGACTGAAGGCTGGTGATGCGGATCGGCTTGCCCACGCTGGGGATGTAAAGCCACATGTTCTCATCGAGCCGCAGGGTGGTCCGCCCCTTCTCGCTGGCCGGCGAGATGAACAGGGCAGCCACCTTGTCAAGGCCCTTCTTCACAGTGAAGAGGACGTACTCCTTCTTCCTGCCGTCTGGCTCGATGTTGATGAGCTTGCGATACGATTCGTAGGACTCCGGATTGAGGTTACTGTCCACCTCCCGGAGCAGTGTCTCGCCGTCGACGGCCTGGGCGGGGAGCGCACAGAGCAGGGTCAGGACAAGGGCCATGGCGTGACGCAGCATTCCGTCCTCCAGGTCATTCCAATGTGAGGGCCTTTGCCACGGCATCGGCGGCGGCGCCCCTGAACTCCAAGAAACGCATTTTCCTGGTCTCCATGGCGCCGGTCATTTTCGACCCGAACGCCCCGGCTACTACCACGGACACCCCTTTCGCGGCGAGAAGCGCCACCGCCCGCGTGCCGGCCCCCCCCGCCGCGTCACGGTACGGATTCTCCAACGCCTCGACAAGGGCCCCCTGTACGTCAAACAGGAGAAAGTACCGGCCGCGCGCCGCAACGGCGCTAACCTGGGATGACGGAACCTCGCCTTCGGCGGCCACGGCTATGCTCGCGGGGCCGGCGGCGACAGCTGCGAAGGGGGGAAAGACAGAGAGCACGAGCAGCAGACAGGCGAATATTTTCATGGCGGACCTCCTATACATGTCGCAGAGCCTTGATCGGCTCCATCCTCGATGCCTTGACAGCCGGCTGCAGGCTGGCCACGACCGCGATGACGATGACGACGAAAGAAAGGACGAGAACTTCGGCAGGATCGATGCGTGTTTGCAGAAGCAAATCCTTCTGCCGGCCGAAGTCGTAGGTAATATGGGCCGCATTGAGCGCGAAGACGATGGCGGCGCCGACGATGTTGCCCAGGGCCGCCCCTGCGACGCCGAGACTCAATCCCTCGAGAAGAAAGAGGGAAAGAATGCGTCGGGGCCGGGTTCCGATGGCGGCCATGGTGCCGATTTCCCGGATCCGTTCATAGACCGCCATGATCATCACGTTCATGATGCTCACCAGCACGATGGCCACGAGCATGAGCTTCATGAAAAACGTCATCACGTCGATCATGCGGGCAATATTGTAAAAAGGGGCGAGCTTCTCCCAGGTGTGGAGCTCGAAAATCGGTTTCCCCTGCGCGTTGAGTTCCCCGCTCAAGATCCCGCCGAGCGTCTCGCTGAAAGACCCGAGCTGGCCGAAGTCCTTGAGCCGTAAGGCGAACTCGCTGATCTCCATTTCCTCCATGCGCAACACCTCGGCCGCGTCCTCGATATGGAGGTAGCCGTCCCTTCCCCCCGGCCCTGTGACGCTTTCGAGCACTCCCGCAACCTTGAACTGGCGGCCGTTGACCGAGCCGTCCTGATTTGTGGCAACGACGACCACAGCGTCCCCGACCTGGACCTTCATCCCCCGTGCGAGGAGTTCCGGGATCCAGATCTCGCCTCGTTTCAGGGTTCCGTCACCCTCCAGCACCCGCCCAGGGAGCAGCGGGACGGTTCGGAATTCCCGCCCGGGATCGATCCCGTTCAGCCGGATGTTGGTGGTCTCGACGAAGGTGCTGAACATGGCGCCGAACTTGATCCGCGGCGAGTACGAGGCGATTTCCGGACGGCCGTCCAGGATCTTTTCGAGCCGCGCCACCGCACCCGCCTTCAGGTTGAGGTTCAGCGGGAGATTGTCGATGGAGGCCACATAGCCTCTGCGGTGCACCTGGAGATGTCCGAGCATGGAGTCCGTGTTCTGGGCGATCATCATGGCCTTGAAGGAGCCCGTGACAGAGACGAAAACCAGGACGAAGACAACGCCGATGGTGATGAGGGACGTCGTCAGCAGGGTCCGCCGCTTGTAGCGCAGGAGGTTGCGTACGGCGATCTTCAGGACTTTACCCACGGCCCGCATCCCTTCCCGACCGAATTCCGGCCAGTCGGCCGTCCTCCAGGGTGTACACGGTCTCCGCCTCGCCGACGATCTTCGGATCATGGGTCGAGAAGATGAAGGTGGTCCCGAAGGTGTTGCGCATCTGTTTCATGAGCTCGATCACCTGGTAGGCTGTGGCGTGGTCGAGGTTTGCCGTCGGTTCGTCGGCCAGCACCAGGGCGGGATTGGTCACCAGCGCCCTGGCCACCGCCACCCGCTGCTTCTGCCCCCCGGAAATCTGGTCGGGGAACTTGTCCTTCAGGTCCTTCATGCCGACCGCCTCCAGAAGTGAACCGACCCGCTCCGAGCGCTGCCGGGCGGGGACGTCCTGGACCATGAGGAGGGAGTATTCGATGTTCTCATAGACCGTGAGCACGGGGATGAGGTTGAAATCCTGAAAGATGAAGCCGAGTTTTTCGCCCCGAAAGGCCGCCCCCTGGCTGCGACCGAGACTTGAGACGTCGCGGCCCGCCACGGTCAGGCTCCCCTCGCTCGCCTTGTCCAGACAGCCGATGAGATTGAGCAGAGTTGTCTTGCCGCTGCCCGACGGCCCGACAAAACAGACAAAGGCGCCGGCCTCGATGACGAAGCTCACCCCCTTGAGGGCGTGGATACTCACCTCGCCGGTCCGGTACGTTTTTCGGACGTTCTCCGCCAACACCAAGCTCATGAGCCGTAAGCCTTCACAGGGTACCGCATCCGCTTTGTAGGCCGGCACTTGAAGTACAGGGAGTACGCCGCGTGCCCGCTGTCGCGCGTCTGCAGCACCCTGTGAAGGCTTCCAGTCCGGGGAGTTGCCGTATCGGGGCTGTGCCGAACCCCGTGATCAGTTACCATAAGCCCTCCGTGCCACACCAGTTGAGCAACGATCCGACGCCGGAAGAAATCGCGTTTCATGCGCAGCGCCGGCAGGCCGGACAGCCTCTTCCCAGCGCCCGGCCACGGAACGGCTTTCCGGCTCCTCCCAGGATTTGTGCCTGAAGAGATTCGATGGGGATCCGATCCGGCGCTGCAGACGCAAGGACAACTGAACCACATGGTAAGGGACGCGGGGCTCTCCAGTCAACTGCTGCCGGCGCCCTCCGCGCGCCGGCTCCTCGCCATGGGGAGGGACCCCGGAGCGGAACGGCAAGCGAGGCCACCTTGCCTGAACCGGTTGGAGTCCATGCTGTACTTCGGGCCGGCGCGATCGGATACTCTCCGTGAGACCCACCCGCTTACCCCTTCTCCACACAGACCGAGGCGGCATTTGCCAAGAAACGGGCACGTCATTCAACCACGAACGGCGCCGAAAAGCACGGGAAAAGGTTCCATCCTGCAGCATACGCGTTGGCGCAAATGCCGAGGGGGACATTCCGGGCGACTCTTGCCTTTCGGCCCTCGACGGGCGATAAACAAAGGATGCGGACACCGCGGCGGGAGACGAGATGCATTCCGATACTTCTGTGAAGACACCAACCGGCAGGGAAGACCCCGAACCAGACAGGCGCGCCGGGTGGGCGATGGCGACGTGGCTCCAGCTGGGATTTCTCGGGCTTGTTCTCTTCGTCTCGTCCGGGACCCTGGCCTGGCCCATGGGCTGGGCCTATCTTGCCGTCACCGCCGGCATGGCCCTGGTCAACCGGGTATATTTCTCCAGGAATCCCCTCCCTTCCTCATGCAGACAAGGACGGCCTCGACGGGTCAAGACCCGGCTGGAGATGTCTCTCGACTTTGTGCTCGTCCTCACGATGTTCGTCCTGCCCCTCACGGCTGGACTCGACAGGCGCCTCGCCTGGTCTCCTCCCTTCCCGGCCGCCCTCCAGGCGGGAGCCCTGCTGGTTTTCGTCGCAGGGCACGCCCTGGCGACCTGGGCCATGGTCTCAAATCCATTCTTCGCTGCCACAGTGCTGGCAAAACGGCAGCTCAAGTTCGGCGAGGGCCCGGGGCAATTCACCATATGCAGCGGCCCCTACCGCCTGGTGCGGCATCCGGGATACAGCGGCTGGCTCCTGAGCTGCATCGCGCTCCCCTTCATGCTGGGCTCGCTCTGGACGCTGATCCCTGCGGGTGTGGTCGCAGCCAGCCTCGCGATCCACACGAACCACGAAGACCGGTCCCTCCTGGCGGACCTGAGTGGATACGGGGACTATGCCCGGCAGGTGCCCTCGAGACTCATACCCGGCATCTGGTAGCCCCTCCTCCGGCCCGGCGAAAACGTGCGACCGCGGTCCGCTGTGCGTGCCTCCTTTCGAAGACACCTGGGCGGTTCACAAAACGGACCTGGCCGGGGATCCCATCACCGAGGAATCCCCCGATCCCTGAACAAAACCGGAATCCCGTGCCCTGGGCGACACACGGCCCGAGAGACGCGCCTTGATCGAGGAGACGGCATTGCTAATAGCATACTAATAATTATATTTATAATTGAAGACGGGACAGATATGGAGGAGGTGAAGACCATGAAAGGCACACTGAAAACTGAGTACAAGGGATACACGGTGGAACTGAAGCCGGGCGGAGACTATTGCGCGGCGTTTGCCGCCGATATCAAGGACCCTGCAGGGCGACTCGTTTCACGTCTCGGCCTTGCTGGAAATACCGAATTCCGGGCGGCCGAACGGAGCAGGGAGCTGATCGATTTTGAGCTGGCGCTCGGTTCATAGGAAGCCAAAAACAAGATACATGAGCGAGGCCCGAAAGGGCCTCCTTTTTTTGCTCACATTTCCGCTTGTCGAACAAGATTCTGGGCGTGCCCATCCAGGCCGTTTCTTCTCACGAAATCCGCCTCCCGCGTGGGACGCTCACCTGGGAGAGCGCGCCTCCGGGCGTCTCACCTGCCGATGGAACCCACATGGCGCCGTGCTCAGGGACGGCGGAGGAGGATGCTCCTGAATCCAAATTCCGTGGCTCCGGCAACGATTCCGCAGAAAAGACCGAACCTGAGTCCGAGGCCTGCAGAGAGGCCGCGCAGCTGGTCGAAGGCAGGCCCGGCCGGAGCGACACAGAGGAAAAAGAGCACAGCTAAAAAAGACAGTGCCATGGAGAAAGGGACCTGAACGAGGGGAGCGAGATAATTTCCGCCCCTCCCGTGCGTGTATCGGACAAGGGGGTACAGAAGCCAAAAGGACGCAGCGGCCGAGATCGAGATCACCCCGGCCCAGAAGAGCACGAGGATCAATTCCTCTGCCTCGTGACCAAGCCTCATCCCCTCCACGAAAGGACGGAATCCCAGTCCGTAAAAGAGGGCTGCCCCGGCACCGGAGCACACGGCATAGAGCACAATGCCCAGCGCATCCGTGCTCAGGATCCATGCCAGCAGCGAGGCCCGGTCTCCAAGGCGCGATTTTCGGCGCACCATCAGCCCGAAAAATGCTACGGGAAACGCCGTGAACGCCCCCCAGACGAAGGCGTGCAACCCCACAGGCTCGTTCCCGCTGCCGCCCATATGATAGGGCCAGCCCTGGATCCTGCAAACCAAATTCCAGAAAAGGCCCCCGGTGAACGACGCGAGCAGGCCGCATACCACGAACAGCGCCGGATCGCCCCGCTGTCTGAGAAACCACTGGAAAAAACCGTACACACCTTTGGAAATGCCGAGAAGAGCGGCGAGAAATCCGAAAAATGCAAAGGCGGACGACATCAGAAGGGACCACCCGGCGGAGGGTCGGCCCGGAGAGGTCCGCTGGTCCGGCACCCTGGGGCAGCAGGATAGAGGGAAGGCATCACGACCCCGCGGTAGAACACCTCGGCCTCAGCCGGTGCCAACCGGATGAAACTCCCGGACATCCCGCCTCAAGCCCCCTGTCTGACGCCCCCAGGACGAGTTCCGCCACCTTCTCGCCGAAAGCGCTTGTGGAGAGGACCCTTTCCTGGGCTGACCCCGGCCCCTTGAGGTCCTCGGTCACAAATGCGCCGGACGCCCGCGATGCGGCTGGAAGACAGGATCGAGGGTGCATCTATACCACCTTGAGGCGCAAGGCAAAATGCCCCTGCTGGAAAAAACGGGGCAGGGATGCAGGGGGGAACAGAAGAAGGCCCCCGCTCCCCCGTTGGTCTGGGATCACGCGTCCGGGGCCGGCTGCCTCCCCCGGCTGCTGGATGGAGGAGGCGGAGGCGGATCTCCGGCGGGCGTCCGGGAAAGACCGGTTTCCCGGATGAGGAATTCTACCGGCTGGATTCCCAGGGAACAGGGATGCAGGGTATTCACGACGTTCTTTCGGAAGTCTCCGGTGGAGGGATCGCGTTCGTCCATGCGGATTTCTTCCCCCGTGGCGAAACCGCCTTTCCCGTCAGGGACGAGCAGGACGACCTCCGGCCCCTCCCAGGCCTTCCCGCGGCTTCTTCCGGTTACAAGCCCCTGCTCCCCGGTATCGAACTGAAGCACCGTACCCACGGGATACATACCCACCATGTCCACGAACACCTTGAGGATGAGGGGGTCGAAGTCCCTGCCCGCCCCGTCGAGCATCATCCGGACGGCCCGGTCCGGGCTCATGGCGGTGGGGCGGTAAACCCTGGGGGAGGTGAGGGCGTCGAACACGTCCGCAATGGCGAGAATCCTCCCGAAAAGGCTCACAGGCTTGGTCCGGTGCGTCTTTGGATATCCCGAGAGGTCGTATTTCAGGTGATGCTCGAAGGGCGGCAGAAGGATCCGCGCCTTTCTGTCCCTCGGCGCCCTCAGCTTGACAATCTGGCGGACACTGTTAATGGAATGCCTCTTCATCTGTTCGAACTCGAGATCGCTCAGTTTCCCCGGTTTGTTCAGGATCTCCCTGGGCACCTCCACCTTGCCCAAGTCATGGAACAGGGCGCAAAGCCCGAGCCTTTCCAGGGAACGTTTTCCCAGCCCGATCCGATTTCCCAGGCACAGAGCCATGGCCGCCACATTCACTGAGTGGATGAAGGTGTAGTCGTCGTATACACGGATGGTGCTCAAGGCAAGGAGGACCGACTCGTCTTCCATAAGAAGGTCCACCATGTTCTGGACCATGCGAAGCGACCTCTGGATGCCCGGCCTCCGGCCCGAGGACAATTTCTGGACTACCTCCTTGAGGCTGACGAGGGTGTTGGAATACACCCTCCCGGCACGGTCCACATGGCCGTCGGTCCTGCCCGCCCGGGCCTCGCCCCCGTCCCTGGGGGCGCATTTCACTTCGGGCTCGCATTCCCCCGCCACCTCGACCCAGGAAAAACCTCCCTTCTGGAGACGTACGTCGATCCACTCAAGGGAGTCCTCCTGTTCACCGGCCCGGTCGAGAAGCCGCGCGAAGGAGAGGACCTCGGCCGCCGGGGCGCCCAATGCCGACGCATGGAAGCACAGGCCCGGAAGTTCCCGCTCCTCGAAATAGCTGAGCATGCCCTGGATCAGACGTGCGGCCTCTTGCCGGACGGGCACCCGGTCGTCTTCCAGGTAGAACCTTCCGCGGACGATTCGGAGGGTGACGCGATCGCCACCCTGGAAGAGGGGATTCAGGGTGCGAAAAAAGTGCGAAACGACGTCGGTCGCGCGCTGATTGTTGTCCGAATGGATCCGAACTGTCCGCAGGAGGCTGTTCAGTGCCCCGAGGAACCGTTCTCCGGCAAGGCGGCCATCGCCCTCATTCAGTTCCACCGTTCGGATACTCCTTGTCCTCTCCTCCCCGCACGGCCAGGCGGCATGCCCTCCGCACGTCGGGGAAAAAACTTCGTGCAGCGGTCTGCAAAACCTGCCGCGCCTGCGGGGTCCCCAGCAGGGAGAGGGCCACTGCCGCCCCCTCCCGGTGGACGGACGGGCCCCGCCCGAGGAAGGACTTCCAGTCCCTGCCCATGAGGACTTCCTGCAGAAAAAACACGCACCGCGATGAACCGCACCGCCCAAGAGCACGGTAACACATCAGAACGTGCCTCCTGTCCAAGGAGAATTGGCATTTCCCCTGGAGGTGGCAAAGGAGCGCCGCTTCGGCCTCGTCTTTTCGCCCGCGGCGCAACAGGCAATTCAGCGCCTGGATACGGACGACATCATCCTGGTCGCTGAGAAGGGGCGCAATATCCGAAGCGGAGAGAGACCCCATGTTCTCCAAAGACCTGAGTGCCTGGCGGCGGACCCTGGCGGAATCATGACAGAGCATCCGCACCAAGAGCCTCCTGGGTCCGTCCCCGTCCATCCGCCCCAGAATGCACGCCATCCGCTGGACCAAATCGTTTTCGGGCCGCGTCAACAGCGCCTCCAACGGGCGGATATCCCGCGCGGAGAGAGCCTTTATCACGGCCGCGAGGTCGTCCTGGAAGGCAGGAGGGGCGTGGAGGAGCATGGGCCCGAGGGTAGTGACGGCCTCCGGGGAGAGCCGGCGGAGAAGACTGGCAAGGGACTGCAACCGGACCCGATCCGTTCGGTCGAATCTCGGCACGGCCTCCCTGAGAATGCCGATACAGTCAGGCCCTGAGATCTCCTGTAAGAACCCGTCAATCAGGGGAAGCGCCCACTGCCGGCAAATCCGGCATTGGCGGCGCATCGAATGGAGCCTTTCCAGCAGATTCAGTCCGCACGGGAATTCCCCTTGTTCCAGTGTGTCCCTGAACTCCTCCCGGAGAAAATCGAGGATGGCGCCGAAATCCTCCGGGCCGTCCTGTTCATCGAGTATGATGAGGAGCACGTCGAGGGTGTCCTCCCGGTCCTCCCGGTCCTCCTCCCCACGGACCATCGCCGCGAGGGCCCTCTTTTCGGCCGGACTGAGCGTCCAGACGTCCGCACGCCTCGGGCCTGCGGCCGCCGCCTGAGCGGAAACGCTGGGTTCCGCCACGGGATCCGGGGGCCCAGTGGCGGTGCCCCGGACAGTGCCCTCGTCTCCCTGCACATGTTCATTGAGTCTGGAAAAATCGAGAAGTGGGGCATCCATGAGGAGGTCATCCGTCGCTTCATACCGCATATGAGGAAGGCCCGCGGCCCACAAGGCGGTCACCACGTCCCCTTCCCGCTCGTCCCTCACGGCCCGGTGCCGGTTGAGGATCCGGAAAAGGGCTGCAATCTCGGCGCTCTCAACGCCCCGATGGAACTCGATCCATTTGACCCCGTCCCGGTAGAGCAGGAAGGCCAGATCGTCACCCTGGGAGGACCCCTCAAGGACAGGCTCTCCCCGGTAAAGAAGCCGCTCTCTGTCGATATCGATCCGCATGGGGCCGTGGCGTGCAAGGAACTCCTCCAGCCTGGCCTGGACCTCGGAGAGGAACTTCCGGACCATGACGTGGTCCTCGGGATAGAGCGCCGTGTTTCTCAGGGCGGCGAAAAGCGACGCCGTCACCACGCTGGCGGCCCGGACCTCGCCTTCGGTAGGTCGGCCGAGGCTGCAGTGCGCTCCTGAATGCCCGGATTCGATCATGGAGAGGCCCCCCGCGCCACCACAGAGAACCCTCCCGGTTGCGGCACACAAGAAACCCAGTCCTTTGCATTTTTTATCGAGAAGCCGGGGACAAATATTGAGCGTCCGCCTCCCGGCAGGGATTTCCCGCCACCTCTCCACGGGGCGCGGGACGGGGCATAGGTAAAACGGTGGACGGCCGCGGCCTTCCGTGTGGCTCAGCTCCAGAGGCCGGAGGGTCGGCAGCAGGCACATCTCCGGGAGAGGCGCCCACCGCCGCGGGCTGGCGGTGGAACGTAACTGATCACAGGGTTCGGCACAGCACCAATGCTGGAACTCCCCGAACTGAAAGCCTTCACAGGGTGCTGCAGATGGAAGGCGGCGGGCACGCAGACGTACTCCGTGTACTTCAAGTGCCCGCCGACACAGCAGATGCGGTACCCTGTGAAGGCTTACGGTGGAACGGGAAAGCTCACGGCAACCCCAGCGTGGTGTACCAGACGTAGCGGTGGTCCCAGGTGCCCGGCGGTGTCACGGCCACATAAAAGGTATATTCCCCTAACGGGATGTCCTCCAGGGGAATGGGGCCCACCAGGTCCACCACGTATCCCCCGTGCGTCTCGAACCTCCACGGAGAGACGCCCAGGGAAGCGTTCCGGAGGGAGCCGTCCTCCGCGACCAGGAAGATCTCGTCCCCGAGAACCGGCGATGAAACCCCGACGAACACGTCCACCAGGCCGTCAAAATAGGGAATATTGATGTTGAGATTCAGTGCCCCGCCCGCCAGGTCTCCCAGACCCATAGGAACGGTGGAAAAGACGTCCGTGCCGGGGGTTGCCTCGACGGCGGGCCCGCAGGAGACAACCTCCGATGAGGCGGGCTGAGGCAAGACAAGCGAGGGTGTGAAGCAGAGAGGCGTCGTGCTCAGGCCCGACCCAATGCTCATGATGATGGCTGTCGTTGGCAGCGCGCTCACCGTGCCGGAGGAGAGACTGCTCACCGCCCCTACTGCTGCGGTTGCCACGGTGGCGGCGGAAGGCGTGACCTGGGCCGCTGAGGTGCCGAAAAGGTGGACGCAGATGGGATCAGGAACGGCCCCTTCGCCCGTCAACTTGAGGAGCCAGAGGTCGGCGGTGCCAACGGCAAAGGACTCCGTAGCCCCGGCGACGATCAGACCCAGGTCTCGGGTCGTCCTGATCTCTGCCCCGAATTCCCTTCCGGAGCCCCCATAGGTGTATTCCCTGCGGATGTTGCCGGACTCGTCCAGAATCAGGAGCCAGACGTCCTCCTGGCCGCCCCCAAAGGAGTCCGTGGTGCCGAGGACCGCAAGGGAGCCGTCCCCCGTCTCCGCGACGGACCAGGCGTCATCGTCCCCGGAGCCGCCGTACGTCTTTTCCCAGAGGGGATTCCCGTTCTCGTCCAGCCTGATCACCCAGACATCCGAGCCCCCCGCCCCGAACGACTTAGTCCTCCCCACCGCCACGAACCCCCCGTTCTCAAGGGCGGCCGCGCCCCACAGCGACTCGTCGGCTGTTCCGCCGTAGGACTTCGACCAGATGACGTCCCCCGTCTCCGGATGGGCCAGCATGACCAGGCCGTCGTCCCCCCCGGCCCCGAAGGAATCGGTGGTCCCGCAGAGGAGGAGCCCCGCGGCCGTCAGGGCAGCGCCAATGGCCATGTCGCTCCCGGTGCCGCCGTAGGCCATCTCGCGCGTCAACTGCCCGTGCTCATCGATCCAGAGGACCCAGATGTCCGCCGCGCCGGCGCCAAACGAGCCCGTGGCGCCGAGGGCGATGAGACGCCCCCCTTCCATCTCGACGGGCCTGAACAGAAAATCGTTCATGGGACCGCCGTAGGACATCTCCCAGAGGACGGTCCCCGCCCCGTCAAGCCGCAGCACCCAGCCGTCAAAGACTCCTCCGGCCCCGAGGTTCCCCGTGGCCCCGGCCACAATGATCCCACGGTCTGCCGTCTCCCTGACCACCGTGATTTCGGCAGGCTCCGCATGCGTCCCCCCGTAGCTCTTCTCCCAGAGCAGATTCCCGTCGAAGTCCGTGCGGACGATCCAGAGATCGGCCATTCCGGCCCCTGTGGAGTTGGTGGCGCCCGCTGCAAGAAAACCCCCGTCGGCCGTCTGGGTGACGGAGGAACCGGCATCAGAGCCCGGGCCGCCGTAGGTGCGCACGAACTCCCCAGCCCAGGCCGTTCCGAAACAGGCCGACACGAGACCAAGAACGAGCGGGAAAAGCCGAGATTTGAGACGAGATTTCATGGAATCCCTCCTCATCAGGAACGATTTGCCCGACATGGGCCGTACACCTGGACAGAAAACAGCCGGGACAGAAAACAGTGGATACCGCGCCAGGGGGACCTCTCCGATCCACAAGGCCTTTATGGGGAATCATCGGCCTCGGGCCGGCCGAACATGAACGCCCGGCCGGTCGTGTCCGGTTTTCTCCCGGGACCAATGACGCCCCCACATTACGGCATCACGGTGAAGGCCAGGGGTAGGCGGTGGAAGAAAATCGAGCCGCTGCTGTTTTCATAGGCCGCCACAAACTGAAAATTCGACCCTTCAAGCCCCTGGAGCGGGAAAGCGGCCACCTCCACCGGCTCAAGGGCCTGGAGTCTCTGCCGGCTGTATGTCCTGACGAGCCCCTCCAGGGTCCCGTTCCATGGAGACCAGTTCCCGTTTCCGTCCTGGCAGAACCAGAAGCCGTTCAGCGCGCCGATGATATGGATCGTCCCCGGCCAGTCCACATCACTGAAGTCCGGACCGATCGTCATCAGGATTTGAACGCTCTCCGAGGACGAGAACCGGTCCCGGAAGGTTTCTCCTCCGTCCGCTGTGACGCCTCCGTAAAACCAGGCGCTGGTGGCGGCGCCGGAGAGCGTGCAACCGCCCCCGATCGAGGGGCAGCCGCCGAAGGGCAGGAGATGCTGCCGAAAGAAGTTCTGGAGGTCGACAATCATCTGATCGGTGTACTGGTGCCCCACCCCGGGATAGGTGACGAACCGGGCCGCCGTACCGGCGGAGGCATGAAGCTCCTCATTCAGCGCCCAAGCGTTCATGAGGACATCGAGGGGCGGGAGGTCCGGTTCGCCGATGAGTGCCCCGAACCGCTCCCTGTCCGCCGGTTCCAGTACGTGATGCGTGAGATAGCCGACCGTGTCCTGATCACCCGTATAGAAATACTGGGGAACACCTCTGAAGGCGGAGAGATTGAACGGCGCCCCGGCCAATTCCGCCAGGTCGGCGATACCCACGGGATAAAGTGCCTTCTGGATGCCGTCCCAGCTTGAAAACGGCACGCATCGCCACCCGATCCCGCCCGAGGCGGAGGCCTTCACGAGCTCGGGATGAAGGACGGTGAAATTGCTGGTGAACGCGCCGGCAGCGGAAAACCCGGCCATGAACACCCGGTCCTGTATTTCGATTCCCGCGGCCTGCAGCGTTTCCCCGGCATCCCGGATCATGGCGGCGAGCTGGAGGTCGATCCGCTGAAGCGACACCGGGAGATAGGGCCAGAACGCCGCCCTCTCGAGGTTCTGGATGTAGGCTTCCGGTGGCCGTGGAAAGGTGGGAACAAGGACAGGGAGGTTGAGCTTCCATGCAAACGATATGAGCCAGTACAGATCCAGCCTGGCTCTGTAATCGTGCCAGGCGTGATCGAAGGCGGGGAAACCTGAATTGTTGGGGCCGACCAGGAGGACTGCGGAGCCCTGGGCATCCCTCGGTACACTCAGGTAATAGGGCCAGTGGAACCCCTTTGCAGGATCGGCCTCGAAACGGGCGATTTCCACATTGTAAAAATTCTCCAGCCCGCCCTCCTGGTCTCCCTGGACGGTGAACCCGAACGTCTTTTCCTGGAGGACATTCCCGTCCGTGTCCCTGAAGCTGTCCGAAAAATCCGGGTTCAGGATAAAGATTACGGTGGAACCGGGGCTCAACGGGTCTCCCGCGGAGTCCCTGGTGTAGGACCAGGTCCGCATATCCGGCGACCAGCTCGCGGACCCATGGCCGAAGCCGGCCCCCCAGACGCTGTGCCGCCCGTCCATGGGTTCGCTGAAGGTGACCGAGACCGTGGAAATCCAGGGGTCCACGCCGGTGGCCCCGTCCGGAGGGGAGGTCGAAACCACCTGGGGCTCGATGGGGGGCTCGTCGGGACCGGACCTGACCGTGAAGCTCAAGCTGAATTCGGGGAGGAGCTCGCCTTCCATGTCCCTGAAGCAGTTCGCGTTCGAGCCGGGAGGGTTGAGAACAAAACGCTGGACCGAGCCGGGAGGCAGATCCGGCAGGTCGGCGCCCTGGCGGACGATATGGATGACATCGTCCTCCCAGGGGATCACGCAAGCGTTCTGCCAGCCCTCACCCACCTGAAAGCATATGCCCTCGCCCCATATAACCGGCCGGTCAAACCGGATATACACACGGTCGAGATCGGGTCTCACGCCGACGGCGCCGTTGGGGGGGCTCGTGGCGACCACCTGGGGCGCGCCGTATGCCGCCGTTCCCGCCTCGGCCGCTATCACCGTCATAAATACTGTCCATGCCAGCTTGTGAAAACGTCTCATGTCCCCTCGCGATCCCAGTGGTATTCCGTTCTCGCAAAACCTCCGACCTCTCCGTTGTGACCTGCCCGGCATGCCTCGCCGGTTCCAGCGCCTGAGACAGCCCGTCTTCTTTACGGAATGCTGCGGATGCGGCGGCAGGAGGCCTCCGCAGTCCTGTCTAACCGCCCAGCCGGCCGGCGCTGGTTGGGCTGAACGGCTTCGCTTTCCGACGGAACACCCATATTCATCTGTCCCTTTTTTCCTATTAAACGGGGTGGTATGTCATAACTGTATGCAGGTCAGACTCATTTCAAGTTGCTTTATCGTGAACCTGACTGCTTTTCATCAGGAAGAAGCCAACAGTCAAAGCGATAACAATAAAACCTATACCAATCAGGCTAAGACTATCAACCTCCTTCAGATCCAGAATAATTACTTTGCGGGCAATAGCAATAATTGCCACAGAAAGAACGACCTCATAATGGGGCTTGCCTTGCGTCAAATATGTTTTGATTATTGTTTCCAGAAGCTCGATTCCTATCAAAACCAACATAAATAGCCCGAATATATCAAGCAACTGTTCGACGCTGAGAAGAAAAAAAGGTGGTAGTATGATATCATTTATAATGAGCCAACCAAGATCAATAGTGGCAAACCCGAGAACAGCCGCCATCATAATCATAAGTGACTGAATCATTATCTTTTCATATTTTTTCAACAGAGTAAACATACACGCCCCCGCGCTATTCCGTCTTTTGATTCATTTTTTAATCATGCCACCAATTTCGCTTCATGGAAACCGGAGCACTCCCTCCCCGCCGAAATGATGTGATCCGGGACGGACCGGTATCCGGGCGGCTCCAGAGGTGGTTGGAGCGTGTGATTGGCCTGTCCCCATTTTCGATGACTCATCTTCTACAGTTGCCAAAAAATGATTAAGTGATATCAGGGCAATAGGGCCTGTCAAAACCTTCTTGGCACTATCGGGGGTGCATACCCTGTTTGTTCTGGAGTTTTTCATTTCCGTCCGCGATTTTGTTTTGTGTAGAGGCTGTCCCGCAGACTTTGCTTGCCCACGGGGGCAAAATCTGATAAATTTCTTTAAATATCAATCCAATATCTGATTTTAAGGTATTTCATGGGCTACAATTTTCGTGCCTACGATCCGACGCAGCCCTATCTTCTGCCTCCCTCCCTTGACGACTGGCTGCCGCAGAACCATCTGGCCCGTTTTATCTCCGACGCCGTGGACCAAGATGGATCTGTCCGCTTTGTTGCGCGGGTACAGAGCAAACGGCCAAGGGTAAGCCTTCACAGGGTACCGCATCCGCTGTGTCGGCGGGCAATTGAAGTACAAGGGAGTACATTTGCGCGCCCGCCGCCTTCCATCCTTGCATCTGCAGCACCCTGTGAAGGCTTCCATTTCGGGGAGTTGCAGCATTGGGGCTGTGCAGCACCCCGTAATCAGGTATGTTCCGGCAGTGTGAAACAGACGGGTTTCCGGAAAGATACCACGGAGAGGGGTAAATCCCTCCAACCTGCCCGGAATGATTCGGGGAAAGACATGGATCCGGACCTGGACGGCCTGCGTCTGGACTGCCAGCCGGCGGGAAGGAAGTCTGCCGCGAAGCGGCTTACTTGAACCATCCACTCCACAAAAACGAGGATTACAACCATGAAACCACAGTTCCTTGTCGGTCTCTGCCTCCTGGGCACGATGTTCCTCCCCGCTTCCTCCACGGCCTTCACTCCCACCTACGTCCTGACCGTAGACGTTAGCGGCATGGACGGCTACGACCGGGTGGTGAGCGACCCGCCGGGCATCGACTGCACGGCCTCGGGAGGCGCATGCAGCAGCGGATTCCTCGGCGGCAACAACATCGCCCTGGCGGCCGTCCCGCAAAACGGGGCCTCGTGGACGTCGAGCCTCCGGCAGTGGGGCGGGGCCTGCTCAGGGCGCCCCGATGAGGCGTGCGTGCTGGCGATGGACGGGGACAAGGGCGTCACGGCCGAGTTCGTGGCCCTCGGGACCCCGATGGCCATGATGGAGGTGGCGGTGACGATCAGCGGCGACGGGACGGTGGTGAGCAGCCCCGAGGGGCTCTCCTGCTCGGGCAATACGTGCACCGGCACGTTCCCGTCCGGCACCGCGGTGGCCCTGGAGGCCGTTCCGGGCACCCCACCGCCCGGGGGCTCGATTTTTTTCATCGAGTGGACCGGCGACTGCTCCGGCCCGGGCCCATGCCCCCTGTTCATGGATTCCAACAAATCGGTCACGGCCCAGTTCGGCGCCCTGGCGCCCCCGCCGCCCTTCGCCGCGCCCGCACCTTCAGGCCGGAACGAGTACCGCTACCACCCGGTGGAGGAACCAGAGGCGTTCACCGTGGCGGAGGACATGAAGCCCTTTGCCATCGGGGGCGACCCAGAAACCATCGCGCTTCGGCTGCGGCTTGCCTATGCCGATCCCATCGATGTGTACGTCGGCATCGCCCAGGCCGGCACTGAGGATGTCGTGCTCATCGGCCCGGCGGACGCGTTAAGCCTCCTCTCCGCCGGTCCCGTCAAATGGAAGGAGAACTCGCAGCACGAGAACATCGACCACGCCTTCTTCGGCCCAATCCCCGCGGCCCTGTTCCCACCGGGCGTCTACCGCCTCTTCGCCATGGTGACCCCGGCGGGGGACGAGGCGTTCCTGAATTATGACTTCTGGGAGACGTATTTCGAGATCAGGCCGGTGGAGGGCATCTTCGTGCCGTGACCCCGAAACTTCACAGGGCACCGCATCTGCTTTGTTGGCGGGCGCTTGAAGTACAGGGAGTACGTCTGCGTGCCCGCCGCCTCGCATCTGCAGTACCCTGTGAAGGTTTCTAGTTCGAAGAGTTGCAGCATCGCGGCTGTGCCGGACTATGTGCCGTGACCCAGGCCGCTCCGACGAGAACGCGGGATATCCCGGGGAGGCCCCAATGAGGGGCACAGGGAAGGATGGCAGCCTTCACAGGGCACCGCATCTGCTTTGTTGGCGGGCGCTTGAAGTACTGGGAGTATGTCTGCGTGCCCGCCACCTCGCATCTGCAGTACCCTGTGAAGGTTTCCAGTTCGAAGATTTGCGGCATCGGGGCTGTGCCGAACTGTGTGACGTGACCCAGGCCGCTCCGACGAGAAAGCGCGATATCCCGGGGAGGCCCGCATGAGGGGCACGGGGAAGGACGGCATTGGCAAGGACGCGGCCCTCCGGGGGCCGTGCGCCGGGGCGGCATCCTTTGTGGCTGCACGCCGCCGGGAGAGCGGCGGCTTCGCCGCTGCACCCGCCCTCCCCGCCACCATCGAGGACACGTATCACGCCCTGCGGATACTGACCCTGTGCTCGGCGCATTGGGAGGCGGAGCGGACGCGGAATCTCGCGGCCCGGGAGCGGCTCTGCGCCTACCTCGCGGCTCGCAGCAAACCGCTTCCGGCCCGATCCAGAACCGCCTTCCAGGTATTGTGGGCCTGCCGGGCCGCTGGCATGGAACTGGACGTCAATGCCACCGAGGCGGCCGTCGCGACGGAACTCGGGACCGGAAATTCACTGGAAGGACGGTACTATCGCACGAGGATCCTGAGAGAAATACTGGACCAGACGCCGCCGGCCCTTCCCCGTGCACGGGAGAGCCGACCCGTCCAGGGCGGGAGCCGGCCCTGCGTCGACGAGGTGTGGATGGAAATCTTCCTCTCGGGCGGGATCGGGACCGGCGCCGCAGCATCCCCCGACACGGTCGCGTGGTTGCAGGCGTGCCAGAAGGGGATGGGGGGTTTGGTTTTTCCCCGGGAACGACCTCGTTTGTGGAAAACTGCCACACCTGTCTCAGAGCCCTGGCCCTGCTGGACGCCCGGCCCTTGGACCCGTCCGGCGCCTTCGGTTTCCTCGCGGGCTGCCGGACCCGCTCCGGCGGCTTCGGCCGGAGCGGGTCGGCCGCCCCATTTCTCGACGCCACATGGCACGCCCTGGCGGGCATGGCCCTCATCCGGGCGCACTGGCCCTTGCCTTGAAACAGCTCGAAACCAGCGAGGGATCAGGACCTCAGGACAACATGCCCCGCCACCCCGGCTCCTCCATCATGGGCTGGAAGAACATGATGTAGGGCCCCCGGATGAGATGGGCCATGACCCCCTCGTCGTGGATCCGCCTGATCCCGTGATTCACCAGCACCTTGGCGAACCCGAGCTGCGCCATCTCGGGGGCGTCCCACTCGCTGTGGATGAGGTATTCCGGAGGACTCGGCATGGCCTCCGGGGTCTGAAACAGGGGCTTCGGGTCCTCGGGCGGGTTGGCCCCGAGGGTCTGGAGCGCCTCCCCCATGGACTTCGGGTCCAGCATGAAGCTCCCCAGGGCGCAGACCCCGATCTGTTTGAGGACCATGTACCCGAGAAAGCCAGTGGAGTCCGACAGGGCCTCCATGGTGGCCACGGCGCCCTGTTCGAATGCCGCTTCGCTCCCCGGCCGGACGGTGTGCTCGGCCATTGCGACGCAGCGCTGGGGGGTGGCGAAGCGGACCAGCTCCTTCTGCTGCTGGATGTCGGCGGCCAGATCGGTGATCTGCCCCATGGACCTCACAGGGGGCATCTTGGCCTTCACCACCCGGTAAACCGGCTCCCAGGGCCCCTCCACCACCATGCCGAGGCAGCTCCCGCAGAGCTCGAAGATCCTGTCGAACTGGCGGGCGTGGAAGTCGTCGTGGTCCTTCCAGTGCTTCCACATAGTGTACTGGTAGTTCCGGATGGGATTGAGGTCCTTCTCCATGTGAACCCGTCCCCCGCCGAAACGGCCGGCGAGGGGGAGGATCCCTGTCTGGATGTTGGCCTGGAACCCGGCGAACCCCGGGTGCGTGGCGGTGGTGATGCAGACCCGGGGGCCCACCTTCTTCATCAGGCGAAAGCTCTCCTCGCTGTTGACCACCTTGGACATGTTCAGTGCGAGATAGATGGGGCTTTCCGGCTCCTCTTCCAGAACCGCTGCACGGGCTGCGGTCACGTGCCCTGCGAGGCTGGCCCCGGCGGCCGCCATCATAGCCGTCTGGACGAACTCTCTCCGATTCATACCTCGTTGCGCAAACATACCTCTGCCTCCTTGTTGGGAAAATCCTTCCGGATCGGTGACATCCGCTCTCTTCTTGATTACACAAAATCCGCACTGGGGGAAAGCCCCCTAAAATGCAGCCGCCGGACGTGCGCTCGTGTGCTATGATGGGGGCGGAACGGCGGGGGATGGAAAACGGCGCGGCCATAGGAGGCGGTATGCATGAGCACGGCGGAGACAGGGGATGGAACCCTTACGCGGCCGGGGCCGGAGCCGGTGTCCTCTCCACCATTTCGGTCTGGATCGCGGGAAAGTACTTCGGGGCATCAACCACCTTCGTGACCTCGGCGGGGATGATCGAAAAGGCCCTCGATGCGGAGCGGGTGGCGCGGATGCCGTACTTCCTGAAGGAGATCCCCAGGGTGGACTGGCAGTGGATGTTCGTCGCCGGGATCCTTCTGGGATCCCTCATCTCCGCCCTGGGCTCGGGCTCCTTCCGCTGGCAGGCCGTCCCCCCCATGTGGGAGGGCCGTTTCGGCCCGGGCACGGCAAGGAGGGCCGTTGCCGCCTTCCTGGGGGGGCTGGTTGCGATCTTCGGGGCTCGCCTTGCAGGCGGTTGTCCGAGCGGCCACGGCCTGAGCGGATCGATCCAGCTCGCGGTGAGCGGATTCCTGTCCCTTGCGTGCTTCCTCGCCGGGGGGATCCTTGCCGCCCGGTTCCTCTACGAAAGGAGGGACGGAAAATGAAAACCCTCGCCTTCGGCCTCCTGACCGGGGTCTTTTTCGGCTTCCTCCTCCAGAGGGCCAGGGTGCTCCGGTACGAGAAGCAACTCGGCATGCTCCGCCTCGAGGACATGACCGTGATCAAGTTCATGGTCTCCGCGGTCCTCACGGGCATGGCGGGGACCCATGTGCTCTACGATCTGGGGCTTGCGCAACCGTCGATCAAGCCCACCATCCTCGGGGCGAACGCCATCGGCGGGCTGATCTTCGGGGCGGGCTGGGCCCTGCTCGGCTACTGCCCCGGGACCGCTGTCGGGGCCGTGGGCGAGGGCCGCCTGGACGCCCTCTGGGGCGTTCTGGGGATGCTCGCAGGGGCGGCCCTATTCGCCGAGGTCTACCCCGCGCTGGCGCAGACCGTGATGGTCTGGGGGAATCTCGGGGGCGTCACGCTCCCCGGGATCCTGGGCGCGAGCCACTGGGTCGTGGTGGGCTGCATGGCCGGGGGCGGTGTCGCCCTCTGCCTCTGGTTCGAGCGGAAGGGCCTCTGACGCCCGGTCCGGGCGGCCTCAGCCGCCGGTCTCCGGTGAGAGCCTCTCGAAACGCCGGCCCTCGCGCCGGTAGACCGCCTCGATCACCAGCCCTGCCTCGGTCAGGGCATCCAGCACCGCGACCTCGCTTCCTGGCATCGCCTCTATGGCCATGCCGCAGTCCGGGTTCACTTCCTTGGGGACAGGGATGAGATCGAACGCCGCGCCGGCCGCCTTCAGGATCTTCTCGCCGCTCAAGACATGATGAATGGAGGAAAGCACGAATATGGTGGTGAAGCCCTCCACGGCCGCAGGCTACCCGGAACTCCGGGAGAGCTCGGCGAGGGCGGCGAGGACCCGCCCCACCTCGTCCTCGGTGTTGAACCATCCGAAAGAGAAGCGGACCGTACCAGCTGGAAACGTCCCGATAGTGCGGTGGGCCCACGGGGCGCAGTGAAGCCCGGCCCGGGTCATGATCCCGTAGTGCCGGTCGAGTTCCCGGGCGAGATCGGAGGGGGACCAACCGTCCAAATTCACCGAGACCAGTGCCCCGCGGCGCTCCGGGTCGGCCGGACCGTACATCCGGACTCCCGCCACGGCTGAGAGGCCCTCCATGAAGAGGCCGGTGAGCCGGCGTTCGTGGCGCAGGACGTTTTCGACCCCCTTCTCCAAGAGAAACTCCACCCCGGCGGCGAGCCCGGCCAGGCCGTGGGTGTTTTGGGTGCCCGCCTCCAGCGCGTCGGGCATGAAGTCCGGCTGCCGGTCCTGTTCGGACCGGCTCCCGGTGCCGCCGCGTACCAAAGGGGCGAGCTCGACCCCGGGCCGCACCCAGAGACCGCCCGTGCCCGTGGGGCCGAAGAGGCCCTTGTGCCCTGTGAAGGCTACCATGTCGGCGATCTCATTGACGGGGGCGAGGGGGATGCCTCCGGCGCTCTGGGCCGCATCGACGAGTAGGGGCACCCCCTCGAGGGCGTCCCGGATATCCCGCACGGGGCTCACTGAACCGATGACGTTCGAGACGTGGTTCACAACGGCAAGCCTCGTGGTCTTTCGGAGACGCGACCTGAAGTCGGCGGGGTCCAGGCGCCCCTCACCGTCCGCCTGGACGATCTCCACCTCCACCCCCAGCCGCTCCTTCAAGGCCGTGAGGGGCCGGGCCACGGAATTGTGCTCCAGGGAGGTGGCGAGCACATGGTCCCCCGGTCGCAGCCATCCGGCCAGGGCGATGTTGAGCGCCATGGTCGCGTTTAGCGTGAACGCTATCCTCGACGAATCCGGCGCCCCGAGGAGGGAGGCCACGGCCTCCCGGGCCCGAAATACCGTGCGGGAGGCATCAAGGGACATCCTGTGGGCGCTCCGGCCTGCGCTCCCCGAAGAGGCGATCACGGCCCGGAAGACAGCCTCAGCCACCGTCCCGGGCTTGGGATACGAGGTGGCCGCCTGGTCGCAGTAGATGCGGTCCGGCACCGGGGAGACTACGGAGACACCACCCGGTCCGCTCCGGACAGGGTCTCTATGATCTCGAACATGTTCGTCACCACCCCTGCGGCCAGGTCATCCTTCCGGTGGAAGAAATCCAGGCAGGTCCCGCAGGCGAGGATCCGCACCCCCGAGGCCTCCAGCGCCCTGACGGCGTCCAGGTGTTCCGAGTCACTGCAGACCAGATGCACCCCGCTGTTGTAAAAAACCACCGCGTCGGGCCTGAGAGTGGCCTCGGCGAGGCTCTTCAAAAAGGCCTTCATGAGGACTCTGCCCAGCTCGTCCGAGCCGCTCCCCATGAATCGGCTCCCCACCCTGACCACCAGCCTTGGGGCGGCTGGGGCCGGGCAGGTGATCTCCGGCATGGGGCCCGAGGCGTGGGCGGTCTTGATCACGGTGAGGACGATGGCCCCGTCCTGAATCGAGGACTCCACGCGGCAACCCTGGGACTCGGCGAAACGGGTCACGTTGCCCGCGGCCGCATCGTTGTCCACAAGGACCCTGAGCCTGTCCCCGTCCATCCCGGAGAGCGCGTCCCTGGTATTCAGTACGGGCTGGGGGCACGCCAGGCCCCGGCAGTCGATCTCCTCCATCGGGCACGCCTCCTCGCCGTCTCCAAACCGGCCGCCCCCAGGGCTGCCGGCGCAACGGCCCGATCCTGTTCCCTGATATGAATGCCAATATCCCACGTCCTGGGTATATTGCAAGGGCGGATCGTGGCGTGGCGGGGATCCTCCCGCGCGGATCGAGCCCTCCCGGTGCGGAGTGACAGAAACGAAAGGGCGATCGATGCGGCTTTCCCTCATAGGAATGGCAGGGACCGGGAAATCCTTCTGGTCGGGTAAGCTCGCCGGGCGCGGCTTCCGCCGGTACTGCTGCGACGAGCTCATCGCCGGGCGCCTGGCAGGCGAGCTCCTCCGGCCGGACGGTACCGCCATGACCATGGGGCGATGGATGGGCCTCCCCCACGAGGCCCGTTACAGGGCGCGGGCTGCGCGGTACCTGGCCCTCGAGAGGGAGGTCATGGAAGAAATCTTCGCGGTTCTGGACAGTCCGGAGAGGAACGGGGGGAGGGACATCGTGGTGGACACCTCCGGGAGCGTAATCTACACCGGAGGTGACATCCTCGCCACACTCCGGCGCCTGACCCGCGTGGTCCACCTCTCGACGCCCACCGAAGTCCAGGACCGCATGCTGGCCGCCTATCTCAAGGAGCCGGGGCCCATGCTCTGGGGAAACGCCTTCAGCATGGAGCCCGGCGAAGACCCGGGGGCGGCCCTGGCCCGGTGCTATCCCCGGCTCCTCGCGGCGAGGGAGGCCATGTACGCCCAGTACGCCGACGCTGCGGTGGACTACCACACCCGTAGGGACCCGGGCTTTCGAGTGGAGGATTTTCTCAAGGCGGCCGGAGGCATCGAACGGGTCCAGCCAGAGCGGCGCTGAACCCCGGGGACCGGTCCGGCACAGGAAAGCCGCCTCAGTTCACCAGACTCTGGATCGGCGCGGGGATCCGGCCCCCGAGGCGAATGAAGTTCTCCGACCCTCCCGCGTCGGGGACCCCGATTATGGCGGCCTCGCCCAGAAGACCCCCGAAGACCGCGCGCTCTCCGGCCCTCTTGCCGGGCACCGGGATGAGCCTTGCGGCTGTGGTCTTCCTGTTGATGACCCCGATGGCCATCTCGTCGGCGATCACCGCCGCGAGGGTCTCCGCTGAGGTCGCCCCGGGCACCGCCACCATGTCCAGCCCCACGGAGCACACGCTGGTCATGGCCTCGAGCTTCGCCAGGCTGAGAAAGCCCTTCCGGACCGCCTCGGAGATGTTCAGGTCTTCGCTCACGGGGATGAAGGCCCCACTCAGACCGCCCACGGAGGAGCTTGCGAAGGCCCCCCCTTTTTTCACCGCATCGTTGATGAGGGCGAGGACGGCTGTGGATCCCGGCGAGCCGATGGCCGGGAGGCCCAGACTCTGGAAGATCTCGCCTACGCTGTCTCCAACGTTGGGTGTGGGCGCCAGGGACAGGTCCACTACGCCAAATGGGACACCGAGCCTCTTGGCCACCTCCCGGCCGATGAGTTCCCCCACCCGGGTCACCTTGAAGGCGGTCTGCTTGATGATCTCCGAGATCTGTCCGAGATCCATGGCCGGATCCGCGGCCCGTGCCCTATCCACGGCCTTTTTCACGACGCCCGGCCCGCTCACGCCCACATTGATCACGGCGCCGGGTTCCCCGATCCCGAGATAGGCCCCGGCCATGAATGGGATGTCCTCCGGGATGTTGGCGAACACGCAGAGCTTCGCACAGGCGAGGCCGTCGGCCCCTGCGGTGCGCTCAGCCGCCTCCTTGATGGTCCTTCCCATGAGATACACCGCATCCATGTTGATGCCGGCCCGGGTGGAGGCCACATTCACCGAGGCACAGACCCGGTCGGTTGAAGCCAGGGCCTCGGGCAGGGCCTCGATCAGGGCCAGATCGCCCGGTGCGAACCCCTTCTCCACCAGGGCGCTGAACCCCCCGATGAAATCGATCCCGATCTCCCGGGCGGCCTCGTCCAGGGTCCGGGCCGTTGCCGCCATGTCCGCTGGGGGGAAGGGGGCTGCGGCCACGGCCATGGGGCTCACGGAGACGCGCTTGTTCACCACGGGGATCCCGTACCTGTCGCCGATCTCGTCGCAGACCCGGACCAGGTCCCCGGCGAGCCTGCAGATCTTCTCCCGGATACTGGTCCGAAATCGTTGCGGGTCGTGGCTGGCGCAGTCGAGAAGGCTTACACCCAGGGTGACCGTACGAACGTCAAGATGCTCGTTCCTCACCATCTCCAGTGTGGAGAGTACTTCCCTCTCGCTCAGCATGGCGGATCCTCTCTTGTGAACAGGGTTCCGGCAGACAGGACCGGTATGGAGGCGATCAGACCCGGTGAATCGCCTCAAAGATCTCCCGGTGCTGGAGACTGAGATCCAGCCCAAGCTCCAGGGCCCGTTCCCGCAAGGCCTCCCGGAAGGCGTGATGATCGATATCTGCGGGGACATCGACCTCGTAGATCATGGTGTTCCGCGCCGGGTCGTCGCCTCCCCGGAACACGGCCTTGAGGTTCGTGATATTCACCCCGAAACGGGCCATCACGCCGGTGATGCCTGCCACCAGACCCATCCGGTCGGGCCCTGTGGTGGTGACGACGAAAGGCATGGCGGCGGCGCCCCCCGGCCCCCGGGCGCCGCGGTCGTCCAGGGGCCGCAGGAGGATGTCCAGACCCAGGGGCGCTCCCCGGGCCTGGAGCCGGCGGAGCAGATCCGTAGGGGCGAGATCGCCGGGGATGGAAACCACAAAGATGCCGGCAAAGGCCGCCTGCAGGATGGTCTGGCTCACCTCCTCAATGTTGCACCGGTTTTCCAGAAGGATCATGGAAATCGCGGCCACGATGCCGGGCCGGTCGATCCCGATGACCGAAATCACTCCCTTCCGCATGGGTCGTCTCCCCCCGGCGCGGGGCGCCGGCGAACACCTCCGGTGCGGCGCGGCACACACACCCCCGCGGCCGGCCCGGAGGACCGGCCCGGCGGGGCGCCTTCTCAGGCCCCGCCTCGGGGGGGCCGGTTCACCACCAGCTGATGACCTCGTCGTGCTCGAAGATGAGCCTCACGAGCTCGTCGTAATCCCTGTTCTCGTAAAGATGGAACCTCGTGACCTCCTGCCCCTCGCCCAGCTTCTCAGCCAGAAATTCGGTCTGAGTGGCGGGCCTCGTCTTGAAGATCTGGAGCTGTCTCTTCATCGCTTCCCCCTTCCTAAAACGGCACCACGAGCTGGTATGTCCGGATCTTCGGCACCATCTCCTCGATCGTGAGATACCGGATGTGCTCGTACCTCTCCGCGTTCTCCCGGACGTTGGAGAAGATCTCCGCCTCCATGTCCACGACGAAACTCTCCAGGTGTTCCCGGAATTCCCGGTCCTCCATCTCGCTTGGCGGGTGGACGGCGCAATCCATTATGAAAGCGCCGCACCAGATGTTTCCCACCAGGCAGCCGAAAAGGCACCGGAGGGCCTGCCAGCAGTTCGCCTCCTCGTTGACGAGAAACGCCACCTTGTTGACGTCCATGACCCCCTCCTCTAGAGCACGATGTAGCGGTCGCAGTCCTCGATCATCTGGACGTTCCGCGCCTGGGTGGCGAAATTTCGCTCCTTCACCACGGGCACGGGTCTTGGCACCTTGAAGGCCTCCAGGCACAGGCTGCACAGACTGATCTCGCACAGCCCCTCCATCTCGACGAAACGCGGATCATGTGGAAGAAGGACACCGCGGTTCGTCAGGAAGACCGTGACCTGTTTCCCTGCACGGCCGGCCGCCTTGGTGATCCCGATGAGATGCTCGATGTGCTTGTCGGAACTGACGAAGATACCTAACTTGTCTCCCATGGAACCTCCTTTCCCGCCCCCGAGGTTGCGCAAGGACCAGGAACCCGCGTATTCTGAAGGGCAAGGCACAAGATATAATGGCGGGGCCGAGAATGCAAAAAGGAGAGGGAGGGATGAGCAGGGGGCGTGACGAGGACTTCGGGAGGATTGCGGGCCTCGAGAACCCCGTCGAGGCCCAGCTCCTCCACTCCATCCTGTCTGAGGAGGGGATCCCGCACCGGATCAGATCCTTCCACGACACGGCGTACGATGGCCTGTTCCAGGTGCAGCGGGGCTGGGGCGAGGTTCAGGGGCCGGCTTCGCGCAGTGAGGAGATCCTCGGCGTGCTCAAGGGCCTCCGCGTGGGGCAATCTGAGCGGGTGCCGGGGGGAAACGGAGAAGACGGCTGAAGATCGGCCCGGGGCGGCCGCCCGCTCCGGCACGGACCGAACGAAGGCAACGGCATTCCAGAGACGCGAAGGAGGGAACCATGTCACACGAAACGCTTCACGAGCACCCTGCGGATCTCTCGGACGAGACCAGGGACATGCACCGAGCCATCATCTCCCTGATCGAGGAACTCGAGGCGGTGGACTGGTACAACCAGAGGGTCGATGCCTGCAAAGACGACGAACTCAAGGCGATCCTGGCCCACAACCGGGATGAGGAAAAGGAACACGCGGCCATGGTGCTGGAGTGGATCCGGCGCCGGGATGCGGCCTTCGACAAGGAGCTGAAGGACTATCTTTTCTCGAAAGGGCCCATAACCGCCCTGGAAGAGGGGCACAAGGGCTGATCCTGCACAATTCTGCATGGGGTCCGGCCTGCGGCTTACGGATTCGCCGTCCGAGGCCGGGCCCGCGATGACGGTGAGGCGTCAGGGAGAAGGCCATGCACTGGATCAAATTGGCGGCGGCGTTCGGTGCCGGAGCCGCGTTGCTGCGGCTGTGGGACCTGATCGGAAGGGATGCCATGAACAGGCTCTGGTGCGGCGGCTCCGGAACAACCGCACCGGGCGGGAGGCCAGGGCCGGAGGAGCCGAACCACGGGCCTGCCCCGCCGGCCGCATCCGCGCCGGAGAAACCAGACCCGGCAGAGGGCCGGACGGCGTACGAGAAATGGACCAGGCGCGACCTCGCCCGGCTCGCCAGGGATCTGGGTATTCCGGGACGGACCGGAATGGACAAAAAACGGCTCATTCAGACCCTGCGGGAGGTCCGTCCGGATTGACCAGCCCCTCCGGGCGGCCCGAAGTCCTGAAAAACTCCATGTTCTCGAACCGTTTTTCCTGGGACCTCCCTATCAATGCGCTCTCGAGAATCCTCGCCGCCAAGAGGGCTGCAGGAGTCTCCGTGCTCGACCTTACCTGCTCCAATCCCACCCTGGCGGGCTTCAAGTACGACGGCGAGAGGATCCTCGCCGCGCTCTCCCGCCCGGAATCGCTCTCGTACGCGCCGTGCGCCCAAGGGCTCGGAGAGGCCAGGGAGGCCCTGGCGGAGTACTACCAAGGGAAGGGCTGTTCGGCAGACCCGGAAGGATTCTTCCTCACAGCAAGCACCAGCGAGGCGTACGCCTACCTGTTCAAGCTCCTTGCCGATCCCGGCGACGAGGTTTTCATCCCCCAGCCCTGCTATCCGCTGCTGGAACCGCTGGCCTTCCTTGAGGGGGTACGCCTCGCCCACTACCCGATGGCGTACGATCCCCTCCGGGGATGGCGCATCGACACCGGGCTTCTCGAGGACCTTCTCACCACCAGGACCAGGGCCGTGGTGGTGATCAGCCCCAACAATCCCGCGGGCTCCTTCCTCAAGAAGAGAGAGCTTTCCGGCCTCGACGCCATCTGCGCCAGGCACGGCCTCGCCCTCATCGTTGACGAGGTATTCTCCGACTACGGGGCCGCTGCGGATGAAGAACGAGTCGCCACGGCGGTCCAAGAGGGTGAGGCCCTCACCTTCGTCGTGAGCGGCCTCTCGAAAGTGAGCGGCCTGCCCCAGGTGAAGCTCGGCTGGATCCATGCAGGCGGCCCGGAAGCCGCCTGCGGGAAGGCCCGGGCAGGCCTCGAGTTCATCGCCGACACATACCTTTCCGTCAGCACCCCGGTCCAGCTCGGGACGCGGCGTCTTCTCGATACGGGGACAGGCCTGCGGGAGCAGATCCGGAGCCGCATCACGAAAAACCACGCCTTCCTCGAAGATGCAGTGGCCCGCACAGGAGGAGGCTGCAGGCTTCTCCGCCGGGAAGGGGGCTGGTACGCAGTGCTCGATTTCGATAACGGGCTTTCTGACGACGCGAGGGTATGCGGGCTTCTCGAGCACAGGGACGTCCTTGTCCACCCCGGCTACTTCTACGATTTCCCTCGGGAGGGCTTCGTGGTTGTGAGCCTCCTGGCGCCTCCGGAGGTATTCCACTCTGGGGTCCGGAGACTTGCGGCGGCTCCCGGGGACCACCGGGCAGCAGGAGAAAACCGCATCTCATGACCCTGAACCGCCCGTACGCCCATGAGGAACCGGCAGTCCGCCCGCCCCTCCACGTTCCTTCGACCCGCACCGACGGCCGCAGTGGAGACCTGCCGTGGACCTCGTGAACTCCCTCGCGCTCCTGATCATTTCCGTGACCATTGTCGGCGTAGCCTTAGGCCGCTATCCGTGGGTGCGGATGAACCGGGCCACCATCGTCCTTGTGGGGGCCACGGCCCTCGTGCTCGTCGGGGCCATCTCCACCGAACAGGCATCCCTGGCCATCGATCACGGCACGGTGACCCTGCTCTTCGCCATGATGGTCATCAACGGGAACCTCCGTCTCTCCGGCTTCTTCCTGCTGGTCGCAGCCCGCATCATCAAGAGGGCCCACTCCGCCAGGCAGCTCCTCGCCTTGGTGATCTTTTCCTCCGGCGTCCTCTCCGCCCTCTTCCTCAACGACACCATCTGCCTGGTCTTCACGCCCCTCGTCATCGATGTGGTGGTATCGCTGGAACGCAACCCCGTGCCTTACCTCATCGGCCTGGTCACCTCGGCGAACATCGGTTCGGCCGCCACCATGATAGGAAATCCGCAGAATATCGTGATCGGCGTCTCTTCCCACATCCCCTTCGCCGCCTTCTCCCTGGCCATGATCCCGGTTGCGGCGGTGGGACTCGCCCTCTGCTGGCTGGTGGTGGTCTCCGTGTATCCGGGCGAGTTCAGGACCGCCCTGAAACCCTCGGGCTTGAGAACGGAAACCCTCCGGGTCCACCGTCCTCTGCTCTTTAAAAGTCTTCTCGCAACAGGGCTCATGCTGGTGGGGTTGGTTGCCGGGGCCCCGGTGGCCCTTGCCTCCATGGCGGCCGCCTCCGCCCTTCTCGTCACCCGCAGGCTGAAACCCGAAAGGGTGTTCCGGGAGATAGATTGGTCCCTGCTGGTATTCTTCTCCGGACTCTTCGTGGTGACAGGCGCCCTGGAGACTACGGGAATGACCGCGGGTCTTTTCGAATTCGTCCGGCCCGTTGCGGAGCACGGCATAGCCGCTCTCAGCGCTGTTGCGGTCCTGCTCAGCAACACGATCTCAAACGTCCCGGCGGTCCTCCTCTTCCGCCCCTTCATACCCGCTTTTCCCGTGCCGGATCAGGCCTGGCTGACCCTCGCCATGGCGACGACCCTTGCGGGGAACCTGACCCTCCTTGGATCCGTGGCGAACCTCATCGTGGCGGAGACGGCCCGCTGCCGGGGAATCCGGATCGACTTCGGGGAATACCTGAAGACAGGCGTACCCTTGACCCTGCTCAGCATCTCCTGGGGAGTGTTCTGGCTCCACGTCATGTACGGCAACCCGTAGCGCTGTGGCAACAGGGGCGGGTGCGCCTGCCTGTCCTTGTCCGATGCCAGCCGCCCTTGCATGACCGCACGCGGAGAAACTGCTATCATGACCGCCAGGGGGAAAGGATGCGTCACGTGCGATCCCTGACAGGACTTCTCTGGTGGCTCGCCCTCTCTTTCGCCGCGGGGACCATCGGCGCCCGCTTCAGCCCCGGGGACTGGTACCAGGGGCTCGCAAAGCCCGGATGGACCCCTCCCGACGGCGTCTTCCCGCCGGTATGGACCGCACTCTATGCCCTGATGGGCATCGCGGCCTGGCTCGTGTGGAGACGGACCGGCCTCGCCGGCGGCGCCTTGCCCCTGGGCATCTTCGCGCTACAACTCATCCTGAATGTCCTCTGGTCCTGGCTCTTTTTCGGACTCCACAGGCCGGGGGCCGCCTTTTTCGAGATCATCCTACTCTGGTGCGCCATCCTCGCCACGGCGGCGGCCTTCCTGGGCCACAGCCGAGCTGCAGGGGCACTGCTCCTCCCGTATCTCGCCTGGGTCGGATTCGCTTCACTCCTGAACTTCGCGGTCTGGCGCCTGAACCCGTGAGCCGGTGGCGGCCGGCGGTGCGCTCAGCCCCGCATGCCGGATCCTTCCAGCTGCGCCACCCCTCCGGCCCCCAGCCCCAGCAGACCAAGGGCCGCCTCGGCCGCACGATCCGCAGCACCCGGGACTCCCAAGGCACGGCTCACCTCGGCAAGGCCCCGGACCTGAAGGGCCCTGGTCCCGGCATCATCAAGCAGGGCCAGGATCTCTTCTGCCAACCGCCCGGGGGTTGCCTCTTCCTGCAAGAGCTCGGGCACCACCCTCCTGCCCGCCACGAGATTCACAAGGGAGAAGAAGGGCACCCGGACGAGGCGCCTTCCGAGCCACGCCGTAAGCGGCGAGACCCTGTACATCACCACCATGGGGGTCCCGAGGATGGCCGCCTCCAGGGTCACCGTGCCCGAGGCCAGAAGCACGGTGTCCGAGGCAGCGATTGCCTCATAGGTCATGCCCTCTACCGGGATGAGACCGGCGCGGCCTGGGACGAGGGGTTCGAGGGACGATGATCGTACCCCCGGCGCAAGCGGCACCATGAACTGGACGCCGGGCCGGCTCCGGATGACCTCCGCCGCCGCAGCGGCCATGACGGGGAAGACCCTGCCGATCTCCCCGGCCCGGCTGCCGGGCAGGAGCCCGACCACCGGCCTGTCGGGATCCAGACCGGCCGCCCGGCGGAACTCCGCCCGGGACATTCTCGATCGAACCACATCGAGGAGGGGATGGCCCACGAAGGTGACGTCCATCCCGCGGCGGGCGTAGAAGTCCTGCTCGAAGGGGAGGATCACGGCCATGCGGTCCACCAGACGGCGGAGCTTCCTCACCCTGCCCTGCCGCCAAGCCCAAACCTGTGGACTCACGTAATAAAAGACCGGGATGCCGAGAGATCTTGCCCGACCCGCCACCAGGAGGTTGAACTCGGGGTAGTCGATGAGGACGAGGAGATCGGGCCTCTCCCGGCGCAGTGCGCCCCTGGTCAGCCGGAAGGCCCGGAGGATGTCGCCGCAGTGGGTGAGAATCTCCACCACTCCCACCACAGCCAGCCGCGATGCGGGGAAGAGGAGGCGCACGCCGGCGGACTCCATGCAAGGCCCGCCGATCCCGCTGAATTCCGCCTCCGGCAGCCGGGCGCGGATGGCATGGACAAGTCCCGCCCCGTGGAGGTCTCCGGATGCCTCCCCGGCAATGAGGAAGATCCTAGGTGCCACCGGCGAGCCGGGCGGTCTGAAGACCCTTGCGGATCTCGGCGTTGATGTCCAGGGCCAACTTGAGCGCGTTCCTCCCCGCCTCGCCCGTCACCTTCACGGGTCCCCTCCCCCGCACGGCCTGCAAAAAGGCCGTAAGCTCGTCGAAGAGGATGTCCGTTTCCTCGTGCGTCTTGAGGTCGGGCCGTATGGAATCCATGGAACCCCCCCCGGGGTCCCGGGTCACCACCAGGTTCTTCCGCTCCGTGCAGTCGGCGGATATATACGACCCGGGCTGAAACACCCTGATCCTGCGCATACTCTGGAGCGAGATCCGGCTGGCGGTGACGTTCGCCGTGCATCCGGACTCGAAGATCAGTCTGACGTTGGCGATGTCCGCCACAGGCGTGAGCACGGGCACACCGACCGCCCTGAGTTCCTTCAAGGGGGAATCCACCAGGGCGAGGACGATCTCGATGTCGTGGATCATGAGATCCAGGACCACGTCCACGTCCCTTGCCCGCTCCTTGAAACCGCTCAGGCGGTGGGCCTCGATAAAGAACGGCTGCGTCACTCGTTCCTCCAGCAGCCTGACCGCCGGATTGAAACGCTCGATGTGGCCCACCTGCAGGACGACCCCGTGCCGGGCCGCCAGCCTGATCAGCTCGTCGGCCTCCTCCACCGAGGTGCAGATGGGTTTTTCCATCAGACAGTGCACGCCCCGGGAAAGGAGCGCCCTGCCCACCTCGAAGTGGTGGGTGGTGGGCACCACCACCGAGACGGCATCTATCCCGCCGATCAGCTCCTCCAGATCGGCGCAGGCGCGCGTCCCGACCTCGCGGGCAACATCTGCCGCCCTTTCCGAGTTTGCGTCCACAACGCCGACAAGCTCCACCTCCGGCATCCGGGCGTACTTCTGCGCGTGAAACCTGCCCAGATACCCAACGCCTATGACCGCGACACGGATCATGGGACCTCCTTCTCCCCCACGCCCACCACGGACACACCGGAACGGTCGGCTAAGGCGACCGCCGCATCCCGGTCGAAAAAGAGGGCCCGCCCGGTCTCCACCGCCAGCACCGCCGCCCCCGCCTGTACCATCCTCTCAATGGTGGTGAGGCCGAGCGAGGGGAGATCAAAGCGGATGTCCTGGTTCGGCTTGCACACCTTCACAACCACCGCCCCGGGCCCTCCCAGGCCGCCGCCCCGCAGGATGGTCTGATCCGTCCCCTCAATGGCCTCCACGGCCAGCACCGCGCGGTCCTTGACCACAACGCACTGCCCGATGTCAAGACTGCCGATCTGCCTTGCCAGCCTCCAGCCGAAATCCACGTCTTTCCACTGATCCGCTGTGGGCTGCCTCCGGGTGAGCACGCCAGCCGGCATCACCAGATCCGTCAGGAAGGCGGTGGACGGGAGCACCGCGATCCCCTCGGCCTCGAGTTCCGCCGCCACAGCCCGGAGGATCCCGTCGTCAAGCCTCCTGTGGAGACGTCGCCAGACGGAGAGGGCGCGGAAGTCCGGGCGGACGTCTCTGAAGATCCGCTTCTTGGTGATGGTCCCGGCGAAGAGGGCCTCCCTGACGCCGGCGCCCTTGAGGATCTTAATGAGTCTGCCGAGCTGTCCGAGATGGATCCAGACCAGGTTGTCCGCCTCGCTCTCGAGTTCGGGATCGGTCTCGCCCATGTGGGCCACCGCCACGACCCTGCGCCCGCCCTTCCGTGCCGCCCGGGCGCACAGGATCGGAAACTGCCCGCCGCCGGCCACGAGTCCGAGGGGACGGCCTCCCATCAGATCTCCTGGTCGCCGCCGGCACCGGCCGGAACGCCCCGCTTCGATGCCCTGAGAAATCCGCACAGGCCCTGAACTTCGGGCACATCCGCGAAGCGGACCGAGACCTTCTCCACGGCTTCAGTCCGAGTCCCTTCGGCCTGAAAGAGGACCCGGTAGGCCTCGCGCAACGCATCGACGGAGGACTTCGGGAACCCATGCCTCCTCAGGCCGACGAGATTGAGGCCGTAGAGCTTCCCCCTGGCCCCCCAGTACTTCGTGTAGGGGGGTATGTCCTTGTTGACCCCGGACATCCCGCCTAGAAAGGCGTAGGGGCCGACGTGGCAAAACTGATGCACGGCGGACAACCCTCCGATCACGACCTGCTCTCCCAACACCACGTGGCCCCCGAGGGTCACGCCGTTGGCCAGGATCGCGAAGTCGCCGACCTGGCAGTCATGGGCGATGTGGCAGTAGGCCATGAGGAGACAGTTCTTCCCCACCCTGGTGGTTCCCACTCCTCCGGCAGTGCCGCGATGGACCGTCACGAATTCACGGATGATGGTGTCATCCCCGATTTCCACGCTGGTCGGTTCTCCTGCATATTTCAAATCCTGGGGCGGGGCCCCGAGGGATGCGAATTGAGAGATCCTTGCCCGGGCCCCCACACGGATCCTGCCTTCCATCACGACATGGGGGCCGATGACCGTCCCCGGGCCGATGTCGCAATCCGGGCCGATGACAGCATAAGGGCCGATCCGGACACCCTCCCCGATAATCGCCTCGGACGAGATGATTGCTGTTTCATGGATCGAGGTCCCTGATTCGGTGTGCATATGTGTCTTCATTCAGTCCTTCAGTTCATGTCTTTCGGTTAGGCTGCACCGCCGCCATCAGGACGGCCTGGGCTGCCAATGCACCCTCGACGAGGGCCCGCCCCTCCATCTTCCACATCGCGGTCTTGCGCTTCATTAGCTTCAGCTCGAGCATGAGACGGTCTCCCGGCACGACCTGCCTCCTGAACCGCACCCTGTCCATCCCGGCAAAGACCAGAAGCTTGTTCCGCAGAACGTCGGGGTCGGTGCACTTCGCAAAGATGATTCCGGTCTGGGCCAGGGCCTCCAGGATGAGGACTCCGGGCATGATCGGCTCCCCTGGAAAATGCCCCTGGAAAAAAGGCTCGTTGAAAGTGACGTTTTTCACCCCCTGGATGTCCACCCCCGGTTCCAGACGCAGGATGCGGTCCACCAGCAGAAAGGGATACCTGTGCGGCAACAGCCCCGCGATCTCTCCTATACCCAGCTGTCCGCTCCTCGGTTCCATGGTTTCCCTCCAAGATATCGGCCTCCAAGGCGGCATCGCCCCCCCGCTCGGAGATGACCGGGCCGCGGCTCAGGACCTGCCGGACTCCTCCAGACGCCGCACCCGCTCGTTCAGATCCCGCACGTCGCGGAGCAGTTCGGGCAGACGCTTCAGGGCACCCGCCACCCTGAGAAAGGTCTTGTGAGGCATGGCGGGGCTGCCGGAAACTACCTCTCCCGCCCCCACATCGTGGGTCACGCCAGCCTGGGCAGCTACCTTCACCCGGTCCCCAAGCGTGATGTGTCCTGCAACCCCGACCTGTCCGCCCAGCATGACGCCGGCGCCGAGCCTGCTGCTCCCGGCAAGCCCGGCCTGGGCCACAACGATCGAATCCGGTCCGATGCTCACGTTGTGTCCCACCTGGACCAGGTTGTCTATCTTGGTTCCGCGGCCGATCCTGGTCTCCCCCAAGGCCGCCCTGTCCACGGTGACATTGGCTCCGATCTCCACGTCGTCCTCTACCACCACAATGCCTGTCTGAGGAATCTTCACATGAGAGCCGCGCCGCTGGGCATAACCGAATCCGTCGCTGCCGATCACCACGCCGGCGTGGACGATCACTCGGGCACCCAGGCGGCACCCGTGATAGACCACCACGTTTGGATGCAGGACGGTCTCCTCGCCGACGAAGACGTCGTCACCCAGATACACGCCGGGGAAGAGCGTCACCCCGGCTGCCACCCGCACCCGGTCTCCGAGGTAGACGCCAGGATGGATGCTCACCTCGGGGGCGATTTCACAGTCTTCCCCGACTGTCGCCCTCTGGCTCACCCCCCCGACCCGAAAGGGTGTTCTGGAAAAGACTGTGGCAAGAAGGGCGTAGGCGAGGTACGGGTCCGCCACGAGGACCGCCGGCCGGTCCACGGGATGGGGCCAGTCCCTGGGAAGGATGATCGCGCCAGCCCCGGACCGTCCCACTGCTTCGGCCAGATGGGGCCCCACGGCAAAACTGATCTCCGCCGGTCCTGCGCGATCCAGGGCCTGCAGTCCCCGGACGGGCAGGTCACCGGGGCCTCGGAGCTCGCCCTCCAGAAAGGCCGCCACTTCCGCCAGGGTGCTCGGGCGCCCTTCCATGTCAGAAGGTACCTCCCATTCTGAACTCCCAGTTGCTGCTGTCGTCTCCGGGCTCCGTGTCGATATTGAAACCCCATTCGATCCGCAGCGGACCCATTGGGGAAAGCCAGCGGATGCCCAGACCGATGGACTTGCGGAGGTCGGCTAAATCGTAGCCGGTATCCTTGTCCCACACGTTTCCCATGTCCAGAAAACATACCCCGTTGAGTCCCATGTCCCTCACCAGGGGAAAGATGGTCTCCATCTGGGTATAGGCCATGTATTCTCCCCCGATGCGTTCGTCGGTTTCCGGATCCACGGGACTGACTCGGCCGTACTTGAAACCCCGGATAGAATCGATACCGCCCAAGAAGAACTTCTCGTAGACCGGGAGCCGTCCCCCCGTACTCTCCGTGACGTATCCCATTCCCACCTTCACATGGCCGGTGAGCTGTTTCCAGAGGGGGTGATAGTAACTGCCCGCACCCTCCAGCTTGACAAAGGCGCTGTCGCCCCCCAGCGGCCCCCCTGCGTATTCCACCGTACCGCTGTTGTACCATCCACGGGTCGGATTGTAGAAATCGTTCCGGGTATCGTAGGTGAGCCCCGCACTCAAGGCCCTGGTCATCTCGATGTCCTGGGAGTCCAAAATGATCTGAGACACGTTCTCCGAAAGGTCGGAAAGCTTGGTCTTGTCCATGCGGAGTCCGGTAAAAAACCGCAAATCGTCTGTCAGCGGGTATCCGAGGTTCACCATGCCTCCGGTGCTGTCCTTGGTGTAGTCGTCGTATTCCCGCTCCCAGTTGTACAGATCGACGCCGAAGGACAGCAAAGTGTCCATGAAATAGGGCTCGAGAAAGCTCAGCGTATAGCGGTTGGTCTCTGAGCCGATGATGCCCTTGAAACTCAAGGTCTGCCCCTTTCCGAGAAAATTCCGCTTGCTGATCTCCCCCATGAGGATCAGTTTTTCCACCGAGCTGTACCCTGCGCCGATACTGAAGGTCCCGGTCGGCCGTTCCTTGACCTGCACGTTGAGGTCCATGGTGTCCTCGGCGCTTCCTTTTGTCGGGGTCAGGCTGACATCCTCAAAATAGCCCAACCGGTTCAACCGGTCCCGGCTCTTCCTAAGGCCCGTGGCGCTGAACGGCGCCAGCTCCTTCACCCGGAGCTCCCTCCTGATGACCTTGTCCCGCGTGGATGTATTGCCCGAGATCTCGATACGCTCGAAGGTGACCTTCGGCCCCTTGTTGACGACAAGGGTGACGTTCACGACCTTCCCTTCTGGGTCCTTCTGTATCCGCGGCGTCACATCGGCATAGGCGTACCCTTCGTCCGCGTAAAGATCGGTCAGGGCCAGAATGTCCTGTCTGAGCGTCTCCTGATTGAATACCGGCTGGCCGGAGATCTTCATCTTGTCAAGGAGCATGTCTTCATTCTTGAACAGGTCCTCCTCGATATCCACCCTGCCGACCCCGTAACGCTCGCCCTCCTCCACTGGAATGGTGATGAACAGAGACGCACCCTCTCGCTCCACCGCCGGCCGGCCGACCTTAGCGTCGACGTATCCCTGATTGTGATAGAAGGCGGAAATCCTGCCGAGATCCCGTTCAAGGGCATCCCATTTAAGGACGGCGGAATCCCCCTTGAAGAGGGCCATGATGTTGCGCAGCGTGGGTATCCAGAGTGGCCTCTTCTCCGAGGTCTCCATCAGGGCCTCCAGCTCCTTGTCAGGAAAGGCTGTGTTTCCCTGAAAATCGATGGCCTGGATGTAGACCTTTTCCCCCTCGGAAATCTCGAAGGTCACGTCCGCCGCCTGTTCGGACACCTGTTTCACCGACGGGGTCACAGTGGTCCCGACATGGCCCTTGCTGGTGTACAGGGCCTCGATCTTCTCGGCGTTTTCCCTGAGCAATCCTTCCTTGATGATGGTGAACGGTTTGAGATCGATGGCCTCCCGGACCTTGTCCTCCTCGATGGCCGAGTTCCCCGAAAAGGAGATGTTGCGAATGGCAGGCTTCTCTCTCACCAGAAACGTCACCGCCTTTCCCCTCGCCGTTTCCTCGACGTCCGCCTCCACGTCTTCGAAAAAATCCATCCGGAAGATGGCTGCGATGTCGGATGAGATGGTCTTGAGATCGAACGGATTTCCGGCCTTGGTCCCCGCCGCCTGCAGAATCGCGTCTGTATCCACCCTCCGGTTTCCCCGGACCGTGACCTCAGCCACCAGAAAGGGAGCAGCCAGAGCTGCGGCGACCTGCTCTTCGATCTCATCGAGGACACGGCCCATGTCCCGGTTGCGGCCCTCTGCGAAAACGACGCCGGGCTCATCCCCGGCCTGGTCCGGATCGACAACCCTCAAATCCAGGCTGACCGTCTGGCCCAGAAGGCTCAAACTCCCGTAGATGACGAAGTCAACCCGGCTTTCAGCGCCCAGCCGCCGTATCCTGTCCGCCGTATCCGGGGCGGGGACGGTGGACGCGAGCACGGTATTTCCACGGGCCTCGATGCGGCGGGAAAGCCTCTTCCACGCCTCATCCGCCATTGAGGACTCTGCCTGGGGGCCATGATACTCCAAGGGAAGCAGGAGTACCCGCGCCTGGGGCGGAGGGACATCGGCAGCCCGGGAACCGGAAGGCCCCGCCAGGAGCATGGCCGTCAATGACACGAGCACTCCGGCCGCCACGGCGCCCAGTGCCGCCCAGGGGCCGTGTCCCTCACAGTCTCTCAGATTCCGTCCTGCGTCAGCGATCTTCATAGAATGTTTTCCATCTCAGGAGAGGGCGGCGACCCTCTCATGGGGCTGCCCTACACCGAAATCCTTGAGTTCAGACGCATCGAGATCCACGGCTTTTCCTCCCACCAGCCCCAGGCACCGGTCCATGCGCCTGGCCAGCGCCAGATTGTGCGTAACCACCACCATAGTGGTCCCATAGCGGGTGTTCAGGGAAAAGATCAGGTCCGCCACCTTTTCCCCTGTCTTTTCGTCGAGGTTGCCCGTGGGTTCATCAGCAAGGAGCAATTTCGGCCTCCGCACCATGGCACGCGCCAGGGCAACCCGTTGCTGCTCTCCGCCCGAGAGCTGCCCGACCCGGTGTTCAAGCCGATGCGCCAGTTCCATGTCGGTAAGGATCTCCAGAGCAGCGTCGCGGGCGTTCCGTCCCGGTACTCCGGCCACGAGGCAGGGCATCATCACGTTTTCCAGGGCCGAAAACTCAGGCAGGAGATGGTGGAACTGAAACACAAAACCCAGCTGTTCGTTCCGAAATACGGACAATCTGGTGTCGCTCCACGAAAACACGTCCTGGCCGAAAAGGTATACCTTGCCCTCGGTGGGCCCATCAAGCGTGCCCAGGATGTGAAGAAAGGTGGTCTTTCCGACCCCGGATGCCCCCACCACGCCAACCACTTCGCCTGCCCGCACTGTGCAGGCCAAGTCCCTGAGCACCTGCACTGCGCCCCCGTTGTTGAAATATGCCTTGGAAAGGCCGCTGACCTCAATGGCCGGGGGCTCTGCGTCTGTCTCGGAAACCCATTTGGGGCGTTCTTCTGGCATGTCTTTGGCGGCCATTTCAGGGCTAGACAGTGATAACAAATAAGGCTGCGTCATTCAAGTGACGAAGGACTGCGGCGCCGGGCGGATATCGGACGTTTCACAGCCCGAAGAATCGAATTGAATCAGTCTGGATCGGTGCCGTCTCCTTCCGGGTCCGAAGCGCACCCGCGCGGCCGGGCCTCGGATATCGAGACCGGCCAGTTCCCGGCTGATTCCGAACTCGAGGTGAAAGTGAATCCGATGGGGATAGTCGAGACCGCGCAGGGACTCTAGAAGAGAATCCTTCAATCCCCCGGCAGGTCCTCCTTTGCCTGTTGCGCCAAGAGATAGTTGCCGCCCTCGATCCGGATCCCCTTGCCGAAGACAATGGCCTCGGCGACCGCTTTTCTGGCTGACGCGAGGACGCGGCCGAAGGTCTGTCTCGAAACCCCCATGCGCAGGGCTGCACTATCCTGATCGAGACCCTCTACGTCACTCAGGCGCAGGGCCTCGAGCCCCTCCACGGTGAGGGTGACTTCATCCAGATTCCGCAGGGGGATCCCCCTAGGCTTGAAATAGGTTACCGAAGGCTCCTGGTCCACTATGCGACATTTGGGGGGTCTAGGCACGACACGTCCTCCACGTTCAGCCTCGGAGTACCTTCTGGAGGGCTTGGATGCACCTGGCGTTTTCCTCGGGAAGGCCCACCGTTATACGTATATGGTTCGGGAAACCGTATGCCGTCATGGCCCTCACGATGACCCCTTCATGCAGCATCCTCTCATAGAGGGCCCTGCCGTCGACCATCACATCGACCAGAAGGAAATTGGTCTGACTGGGCATGACGCCGCACCCCAATCCGCTGAGCCGGTCTGTCAGGAATTCCATGCCGCTCCACGTGACATCACGAGTCCGCCGCAGGTGCTCCTCGTCGTCAAGGGCCGCCAGTGCCCCCGCCTGGGCCATGCTGTTCACGTTGAACGGCTGGCGCACCCGTTCCAGAAACCCTGCGACCTGCCGGTCCATGAGGCCGTAGCCTACCCTGAGCCCGGCGAGGCCGTACGCCTTGGAAAAGGTCCGCAGCGTGACCACCCGCGGGTCCTGTCCTAGGTACCGGCTGCCGCTCGGTGTGCCGCCGGCCCGGACAAATTCCATGTACGCCTCGTCCAGAACGACCAGAACGTGATCAGGCAGCACCCTGAGAAACGCGTCGAAATCCCCCCGGTCGAGCACCGACCCGGTGGGATTGTTGGGATTGTCCAAGAAAATCAGGCGGGTCTTGCCGGTCACCGCCCGCGCCATGGCTTCGAGATCGTGGCGGAACCGGGCAAGCGGAATGACCACGTTGGTCCCGCCCATGGACTGCACCATCTTCTGGTACACGAGAAAGCTCGGCTCGCTGCTCACCACCTCACAGCCCGGCCGGACCAGTATCCTCACCAAAAGCTCGATGAGCTCGTTGGATCCGTTGCCCAGCACGACCTCGTCAGCCGAGATCCCGAAGGCCTCCGCCAGGCGGTGCTTGAGGAAGTAGCCTCCGCCGTCGGGATACCGGTGCAGGCAGGAGACGCCATTTCGGACCGCCTCCTGGGCCTTTGGAGAAGGGCCTAGGGGATTTTCGTTGGAGGCGAGCTTGATGGCGTCGGTCACGCCGTACTCCCTCTGGAGTTCCTCAAGGGGTTTCCCAGGGGGGTACGGGACAAGGGTGCGAAGATATCCGGGTACGTCCAAGTTCAATGGGTTCACCTCTCGAAACATTCTTGACAGCCATCCCGAGCCACAACCCAAGGGGGCTTATTGACTCCCTCGGACATGGAGTTCATGGTCCTCGACCCCGAGATGTGAGTCGGCCTCGACACGAATTTCCACGCTGAAACCCTTTTCCATGGCGCAGAGATCCCGCCTCTTGCGGTTGAGGATGTAAGAAGCCACCTCCTGGGGCACGACAAGGGTCATCCCGCCCGGGTGTTCCTCACGCTGTCCGGCGAGATGTGCCCTGATACGCCTGAGATGCATGAGGGCCAAGGTCTCCACTGAGCGCACTACACCCCTGCCCTGGCAGCAGGAACAGGGACGGTAGCTCCCGCGCTGCAACGGGGAGCTGATCTTCTGCCTGACAATCTCCATAAGTCCGAAACGGGAAATACGGGAAACGTCCGTCCGGGCCCGGTCCCGTTTCAGGCATTCCTTCATGTGTTTCTCGAGCTCCTGGCGGTGGCTTCTTGCCCGCATATCGATGAAATCTATGACGATAATGCCCCCGAGATCTCTGAGCCGGAGCTGCCGGGCGATTTCCCCGGCAGCCTCCAGATCGGTCTTGAGGGCAGTCTCCTCCAGATCCCTCTCCTTTATGTTCCTGCCGGAGTTGACGTCGATGGAAACCAGGGCCTCGGTGGGTTCGATCACCACATGCCCCCCGGAGGGGAGGACCACCCTGGGCTGATAAATCTGGTCGATCTGGGTTTCCAGGTCGAACAGCGAAAATATCGGATCCTCGCCCTTGTGGAGGCGCACTGTTGCCACCTGGCGGGGCGCTATGATCCTGAGGAAAGCTCTGATCTTGTCGTATACGGCCTGATCGTCCACGAGGATTTCGCTCACATCTCCGGTGAGATGGTCCCTGAGGAAACGGATCACCATATCACGATCCCTGTAAATCAGCGCCGGGGCCGGGGCTGAGCCGGCCTTTTTCCGCAGGTCCTGCCACAGGCGGAGAAGGTAGGCCAGGTCCTTCTTCATTTCCGCCTTGGGCACCCCAATGGATGCCGTCCGAGCAATGAGTCCCACCCCCTCCGGCCTGTTGCACTCCTTCAGGATCTCCTTGATGCGGTTGCGCTCTGCCTCGTCATCGATCTTCCTCGACACCCCCGCCTGTTCCGTCCCGGGCATGAGCACCAGGTACCGGCCCGGAATCGACAGATACGTGGTGACGGCAGAACCCTTGATTGGCGTCTCTTCCTTCGTGATCTGAACAAGGAGTTCCTGCCCCCTCTTCAGGATCTCTGGGGTCCGGTCCTTCTCCGATTCGCATCCGAAATATTCAGGGTGTATCTCATCAAGGGGGAGATACGCGTTCCTCCCAAGACCGATGTCTACAAAAGCGGCCTGGAGACTGGACTCCACGTTAACCAGGACGCCCTTGTAAAGATTGCCCCTCGTATGAGTGTGGGTGCGGGTCTCCACCTGAAACGCCTCCAGGCGGCCCTTTTCGAGCAGGGCGATGCGGCACTCCTCCGGGGCCTCCATGTTGACGACGATCTGTGAATGTTCGTTTGAAATTCGATTTTTCTTTTTCATATAGTCCGCAGCAAATTCGAGGCCGCTCCTCCCGACCCCTAGAACCTCAAAAGGCCTTTTAAGCACCTCTGCGGCCCCTGCGCCCGAGGGGCCTGTCGGCCCCAAGGCGAAAAACCGCCCCTCCGAGTGATGGCGAAAGGAATCGCGCAGCCCTGCCCTGGCGCTGGACCCGCCGTATCCCCGGCCCGACTGCACCGCACCATGATACCAGGCAAGTCCTCTGAAGAAAACGGATTGGTGATGCCGCTGAAAATACACCCGTCTGCGGCGTTGGTTGGATTTTCCTCGTCATGGCAGCGTACGTCCAGATACGCTTCATTCCTCGAAAATCTCGCGCCTTGCACCTGAGGTATTTTGAGCGGCATCAGGTTTCAGGAGTTGTTGCGGCTCGATCATTAGTAACTGCTCACAGGGTTCGCGCAGCACTCATGCTGCAACTCCCCCGGACTGGAAGCCTTCACATGGTGCTGCAGATGCGAGACGGGGGGCACGCAGACGTACTCCCTGTACTTCAAGTGCCCGCCAACACAGCAGATGCGGTACCCTGTGAAGGCTTACGATCATTAAGGTATGCCCGAGTCCTTCCAGCACTCATAGGTCCGGCGCCATGCGAGGCGCCCTCCGGAGGATTCAAGAAATGGGAGCCCTTTCACCGACCCTCCCGGCCGTCATGTAATACCGGACGCCGTCGAAGCTCTGCGCCGTGATCAGGCCGGACTGCCCCAGGCGGTTCAACACCCCCTGCAGCGATCCGGCATCAAGCGCCAGCAGGCCCTGGAGATCCCGGAGGCTCAGGGGGCGCCGGCGCAGCATGTCCAGGATCTCCGATTCAAGAAGGGGCTGCACCCCTTCTCGGAAGTGGCTGTCAGAATCGACCACCACCTCGGCGCCGGCTCCCAGCGCCTGCCGCACCTCCCGGAGCTCACGGCGGGAAAGGGGCCTCGCCCAGGCCTCGGCGGGCGGGCGAACCACCGTATTGAGTTGAGTCCTGTCGGGACGCATGGCCTGAAGCACCTCCGCCATCTCGGCAAGGTGCTCCGGCCCATGGTTGATTCCCCGAACAAACAGGATCTCCATCCAGATCTGCCGGGAAAACTCGCCGCGCAGCCGCACGAGGCCTTCGATCATTTCCATTAAAGAGACAGAGGCGGCTGGCCGATTTACTCTTCTAAAGAAGTCGAACGTCACGGCATCGAGGGAGGGCAGCAGGATGTCCGCATGGCAGAGTGCCCTGCGCACCTCAGACATTCCGAGCAGCGTGGAGTTTGTCAGGACCGCCAGGGGCCGGTCGGTGTACTCTCTGGCGAACTGGAGCAATTCTCCCAGCCCTGCATGCAGGGTCGGCTCCCCCGAGCCGGTAAACGTGAGGGTATCAAAAAAGCCGCGTTTTTTGACGAGAACTTCACGCAGTTCCTCCTTGATCAGGGCAGTCGGTATGTATTCCCGCCTTTCGCACGAGTACGTGCGGGTGGGGCCGACTTCGCAGTACACGCAGTTCAAATTGCAAGTCTTGGCCGGAAGAATGTCCACACCCAGCGAACGACCGAGTCTTCTCGATGGCACTGGACCGAAACAGTATTTCATGGCAAGTTATCCAAGTGAGCCCGTGCGCCGTCACGCTGCACGGCCCTGAGTAATGCGTGGGAGAGACCGGGACCATGGCTGAATCACAACGATGGACAAGGCGTGACTTGAATCATCTCGCCGCCGCCGTTCTCCTCACTGTCTTCTTCACCGTCTCCATCTTTCAGATTCGGGGCCGTCTGGAAATCGACGCCGTTGTTCAGATGGTCAGGCTGCTTCTGACTTGCGGCTTGTACGGCACGGGTACAGTATACCTCTTCATCGGGCTGACGAAAAAGATGTTGAAATACGACCCGTCCCGGATACAGATCATCAAGTGGTCGGCGGGCATGGCCGCCTTCTTCGCCGTCAGTCAATTCCTCCACGAGGTCTTCCTGGCCTTCACGGGGCAGCACCGGCCATGAGGACAAGAAAGGATTACAGGCGGCACTGGCCCGAAATCCTGATCCTCTCCGCCCTCGCCGCCCTGATCCTGGGAGCTGTGTTCGCCGTGTGCCAGGCTCGTTCCCTGCGAGGAGACCTCGGGCACCAACTGGAGACACTGAGAAATGATCCACCCGATTCCGCCTGTGCCCCCAGCGCGGCAACGGACGCGCCCTCCCCCTATGCCGCGGTTTGGCTGCAGGATCTGCCGCGAATCCGCGTCTTCATGGGAACTGCCGCCGCCATCATCGGGATCCTCTCGTGCCTCACCGCACTCTTGTTATGGCGTCACGCCACGGTCTCGCTCAAATTTTTCCGGGCCGCCTCGATACGTCGGGAGAGCCATGACAGGTACCGCTTTTTTGCAGAAGGCCCTCCCTCGATCGGCATCGTCCGGTTCACCATCGAGAACGGCCGGTTCCTCGATGCCAACCGGGCGGCGCTGGACCTCCTGGGAAGGGCCAGGGGACAGACCATCGCCCAGCCCATCGAGAGGTTCGTGCATCAGGACGACCGAGAGGTTCTCCGGCGCGAGATCACCGGGCTGGGGGCCGGCCAGCGGAACTCGGAATTCACCCTCCGGATGGAGGGCGCCGCGGGTGTTCAAAAATACGTCTGCTGGCACGTTTCCCGTCTCAAACAGTCGGGCCCGGCCGGCGAGGCCATCGCGGTCCTGACCGACGCTACGGAAAAACAAAAGGCCGAGACCGAGCGTCTCGAGAAGGAACGACTCGCAGGGGTCCTCGAAATGGCCGGGGCCGCGGCCCATGAACTCAATCAACCCCTTCAGGTGGCCCTGGGCCTTACCGCCCTGCTCTCCGCCAAACCGGACCTCGCCTCCCTGCACGGGAACACAGTGAAAAAACTTCTTCGCGAAATAGAACGGATGAGCGAAATCGGTCGGAAGATATCCAGAATCAGCCGGTATGAAGTAAAAAAATACGTCGGTGATACGAGAATCGTGGACATCGACAGGGCAGCCAGGCGGACGGAGGAACCCCTGGACATGACACGGCAGATTCACCATGTCTGATTCCATGCCTTGAGGGCCCTCCCCAGAATTCCGATGACTTCGGGCTCCACATGGCGGGACGCAAGCTCTTCCAGGGTTATCCAGCGGGCGTCCCGGACATCGTCCATGGGCCGGAGTCGACCTCGCAGGTATTCCGCCCTGAGATACGCGATGACGTAGTGAAAGGCCACACCCCCCGAATCGTCGCGGTATATGGCGTCCACCACCGTGAACGGTGGGCCGGCGCGAACGGTGATCCCGGTCTCTTCCAGGACTTCCCGCTCTGCGGCCTCCTGCAGGGTTTCGCCGAGTTCCACCGACCCGCCCGGAAGGGCCCACGTTCCTTCCCCAGGAGGATGCCCCCGCTCCACGGCAAGGAACTTCCCGTCCCTGCACACCAGCACCGCTACGGCCGGGACGGGCCTGTCAGGGTATCTCTTTCCCGTCATGTCCCCACCCCGAAATGATTTTCACCGGCCCTCCGAGGGCCTGGTTCCCTGCGACAGGGCGCGGCAGCCTTGCGCCGGTCTCACAGTATGCTAAAGTGCCGGGCCATGCGGGACAACAGGAAAATCAGGCTGGCCCTCCTCTGCGGCGGCAAATCGGCGGAACGGGAGGTCTCTCTGGCCGGAGGCCGTGAAGTTCTCAAGGCTCTTGATCCAAGACGGTACGAGGTTACGACATACGATCCTGCTGACGATCTCGGCCGGCTGATCCAGGACGCTCCGGGACTCGACGCGGCCTTCATCCTCCTGCATGGCAGATACGGCGAAGACGGGACAGTGCAGGGCCTCCTGGACCTCATCGGCCTGCCGTATCAGGGGTCGGGGGTGCTCGGAAGCGCCATCGCCATGGACAAGCACCTGAGCAAGGTGCTGTACAGCAGGGCAGGCCTGCCCACGCCTGCCTGGATTGATATCAGGCAGGCCCCTGAACCCCTGGTCCGGGACATTGTCGGGCACCTGGGCCTGCCCCTCATGGTGAAGCCGGCAAGCCAGGGCTCGAGCGTGGGTATGAGCAAAGTCCTCGAAGAGACACAGCTCAAACCCGCCATCGACGCGGCCCTCACGTGGGATTCCCGGGTGATAGTAGAACGATTTGTCTCGGGTAGGGAGATCACCGGAGGCGTCCTTGGCCTTGAAGATCCGGTCCCTCTCCCGCTGGTGGAGATCCGTCCCGGCGACGGATACCAGTTCTTCGACTACGATGCCAAGTACAAACCGGGCGCTTCTGTGGAGATCTGTCCCGCGCCCGTGTCAGAAGAGATCACCCGGAAAGCCCAGGACCTCGCCGTTGCCGCCCACAAGGCCCTCCAGCTCCAAGGCTACAGCCGCACCGACATGATCCTGGATGCAGACGGCGGAATACACGTACTCGAAACGAATACCATACCGGGTATGACGCCCACAAGCCTCCTCCCCCAGGCCGCGCAGGTCGCAGGAATTTCCTTCAGCGCATTGCTCGACGCATTGATAGACATGGCCCTCCGGGACCGTTAAGCTGCAGGGAAAAACCGCATACAATCACCCAGCCGGACAGACCCCGCAGGGAGAACAGGCCAGGACACGGCCTTTCGGAGCGCGGCGGAACAGCAGGGGAAACCTGGTGGCCCTCGACAGTGGAATGGCGGTCTTTCAAGCAGGACTTGGAAGGGGCGGAAGGTGCTGAAGGCTGGCTGGAACGGGCGCGGGATCTGCCCCCTGCCGCCTCCGGCGGAAGGGAGAGTGCGGAACGGCTGGGATAAAACGCCCCCCTTCGATACGGGGTTTCAGGCTTCTCTGTCCAGAAGCAGGCCGCGCACGACCTCTCGGAACGCGGCCCGGATCTTGAGCAAATCCTCTGGCGGGAGTTGCCGGATGACCTCGCCGCTCTGGCGGTCCACGACCCGAAACACCGGCTCCTCGCTCTCCGGGTCGATCTGGAAGGAGACCCTGGTCTGCATGAAATCGAATTCCTTCTCGATCTCCGCCGCGGCCGCCCGCAGGTCTTCGCGGGAAGGGGCCTGGTACTGGGAGACCCGGCTCTGGGCTCCCGCCCCGACGTCCCGATGTGACCGGAGGGAAGGGCGTGCCGCCGCACCCGTTCTCTGCCCGGCGATCACAGATCCTCCGGGCATCAAAACCAGGTCGCCAGGGCCTGCTTGATTCGGTTTCAGCTGTCCGACAGCGAAGTTTCCTGTTTCCATGATTGCCATCCCTGTTCCACCGTCAGAAAATTCGGCGGGTTTCATGCGTCCTGGCTCACGTATAAAGGGCGTTTGCCAGGGATTCCGGAATGATATCCCAACAGGGCATCCCTCCCCCGCCGCAATGTCCTCATCTCTGCGGTCAACGTGCCCTTGAGCTCAGTCAGTGCTGCATGAATCCCCTCCTCTGCCTTCAGGACTGCGGCGAGCCGGCGCTGCCACTTAACGCCCTCTTCCAGGCGGCCGTCTCCGGCATCGAGCCCGTCCTGGAGGCTTCCCAGAAGTTCCTGGAGGCGAGCACATCCGCGCTGGCGCCTTTCATCCCACTGAGGAAGCTGATCCAGAACCCTCTGCGGCCTCTCCCGCACCGCATCGAAGAAGAGGGCCTGAAGCTCCTCGAAGGCCTTGAACGCCTCCTCAAGACCCCTCGACAGGGCCTCTCCGCTGTCCACTTCCCGGGCATCCATCTGCGTGTGCATGACGTCAGCCCCGGCAGGTGAAACCGTGGACACCGGCCGCCTGCATCCCCATCCCGGGTCCGTAAGGCACAGGTGCCTGCCTGGCCGTGGCATGACCTGCAATACCTCGGGGCACTCCCGGTTCCTTGTCGTGTTCTGTCCTGAAGGCCCCGCGGGGCATTCCCTGCTCGATCCAGATGGTCCTCAGCTGGGCCATGTATTTTATCGCTCGCTCCACCGTCCTCACGTCGTTGCTCAGATTCACCTTGGGTAATTCGGCGAGAATGGCGGAATAGAGGCCCCGCAGAAAACCAGCAGCCTCATCGTCGGCCTCGCCGCGCACCGCTCCGAGGAGTTCCGTGACGATGGCGATCACCTTGCCCAGGTGTTCACCCCGTTTGGACGGATCCTTCTGGCGCACCCCCTCCCTGGCCAGGAAGAGATGCTTGAGAGCGGCATCGTAGAGCATGAGGATGAGCTTGCAGGGGTCCGTGGTCATGACGTCCGTGGTCTCGTATGCGTTTGCGCCCTTGGGATACATGATCGTCCTTCCAGTGATAGCTTGCAGGTTAATCCTTCTGCTTTGTAGTCAATGCGTTTATGGAATCGAACTGGGATGTGAGATACGAAGAGAGGGACTGCATGTTGTTCATGAAGCTGTCGAGCTCGGCGAACTGTCTGGCAAGCATCTCGTAACGGCGGTCCAGGCGTGCCGTAGAGGTCTCGATCTGGTCGTCGATCCTGTCGATGCGGCCCTCGGCGGCGCTTCTCTCGCTGGCCATGACGCCGGTCACCGGTCGGGTGAGTTCCCGCAGGCGGTCGCTCACGGATTCCGCGAATCCGGTGAGCCCCTCCTCGTCGTCACTGAGGAAAAAGGTCTGCACCTCCTCGAATCCCTCGTTCAAGGCCTGGTCCAGGGCGGTCTGATCGAGGGAGAGCGAACCGTCCCGGTTGAGCGTCAGCCCCAGGTCGTACATGTCCTCAACGCCCCCGCCGGTGCGGATGGATGTACCCAGAAGATTCACGAGCTCCGAGCGCAGGGAGCGGGCGTTGCCCACTCCCGCCAACAGGCCTGGATTGCCGTCTTCATCGTAACCGGTCTGTTCGCGCAGGCTCCTAATGACGCTGTTGAAACCCTCGACCATGCCGAGGATGGCGTTTCGGACATCAGTGTGGTCCACGGTCACTGAAAGGGAGGTCGAGCCTGCCTCCAGGAGGTTCAGGGTTACCCCGCCGAGGATGTCCAGGATGTTCGAGTTTGTGCCCCTCTGGTACGTTATGCCGTCCACCACAACGCTCGCATTGAGAGATGCCCCTTCCGCCCCCTGGACCTCGGTAAGGGCGTAGCCAGAGAGTTGCGTGGCGACTGTGATTCTTGATGTTTCGCCCGTCGAGTCCGCCGTCAGGACCAGACGGTATGGAAGCTCGGAATCTCCATCATTGATCACCGCGGCGGTCACGCCGGGATTGCCGGTATCGTCATTGATGAGATCGGCAAGCCCCTGGAGCGTGGTCCCATCAGGGACGGTAAGGCTCACCGGGTCTCCGTCACCCACCTGGTAGGAAAAAGTTTCATCCCCTCCGGTACTGTTTACCGCGCCGTCACCGGCGGCCATTCCGGGGCCCTGCCACGAACTCGCCGTGGCCAGACGGCTCACTGTGATCTGATGCCCGCCGATTGTCGCCCCATCGGAAACCGAGGCTGAGAGGACGGACTCTTCGGACGCGCTGACACTACGCTTGATGAAACTGGAATCGAGGCTCAGTGAGAGCGCGTGGGCCCGTATGCCCAGAAGATCCTGGTTGATCTGGTCAAAGGCCGTCAGCTGCTGTTCGAGCTGGGTCTTCTCGCTCCGAAGACGATCGAGAGGGCCTTCGTCGGCCTCCCGCATCTGATCGAGAATCTCCTGGAGCTGAAGGCCGGAACCGAGACCGAGGGCCGAGATACTGCCTACCATGTCTTGACCTCCAGGACCGCGGATGCACGCACTTGCCCGCAGGCCCGCCAGTGGGTGCTCAAAGGTATGTCCCCATCAGAAGACTGTGCAGCAATTCCTGTTCCCCGGCGCCGGCCGGCGGACCCGATCGGATCCATACTCTGGCGCGCCGTTTCGATGAGGACGGCCTGGTCACCCGGGTTTACCTGCGGGCATGTGCGTGCACCTGCGGGCGGGACACATCCCGCGGGGCGGTCCTCCGACAGAGGGCCGCCCCGGGTGAGGCATTACTGGAGCAGCTGCAGCACGTTCTGCGCGCTGGCGTTGGCCTGGGCCATGGCGAAAGTCCCGGCCTGCATGAGGATCTGCATCTTGGTGAAGTTGGCGGACTCCTCCGCGAAGTCCACGTCCCGGATCTGCGACTCGGCGGACGTCACGTTTACCTGGGTCGTGGTGAGATTGGCTATGGTGTAGGTGAGCTGGTTCTGCACCGAGCCGAGGTCCGCCTTGACCTTGTTCACGTTGGTGAGGGCCGAATCCACGATGGAAATGGCCACCTGAGCGCTCTCCTGACTGGTGACGTCGATGTCGGAGAGGCGGTATTTCTGGACGTCCGAGAGGGACGTCGTGGCCGTGGCGCCCGAACTGCTGGTCGCCGTGGGGGCCAGGACGCTGTCGGAGCCGAGCACCGAATTGGCCTTGACGGTCAGGGCAGCATCGAGATAGTTGGTCCCTGAGGTGACGGTGTCGCCTGTCAGGACCGTGCCGGCGGTCAGGAGGTTCCCACCGGCGGTCCAGATGTCGTCGGTGAGGATGGTGCCTTCCTTTAGTGTGGTGTCGGAGGCGAGCTGCGTACCGGCAGCGAGGGTCATGTCCCCGGCCACGGTGACGGTGCCGCTCGCGGTGATGCTCCCGCCCACCGTCGAGCCAGTGGCGAGCGTGCTCCCGCTTCCGATGGTGGATCCGGTCTCAACGGTCATATCCCGCAACACGGTGATAGAACCGCTCAGGGTCACGTCTCCGCCGATCACCGAGCCGTCCAAGATAGAGAGGGAAGTTGCGCTCGTGATGGTGGAGTCGGCGAGAAGCGTCATGCCCTCGGTCAGGGTCATGGTGTCACTCAGGGTGAGATCCGCTCCGATGTAGCTCCCTGCGGTGAAGGTGCTTCCGCTCTGGAGGGTGGAGTTGCTCCCCACCGTCATGTCCGCGAGCAGGGTCGCGTCGCCGCTCAGTGTGACGTCGCTCCCCAGGGTGGTCCCGGCCTCGATCCAGCCCACCGTGGTGGAGAGCCTCGTTGTGACCACGGTCCCGGCGGCGAGAACCGAGTCGCTCTGCACGATGGAGCCCGTCTTCAGGAAACTGTCCGCTGTGGTGGTGATGTCGGACTGGTTGTTGGCGCTCCCGCCGAGCACGCTCCCTTCCTCGATGACGCTGTCGGAGCCGAGCACCGAGCCAGCCACCAGGGTGCTGTCCTGGGTGGTGGTGATATTTCCAGCCACACCGTCTGTATCAAGCGTGAAGCCCAGCATGGTGCCCGCCTTCAGCACCGTGTCCGATGTGAGGACGGAATCCTTGGCCACGGTGGAATCCACGACGGTTGTGGCAGCGGAAGCCAGTCCCACGCTCGCCGTCAGGTTCAGGGAGACCATGTCGGCGTCGTCGCTGATCTTGATCTCGTTGGCCCCGGTCTGGAAGAGATTCACATAGCCGAAGGTGGTCAGGTCGCTCCCCAGGAGCACGGTGCCGGAGTCGCCGGAGACCTGGATGGCCCGGCCGTCGTTGGAGGTCAAGGTGAGGTAGCCGGATTGGTCCACGCTCGCAGTAACCCCGTGCTGGCTTGACTTCTGATTGATGGCGTTCACCAGGGAACCGTCGGCGTCGTTGGCCAGGACACTCAGGGAGCCGATGAGGACGCCGTTGACGGCGAAATCGGCGCCGGTGGTCCCCGCCGCCACCGAGGCGTTGGTGGAGACCTGGACAATGGCCTGGGCCTGGACGCCGGTGTCTCCGGACACCTTGTTGATGGCGTCGGCCAGGGCGCCCATGCTGTTCTCCGCGGTGTTGTCGTAGGCGATGTTCACGGACTGGATGTCCACCCATGCCGTCTGGAGGTTGCTGTAGATGCTCATCCTGACTTCACCGCCGCCCGGGGTGTTCACCTCGAGGACGCCGGTGGTCACGTGCCCCATCTTGGAGGCCTCGGCGGAGCCGATGTTCACGTCCACGGTCTGGCCGCTGAAGGCGCCCACCTGGAACTTCTTGTTCGTGAAGTTTCCGGAGAGGAGTTTCTGCCCGCTGAAGGCTGTGGTCTTGGCGATGTCGTCGAGTTCGGCGAGCAGCTTGTCGATATCCGCCTGGATGGCCTGGCGGGACTCCAGGGTCTGGCCGTCCTGGGCCGCCTGGATGGCCTTGGTCTTGATGGTGTTCAGGATATTGACGGTCTCATCCAGCGCAGCGTCAGCGATCTGGACGATGCTGATACCGTCGTTGGCGTTCTTGATGGCCTGCCCGATGCCGGTTGCCTGCGCCTTCAGAATATTGGCGATGGAGAGACCGGCTGCATCGTCGGCCGAGCGGTTGATCCGGAGCCCTGTGGAGAGCCTTTCCAGTGACTTGCTGAGAGAGTTGTCTGTCTTCTTGAGATTTGCGTGGGAGTTGAGTGCCGCAATGTTGGTGTTGATACGAAGGGCCATGGGTTATCCTCCTTGATTGGATTGCTGTTGGGCCGTCCTTGCCCTGATGAGAATATTCTGGTTCCAAACTTGCAGTTCAGCCTGTCATGCTTTTCTTTCAGTCACCTCCTTTTCCCATCGGATGCACACGTACTGTCGTGATTTTCAACATGGTTCGGCGCCCGTGCCGAAGCGGTTCTTGGTACCTGTATCGACCCGGCATCCCTCCAACTTAAAAAAGCGACGGAACCATGACATCCATTCCTCCTGTCTTTTCCGACACCTTCCAACGGAACATGGACGCGCTGGAACGCCACAGACCCGAACTCCACCGCCTGGTCTCCGGGATAGAGGAAATCCCGCCCGGGAGATTTCTTCTGACCCGGAGCGGCCTGCCGACCTTGGAGTTCACCGCTCCGGGGCGCCCACCTCTGCTCGCCTACGGGCCTGAAAACCCCTGGAACGACTCCGCCGTCCACCTCCAGACCGTGACCACGGGCTCCAGGGGCCTCGTCTGTTTCGTGGGCATGGGGCTCGGCTACGGCCCCCTTCTGGTACTGAGGGAAAGACCCGAGGTTTCGAAGCTCGTCATCCTGGAACCCTGGATGAACATCTTCTGCGCTGCCTTGAAGGCGGTGGACCTCAGTCCGCTCATCGTCTCGGACAAGGTGGAGTTCTTTCTCGGGGAGACCGATTTCCGGGGGTTCGAACACGCGGTCGCCCGCACTGCAACCATCCAGGACACCCACATCCTCCGCCATGTCCCGAGCTTCCAGTGGGCCCCGGAACGCTACGCTGACCTCGATCGGAAGGTCTTCATGCTGATCAACAAGCTCAACGCCCAGGGCGGCACCACCAACCTCTGCGGTCACATATTCTTCAGGAACCGCCTGAGGAATCTGACGCTGCTCCGGCATTGCATCCCGCTCGAGGCCCTGGAGGAGACATTCAAGGGCCGGCCCGCAGTGCTGGTCGCAGCCGGACCCTCCCTGGACCGCGATATCCCGGCCCTCCGTGAGGCAGCCGGGCGCTCTATCCTCATCGCCGCGGATTCCGCTCTCGCCCCCCTGCTCCGCGCGGGCATAGTGCCGAATTTTGTCACGTCCATCGACTATGAGGAGGTCAACTTCGAGAAGCTCGCCCCGTTCCTCCAGGAGGATTGGCCCTTTTCACTGGTCGCCACCGTCAAGGTGAGCCCTGCCATTCCCAAAACGTTTCCGGCGCGACGTCTCTTCTTCGCCTTCAACGAGGACCTGGCGCACAACTGGCTGGTACGGTCCCTGGGCGTGCAGACTCTGGTTCCCGCCGCGCTGTCGGTGGCCCATCTCTCACTGGGCCTCGCCCTGGTCACGGGGGCCGACCCCATTATCTTCGTGGGGCAGGACCTTGCCTACACCAGCCTGGACGCCGATCACGCAGCAGGCACCGTATTCATGGAACACGGACTCCCTGAGGGCAAGGAGATATTCTTCGTCCCGGGCCTCGATGGCGGAAACGTCCCAACGGACCGGGGTCTTCTCAGCCTGAAAAAACAGTTTGAAGACATCCTCGCCCAGTTTCCGAGGACTTACATCAACGCCTCAGCGGCCGGTGCACACATCGAAGGGACCGAGGTGATGAGGCTGTCGGAGGCCGTGACCAGCTTCATGAAGGATCGCTTCGACGTCGCATCGGGAGTGGACGATGCCTGCGCCGCCGCCCGGCCGTACCCTGTAGACGCCCTACTCAGGGACTGCCGCACGGTCCTTGCCCGGATCAAAAAGGTGACGAGACACATGGAAAGGGCCGGTGTCCTGCTCCCGGCGGCAAGGGGAGCGGTGCTCCTCCTCCGGGGGAGCGGACAGCCGGTCCGCGCCTTTCAGGACCTGCCGCCGTCCATCGCCGGACAGCTCGTGGAACTGGATCGAATCAATAAATCAATCGACAGGCCCGCAGAACTGTGGGAGCAGGTCCTTGAACTCACCTTCCAGGCTCTTAAGGAAAATGACGACCGAACGGCGGCGGCGTTGCGCATCCGGCAGCAGGAGGGCTACCTCCCCTGGCTCGTAGCCGAGATGGAACGTATGGAGGCGGTGAACCGGATCCGGGCTGTGGCCATCGAGACATACCGCGGGCTCGTTCAGGACCTGATGACACACCTCCTCCGCGAGCAGACCCTGTCGGCGAGGATCCGAGAGGCCCCGAAGCGGAAAGACATCGAAGACCTGACCCGCCTTTATGTGAGATCCGGAGACATGATCCTCGCCAGGAACACGCTCAGGGAACTCCGACTCCTGGCCCCGGAGGATCCCGGGGTCTCGGCCCTGGCGGGGACGGTCTGCTCCGGCCTCCTTGATCTCGAATCCGCCCTGCTTTTTTGGAGCCGGGCAGGCCTGAACGGCGGAGAGGAGACGGCCGCGGCCCGCCGGCTCGCCGCAGGGCCGTGGATCGAGCACGCCCGGAAATACGGGGAGACCTACCCGCATCTCCTCCAGACATGGCTCATGCGAGTGGGCGGTCTGGCCGGCGATGACGACGTGCTTGCGGCACAAATCGAGGGAATCTGGGGAGAATTCCGCCAAAGGATCGAGGCGAAACTCTCCGAAAACGAAGTGACCGCAGCGGAACGGCTCCTCTCCCCGTGGGAGGCCCTTGCCGGACGCGTGCCCGAATCCATCTTCCTGAAGGCCAGGTGCGCCTCGGCCCGGGAGGCGATCCCGGAGGCCTTACTCCACATGGAACGGGCGGTGGAATTGGCACCCGGCCGGCCCGATTGGCTCGCCTTCCTGGCACGGCTCCTCCTCGAGGCGGGGAGGTTCGACGAGGGCATCGCCCGCCTTCAAGACGCCGTGGTCCTGGATCCGAAGACCGCCACCCTCTGGGAGGAACTGGGAGACGTCCTCGTTTCCGCCAGTGACTACGATGGGGCCGTCCGGGCCTACGAATTCTGCCTCGCCGCCCTGCCTCATCTCACCGGCGTCCTGAGAAAAATTGGAGACTGTTGCCTGCACAGCTGCCGTCCCGGGGCGGCCAAGGCCGCGTACCGCGCGGTTCTGGAGCGAAGCCCGCAGGACCCGCTGGCACTGGCCTGCCTGGAGAAGGCGCTGCAGATGGAGGGGCTCTTGGGGCTGAAGGAGGAGTCGGAGCCGCAAGGGGGCTGAATTCGAATTCCTCCACCGCCGAAGGTCCGCTCGCACGCCGCTCCGGGACAGTCGGAACGAAAAAGGAGCGGGATTCACCCGCGAAGGTGCTTCAGACGCCCCGCGACTTCAGCCCAGCCAGATCTGAAGAGCGCCATGTGGACTACATCCACCTCCTCTCCCTCCCAGAAAAGGTGCCGGATCCTGATCCCGTCCGCTATCATGCCTGCGGCCTTCATGAGCGCGAGCATCCGAACGTTCACTGCAAGAGTACCCGCCGTCACCTTCCGGACTCCATGTTCCTCGAAGAAAAAGCCACAGGCGCCGATCCATGCCTCGAGACCATATCCCTTTTTCTGCGCTTGCCTTTCTCCGATCACGATGCCGATGTCCGCCAGGGAATTGCGGTCGTCCACGTACGCGGTGACGTTCCCGATGTGGCCCAGTCCCTCCGCCTCCTCTTCGATGGCCCAAAAATGGTTCGGCGTGCCGGCGAAGGATTCCAGGTAGGCCCGGCACGACTCCAGTGTGTGGATTCGGTGCCTCTGTTCGCTGTAGCGCATGAGGTCACGATCGTTGAGCCACGCCACATAACGCGCCGTGAGATGTTTCTCTCCAAAAGGCACCAGAAGGAGGCGCCTGGTGCGGATCTCTCCGATCATCGCCACGCGTCATCCCCCGGCGCCGAGCTCGCTCCTGTGTTCCCATACCTTTTCAAAAGCAGCCACCACGTCGTCCAGGTCAGCGGGAGTCATTCCCGGACGCATCATCTCATGGAGGAAGAGTTCTTTTTCGAACAACCGCTCGGTGACCGGGCAGATCCCTTTGCTGTAATCCACTGTTCCGGCGTACCACGGCGGCACGAAGGGGCACCCCCTGGTCCCGAAGGCGACCCGGCGTTGATACAGGGGCTGCAAATAAAGCGGCGCCACATAGCCGCAACTCAGAAGCGGCCCCTCCGCCTCCCGCAGCTCCGTCACGGGGAGTTCCGCCCGCACCGCATCAATGAACGGGTCCCTGGAGACCCCTGCGCGGGCCTCGTCGAAGGTGAACGGCTGCACGTAGTACACGTGGGTGCATCCAGGCCGCACCCTCGGAGGACGGATCGCCGGGATCTGTCCGAGCCGACCTGCCAGATACGCGCAATTCTCCTGGCGTACCCGCACCAGTTCGGCCAGCTTCCCCAGCTGGCAGCGGGCGATGGCTGCCTCCATCTCCGGGAGCCTGAAGTTGAACCCGATCATGTTGGCGATGTTCTCCACGCCCATCCCAGCCACCACGGCCTCGGCGTGGTTCCGGATGAGCCTCACCCGGTCGGCCAACCCGTCGTCGTTTGTGACGACCACGCCACCCTCCCCGCAGTGGATATGCTTGTGATAATTCAGGGAAAAAACTCCAATATCGGCCAGCGTACCGGCATGGGAGCCCTGAAACAGGGCCCCGGGGGCCTGAGCTGTGTCCTCGATCACGGCGAGGCCGTGTTTCCTGGCAACGGCTCCGATCGCCCGGGCGTCGTGAGGGAGGCCGAAGAGATCCACCACGATGACGGCCCGGGTCCGCGGCGTGACGCGCGCCTCCACCGAGGCCGGGTCGATACAGTAGAAATCCGGCTCGATGTCTGCGAAAACCGGCACACCGTGGAAGACCAGGGCCGCCGTGCACGAGGCGGACATCGTATAGGGGGAGCAGATGACCTCGTCCCCTGGCTCCACCCCCACGGCCCCTACGGCGCAGATGAGGCCGGACGTGCACGAATTGACCGCCATGGCGTGCTTCACGCCGAAATATCCTGCCCACTCATTCTCCAGCGCCTGCACCTCCGGTCCCCCGAGAAAGTCTCTGTGCCAGCACCCCAGGTATCTCGATAAAATGCCCGAGTCCAGGACCCGGCTGACCGCATCTTTTTCCTCCTGCCCGATGACCCGGTATGCAGGGAAAGGCCGGGTCCGCACCGGCGTGCCCCCGTGGATGGCGAGTTTCATTGGTGCTCCTCCGACGAGAAGATTCGGTCAAAATTGGGAATGCGGCGGATCTCCCTGTGAGGAAGGGAAATGTCCCACGGCCTGCGCGGAATGCAGCTGTAGACCGCGCGTCCCAGCAAAAGGCCGATGACCAGGGCGTTGCTCTCGATCCCCACCACCACGGAGTGTCCCAAGATGTCGTCCGCCAGCGAAGAATTTTTAGAATAGGCCACCGGAGGCCCTCCCAGACACCGCCCGAGGAGGGTCTCGTACTTTGATGGGTCTTCGGACGGATGGAGGCGCAGCGTAACAGCCTCGATCTCCTCCCGGTGGGCGTGCACGGCGTCAAGAAACAGCCCCATGATTTCGGTTTCGTCCGGGTACTCGGAGGCAGACGCCCCGAAGGCCGCCGCGAGCTTGCGGCTCACGGGCTCACAGACATAGAGGATCCGTCCGTACCCCGAAGGCCTTGCGGCCGTCGCTCCCAGGGCAAGAATCTCCTTGAAGTACGGATTCTCGACCAGCTTGAGGCGCCCTTCGGGAAAGCCGTCGTGCAGCGCCTTCTCGTAGGCGTACCGGTCGCCGACCCATATCTCGTCCGGCAGACCGCCGCGCCATGTGCTCGCATCGCCGAACCGCTCCCGGTAAAGGTCCCAGTGATCGAGAAACGCAACCGAACGGACCCCGCTCCGCCGCGCGATCTCCAGGGCCGTCCTCTCAAGATCCGCCTCGAGGCTGGTCCCGGTCAAGAGAAGACCGTCCGGAGCCAACAGGGAAATGGCTTCCAGCGCGACGAAAGGCAGGCTGGAAAGATCCCTCTGGAATATAGGGAGCGCCGGTCCCCTGCAGGTACAGCAGAACTCGAAGGCCCCCCTGTTCTCCCTGCACCACGCGGCGAGCACCTCCGCCCCGCCGGCGTCATGAGCCACGATGTGCACTCGTCGCTTCACGGATCACCTTCTCGCATATTCGCAGGGTTTCCAGGGCGTTGTCGCTGTTGGGGCGGACGCCGTCCTCGCCCCCGAGGATCGCAGCCAGGGCGTCCATGACGAAATACTGATACCGGTCCAAGGCGGGCCTCGTCGGCGGGGCAGGCCAGGGAGCTAGGCGCCGGTAGCCGCTGAAACACGGGTCCGGGATCGTGCCGAACACGGCGGCCTCCTCGCAGTACTCGGTGAATCGGATGCGCCCCCGCCGGAACAAGATATCCAGCTCGCCGATCCCGTATTCCGCGTCCACAGGGAAAAAGAAGGCCTCGGCCCGGCCGAAGTCGAGACGGAAGGAGACGTCGTGATCGCCGGAGGGGAGAGAGCGCGGCGGACCCGCCGGGGAGGCCGCGTCAGGCGTCCCGAACCACTGGAGGAGCAGCGAGACGAAGTGGGACGCGTTGTTGAGCACCCCACCGGAGTAGTGGCAGATCGCCCCTGAAAGACCGCCCAGACCAGGGGCCAGGGCGAGCACGGACTGGATTCCCGGCGTGTAGTACCTGAAGTAATTGACCACCACCTGGACCCGACTTTCGGCGCATCGGCTCATGATCGTCTCGGCCTCGGCGGCGGTGGCGGCCAGGGGCTTCTCCACCAGCAGGATCCTGGGCCTGAGAAGGAGGGCGTCCTCCAGCACGGGGACCCTGACGGCCGTGGGGGTGCTGACGATGACGAGATCGATGCCGCCCGGCTTGAGTCCAGCCTCGGTCAGGGATGGAGAGGCGGGCCTCCCGCTGAAGGACTCGAAATCTCGCCGTGCGCTTTCCCTCGGATCGATCCCCATCACCAGTTCAAACCTATGGTGGACAAGGCAGGCCTTGGTGTGGGTGAAGACCTGGTGATCCTCGCCTGCGAAGTCATACCCGAGACCGATTCTGCCGAGTCCGACGATCACCACCCTATAGGGGGGCTCAGGTCTCATCGACGGCGCCCCGCTGCACTACGTGCGCATTCAGGCGCGCAAGATCGGGGTGCGCGTCCAGGAAATCCAGGATGTCGCCCAGGGCAAAGGCCGGCATCCGGGGATAGATGCCCCGAAAGACCCCGTCGATGACCTGGAAATCCGCCTCTTCGTCCAGGGTTAGTCGCAGACCCGGCCTCCTGAGGCTCGGGGGGGCAGGGAGGGTCAGGAGGCGGAACCGCTCCGGGTTGCGGAGAAAAAACCAGCTCACGTGTTCCCGGTCGGGCGAGGTGGTGCCCTCCCGGTCAGCGATCTCGAGCAGGGCCATGGAGAACACCTGGCAATCCATGCCCAGGGGATAGGACGGCACGATGTCGTTGGCGGCGTAGTCGCAAGGGTTGTACATGAAAAGATCGATGGTCTGGGCGGTCACGTCTGGATCTATGAGAGGGCAGTCCCCGGTGATTTCGACGATGATATCCGCCGCAGCGTTCCGTGCAGCGCCGAGCACCCGTCCGAGGACATCCTCTTCGGAACCCCGGAAGCATCCCACTCCCAGTTCCCCCGCCAGTCTCTCAATGCAGTCGTCCGTCGCATTGACAGTCGTTGCGAACACGACGCCGTCCAGCCGCTCAACCCTCGCGAGCCGCTCGGCGATGTGGGCGAGCATGGGTTTGCCGCAGGAGGCGAGCATGACCTTGCCCGGAAGCCTGCTGGATGTCATCCTGCATTCGACCGTGGCGATGACCCGCGCCCCGTCAGTCCTCATAGACATCAGTGCCTCCGGACCTCTCCGCGCTTCGGCCCCCTCCATCCCGCGCCGTCGCGCCTCCGCCCCGGCCGGATTCCACAGCCGGAAAGACGATGAAAGACCACGGGGCACTCATGCCTCCCCCAGCACGTCGAATGTCAGCGGCGTCCCTCGGGCGATCGCCCGGAGCGCCCTCCGTCCCAAGACCAGTTCGAGATGCCGGGGGGCAAGCCCCCCTCCGGGCCGGATGGCCCGGACGTTCTCCCTGGTGAAGCGTTCCCCGGCCTCCATGTCCCTCACCACGTGCAGGGACCTCCGGAGGGAGAGCGAGCCCTGCTCCGCATCCGTCGGACCATAGTGGATCCGCCCCATGGCCTGCCACACACGGCGGGTTTCTTCCACCAGGGCCACCATCTCCCTGGGTTCCATGGAAAAGGCCGAGTCCACCCCGCCGTCCGCCCGGCGGAGGGTGAAATGCTTCTCGATCACCGTGGCCCCCAGGGCCACGCCGGCCAGTGCGACTCCCACCCCCTGAGTATGGTCCGAAAGACCCACCTGGCAGCGGAAGAGGTCCTGCATGTGAGGAATGGTCGAGATATTGGTGTGTTCCGGGGATGCAGGGTATGTGCTGGTGCACTTGAGCAGAATGATGTCACGGGAGCCCGCCTCGCGGAGCGCCCGCACTGCTTCGTCCAGCTCGGCCACAGTCGCCATGCCGGTGGAGAGCAGGACGGGCTTGCCGGTGGCGGCGATCCTCCGCAGGAGGGGGATGTCCGTATTCTCGAAAGACGCCACCTTGTAACAGGGGACTCCGAGCCCTTCAAGGAAATCCACGGCGGTCTCGTCGAATGGCGTGCTGAATCCGATCATGCCGAGTTCCCGGCAGCGGTGGAAGATGGCTTCATGCCACTCCCACGGGGTGTGGGCCTCTTCGTAGAGACCGTACAGCGAACGGCCGTGCCAGGGGCTTCCCGGGTCCTTGATGACGAAGGCCCCCTCGTTCAGGTCCAGCGTCATGGTATCTGCCGTATAGGTCTGGATCTTCAAGGCATCCACCCCGGCCTTCGCCGCCTCCTCCACGATTTCCAGGGCACGGTCCAGCGAACGGTTGTGGTTGCCCGACATCTCCGCCACCACAAGAGGAGGATGTCCCCTCCCCACCGATCTCCCTGCGATGAAAACGCGCTCGCATACCGGCCTGGGCATGGTCAGAGGTCCCTTCCGAAGACGGCCCTGCAGCGGCGGAAGCCGGCTGCGCCGAAGGCTTTCTTCGAGGCCAGATTCGCATCGAGGATCTCCGCACGGAGGGAATGCACCTCGGGACGGTTCTGTTGCAGCCACCCGGATCCGGCCTCGATCAGGCGCCGCCCAAGCCCCCGGCCGTGCCTCCCTGGCACCAGATAGACCGAGACCGTGGCCGTTCCGTCCTCCAGATCGAAGCGCAGCACACCGGCAGGCTCCCCGTCCAGCTCGCCTATGAGGGTAATCCTGCCGGGATCTGCGAGCATGGCGGCGAACCACTTTTCGTGGACCTCGGGAGGGATCGGCTCTGAAGACAGGGAGTATCTCCGGGTCTCCTCGGCGTTCCTCCACTGGCGGATGGACTCGCTGTCGGCCGCACGGGCCGGGCGCAAAACCAGGTCCCCCGAATCGAGAAAACCGGCCACCCGCTCCGCCCCCCTCCCGTCCACCAGGACCCTTCCCCTCCGACCGAGGAACCGCATCAGACCCGGACTGTGGCAGCACGTCTCGACGGCGTAGGCCAGGACGCGGCTCGTGACATCGACGCTCCTGCCCAGATAGAGAGCGGCCCCCCGGGCCGCCAGGGCCTCGGCGTTCGTCTCCTGGTTTCGGGCCACGGCGATGACGATGGAGGGAATTCCCATGCAGCATCGCTCCCAGGTATTGATTCCGCCCGCCCCGACGGCGAGATCCGCCCCGGCCATGAGCTCCGCCATGTTCTCCACCTGAACATGCAGTCGTGCGCCTGGCATGGAAACGCACAGGTTCTTCAGGGTATCCCGGTTGACATTGGAAGCGCCCACCACCACATCCAGGGACATATCCCGCCTGTTCAGAGACCGGATCGCCTCCAGGGCCTTGGCAGTTTCGTTGGTGGCATCGACGCCGCCGAAGAAGACGAGGATGCGGCGTACCCCACCCGATCGGTCACGGAGACCCCGCCGCGCCAGGCTGAATTCTTCCCGCAGGAGTGCGTACTTCGATCCCAGAAGCAGGCGGCAGCCCTGGGGCACGAGATCTCTGTAGCGCCGGTGGACTGCGGTATGGAGATTCTGATCCAGGAGGAGATCGCAGTCGTGAAGGCGGTCCGCTAGGTCGTCCACAGCCATGATCCGCTCGGAATAAGGACGCAGTAGCTTCTCCCATTGGGCTTCCAGGGCATAGTGGTCCACGATGAGCCAATCAGCCCGGCCCCGGGCCGCCAGAACACCGGCGGTCTGCTCGGCGTCCGCCCGCCAGTCGACCCCCAGCCAGGCGCCGTGGGTGGTACGATTCCCGCCCGCCGGTGCGCTTCCTGCTGGCCGAACCAGCCGGTGGACCTCGAACCCCCTTTCCTCTACGAGGTCGCAGAGGTTCCCTGGCAGTTTCCTGCATACGAAGGCTACCTCTGAGCCCCTTTCGCGGAGGACCTCGGCGAGGGGGAGGACGCGCATCACGTGGCCCGTTCCGATGTCGTAGGAGGCGTCGACGCGGACCAGGACCTTCGTCCCGCGAGGCCGCGCGCCTGCCGATGAGGCCCGGCTACCGCTCACGCTCCCCTCCCTTGCCCGAAGGCACAGGGCCGGGCGGGCAGTCCCGTGCGGCTCGAATGCCGGCCGGGCCGGAGGCAGGAAAAGGCACTCAGCACCCCCCCGTCCCTCCTGTCTTTTCCAGCAGGAACCAGGTCACGTCATCCTGGCGGAAGTGGATATCTCGCCTGTAGACGAAACCGTAATGCACCAGCCTGAGATCCTGAAACCGGTCCAGCATCTCTCCGGCGAAATCCCGCTTGAAAAGCCTGTCGGTCTCCCCCCGGTACGGGATGGACACCGGGGTGGGATTGTAATACTCGGCCACACAGATATACCGTTTGCTGGAGCGGTGGAGCAGATCATAGACCTCCGGGAGTCTGTCCGGGTTCAGGTGGATCAGTACCCCCTTGGTGAAAACGAAATCCCATGTCCGGTCCGGAGAAAAATCAAGTATCGACTGGGTATAGACCCTGACACCGGGAAGACGGCCCAGCTCCTCCGCCGCCTTCGCGTTGATTTCGACCCCCGAGAGGCCCGCCCTTGGCAGCAGCGTCCGGATGGCCACGAGATTGAGGCCGACGTTGGCACCGAATTCGATTACGGATTCGACAGAGTCAGTGAGGGCGAATATCCTGGCAAAGAGGGCGGTGTTGCCGGCCACGAGCTCCGCCCCGGCGTTTCGTCCCGTGTATTCGTCACCGAACCTTCCCGCCCAGAACCTCTCCTGGTCTGTGCTGTACCCATTGAGCATGGTAGCCCCCGTTGCGTCACTGTCCAAGTCGTTTCTGTTCCACATGGGCGTTGAGAGCGCTCCATTCCGGATGCCTGCGCAGCAAATCCAGCACATCGTGCATGCCGAAGGTGTTGTCGGGCTGGGCAAGGGCCTGGATGATCCTCCGGACCAGCTCGAAGTCTTCCGCCGTGTCAACGGTCCAGCGGTGACGGCTCTCGTCCGCCGCCAGAAAAACCTGCCCCACCCGGAACCTCCCGGGCCGGCGATAAATGAAGGGCGTGACGTGTTCCCGTTCCGCCGGGTCCGCCGCCTCCGCGAAGGCCTCGCCGAGCGCGCCGTAACGGAACACCTCGGTGTCCATCCCCCTGGGATAGGTCCGCTCCAGCGTATTCGACACGTAGTCGTAGCGGTCCTGGTACCCGAGAAAAAATCCGATGACCTCGCCCACGACACTGGGATCGATGATAGGGCAGTCGGCGGTCACCCTTACCACAAAATCGGCGGCAGCAGCAGTCGCCGCGTGAAAATACCTGGCAAGGACGTCCTCCTCGGGACCGCGGAAGGAGCGGATCCCCAGTTCCGTGCAGAGGTCCACGATGGGCTGATCGGCAGCACCGGTGGTCGTGGCCACCATGACCTCGTCGGCGAGCCTGACCCGTCTCAGGCGCTCCACATGGTACGAAAGCAGCGGCCTCCCCAGCACCCTCTTGAGCACCTTGCCCGGGAGCCGGGTGGAATTCATCCTCGCCTGGGTAATAATCACGACCTTCATGAAACCCCAACTGCGCCCGCACCCAGTGCCCCGACAAGACCGGCCCTACCGGAGCCCAAGGCCGCGCTCACCGTATTGCCGTTGCGCACAGGGACGCCCCTGTCGCCCAGGTACCGCTTCGCCTCCGCCGGAGTCTGCTGAGTGAAGTGAAACATGCTCGCGGCGGCCACCGCTCCGGCGCCGCCGGCACGGAGCGCCTCGTACATGTGTGCGTAGGTCCCCGCCCCCCCGGAGGCGATGACAGGGACCGACACCCGATCCGACACCCGCCTGATGAGGCCCACGTCGTAGCCTTCCATCGTCCCGTCCCGCTCCACCGCGGTCAGGAGTATCTCCCCGGCCCCAAGCCTCTCCAGCTCCGCCGCCCAATCGGCCGGGTCCCAACCGGTGGCCCGCCGGCCCCCGAGGCCGAAACACTCGTAAGCCCCGTCGGGACGCCGCCGCACGTCGATGCTGGCCACGATACACTGCGCCCCGAAACGCGCCGCCGCCTCGGAGATGAATTCGGGGCGATCGAAGGCGGCGCTGTTGATGCTCACCTTGTCCGCCCCGGCCCTAAGGAGGCCGGTAATTCGGTCGAGACTGTCGACACCGCCCCCGACCGTAAGTGGAACGAAGCACTCCGCGGCCAATTCCTCTACGGAGGCGTAATCCAGGTCGGACGATTCGATCGTCGCGGCGATGTCCAAGAGAATGAGTTCGTCCACGTCCCGGGTGTTGTATACCTTCATTGCGGGCATGGCCGTCCCGATCCGGCGCCAGCTGTCGAAACCGATCCCCTTCACCAAGCCGAAGTTCTTCCAGAGCAGGGTGGGGACGACGCGCGCCTTCAACATTTCTCTCACACCCCCAGAAAGTTGCGGAGCACCTGACGCCCGGCCCTGGAACTCTTTTCGGGATGAAACTGGACGCCGTACACGGTCCGCGCTGCCACCGCCGATACGAACCCGCCGCAGTAAGGGGTTCTGGCCAGGACGCACCCCCCGTCTTGCGGGTGAAAATGATAGCTGTGCATGAAGTAGAAATCCGTTCCGTCCGGGACCCCGGCAAACAGAGGATCGCCCCTTGCCTGCCGGACCTCGTTCCAGCCGACGTGCGGAATGCGCTCCTCGGGCGCGTCCGGGGTCAGCCGGCGTACTTCGCCAGAAATGAAGCCGAGCCCCCGGACATTTCCTCCCTCACGGCCCATATCCGCGAGGAGCTGCATCCCGAGGCAGATGCCGAGAAAGGGGATCCCCTCCCTCTGCACGGCCTTTTTCAGGGCCTCGGCCCATCCGCCGGCCCGGAGGCGCCCCATGCCGTCGGCAAAGGACCCTACACCTGGCAGGACGATCCGCACGGCCTGCTCCAAATCCCCGGAATGATTCGAGACGAGGACATCCGCCCCGCATTCCTCCAAGGAGCGCCTCAGGGATCCGAGATTCCCCATTCCGTAATCGATCACGAGCACCTTCATTCGTTGTCGTAATTCCGCTTCGTCAGGTTGCCCTCCCGGTCCTTGACCAAATTTCCCCTGGCATCCGTCATGAAAAGCTTCTTGTTGGTGAAGCGGTCGCAGATCCTTACAAATTCATCCACGCTCACCCCGAGGGGCCGCAGGATATCCTCCAGAGATTTCCCCAGGTAGGTCCAGGGGAACTTGCCGTCGTGCCTGCGTACCAGATCGATCCCATCCTCCCTGGTGATCCTCCCCCTACGGATGTGCAGGCACGCGATGTCCGTGGCCCTGCCAAAGCCGAACTTCAGGAATTTGAAATAGTCGTGGATCCCGGTCTGATGGTTATCCAGATTCTCGTAGTTCACTATGGATCCTTCCACGGCGGCATGCCAGGTGGAGAATCCGTGGGCCTGGGCGAGAAGGGCGTTGGCGTAGCCATCCCAGGGGAGGTAATAGCCGAGGAAGATACCCGTGACGCCCACCCGCTCCAGTTCGGCATCAGTGGGGTAGGTGTAGGGGATGAGGTGCCGCTGCTCGATCCCTTCCATGCCGACGAGGTCCGTGACCCGAAGCCCGAGGAGGCCCCCGAATTCCTCAAGCCAACGGCGGGTGAGGGTATTGTTCTCGCTGGCTGCCGCAGGCCCTCCGTACTCGTTCTGGGAATTTTCACCCCAGACGATGAGAGGCACTGAAAACTGGACCGCTGCCCTTACGGGTATGGTGAATATCCCGACGTGCTCAGGCCAAGAGATGTCCCCCACCTGGGTGAGCCCGATCCGGTTGAGTTTTCTGCGCACCTCGGGATTGGGGGAAAACGCCACGTGGTCCACCCCCATATTCTTCAGGTTTTCAAGGTTCCGGCGCCCTATCTCGGAGAGATCACAGGTCGTGGCGGTGATGCAGAGCGGGTTCAACCCGAGCTGCAGCATGCGGACCACCTGATAGGTACTGTCCTTTCCCCCGCTTACGGGGACGATGCAGTCCCACGTTTCACCATCCCGGCAGCGGTACTGTTCTAGGACCCGCGCCAGCTCTCTCTTCCGTGCCGTCCAGTCCACGGACGAACGCCCCTCATAGCTCCGGCAGGCGTTGCAGACCCCTTCGGAGTCGATCCGAAGATCCGGTTTGGTCTCCGGCATCACACATCGCACGCAGTATCGTATCATGAGACTCTCACATCAGCTCCAGGCATGCCATCGCCGCCTTGATACCCGGCAGGGCCGGACCGCCCGGCACCTTGAGACCCGCACCGCTGACAAGGCCGGGCCCCTTGAAAACGCGTCCTCATGCCTCCTCAAAAATCTCGGCGATCGCCCCGGTCACCTCGACAACATCCCTTTCCGCCATGAGTGGATGGAGAGGAAGACTCAAACAATTCCGGGCCGCGGCCTCGGCCACAGGCCGGTACCCAGGAGCGAACCCCCACGACCTGCGGTAGTAGGGGTGCAGATGAATGGGCCAGTAATGCACCTGGCAGCCAATCCCGCGTCTGCGGAGCGCCTCGTACAGGCCCTGCCGATCGATGGGGGCATCCCCGGTCAGGCGGACCACAAAGAGGTGCGGGCAGGGATCGATATGGTCCGGCAAGGATGGCAGACACAGCCAGCCCCGTTCTTCCAGAGAAGCAAACCCGGCCGCGTACTGCGCGACGAGTTCCCTGCGCCTCTTCTTGAAGTCGGGGAGCCTGGCGAGCTGGCTCCTGCCCAGGGCCGCGTGAATGTCGCTCAGCCGGAAATTCAGAGAGAGCTCCTGGATCTCGTAGGCCCAGCCCGAGCCCGGACGCTCCTCCAGGAAGCGGTCAGGGGAACGCTCCATGCCGTGATTCGCCAGCCGTCTGAGCCGTGCGGCGAGGCCCGCGTCGTTGGTCAGGACCGCACCCCCCTCCCCCGAAGTGATGTTTTTCACGGGGTGGAAGGAAAAGACCGCCATGTCGCTGTGTTCACAGGATCCGCAGGAAAACCAGCGGCCCCCGTGCAGGTAGCGTGATCCAACGGCATGCGCGGCGTCCTCGATGACCCTGAAACCCCAGCGGCGTGAGAGATCCCAGATGGCGGGCAGGTCGGCCGGGGCCCCTGCGAAATCAACCGGAATGACCACCTTGGGCGGGCCGTGAGTCGTGCAGAAGAGATCGAGGAGTTCCGGGGACATGCAGAGATCCGAGGCCCCGCAATCCACGAAGTCGGGGCGACCGCCGCAAAGCGGGATGCAACTCGCCGAGGCGGCGAAGGAAAGCGGGGAGGTGACCCCCACGTCCCCCGCCGAGACATCCAGCACCCGGCAGGCTAAATAGAGGGCGGCGGTGCCGTTGGCGACCGCAACGGCGTGCCCTGCCCCGGTGAGGGCGCACAGGGCATCCTCGAAGAGCCCTGTCTCCGGACCCTGCGTGAGCCAGTCGGAGACCAGGACCCTGCCCACCGCCTCGACATCCCCGGCGGAGATCCACTGCCTGCCGTAGGAGGAGACAGGCCGGCTCACACCATCCCCTTGTCGGTCAGTATCTTCTGGAGTTCTTCCACCGTGAGCCACCAGTCGTTGGTGTCGCTCGCGTACGTGAAATTTTCTCCCACCGGGGCCCCGCCGACAGGATTCCTCCTGGGGCGCCACGCGCCGTTGGGCCTGACGATGTAAAAATTCTCCACGGCCACGGTGTGCCGGCCCTCTGCTTCGTTGATGAGCACCTCGTGCAATTTCTCGCCTGGCCGGATCCCCACGATCTCCTGTTCGCATTCCGGCGCCACGGCCCGGGCCACGTCAACAATCTTCATGCTGGGTATCTTCGGGACGAAGATCTCGCCGCCGTGCATGAGGGGAAGTGCCCGCAGCACGAGATTCACCGCGTCGGTGAGCGTGATCCAGAAGCGGGTCATGCGGCTGTCCGTAATGGTCAGCCTGCCCGCCGGCCTCTGCTTGAGAAAAACCGGTATCACGCTGCCTCTCGAGCCGAGGACATTGCCGTAACGGACACAGGCGAACCGGGTGGGCAGCCCTCCGGCGTAGGCATTCGCATGGACGAACAGCTTGTCCGAACAGAGTTTGGTGGCTCCGTACAGATTGACAGGATTCACCGCCTTGTCGGTGCTCAGGGCGATGACGCGCTGCACCTCGTTCACAAGGGCCGCATCGATGACGTTGGTCGCCCCCATCACGTTGGTCTTGACCGCCTCGAACGGATTGTATTCGCAGGCAGGCACCTGTTTCATTGCGGCGGCGTGGATGATCACGTCGGCCCCCCGGGCCGCCTTTATGAGGCGCTCCAGGTCCCGGACATCCCCGATGAAGAAGCGGAGCCTCGGGTCGCTCATGTCCTGCTGCATCTGAAACTGCTTCAGCTCATCCCGGCTGTAGATGCGGACCGTGCGGGGACTGTGGCCTTGAAGCAACGTCCTCACGAACGCCCTTCCGAACGAACCCGTCCCGCCGGTGACGAGAATAATCTTGTCTGTCCAGTCAAGGCCACCTCCGGCGGTGGCCTCCTCCCTGCCCTCGTCAGCGAGGAGCGCCCGGACCGAGGCCAGCGGCATGGAACCGGAGAGATCCTGGAGGCGCCTGAGGAAGGCCACATCCCGGACGCCGTATCTGCGCTGCCCTCCGCCTGTGCGGGCTGGCTGCCAGAATTCCGAAAATGTCCTCTCCCAGTACCTGATCGTTGTAGAAGGCACCCCGAGTTGTTCACTGACCTGGCCGATTGTGAGGCTCTTCTCCATGGCGACCCCTTCTGCATGTAGGCCTGATACAAAAACTTGAACTTCAACTTTGCATTCTTTGCCAGAATCAGGCCAGTCCCATCCCGACAGGCGAATGCCCCGATGGCATCGTGTGTTGCGAAAAGACTGGAAGGCCGGCGGTACACCGACGGAAGGGCCGCGGGGCATGAACGAGGTGAGAATTTTGACAGGCATGGTCAAAATTGCCCACTTCCGGCAGATAAAAAACACCCCGCTTCCAGGAACAGGCTGCGGCGAAGACGGACTGGGGCGAGGGCCATGTGCCCCGAGCCGGTCGGTCAGGCACTCTCTCCAAGAGGAAAGCCGCACCGGACGATCTTTCCCTCGAAGGTGCGGAATACGGCCTCTTCACCCTCCAGGGAAAGGAGGAACGACGGCATCACGCGGGCCTTTCCTCCACCCTTAGGAAGGTCCACCACATAGTGGGGGATGCAGAGTCCGGCCGTTCTTCCCCACAGGGCCTCCATGATACCGATCCCGGCGGACAGGTCGCTGCGGAAATACTCAACCCCACGGACCGGCTCGCAGTGGAACAGATAATACGGTCTCACCATGATACTCTGGAGGCCCTGAAACAGGTTCCGCAGCACATCGAAGCGGTCATTGACCCCCTTGAGGAGCACGGCCTGATTGGACACCGGAAGCCCGGCCAGCAGCAGCCTGTCGCACGCCGCCGCGGATTCGGGTGTGATCTCCCTGGGATGATTGAACTGGGTGTTGATCCAGAGAGGGCGGTGTCCTGCCAGCATCCGGCACAACTTTGAGGTGATCCGCATGGGCAGTACCACCGGCACCCGGGTTCCTATCCGAAGCACCTCCACATGCGACAACCGCCTGAGGGCTCCGAGAAAACCGTCAAGCACCCGCGGGTTCACGAGCAATGGGTCTCCTCCGGAGACGATGACCTCGCGTATTCCGGGGTTTCCCGCCACATACTGTACCATCCGACCCAAATCCGGCCCCTCCCCCCGCGGCCGCCCCCTATTCCAGGTGCGCTTCCGGTTGCAGTGCCGGCAGTACATGGCGCATCTCGACGTGATCATGGCGAGAACCCGGTCAGGATACCGGTGGATGAGGCCGGGGACCGCCATGTGCTCCTCCTCCCGCAGGGGGTCCTCTTCGGAGTCGGGCATGGAAAAGGTCAGTTCCCGGAGGTCCGGGACGCACTGCTTCCGGATGGGATCCGCTGGGTTCGACCAGTCGATGAGGGAGAGATAATATGGGGGAATAGCGTATTGATACCGGGCAATAAGGGCACTGAAAGGTCCCATCGCATCCCGTGAAAGGCCCAGAAGATCCCGCAGGGCGTCAATGTCCGCCAGCCGGTTCGCGTACTGCCAGCGCCAGTCCGCCCATCTTGCCCCGGGGACGCTTTCTCCAAAAGGGGCTGCGGCAGGGGATCGGGGTCGACTGTCCTGTGCCATTTCTGCTCCGGTGAAACCCGCACGGTGCGCGCCCGGAAAGACGCTGATTCGTCTCTGCACCGGCAGGGAGGCCCGCACCGATCGTCTCCCGGGTCGAAGGCCGTGACGCCGGTCCGGCCTGGCAAGAGAGAAACGGGCGGGGAGTCCGGAAAGAGGCCTTCTTGAAGCGGGAGCAGCACGCATGCGGACCGGGCGGATCGAAATTCTGAGGCTGGGTATAACAGAACACCATGCAAGGGGTCAATACCAGTCCCCCTGGCTGATTCCGAGACCACCCCAACCCTGGCGGAACCCCCTGTTCTCTTCCGTTTCCAGACCCTCTGGTGTAGTATCAAAACAATTTTCAAGCACAGGATCAGGGGGGACTGACGCATGACCCGCGCAAAGGACAGCGCCGCGAAACGGAACCCCCGACTGGGACGACCGGCGGGCGGCAAAACCGGACTCGCCTTTGAGAAGTCGGACGGAAACCACGCTCCCGGCGAATGCGCTATGGGGAAAGACTTCCTTGCCCGGGCCGAGCGCCTCCTCAGATTCGGCAGTTGGGAATGGGACGTTCTCACGAACCGCCTCTGCTGGTCCGACGGCCTCCGGCGGGTTCTCGGTCTCCCCGGAGGCGGAAACACGGGAACCTATGCGACGCTCTTGGACACCATACACCCGGCTGACCGTCAATTCTTCGACGAATCCGTCCAGGGATTCCTCCTTGAAGGGAGTACTTTCGACATGGACCACCGGGTGGTGCTACCCGGCGGAAGCGAGGGCACTGTCCAGGAAAACATCGAGATCCAGCGGGATCACGAAGGGCGTGCAGTCCGAGTGACCGGCATGGTCCTGGATCTCGGCGAACGCAGACGGCTGGAAGAAAGCATTCGAAAACACAAAGACTTCCTCAACGAAACGCTGGAATCCCTTTCCTATCCCTTTTACGTGCTGGATGTCCATAATCACAAGATCAAAATGGCCAATGCGGCGGCCAGGGCCCTCTCCCCGCCAGGAGACTCCGTCGGCCGGACGATCCGAGAGACGACATGCCATCAACTCACCCACGGCAGTGCAACGCCCTGCCGCGGCCCGGACCATCCCTGCCCCATCGAAGAGGGAATGCGCGAAAAACGACCGGTCCGGGTGGAACATATCCACATGGATGCGTCGGGAAATCCGAGGTACTTCGAAGTGCACGCCCATCCTGTTCTCGACGCACAGGGCAACCTCGCCCAGATGATCGAATACGCGGTGGATGTGACCGACAGAAAAAACGCCGAAGAGGCGCTCAAATTCAGCGAAGAGTACGCCAGGAACATTCTGGATTCGGCTCCAGTCGGCATTGTCATCATCGATCAGGAGACCCATCGGATCCTGGACATCAACCGGACCGGGGTACAGATGGTGGGACTACCCAAGGACGCGATCCAGGGCAGGACCTGTCACGAGGTCATCTGCGCCTCGGAACACGGACAGTGTCCGATCACCGATCTCAACAGGCAGATCGACAACGCCGAATGCCTCCTGGTGAACGGCCGCGGCCGCCTCGTTCCGATTCTCAAGACGGTGATCGCGTCGGAATTCCAAGGCAGGAAGTGTCTGGTGGAAGTCTTCGTGGACATCACCGAACGAAAAGAGATGGAGGACGAACTCCGCCAGAGGGATGATCGCCTTGCCGAGGCGGAAAAATTCGCCAAATTCGGGAGCTGGGACTGGGACATCGAGAACGCGGCCTTCCGCTTCTCCGGTGGTTTCTGCAGGATACTCGGCCTCGACGACCGTGCGTTCGGGGGAACCATCCAGTCCTTCCTCGAACTCGTGCACCCGAAAGATCGGGCCCTGGTCAACCAGAACATAGAAAATGCCATCATCGCAGGAAAACCCTTTGACATCGACCACCGCGTCCTACTGCCGGACGGAACCGAGCGCGTCATCCAGTCCCAGGCAGGATGCACTTTCGACGGGAACGGCAATGCCGTGCGGATGTTCGGAATCGTCCAGGACGTGACGGAACGGCGCCAGAGAGAAGACGGCTATCAGAAACAGAACGAGTTCCTCAAGTCCGTCATTGAATCCCTCACGCATCCTTTCTATGTCATAGACGCAAAGGACTATTCCATCGTTTACGCAAATTCGGCCCTCTCCGCCATGGACGGGGAGTGGAGACACTCCACGTGTTACGCGCTGACTCACAAGAGTGAACAGCCTTGCCGGGGCGAGGAGCATATGTGCCCCCTGGAGGAGGTGCGACGGACGAAGAGGCCTGTGGTCACGGAACACGTTCACTACGACAAGGACGGCGGGGTCCGCTATTTCGAAGTGCATGGATATCCGATTCTGGACAACGAGGGCAATCTCCTCCAGATGATCGAATACTCACTTGACATCACCCAGCGCAAAAAGACCGAAGCGGCTCTCAGGCAGAGCGAGGAGGAATTTCGAACGCTTTCCCAGGAGTTCAACGCCCTCCTGGACGCCATTCCGGACACCATCCTCCTGATCTCGCCCGAATTGAAGATACTCTGGGCGAACAAGGGGGCCGTCACCGCTCTGGCGAAGGACATGGAGAGCGTCACCGGCCAGTATTGTCACCGCCTCTGGGGCAACGAGACCCCTTGCAAGAACTGCCCCGCCCTCGTGAGCTTCCGTACCGGCAGGATGGAAACCGTCCAGGTCTCGTCGAAGGACGGCAGATTCTGGGACCTGCGGGCTTTTCCGATCATGAGCGAGGATGGGGCGGTGAGTAAGGTCATCGAAGTCGCCAGCGACATCACCGAGAAGGTGACGCTTCAAACCGAGGCCATGCGCGCCGGTCACCTGGCCTCCCTCGGCGAACTCGCTGCCGGCGTCGCGCACGAAATCAACAACCCCATAAACAGCATCATCAATTTCGCCCAGATCCTCATCGATACCGGCGAAGAGAGCGAAGGACTCGCGAGGGAAATCCCGGGGCGCATCATTAAGGAAGGTGACCGGATTGCCGGGATTGTACGGAGCCTTCTCTCGTTTGCCCGTGAAAGCGAGAAGAAAAAAGGTCCTGTCCACGCCGGCAAGATCATGGCCGAGGCCCTCACCCTGACCGAGACCCAGATACGGAAAGAGGGAATCCAGCTCAAGGTGGAGATCCCGGATGCACTGCCGCGGATTTTTGGCCACTTTCAGCAGATACAGCAGGTCTTCCTCAATATTATCAATAACTCACGCTACGCGCTCAACAAGAGATTCCCGGTACGGGATCCGGCAAAGATCCTGAGGATCGAGGGCCGGGAAGAGATCGTGGAGGGAAGAAAATTCGTCAAGATCGTATTCTACGATCAGGGAACCGGCATTCCGGCGGATATCTTGGACAAGGTCATAAACCCCTTCTTCTCGACGAAACCGGCGGATCGTGGCACGGGTCTCGGCCTGACTATCAGCCACGGCATCATCGCGGATCACGGCGGCAGACTCTTCATCGAGAGCGAGGAAGGGGAATTCACCCGGGTGACCGTTCTGCTTCCGGAGGCGGTCGAAACTGAAACTGGCACGAACGGCCTGCAGTGAAATCCCGGCTGTGCCCGCGGAGGGCTGTAGCTCTGGGACAGGTTCGGAGCAGGGATGATGGGTCCGCCCGGAGGACCCGTGGCGATGCCGGCGGCGGAGGCGAGGAAAACCGCGGCAGGCCGAGGCCACGAAAGAGATATGCCCATGTTTCGGCGCACGAAAATCGTTGCCACCGTTGGACCGGAATCCCAGTCGGAAGGACGTCTGGAGGCCCTTGTCGACGCCGGAGTCGACCTCTTCCGATTGAACTTTTCCCATGGGGACCTGGCGGAAAAGGGCGAATGGGTGCAACGGATCCGACGGGCGGCCAGCCGCCGCCACAGGACAGTCGCCCTCCTCGGCGACCTCCAGGGGCCCAGAATTCGCGCCGGTATTTTTGAACAGGGCGAGATACTTCTGTCCCCAGGCGAGGACGTCACCGTCACCACCAGGGACGTTCTCGGCGGCCCGGGACTCATCCCCACGACCTACCCGGATCTTCCAAAGGACGTCGAGGCCGGCAACCGCATCCTGCTCGACGACGGCCGGCTGGAGCTGGCGGTGCTCGGGGTTTCTGGGCAGGACGTCAGGTGCCGGGTCCGAGTGGGCGGCCGCCTGAGGGACCGCAAGGGCATCAACCTGCCGGGCGCCAGGATCTCCGCTCCAGCCCTCTCCGACAAGGACCGCAGGGACGTCCTCTTCTGCATCGAAATGGACCTCGACTATGTGGCCCTTTCCTTCGTCCGAAACGCCGCGGACGTACAGGAACTCCGGAACTTTCTGTACGAACGGAAATCGGGGCTGAGGGTCGTGGCAAAAATAGAGAAGCCCGAGGCTGTGGCGGATTTTGATTCCATCCTCGCCGCCTCCCACGGGATCATGGTGGCCAGGGGAGACCTGGGTGTGGAAATGAGCCCGGAGAAAGTGCCTCTCATACAGAAGGACATCATCCGCAGGTGTAACGTCGCGGGGAAACCGGTAATCACTGCCACACAGATGCTGGAGAGCATGGTCCAGAGCCCCAACCCAACCAGGGCGGAGACCTCCGACGTGGCCAATGCCATCCTGGACGGCACCGACGCCGTGATGCTCTCCGGGGAGACTGCGGTGGGGCAGTACCCCGTCGAGGCGGTCTCCGTCATGGTGAGGGTGGCCCTGGACGTGGAACAGGGCCCGGACTGGAACGCCCACATTCCGGCGATTTCGGCCCCGACTCCCGGTCTTCGGGGGATCCCCGACGTCATCGGACAGGCGGCCTGCCAGGTAGCGGAAGACGTTGGGGCCCGGGCCATCCTCGCCTTCACACAGACCGGGAACACCGCAGCCCTTGTGGCAAAGTACCGGCCGCGCCTTCCCATTTACGCCGTCACTCCCTCGGAATCCGTGCGCCGGCGCATGGCCCTCTATTCGGGGGTGAAGTCCATGTGGGTCCGCATAGAAAAAAACACCGAGGCCCAGATCGCTGCGGTGGAAGAAGCCGTCCTCGCCGCAGGGGTGCTCATGAGGAGAGAGACCGTGGTGATCACGATGGGAAGCCCGCTCTGGGCCCCGGGGACCACAAATCTCCTCAAGGTGCACCGGCTCGGAACGGCGAGGCCCTCCGGCGACTCCTGATCCCGAAAACCCGCGTTCCACGGGGGGGAGACCCCTCCCGGCGCCAGAAAGGGCGGAGAGGCCTGTACCACAAGCGTACCTGATCACGGGGTTTCACAGCCCCAATGCTCCAACTCCCCGAACTGTAAGCCCTTACAGGGTGCTGCAGATGGAAGGCGACGGGTACGCAGACGTACTCCCTCTACTTCAAGTACCCGCCGACAAAGCGGATGCGGTGCCCTGTGAAGGCTTACTCACAAGCACGATCCGAAGGGTACAGTCCAACCTTCTCAACAGGGATCGAACGGATTCCTGAGAAGCAGGGTCTGCTCCCGGCCGGGTCCGACCGACACAATCATGACGGGGATACCCGCCATCTCCTCCACGGCCTTCAGGTAAGATCGGGCACTCGCCGGCAGGTCATCCGTCGAACGAACCGCGCTCAAGTCCTCCTGCCAGCCCTGGAATTCCCCATATACAGGCTGCAGCCGCCCGAAGTCACGGATATTGGGAGGCACGGACGACCGGCGTTTCCCGGCGGTTTCATACTCGGTGCATATTTTGACGGGATCGGTCCCGCTCAGGACGTCGAGCTTCGTGATGGCCAGGCCGTCCAGGCCGTTGATGCGCACCGCGTCTCGCAGGACCACGCCGTCGAGCCATCCGCATCGCCGCCGCCGACCCGTGGTGGCCCCGAACTCGACACCTTTCTCCTGAAGCCGCTGGCCGACGGCGTCGTCAAGCTCCGTGGGGAAGGGACCGCTTCCAACCCTTGTGGTGTAGGCCTTGCAGATTCCGAGCACGAAGTCGATCTTGCTGGGGCCTATCCCCGCGCCGCAGCAGGCCCCTCCGGCCACGGTGTTGGACGACGTGACAAAGGGATATGTTCCGTGATCGATGTCGAGCTGCGTCCCCTGGGCCCCCTCGAAGAGTATGTTCTTCCCTGCCCGGCGCGCCGCATCAATCAAGCGGGAGACGTTGTCCACGAACGGGGCCAGTACCTCGGCAAAACGCTGATATTCAGAATAGATCGCCTCCGCCTCCAGCGACTCGACCCGAAACCGCTCCGTGAACAAAAAATTCTTGAACTGCACATTGTATTCAAGCTTTTCCCGGAAAAGGACAGGATCCAGGAGATCCGCCACCTTGATGCCGCTGCGGGCCATCTTGTCCTCGTAGCACGGCCCGATGCCGCGTCCCGTGGTGCCCAGCCTCCTTCCGGTCCCGCTGGCCGCCTCCCGGGCGTGATCCAAGTCCCTGTGGTACGGCATGATGAGGTGGGTGTTCTCGCTGATGCGCAGCCGGGCCGGAGTGACCGTCGTCCCGCGGGCGCCCAGTTCTTCCAGCTCCTTGATGAAGACAGCGGGGTCCAGCACGACGCCGTTGCCGATCAGGCACAGCTTGTCTTCGTACAGGATGCCGGACGGGATGAGATGGAAGATGTATTTCTGCCCGCCGACGACCAAGGTATGCCCGGCGTTGTTGCCGCCCTGAAAACGGACAATGACGTCGGCGTACTCCGTCAGCAGGTCCACGATCTTGCCCTTCCCTTCATCACCCCACTGGGTTCCAACCACAACTGCCGTCGCCATGAGGGCACCCCCTTTACTTTTCAAGTCAGGCAGGATACTTAAGGCACTAAGAAAAGTCAAACAACCGCAGGGGAACAGACGATTCCGCCCCATGACACCCATTGCACAGGCCAGCACGGATCCGCCGCGGATCTTCCTGATTGACGGCAGCTCTTACCTCTACAGAGCCTATTTCGCCATCAGGCAAACTCTTACCACCCACACCGGACTCCCCACCAAAGCAGTCTACGGCGTGACCAGCATGCTGTGGAAAGTGCTCAGGGAAAAAGACCCGGACCACGCTGCAATGATATGGGATGCTAGGGGCCCCACGTTCCGCCACCGGCTCTATGCGGAATACAAGGCGAACCGCCCCCCAATGCCTGACGACCTGAGCGTGCAGATCCCCTACGTGCGGGAGGTGGTGGAGGCCCTCGGTCTTCCTCAGGTCGAATACGAAGGTTTCGAAGCCGACGACATCATCGCCACCCTGGTCAAGCACATGCCGGCCCGTGACATCCTTATCGTCTCAGGCGACAAGGATCTCTTTCAGCTGGTGGACCGCCGCGTCACAATCTGGGACCCCATGAAGGATGAGATGGTCGACGTGGACACCATCAAATCCAGGTTCGGCCTCGACCCTCCCCGGCTCCTCGACGTCATGGCGCTCTCCGGCGACACGTCTGACAACATCCCCGGCGTCCCGGGAGTGGGTCCGAAGACCGCCCTCAAACTCGTACAGGAATTCGGCTCCATCGAGGGGCTCCTTGCAAGGATGGAGGAACTCTCCAAAGGCCGGATCCAGGAAAATATCGTCGCGAATAGAGGCCGCCTCCCCCTGTGGCGAAAACTCGTGCAGCTCGCCGAGGACGTCCCTGTTCCACTGGATCCCGAGCACTACCGGCGGAGGCCGCCTGATCGACGCCGTCTCATGCAACTCTTTCAAGAGCTCGAGTTCACCCGTTTCCTCCGGGACCTGGAACCCACGGAGGCTATCTCCTTCGAGGGCTACGAACTCGTCCAGACCGAGGAGGCCCTCGCCTCATGGGCGGAAGCCATCCGGAAGGAGGGAAGGGTGGTTGTGGACACGGAAACCACCAGCGAGTTCCCCATGAAGGCGGAGCTGGTGGGGATATCCCTCTGTGCCCGTCCGCCAAGGGCCGCCTACATCCCCATCGGCCACGCGACGGCTGAAACGCAACTGGACCTCGGTGTGGTGGCAGGGCGCCTGGGCCCCATCCTCTCCGACCCCGGCGTGGAGAAGGTGGGACAGAACATCAAGTACGACCTCATGGTCCTGGAAAATCACGGCATGGGGGTCCAGGGGATCGCCGGCGACACCATGATCGCATCGTACCTTCTGAACCCTTCCAGACACCAGCACAATCTTGCCGAGATCGCCGGTGAGTTTCTGGGCCACCGCATGATCTCCTTCAACGAGGTGACCGCCTCACAGAAACGGGTGAAAAACTTCGCCCTCGTCCCCCTCCCCCTGGCCCGGGACTACTCCTGCGAGGATGCCCACGTCACCGCCCTCGCCCAGGAGATCCTCTGGGGCAAACTCCGCGAATCCGGCCTCTGGGACCTGTTCCGCCGGGTCGAGGTGCCCCTGGTGCGGGTTCTCGCCGGGATGGAACGGGCAGGGATCCTGGTGGACAGAAAGGGCCTTGCGGAACTGTCCGTGGAATTCAACCGACGGCTTGCCGCGCTGGAACGTGAGGCCTTCGACATCGCCGGCTTCCCCTTCAACCTGAATTCCCCCAGACAACTGGCGGAGATCCTCTTCGAGAGGTTCAAACTTCCCCGTGGGAAGAAGACCCGAAAAAGGACCAGCCTCTCCACCGACGTCGAGGTGCTCACCGAACTGGCGCGGCACCACGAACTCCCGAGGAAGATCCTGGAGCACCGGAACATCGCAAAACTCCAGTCCACGTATGTGGAGGGGCTCGAGAAGATGATACATCCCCGGACAGGCCGGGTTCACACATCCTTCAACCAGACCGTCACGGCTACCGGACGCCTCTCCTCGAGCGATCCCAATCTGCAGAACATTCCGGTGAGGACCGAGGAAGGAAGAAGGATTCGGGCCCTCTTCATCGCGGATCCGGGCCATGTGCTCTGTTCCTCGGACTACTCGCAGATCGACCTCAGGGTCCTGGCACACTACTCCGGCGACGAAGCCCTGATGCATGCCTTCCGTCACGACGAAGACATCCACGCGAAGACTGCCTCGGAGGTCTTCGACGTGGATCCGAAAATGGTAACTCCAGAGATGCGCCGGATGGCCAAAACGGTGAACTTCGGGATCATTTACGGCATGAGCGCCTTCGGACTCGCGAGGGAACTCGGAATAGAGCGGGCCCAGGCCAAGGATTTCATCGAGCGGTATTTTTCACGATATCCCGGGGTGAAGAGGTACATGTCCGAGGTGGTTGAGGACGCCCGCTCGCGGGGATATGTCACCACCCTTCTCGGAAGGCGGCGGTACATCCCGGACCTCGCAAGCCGGGTGAGGAGCGTCCGCGAATTCGCCGAACGCACCGCCATCAATACCCCCATCCAGGGCTCGGCTGCGGATATCATCAAGCTGGCCATGCTCGAGGTGGACCGGCGGCTCACGGAGGCGGGAAGCGGGGCCCGCATGCTCCTTCAGGTCCATGACGAACTGGTGCTCGAGGTCCCCGAGGCCGAGGCGGAGCAGGTGACGCGCCTGGTCCGGGAGGCCATGGAAACCGTCGCGGAACTGAACGTCCCGCTGCAGGTGAACGCAGGGGTTGGGGCGAACTGGGCCGCGCTGTGACGGATCGGAGGCCCCGCTAAACCGTCCGCAGGCACGGGTCAACCCTGCCGCCCCGCTGGCGCCGTCTTGATGTAACCCCACTCGACAAGGCGCCGGTAACAGTACTCCGCCATCTCTCCACGCTGTACCTTGTCCAGCACCGAGGCATAGGCACGGGCAGCATCCTCCCTCTTTCCCGTGGCCTCGAAATTCCGCCCGGCGAAAAAGGATACAGGCGGCTGGCCTGGAACTAGGCCGTTGGCGACCTCGAGGTGGGAGAGGCTCTCCCCGTACCTTTTCAGTTCGAAGTTCAAAACACCTGCGGCAAGCCTCGCCTGATACAGGTCGGGATAGAGCGCTACGGCCTTCTCCGCGGACGCCAGGGCGGCCCCCAACCTGCCTGCTTTGGCCTCCGCAGAGGCCCGGACCGACCATATCTGAGCCTCCCGCGGCCCGAGCAGGGTTGCCTCCTCGGCGAAACGCAGGGCCTCGCCGGTTTTGCCCTCCGAAAGGGCCTCCTCCGCCTGGTCCATCTTCTCGTAGGCCGGGGCCACCTCCCTGAGGTAGCCCGTGGCATCGAGAAAAGACGCCGCCCGCAGACGATCCTCGGTCATCAAAACCCGATCCTGGCGGGACGCCAGCCGTTCCGCAGTGACGACACGCTCGGAGGTGAGGGGATGGGTCATGAACATGGACTCGACCGCCGAAGGCTCCCGGTCGTGGGCCGCCATGAGAATCTCCATGGTCTGCACCATGCCGGCAGGACTGTAGCCGGCCTTCGTCATGTAGTCCATCCCCAGGGAGTCGGCCTGGCGCTCTTGATCGCGGCTGTACTTCGTCAGGACCAGGTTTGCGGCCACCATGCCGCCTTGGGCCAGGATGTCCGACCCGGCCACATTGGCCGTCTCCAGAGCGGCCACGCCGATGGTGGTGAGCACCCCGGCGATGACCTGGCGGGTGTACCCGGCGGCGGCGTGCCGGGCGGTCACGTGACCGATCTCATGCCCCAAGACTGAGGCAAGCTGGGCCTCGTTTTCCATCTTCGCGAGAAGACCCCTGGTGATGGAGATCTTGCCCCCTGGAAGGGCGTAGGCGTTGATGTCGGAGTTGTCCACCACGTTGAACCGGTACTCCAGACCGGGACGGTGACTGACCCTGGCCAGCCGCTCGCCCACGGACTGCACATAGGCCTGCAGCTTCCGGTCCTGAAAGAGGCCGCCTGACATCTGGGTATAGACAGGATACGCTTCGAGCCCCATCTGGATCTCCTGGGCCTCGCTCATCAGGACCAGCTCGCGCTCCATGGTTACAGGATTGACCGCGCATCCCACCACGACAAGGCATGCCGCCGCGCAAACGGACCAGGATTCGAATACCCCCCTGACCCTGCCTGGGAACCGTCTCGATTGCCGCATCACCAACGTGCCCTCCCTCGTCCGGCGTCCCGCAGGCATGAAGGAAAACCGCCCCTCCATCAAGGTGTCGTACCTTCCGCCACATGAATTGTGCCAAGACGGCAAGAAAAAATCAACGGAGCCGGGAAGGAGCGCTGTTTCTGCCTCTTTGAAGCAGAAACAGCGCTGAATGAGAATGGGCCGGACCACGGGCCGTCCGGTCCGGACCCACCGGGGCCGCCATATCTCCATAGGGCAAGGGAATGCATCCCTCTTGCCTGCTCCGGAGGCGGGAAGTACATTTGGGACAAAACAATATTCCTCACAGGTGGCGTAGCCCTTCCGGTAAGAACCGCACAGAACGAGCACGGTTGCCCGATCACGGTGTGGTATCCTTCCTTATGTCCGCCCTGATCCCATCCCGAGCAAGTTCTCTCGGGGAGGGAGGTACGAGCGGTCCATTCCCGCCGCGATGCATGGCCGGAAAGTCATGGATGAGGGGATAATGAATGGAACGGGACTCTGAAACCGCACAGCAAAAACTCGAAAGACTCTTGGCGGCCCTTCGCGGAATGGACTCCTTAGCCGGATCTTCGCCCGAGACAACGGTGCTGCAGATGCTCGACGCCATCCCGTACGGCATCATGATAGCCGACGCATCCTGTGAAATCCTTTGGGCAAATCAGAGTATGGAAAAACGCCTGGGCAGAGAGCGCGGTCACCTTCAGGGTGACACCTGCCGCATGGTGCTCTCGAACAGGGCCGTGCGGCCGGAGGACTGTCCCCTGGTCGGATCTTTCAGGGAAAGCGGGCCCCGTACGGTCGAATTCCTTGTTCAAGTAAGCCGCTCCGCGGCAGACTTCCTTCCTTCCGCCCGTTGACAGTCCAGGCGTAGGCCGTTCACGGTCCAGCCTCCTTCTTCAGATCATTCCCGGCAAGTTGCAGGGATTCACCCCTCTC
>Ga0209163_1000289_pt1 | contig 113121 bp, 112 predicted proteins | sample MTBAKSrepl2MetaG_FD_187457 | JGI IMG/M metagenome (GOLD analysis project Ga0209163, IMG submission 187457) | Enrichment culture microbial communities om Arthur Kill intertidal strait, New Jersey, USA, that are MTBE-degrading - MTBE-AKS2 (Arthur... | ecosystem: Environmental > Aquatic > Marine...
GGTTTAATCGATTCAGGAAGCTTCTTGTCCGATATGAGAAGCTTGCCGATACTTATATGGCATTGCTGCATATGGCTGCTGCAATTATTGCCTTTAGAAAATCTGGTGTTATTTACGGATAAGTTCTTATCTAAAATCAAATAATTATTATTGAACTCTTATATAAAAAATGTTTATTATCAGAAAAAGCGTAATACGTATCATGAGTAATTATTGGCAAATGATGGCCAGGTTAAACGATTTTTATCATTGGGAGTGGAAAGATGAATCATATTTTGCTTGAGTTTCAAAAATTTATCGCCCAGCGCAAACTTGCTCCGGAAAACCAGATCCCTTTTTACGCCCACTGGGTCGGCAAGTTCCTGCGGTTTTCCAATACACGACAAGACAACTCATTGAACTTAAAAATACAAATGTTTCTTGATGTTCTGAAGAAAGACGAAAAACTTCAAGATTGGCAATTCGAACAGGCCGATAACGCTGTTAAACTTTATATTCATCATTTCCTGTCGAATAATACATCGGTGCTTTCACCGGCTGCAGAAACGGCAGCCGAAAAAAAATACCCGGACGTCAAAACAGTGCAGGAAAAAATTCGCGAAATACTGCGCATCAAGCATTATGCCTACAGTACGGAAAGGACTTACATAGACTGGTTTCTGCGTTTTCATGCCTACCTGACCAGCGTAAAAAATATAGATTGGCAAACCCAGAGCGTTGGTGAAGCGGATGTCCGGGATTTCCTCAGCCATCTGGCGATCAAGCAGCGGGTTTCGTCTTCTACTCAAAATCAGGCCTTCAACGCGCTGCTGTTTTTGTTCCGCGAGGTTCTCAAAATCGATCTGCATGATCTCAGCAAGACGGTGCGGGCGAAAAGAGGCCCCAAGCTGCCTGTGGTGCTGACGCAAAATGAGGTGCGCAGTCTGCTTGAGCAGTTAAAAGAAAAGGACAGTCTTTTGGTTCATATTTTATATGGCACAGGCATGCGGCTGATGGAAGTGGCCAGACTGCGGGTTCAGGATATTGATTTCGAATTGAATTCAATTATTGTTCGGGCAGGCAAAGGCGATAAAGATAGAATGACCGTTCTTCCGGATGCTGTTAAAAATAAACTAAAAGAGCAACTGGCCGCAGTCAAAAAAATCCACGAGCAGGATTTAGTCAAAGGCCTTGGCGAGGTCTATCTGCCGGAAGCTCTCGACAGAAAATACCCGTATGCAGCCAAGGAGTGGCGCTGGCAGTATGTCTTTCCCTCTGCGGCCCTCTCTGTTGATCCGCGCTCCGGCAAGGTGCGCCGTCACCATATCAGTCCCAGTTCTATTCAGAAAATTGTTGCGGATGCGGTCAGAAAGGCCGGCATTCCCAAACACGCCACTGTCCATACATTGCGCCATAGTTTTGCCACGCATCTGCTGATGAACGGTGTGAATATCCGCGAAGTTCAGGAGCTTTTAGGCCACAAGAATGTTGAAACAACAATGATCTATACGCATGTACTCAGAAATATGTCGAAAGCGCCGGTAAGCCCGCTGGATACGCTGCTTGCCGAAGAAGTCTGCGGCAAAAACCGGTATAGAGGCATGAAGAAAATCGGGTAGAACTGCGTCCCCGTCCGGGTCGGACCAAGCTTTATCGGATCATTTGCCGGGACTTTGGCCCAGCCCCGGACGCCGGCGTAGTCTGGGGCCGTTTGCCCCGGCCGGCCGCCAGTCCCGGGGGGGGCGGATTTTTTCGAGTAAATGCAGCTTATTTTGTTTTTTGAGCCGGTTGAATATCAGAGTCCAGGCACAGGGAAGCTCGGGATCGACTTCACAATTTCCATCTCCCTGGGTCCCGCCGCAAGGCCCGTTGAGGAGGCTTTTGGCACAGCGGGCTATCGGGCAGATTCCGGCCGTATAGACGAGTATGCAGTCCCCGCACCCCCGGCATTTTTCCCGCCAGACCCCCGGCTCGTCCGCAGCGCCCAGAAAGGTTGTATTGAGGGCCGGGACAACCGGGATGGGCTCAAAAACATCCGCCAGGATCTGTACCCCGGCCCCGCATGCAAGGGAAAGTATGGCATCGGTATTCGTGGGGACTTCAAGAAAGTTTTTCACCAGGTCAAACTCGCACTGTCTTTCGATGGCTGCGGTCTTAAACGAGGGGGAAAAACCTCTGTACTTCGGAAAGTGAGACAGCTCACGGGCCAGTGTCCGCACCTCTTTTTCGCCGCCGGAAAGGCAGACCGTGACACAGCCGCCGCAGCCGACGATGAGCACATGGCGGTAGTTCTCAATGGAAGCGGCGATTTCCTCAAGCGGTTTTCGGCCTCCGACAATCATTTTTCGGTCCTTTTCATTCGGCCCTTCGGTAAAGCGAGTTTCAGCCACGACAAGGCGGAAATTCTCTGCCGGTGGCGGAGGCACAGGTCGGAAAGCGCTTCATCCAGCTTTTCAATCGCCTGTTCGCCGAATGGCTTTGTATAAATCGGCTCCCCGCAAACTTTGCATCGAACCAGCTCCAGAGTGACAACCGGGTCCCAGCCGCCCTCCAGCAGGTTCCTGAATTCTATGGCATCCTGAGGGCAAACCCGCCAGCACTGTCCGCACCGGGCACAAAGCGTCATGTTATGAAGCAGTTTGCGGGTGCTTCCGCTGTCTTCGTAGGCAAGCGCGCATGCAGGGCAATTCTCGACACATGCCAGGCATCCGTTGCATCTGCTGTTGACCTGGAAATAGGACATATTCATTTATTCTTGAGAAGACTGGCCCATTCTTCTTCCAGCCCCAGGTCCTGCATCTTTTCCCTGGTGGGGATTCCCTGTTTTGGGTCCCAGCCTCTGGCCTCATAATAATCGTCCAGCATCCGGTCCACCTCGTTCTTATCGATCACCATTCCCTTGGCCGGACCTTCGGGAAGCTTTTCCCTGAGGAACCGTTTGGGGAAAACGGCATCTTCTCTTTTTTCCCCTTCCCGCAGGTTGTAGATCCGCTGAAGGTTATGGATCCTTTCCCCTGCTTTTATGACTTCTTCTGCATCCATATCCCATCCCACGCAGGCCTGTAGCATTTTTGCAATGCTCGTGGGTCCCAGTGCCTGAAGCGAGGGCGGACGGGTACAGATGCCGATCGAATTGAATACGCTGATCAAATCCTCGGACCATTTTTCCATGAGAACGATATCGACCGTTTTCAAATCCGAATCGATAATCTTCTTTTTCAAATCCTCGGGCATGTCCATTTTATCATAGAATTGTTTTGGAAAATCAAACGGTTCTTTGCGATAGTCATCCGGAAGGGAGGGAAACCGCAGGTTCTCCACCGGGTTTCGGGTGCGAAGGTTGTCTCCGCCCCGGGTGCTGGTTAAAAAGCCGAATGTCCAGACCGACCACCGGCCCCTGGGGTCGAATGTGGGGATCTCCAACCCCTTGACGGTCATGGAATAATCATCGTTGCCGGTTAAAGCGATGTTCGCCCGTTTTGAACCTTCGGCCAGAATGTCGCCGATGCCCTCCCTGCCGGAAATCATTCCGATCAGTTTGCATATGGCATCCACATCCCCCCATTGAACCGGAAATCCGATCTTTTCTTCGGCGATCAGTCCCCGCTGAACCAGCTCCATGAGCATCCCGATGGTCCCGCATCCGGAAACGACATCGATGCCATGGCGATGAAACGCTTCAATGCATTTCAGTACTCCGTCCAGATCATGAACCGCGAGCTTGGCCCCGATTTCGAATATCGGCGTGACCTCGATTCCCTTCATGGCCAAACCCGCGTAGGGGCCGTCCTTGACAACCGCCCAGTGGGCGCAGGCTACCGGACAGGCAGGACAGGCCATCATCTGGTCGCTGTACTGTTCGACGACTTTATATCCCCGCGTCTGAAACCAGTCCTCGATCACGCCGGTTTGAAAGTTTTTGCCCGCGAGTGCGCCGAATTTTCCATAGGGTCCGGTGGCGGCCATGGAACCGTATTTGCTGACTGCTTGAAAAAAAGGCGAATCGACGATCTCTTTTCGCAATTGCCGGGCAAGTTGCCGAAACAGCTCTTTTTTCGCCACCTTAACGCCGCCTTTTCCCCTCACCGCGATCGCTTTCAGCAGCTTGGAGCCCATCACGGCCCCCATGCCCGTTCTGGCCCAGGCGTCGTATTTTCCGTTTTGAATTGCGGCGAATCGAATGAGGTTTTCACCGCCCGGACCGATGGCCGCAACCTGGATGTCTTCGCTTTTCCATTCGGCTTCCAGGGCATCGATGGTATCCCACACGTCCCTGCCCCAGAGATGGGCTGCGTCGCGTATTTCCGCCGACCCGTTTTGGATGGCCAGATACACCGGACGCGCCGATTTGCCCTTGATCAACACATGATCATATCCTGCATATTTCAGTTCGCTTCCGAAATGATATCCGCTGCTCGTGGCGCCGAACAGGCCGGTAATCGGGGATTTGGCGGACACATCGGTCTTGCTGGCGGTCGGCATAAAAGTGCCCGCAAGGGGTCCGGTTCCGAACAGCAGGACGTTGTCCGGACTTAGAGGATCGATTGCCCGGCGGGTATGATCAAAAAGGAGTTTTGTATTGATCCCGAGGCCTCCCAGGTATTTTCTGGCCAGCTCTTCTCCGAGAGGGATCGTGTCTATATTTTCAGAGGTCAGATCAACCACGAGTATTTTTCCGGCATATCCAAACATAGGTATTTTCTCCCTTCTGAATAAAAATCTTCAGGCACTGATTTTTTCTATGAGAACGAGCAGCTTCCGTGCGGCTTCCCGTCGCTTTTTCTGGGCGGCATCATCGGATTCAACGAGGCTCAAGGCTTCCCGGGGGCATTCCAGTACGCATTGCGGCGAACCCCCGCATAAATCGCATTTGATCATAAATCCTTTTGATGGATGGGCAGCCGGAATGCCAAAGGGGCAGGCGTAAAAGCATGTACGGCAGCCGATACAGAGCGACTCATCCACGATTTTAGCCCCTGTTTCCTCATCCACTAAAATGCAGTTGCGAGGACAGGCCTTGACACACAACGGGTCTTCGCATTGCTGACAGGTGTATGGTAAAAATCGGCCTACTTCCTTCAACCAGAGGGGACGAATCCGGGATAGGGTCAGACTGAACTCATCGTCATGTTCAAAGGAACAGGCCAGGGCACAAGTCCGGCAACCGATGCATTTTTCCGGATCAACCAGAATAAATTTCTTCATAGAATATCCTCCACTGTAACTGCCGATTGAGGGATCATTTACGCCGTCGGTTTTAGCCGAATGTGTATTGACCAATACAGTTACCGGTTTGTCAAGCGGTTTTTGAGAAAAACATTGGATTTGATCCGCTGGGTTCAATCAGACCGTGTGTATCGATTCATCCGGAAATCAAAATTTTCGCCGTCAACCACCTGCACTGAATTGCAATTTAAACAGGATTGTAATAATAATAATTTACCAATAGACCGGTAATGTCCACACGCTTTGATATCCGATCTTTTTACCTTTGCAATCATTCTTGTCCAAAAACTGATTGTCAGGGTTTCAAGAGCCAATAATGATAAGGCATGGAAAACTTTTGTGACCAGATAACGAAAGTTCCGTCATTCCCGCGAAGGCGGGAATCCAAGCTCTAAAATTCAAGAGCGTATCTTCTGGATGCCCGCGTTCCCCGGCATGACGGAAGGGGATTCATTGCTTTTGGATAAACATAATCAATTAATTGAATTCAAAGGACTTTTAAATGTATATCACCTTTTTTGGCGCTACCCGCGAGGTCACCGGGTCCATGTTCATGGTTGTAGCCGGGTCGGACCATATCCTGCTCGATTGCGGTCTGTTTCAGGGCCGCCGAAGAGAATCGACAGAAAAAAACAGGGTTCTTCCCTTTGATCCGGCCATCCTGAGTACTGCAATCCTCTCGCATGCCCACATTGATCATTCCGGCCGCCTGCCGCTTCTCATCAAAAAAGGATTTACCGGCCGGATCATCAGCACCCGCGCGACAGAGGCCGCCTGCCGATATCTTCTGCCGGATTCGGCCCATATCCAGGAGTCCGACGCCGCCTATCTCAATTACAAACTGGTACGTTCGGTATTGTCCGAGCGGAGAAAGTCGCCGGGGGCCAAAAGCCTGAGCCGTCGAACCCTTGAGCAGATCAAGAAACTGCTGAAAAAGGACCCTTACGAGCTGGATCAGGAGGCCATCGCCGATTTTATCCAGACATTTCATCTGGAGGCGGTCGAACCGCTTTACACGGCGGCGGATGCTCAAGAGACGCTGGGCTTTTTCGACGGGTATCCCTACCGGAACCCGGTTACCGTGGGAAACGGGGCCACCTGCGTCTTTTACGATGCCGGCCATATCCTGGGATCGGCCATGAGCTTGATCCGGGTGTGTAAGAAAGGAAAGACCCAGACCCTTCTTTATACCGGAGACATCGGCCGCTTCGGAAAACCGGTCATCAAGGATCCTTGTCTTTGTTTCGAGGACCAGGATCGACAGATCGACCTGATGGTCATGGAGAGCACTTACGGCAACCGGGTTCATGAACACATAGACGACATGAAAGACCAGCTTAGAGGCGTGCTGCTAAAGACCTTCGAGCGCGGCGGCACGGTACTCATCCCCGCATTCGCCTTCGGGCGAACCCAGACGCTTCTTTACATGCTTCACCAGATTTACGACGAAAAGCGTGTCCCCCGCGTCCCGGTGTTTGTGGACAGCCCACTGGCAGTCAACTTGACCCATGTCTTCGGTCAGCACCTGGAGGCATATGATCGAGAGACGCACCGGCTCTTTCTGGAAAAAGGCGTCAACCCGTTTGAGTTCAAACAGATGCATTTTGTCTCTTCGGTGGAAGAATCCATGGAGCTGAACCGGCGTCCCGGGCCCATGATCGTCATCTCGGCATCGGGCATGTGTGAATCCGGCCGCATTCTCCACCATCTGCGCCACAAGATCCATAATCCGGACAACACGATTCTGCTCGTCGGCTACAGCGCCCAAAACACCCTGGGCCGTCGCATCGAGGAACTAGGTCTGGCCTACGAGGAAAATGGAAGGAAGGGGGAGCCGCCCGTGGTCCGATTTCTAAACAAAGAGTACCCGCTCAAGGCGCGGGTGGTCAAGATCGGCGGCTTCAGCGCCCATGCGGACAAAAAGGAGATGCTGCGGTTTCTCAAAACATCCAACCTGCGAATCAAGCACATCGCACTGGTGCACGGGGAAGAGGAACAATCCCTGCCTTTGGCCGGGATCCTTCAAAAAGAGGGGTACAGCGTTTTTGTTCCCAAGCTGGGAGAGACCCTTCAGGTCTGATCGGGTGCCGGGGTCAGGAGGGGCCGGCAGCCGTTTCAGAAGCGGGCGGGTCGTTTTTCGCGCGGTATTCGGCTACGATCTGAAGTAGCGCATCTCCGTAGGTTTTGCTTTTTTTCCCTTTCAGGCCTTTTATCCTGCGCAGTTCCTCGATCGTCGCCGGCAGCCCGGCGGCGATCGAGGAAAGCGTCGTGTTATGTAGCACCGTAAACGCCGGCTGGCCTGTTTCTTTGGCCCTGGCGCTGCGCCATTGCTTGAGCATCAGGTAAAGATCGGGGTGGTCGATGGTTTCGATGGCCGCCTTTTTTTTCGTTTTCCGGTGCGCCGGGTTCACGGCGGGTTCTTCGAACAGCGACCGCGCCCGTACGTTGAGATAATCGGCGAACACGATGCCGGAGCGGCATGCGTTGAGGCGGCACAGCTTTACGGCCGCTTCCCTGAGAACGGTTTCGATGGCTTTTTGCAGGGCCTTGCGCGCTTCGCGGTTGTCGGTTTCAACCGAAACGGTTCGCAGGGGTTCGACCACCAGCGATTCGATTTTTTCCGCAAAATACCCGGAGGCTTTCCCCACCCGTTCCTGGAGCAGCGGGCTGCTTTCCGGATTTTCTGTGTCTTTGGCGATCCGCCGGCGCTGAAGGGTGAATTTGTCCGCAATTCCAGTTATCTTGGACTTTACGCTTTCCGCGATGCGGCTGAAGCCGGAGGAAAGATCGCCCGCGAGGATGGTTTTGTGCTCGCCGGCGATTTTGATGCAGGAGAGCAGGCGGCGCAGCAGGGGAAAAAAGTCGAACAGTTCATCGAGGAGCGCCAATTGGTACTCCCGCCTGGCCTCCTGGAGCTGCCGCTCGTCCGGCGTATGTTGTTCGATGGCGCCGCTGAACTTGCATACGACGGCGTTGCTTTTGATGCTGCGGCTTTCGATGGGCGTGCTGAGCACCAGCCCCTCGAGCGTGCGGCAGCGGCTCAGGGCGACATAGACCTGCCCGTCAGCAAAAGCCGCCCGTGCATCGATGATCGCCTTATCGAAGGTGAGTCCCTGGCTTTTGTGAATGGTGATGGCCCATGCCAGTTTCAGGGGAAACTGAACGAACTTTCCGGATTCGGCTGCTTGAATCTCCTTTGTCACCTCGTTGAATGTGTATTTGAGGTTTTGCCACTGCTCCTTTTTCACGGCGATCGATTCTGCGCTGTCGGGGCAATCCACAACCAGCACATCTTTGGAAATGCTTCTGAGCCGGCCGATTTTGCCGTTGAAATAGAGTTTTTCGGGCGAACTGTCATTTTTGACAAACATTACCTGGGCGCCGGGTTTGAGCATGAGTTCGGCGGCGGTAGGGAAGGCATATGCGGGGAATTCCCCCTCCACCCGGGCTTCGAACCGTCGCTGCCTGCCGGGCAGCGCGGCCAGCCTGGCCTCGTTGATCTGCCGGGCCTGGGAATTGTGGGTGGTAAGGGTGATGTACCCTTCGGGGTTGTCTTTGGCAAAATCCGGATCCAGGCGTTTGTTCAGCGCTGCCAGGGCGGCGGCATCCATCCGGTTTTCCCGGACTTTGCCGAGCAGTTCGATGAACGCCGCGTCGCTTTGCCGGTAAATATGCTTGAGTTCGATGCTCACAAACCGGGTCTTGCGCAGCGCCTGGCTGCTGAAAAAGAACATCGTATCGTAATGGGGCCGAAGGATGTCCCATTCGTCGTCTTTTACCACTGGAGCCAGCTGCTGCAGGTCGCCGATCATCAGCAGCTGTACGCCGCCGAAAGGTCTGCCGTCCGTACGGAAGCGGCGCAGCACGGCGTCGATGCCGTCGAGCAGATCGGCGCGCACCATGCTGATCTCGTCGATGACCAGAAGATCGAGGCTGCGGATAATATGGATTTTTTCCCTGCTGAAGCGGTACCGGCTTTGCGGACCGGCATCGGGACCGGCGCCGGCGTCGGGTTGCGAAGCCGGCGCCAGGGGCCCGAAAGGCAGCTGGAAGAACGAGTGAATGGTGACGCCGCCCGCATTGACGGCGGCCACGCCCGTAGGTGCCGTCACAACCATGCGCTTGGGCGAACAGGCCTTGAGGGTATGCAAAAAAGTGGTTTTGCCGGTGCCGGCTCTGCCGGTGAGAAACAGGTTTTCGCCGGTGTGCCGGACATATTCCATGGCCAGCTGAAACGGCGGGTTGTCGATGCTGTCTGCCATAGTGTCGAGAAAGCCGCTTTGTTGTTTGGGTGCGATTTTTTTTCAGATTGACAGGGTCGGATACAGATCGTTTCCGTTAATCGGACAGGTAGTAGGCCACCGTCGAGACGACCCGCACCTTCTTGATATGGGGCGTGCCGCTGTCTCGATCTTCGATGGAAAACAGGCCCTGGGAAGCGCTCTTGATTTTTCCGAGACGGCTTTTTGAATCCTGGGCGAACTTTTCAGCCACCGCCCGGGCATTTTTTGTCGCTTCTTCGATCATCGCCGGCTTGAGGTCGTTTAATTTCGTAAACAGATAAACCGTCCTCGACTCATAATCGCCGGAGATGGCGATCCCCTGTTTGCCGAGATCGACCAGTTTTTCCAGCGATTTTCTCACCGAGTCGACGTTTTCACTATAGACGGTTATCGTGGAATTGCCCGTAAATCGAAACTTGACCTCGCCGGGGTCTCCATATTGCGATTGTCTGTCGAGTATGGCCGGAGCGGAGATGGAAATGTCTTTGTCCTGGAAGCCCTGTTTTTTGAGAAAGTCGACGATCGTCGCGTTTTTCTGCTGAATGGTGGAAAAAAGCGTATTGAGGTCATTGTCGGCTTCACTGAATTTAATGGGCCAGATGGCGATATCAGCGGCGACTTCCCGTTCCGACAAGCCTTTCACCGTAATGGTTCTCTCCAGCGCCCGCAGTTTCACGAAGCCGCCCGCTATTAAATAGCCGAGCAGCGCCAGGCCGATGCAAACGAATATCCCCAAAGCAAAAGCCGCTCCGGTAGTTTTGTCGTTCATGGGTGGGCCTCCTTGGTTTTTGTAACAGTTCAGCAGTTGAAAGACCATCCGGCAAGTTGTAAGGGTTCACCGTTCGGGGTTGCTTATCCGGGCATGGATCAGGCTGCATCTCTTTGAATTAAATTTCCTGTGAAGCCTTGAACCTTTGAACCCCGAATCCCGAACCTCCGAACCTATCCCAGCAAACCCTTGAGTTCTGCTGCGACCTGCCCGGAGATGAAGCCGCCGCGCCGGGCCAGATCCACCGTGGCGCATCCCATGGCTTTGTAAATCGGCAGCCACATGGCGGCCATTTGATCCAGGGTATCGAGGTGATGCCGGATCGTACCCACATCGCCGCGGGCCACGGGGCCGGTCAGTGCGGCGGCCGTGCCGCGGCCGGAGATATTTTTCAGGGTCCCTGACACCAGCGGCTGGATCACGGTAAAGGCCAGTTTTGGGTCAATGCCGGCGTGCTCGAGCAGGCTGATGCTGATATCCATGAGTGTGACGAGATAGTTGGAGGCCACAACGGCCGCTGCATGGTACAGCATTTTGGCTTCGGTTTTGATGCGAAAGGGGTTGCCTCCGAGGTCGACGGCAATCGCTTCGATCAGAGAAACAGCCTCCGGGGTTCCTTCAACAGCCATCATGGCCCCGCGGAAAGGACTCGATTCCAGCTCGGCGGCCGCGATGCTTTGAAGCGGGTGCAGGGAGCCGGTCGGCCGCCTCCCGGCTTTTAAAATGCTCGACGGCTGTGATCCGCTGCAATGCAGGACCACCGCATGGGGGCCGAGGGCGTTTTTCCGAACCATCTGATCACATACCTCCGCGATGACATCATCGGGAGTGGTAATGAAAACCACATCCGCCGATGCGCACACATCGGCGTCCACCGACCCGAAACGGCTGCCGCCGCTAAGCTCCGCCGCCCGCTTCGCTGATGATACGCTTCGGCTGGCAAGGCCCGCGAGGGGATAACCGGCGTCGTGCAGATAGCGAGCCAGATTGGTCCCCACGCGGCCGCAGCCCACGATGGCTACCGTAGGTTTCATGGCATCTCCTCAAACAGTCGGTCGAGGGTTCCGGGATTCGGGAGTGATAAAGAAAAGGTTTTCCCCTGATCCCCTGGCCCCTTGAATCCGGAACCTTCAAGCCCTCCGGCTTTTTTGCAACGGTAGGGTTGACTTCAATAGCAGTGTTCGTCGCCGGGAAAAGCGCCGGTCCGGACTTCCTGGATAAAGGATGTGAAAGCTTCTCCCGCAGACCGGCCCAGTTGAGCGTACCGCTTGACAAACTTGGGAACGTGCCGTTCGGTCAAACCCAGCATGTCGTGCAGGACCAGAATCTGGCCGTCGCACGCCGGCCCGGCGCCGATGCCGATAGTCGGGATTTTCAAAGTTTTGGTGATCTTTTCCGCGATCTGGGCCGGTATCCCTTCCAGCACGACGGAAAAGGCCCCGGCCTGCTCGACGGCCAGGCCATCGGCCACCAGGCGATCTTCGTCACGCTGCACCTTGAACCCGCCCATCTGGTGAACAGACTGGGGGGTCAGGCCGATGTGGGCCATCACCGGGATGCCGGCCTGCGTCATCAGGCGCATGGTTTCACAGACGGATGCTCCGCCTTCGAGCTTGACGGCAGCAGCGCCCGCTTCCTTGAGAAATCGACCGGCGTTGAGGAGCGCATCGGCGGCTCCTGCCTGATACGACATAAACGGCATATCCCCGATCACCAAAGCATGATCAGCTGCGCGGGCCACCATGCGGGTGTGGTAGATCATTTCGTCCATGGTTACCGGCAGCGTCGTCGTCAGACCCTGAACCACCATGCCCAGCGAATCGCCCACCAGAATGACATGAACGCCGGCGGCATCGGCCATTTGCGCAAAGGGATAATCATAGGCCGTCACCGCCGCGATTTTTTCACCTTTGGTTTTCATCGTGTAAAGCGTGGTTACTGTTACCTTGGATTGCATGGCACCGTCCTTTTTTTGTTCGGGTAAAGATTATCAAGGGTTGGAGATAGTGAGCGTCCGTTTGTTGCCGTTGCGTGGAATGTCGCGCTAAATGAAATATGCCCAATTTTTTTATTATCAAGACCGGGTGAGCATGTCAACCGGCTTGCGTATCATTTGAAAATGTTATAACCTCAAATCGTCAAAAGCCCATTATTCGTATCAAACAAAAAAAGGGGGAAGAAAAAAATGGCGGTAATGAAAGAATTCAAAGAGTTTGTAATGCGGGGAAATGTGGTGGACATGGCTGTCGGCATCATCATCGGGGGGGCTTTCGGAACGATCGTAAAGAGCCTGGTCGACGACGTTTTGATGCCTCCGGTCGGCCTGCTCCTGGGCGGTATCGATTTTTCAAATTTCTTTGTTTTACTCAAAGAAGGCGCCAAGGCGGCCGGGCCCTATGCGGCCCTGGCCGATGCCAAGACAGCCGGCGCGGTGACGATCAATTACGGCCTTTTTATCAATGGTGTAATCAGCTTTCTGATCGTCGCGCTGGCGGTATTTATGCTGGTTCGCGGCATCAATACGCTGCGGCGAAAAGAAGAGGCGGCGCCTGCCGAGCCGACTACCAAAGAGTGTCCATTCTGCATGTCCCAGGTAGCGATCAAGGCCGTCCGCTGCCCGCACTGCACATCCGAGCTCAAGGCCGCCTAGCAGTTCAGTAACTGTTGGCATAAATACTACGGTAACGGTTTTCCCGGGGCTCTTTCATCACAAGGCACACGGCTCACGGCGAAAGGCACAAGGCGTACGCCAAAAGGGGTGCACGGCATAAGGCGCAAGGGGCAAGGGGAAAAGGCGGGTTCTATTTTATTATTCTATAGCCGTGTGTCCTGCGTCGTATGCCTTACACCCTATTGCCTATGAGCTATGGCCTACGACAAGAAAGGAGGCAAACGATGAACATCCTGACCATTCACGGCAGTCCGGACACCGAAGGCAACAGCGCCGGCCTTTTAAACGCCTGTATCGCCGGCATGAAGGAAGCGGGCGGGGTACAGATCGAATCGATCAACATCTATGATTTCAATGTCGCGCCGGTATGGAAGGACTACTTCGGCGATGTCATGAATAAAACGACCGACAAGGTCAAAGACGACATGCCGGCGCTAAAATCAAAAATGCTTCATGCGGACCTCATCGTCCTTTCCTCGCCGGTCTACTGGTATCAGTTGAGCGGCAAGCTCAAGCTGTTTGTCGACCGCTGGAGCGATTTCATCAACCCGGACTTTTCCACCGCCTTGAAGGGAAAAGGGCTGGCGCTTTTGAGCACCCACAGCGGGTTGAACCTGATGAACAGCTCGAATCTGCTCCAGCTCTGCATGATCGCCACGGCCCAGTTTCTGGGAATGGCCTGGATGGGCGCGGTGGGAAGCAGGGCGAAAATGCCGTGGGACTGGGACGACGAGGCTTCTCTTGCCGAAGCGAAATCCTTCGGGAAAAAACTTGCCCTCGGGATGAATCTCATCGGCCAGAAGGTTCTTTGATCCGGCAGACCACCACCGCAGGCCGCCGGCACACGATTCAACGGGTATTTGTAAAAGTCCGGGCTTTTATGAGACGGCAGTGACGCTTTGAGCGATTTAATGATCACTGAATAAATTTATTCATCCCGGAAGCCACCGCTTATTTCACCGGCAAACTGATCGATGACCGAGATGTCCTCGTGCGGCTGATCGGCGATCATTTGCCAACAGGCAGGACCCGCCCCAGACGCTTTGCGGTTTATCATATATGAAGATCGTCGTGGCGACTTACGGATCGCACGGAGAGGCGCAGCCGATGCCGGCGCTTTCGCCGGCGCTCATATCCGCCGGTCAAAACGATTTGCAAATGACCGTGCGCGAACCGATCAATTTTTTGAACCCTCAACCGTGAACCGTGAACCTTCTTTCTGCAACTTGACATGAGTCCAAAACAAGGGTACCGTTTTGTAATGAACAAGCCGCATAAAAATCCAAAAAAATGTCCGGTGCCGGTATGAAAGATTGCGACATTTCAGTGGGTGGTTCCGTAAAGATTCTCATTGTGGATGACGATGAAACCATCCTCGATATTTTCAGAAAAACCGTCGAACTGGCGGGCTACGACTGCCTGACGGCCGTAAGCGGCAGCGAGGCCCTTGAAATAATGGCCGCAAACCGCGTGGATGTGGTCGTGACCGACCTGAAGATGCCGGGGATGAGCGGTATTGATTTGACTCGATTGATCAATGAACGGTACGGCTCGGAAGTGATGGTGATGACCGGTTACGCCAATGGATTGCCTTACGAGAAGGTCATCGAAGCAGGTGCCAGTGATTTCATACAAAAACCGGTCAGACCCAAAGAAATCATCCTGCGGTTGAAACGGGTAGTTCGGGAGCGTTTTCTGCTTGTCGAACGCAGAAAGGTGAATCTTGAGCTGCAAAAGAGTCTTCAGAAGCTCCGGACGGCCCTCAACCAGACGGTCAATGCACTGGCCTCGACCGTCGAGATGAGAGACCCCTATACATCCGGGCACCAGAGACGTGTCACCCAGATCGCCTGTGCCGTAGCAAAGGAACTGGCATTTTCCGATGATCAGATTGACGGGATTCGCATTGCCGGCCTGCTGCATGATATCGGCAAGATTTCCATCCCTTCGGAGATATTGAGTAAGCCCGGATACCTGACGGCGGCCGAGATGAACCTTCTCCGGGATCATCCGAAAATCGGCTTCGAAATTTTAAAAGAGATCGAGTTTCCCTGGCCGATCGGCCAGATTGTCCTGCAACATCACGAAAACCTGAACGGCTCCGGATATCCAGCCGGCCTGGTGGATGAAGATATTCTGTTTGAAGCCAAGATAATTTGCGTAGCCGATGTGGTTGAAGCCATGTCGTCTCACCGGCCCTATCGACCTTCACTCGGCATCGAACCCGCACTCGACCATGTCTCGAGGAACCAGGGCGTTCTCTATGACAAAGACGTTGTAGGCGCCTGTGTGAATCTTTTTCGGAAAAAAGGGTTTACCCTTGACTGAATCCGCCGAATATCGATTTTTTAGCGGTTTATCGACCTGTTTTCCCCTGTCAAACCACATACGGGAGTGATTCATGACCTGCCGATTCGATAGAGTTCTGGTAACCGGCGCCGCCGGCTTCATCGGGTTTCATCTTGCGAAAAGGCTGCTTTGCGACGGAAAGCACGTAACCGGGATCGATAATCTGTCGCCGTATTACGATGTTCGGCTCAAGGAGGACCGTCTCCGGCAACTGGGCGCTCATGAATATTTTACTTTTTCGAAAAGCGATCTGTCCGACAGGGATGACCTGGAAAAAATTTTTCAAAAAAATCGTTTCGATGTCGTGGTCAACCTTGCCGCCCAGGCCGGTGTAAGATATTCTCTGCAAAACCCCCATGCTTATGTGGATGCGAACCTGGCGGGTTTTGTAAATCTTCTGGAATGCTGCAGGCATAGCGCAGTGGGCCATTTTGTGTTTGCCTCATCGAGTTCCGTATACGGGGCCAATACGAAAATGCCCTTTTCGGTCCATCACAACGTCGACCATCCCGTATCCCTGTATGCCGCGACAAAGAAGGCGAACGAATTGATCGCCCATAGTTACAGCCACCTGTTCGGCCTGCCCTGCACCGGCCTTCGGTTTTTCACGGTTTACGGACCCTGGGGGCGCCCGGATATGGCGCTGTTTCTGTTTACCCATGCCATTTTGGAGAACAAGCCGATACAGATTTACAACCACGGCAAAATGAAGCGGGATTTTACCTATATCGACGATATCGTCGAAGGCGTCGTGAGGCTCATGGCCAGGATTCCGGATCCTGATCCGACATGGAGCGGAGACCGTCCGGATCCCGGGACTTCCTACAGTCGATACAAGATTTACAATATCGGAAACAACCGGCCGATCGAACTGCTCGATTTCATCGCCGTTATCGAAAAAACCCTTGAGCGTACCGCTACGAAGGAATTTTTAGGCCTTCAGCCGGGCGATGTCGTGGAGACCTATGCAGATATCGACGATCTGGCCCGGGACGTTGGGTTTAAGCCGGGGACGCCCATCGAAGAGGGAATACGCAGATTTGTTCAATGGTTTAAGGTCTACTACGGATACGATACAGTCAGGAAGGAGCCATAGATGAAGTTGACGATTGCCGGTACGGGATATGTCGGGCTGGTTGCCGCCGCCGGATTTGCAAACCTCGGAAACGAGGTCATCTGTCTGGACATCGACGACAGAAAGATCGGTATGCTGCTTGCCGGCGATCTTCCCATTTTTGAACCCGGCCTCGAAGAATGGTACAAAATCAATGTCAAAGGAGGAAGGCTGAAATTCACCACGGATTCGCAGAAGGCGATCCAGGATTCCGATATTATTTTTATCTGCGTGGGCACGCCGACCAATGCCTCCCACGAAGCGGACCTGACGGCCGTAGAGGAGGTGGCGAGGTCGATCGGAAGATACATGAACGGGTATAAAGTCGTGGTCAACAAGAGCACGGTGCCCGTGGGGACCGCAGACGTCGTGAAACGGCTGATCCGTGAAAATCAGAAAATCGCGGTCGATTTCGACGTGGTGTCGAATCCCGAGTTTTTGAGGGAGGGCGCCGCTGTCAAGGACTTTGAAAATCCGGACAGAATCGTGATCGGCACGGACAGCAAGCGCGCCGAGGAAATCATGGTTTCCCTGTACCGGAGCGTTGCCAGGACCGACAGGCCCATCATGGTGACGGACATTCGAAGCGCGGAGATCATCAAGTACGCCAGCAACGCCATGCTCGCCACCCGGATAAGTTTCATGAACCAGCTCTCCTTCCTATGTGAAAAAACCGGAGCGGACATCAAGGAGGTGGCCAAGGGGATGGGGCTTGACGACAGAATAGGCCCCAGATTTCTTCAGGCCGGCATTGGTTACGGAGGGAGCTGTTTTCCCAAAGATGTGCGGGCGCTCATATCCACGCTGAAAACCCACGACTGTGATGCCGACCTTTTTGAAGCGGTTCATCGCATCAATGAGAAGCAAAAGTGTGTCGTCGTGGAAAAGCTGCGGTCCGTTCTGGATATCAAAGGCTGCACCATCGCTGTTTGGGGAATTTCATTCAAGCCGAAAACCGACGACATTCGGGAAGCGCCCTCTTTAATGATCATCGAGCAGTTGCTGCGCGCGGGGGCGGGGATTCATGCCTGTGATCCGGCAGCCATCGAGAGCGCCCGGCCGGTTCTAAGCGATGTGGCATTTTTTGAAAACCCCTACGAGACCATCCGCGATTGCGACGCGCTCATTATCGCAACGGAATGGAACGAATTCAGAAATCTGGATATGCGGGCCGTGAAAATCCTGCTGAAAAAGCCGATTCTTATCGACGGCAGAAATATTTACGATCCTAAGGAAATGAAATCGCTTGGGTTCACCTATCTGGGGGTCGGAAGGTAGATTTTATCCGAAGCTTGAGAAAATCGGGTTCTCCTAAATTTGGAAAAAAGGTGCTGCTTTTTGTCAAATTCGCTTCCTGGGCGGTGATCCTGTATATTGTTTACTGTACCGCCCTTTTTCTGGTCCAGCGGCAGGTGCTTTTCCCGCGGCATCTCGCAGCGCCGCCGACCCATTCGGCGGACGACGCGCTGCCGGGCGTTGAGAAAATTTGGCTTGATATGTCCTTCGGCAGGGTGGAATCATGGCTTGTTCCTGCATCTGCAGCTTCTGCGCCGGCCGTCATTTTTGCCCACGGCAATGCCGAGCTGATTGATTTTTGTCTGCAAGAACTCCGGATGCTGACCCATCTCGGTCTCAACGTTCTTCTCGTCGAATACCCGGGCTATGGTCGTTCAGGCGGAAAACCCTCGCAGCATACGATCACAGAAACGTTTGAGAAAGCTTACGACGTTCTTGTCGATCGCGAAGAAGTGGATGCTTCCCGGATCGTGTTTTATGGCCGCTCCCTCGGGGGCGGAGCGGTCTGCGCGCTGGCCTTGAAGCGTTCCTGCTCGGCGCTGATTCTCCTGTCGACGTTTACCAGCGTGCGTTCTTTTGCGAAATCTTACCTTGCCCCGGGTTTTTTGATTCGAGATCCTTTCGACAATCTGGCCGCTGTCGCTGCCTATGCCGGCCCGGTTTTGGTTCTGCATGGCAAAAACGATGAGGTGATTCCCTATCGGCACGGATTGGCGATTCATCAGGCCTGCCGGCGGGCAAAATTGATCTCCTATGCCTGCGGCCACAATGACTGCCCTCCGAGCCGGGAACGGTTTGCCGCGGACGTGGAAACATTTCTGAAAGAGTCGGGGGTCCTTTCCTCATAGAAAAAGACACCGACCTGATTTTCCCGCACCGTCAACTGGGCTCCGAATTTGATCTCGCCGGATTGCTCTTCCGGTATCCGGTGAACCATCTCTTTGCCTGTAGTGTCAACCCATTCGATGTTTTCCAGAAAAATGATATTGTTCGTGCCCATTTTCCGATGTGCGCATATGGAGGATTCCGACTGTATCCGGTCGGTTTATTCTGTTTTTTTCGATCTGCTCCAGCGGCTGGGCCGTAAACGCCGGCAGCGGGGTTATCCTACGCCGCGGATGATTTCTTCATCGATCTGATCGGGACTCATGTGCTTGAGCGCATAGTCATAAATGAGACCGCTGCCGACAAACAGATCGTAGATGTCGCCGTCGATGTGGCCGTTCTTTTTCATAAATTCCATGATCGTTTTTACCATGGACAGCTTCATGGGATTCTTGTACGGCCTGTCCTTGGCGGTGAGTGCGTCGAAAATATCGGCCACCGCCATCATTCTGGACTGAAGCGGGAGGTCTTTTCCCGTCAGGTGACGCGGATATCCGGATCCATCGAGTTTTTCATGATGACTGCTGGCGTACTCCGGAACCATCGCGAATTTTCTTGGAAACGGAAGCTGCTGGAGAATTTTCATGGTCATCAGCGCGTGGTTTTCGACCACCTGTCTTTCTTCCACGGTCAGCGATCCTTTTTGGACGCACAGGTTGTGAACCTCATCCGATGTCAGATAGGGGTATTGTGCGCCGCAGATGACATAGGTCTTCTTTGCAATGGCTTCAATGCACGCTTTCATGTGGTCTTCCATGAGTTCATCCGGCTTGTTGCAGCTCCGGATAAAGGACAGGTCCCTGGAAAGCTCCGACAGCTTCTCTTCGAAGGCCTCATCGAGAGCGGCAAGCCGGGACTCGGAAACCTTTCCCTCTTTCATCAGCAAGAGTTTTCGCTGCAAAAGATCGTTTTCAAGAGACAGCGCGATCAGTTGAACCCGTGTTTCGATAAGATGGATCCGATCGAATATCGTCTGCAGCTTCGTTGCCTTGTCCACGACATACTCGGGGGTCGTGATTTTCCCTACATCGTGCATCCATGCCGCCATTTTGAGCTCTTCGATCTGATCCCTGTCAAAAGACACGTCCCTGAAAGGACCCTCCCGCATCTCGTTGATTTTTTCTGCCATCATCATCGTTAAATCCACGACACGGTTGACATGGCCGCCTGTATAAGGAGATTTTTCGTCTATAGCCGTAGCGATGCTCTTGATGAACGCATAGAAGAGACTGTTCAGTTCCTGGATCAACTGGGTGTTGGTAAGAGCAACCGCCGCAAGTGAGCCGAGTGAGGCGATCAGGCCGGCGTGTTCAAAGGAAAAGGGGATCACTTCCCTGGTTTCCTGATCCTGGGCGTTTAAGAGCTGCAGAACCCCGATAATTTCGTTTTCATGGTTTTTCATCGGGACGACCATCATCGATCTGGAACGGTATCCCGTGGCTTTATCGTAATTTCTCGGCCCGGTGAAGTCGAACCCTTCGGCTTCATATACATCCGGAATATTGATGGACTCGCCGGTCAACGCGGCATAGGACGATACATTGGAAAAATTGGGTTTGCCGTCGATAAAGAGGGGGACATTGGGGAGCGTAACCGCCTTGCCGCTCGTTCCGCCCAGCCTCGTTTTCAGGGTGTCATTCTGCAGAATTTCGAAGAGCAGGTGTTTTTCATACTTGTCGAGTATATAGAGTGTGCCTGCATCTGCGTTTGACAGATCCCGCGCTTCATCGACGATCATTTCCAGCAGCTTGTTGATGTTTTTCTCGGCTGAAAGCGCAAGCCCGACATCGGTAAGACGGCGAATTTGTCGAATCTGATCTTCCGCATACTGTTTTACCGGCAAGACGATGGATTTGAGCAGGCTGTTGAGCCTTTTGTCTTTTGAAAGGGACCCGATATCCGATTTTTGGCTTTCGGTGGATTCTTCGAGTTTTCCAGGAGACACTTGGCCCTCCTTCCTGAATAGACCGTATGAAAAGAACCGTTAACGGAGGATGTCCGCAAGGGCTTCCATCGCCATCGAATAACCGCGGGTGCCCAGTCCCGAAATCTGGCCGGTCACCACGCCGGCTATCAAGGATTTATGCCGAAAAGGTTCGCGCTTGTAAATATTGGAGATATGAACTTCTATGATCGGCACGCTCAGCATCGCGAGTGCGTCGCGAATGGCGACGCTCGTGTGGGTATAAGCCGCGGGGTTGATAATGAGCCCTTTGCAGGCATCCGCGGCCTGGTGGATCTTTTCTATAATGGCGCCCTCGCAGTTCGACTGAAAGATCTCTACCGTGAATCCGAGCTTTTCCCCCAGGTTCTTCAGGCGCAAATTGATATCTTCCATCGTTTCGACGCCGTAAACGTCGGGCTCCCTTTTGCCGAGTCTGTTCAGGTTCGGGCCGTGGATAACCAGTACGTTCAACGCAGCGGCATGCTGTCCCATATCTGATTGCTCCTTTCGGAAAAACCGGCGACAAAAGGTTGCCGGTCAGATGCGGATCTCTTTGCGAAGTTGTTTGATCGTTTTCCGGTAATTCCGGCTTTCGAATATCGCCGACCCGGCGACGAAAACATCCGCACCGGCCGTGGAAATATCCCGGATGGTTCGCAGATTGACCCCCCCGTCCACCTGAATCAGGGTCGACAGCTTTCTGTCCCCGATGATTTTTTTTAGATCGGCTATTTTTTCCAGCGTTCCCGGGATAAACGCCTGGCCGCCGAATCCCGGATTGACGCCCATCAAAAGGACAAGATCGACATCCGAAACCACCCATTCGAGGCTGCAGATCGGTGTGGCCGGATTCAGCACAACCCCTGACTGAAGATGGTGCTGCTTGATCATCTGGATGGTTCTATTCAGGTGCGCACCGGTTTCCGCATGCACGGATATCAGGGATGCGCCAGCGCGGGCAAAATCATCGATGAAACGATCGGGATGTTCGATCATCAGATGAACATCCAGAGGCAGAGAGGTAACTCTCCTGACCGCCTCAACGACGAAGGGACCCATGGTGATGTTCGGGACAAAGTGTCCATCCATGACATCGATGTGTATCCAGTCGGCGCCCGCTTTTTCAACAGCCCGCACTTCCCGGCCCAACCGGGAGAAGTCCGCAGAGAGAATAGATGGTGCAATGAGTTTCATGTCGCTGTTTTCCTGATCGTCGCCCCAGGGAAGGAAAAAAGAAGGAAAGTTCTATTTCAAAAATAAATATGCTGAAAATTGTTCTGTGTGTCAACGGCTATTTCGCTGCTCGGCTTAAAACCGGATATGGAAGGACAGCCAGATCTTTTTCCCTCCGGCTTCATCGTCGGAAGCGGATGAAAGCTGAATTTTCGTTTGCTGCTTCAGGGTTTCGATAAACGATTCGGTGACGGACCGGTTGGTTTTGTGGGCGCTGCTCACGGCGCCGTAAATATTGCCGGCATAAAAACCCAGTTCCACGAAAGAAATCACGGCGCCCAAACCGTTTAGTCCCTGATCAAAGCATTCATAGGCTGCATAGGCCAGGCCGAAATTCAGAAGAAATGCAATCGCCGCGTCGTGGTATCTTCCGCAGTATGCCTGGCCAGCCCCCGGAACGATGGACAGGAGTCCTGCCAGGGCAGGATCTTTTTGGGGCAAAGACGCCGTCCGGTCGATCTCCGCCGAAATTTTTTCCAGCAGATAGCGATCCCTGTTTTCATTCCGGATCTTGTCAAAAGAGCGCCAGGCTTTCTCCCAGTCCGCCATCTCGACATACACCCATCCCATGCGGTAATGGACCTCGTCCTTGAGGTCCGGATCCGCGCTGAGCATAAGTGTGTTCTGCAGCGTCAACAGGGCGCCGCCGAAATCCTTTCGAGCCGACTGGCACTCGCTCATCCAGAGAGATGACTTGATGGCTTTGTCCGTGTCCTTGTATTTTTTCAGGACCGCTTCGAAAGCCTCTATCGCCTCCGTCAAGCGGCCGTTGTACATATAGGACATCGCGATTCCGACCATTGCCGATTCGACCTTGTCGCCTTCGGGGAAAAAGTAGATGTAACGCTGATATTCGCCGATTGCCCTGTCGTACTGATGGGTCGAAAAGCAATGTTCCGCGAACCGGAACTGATGGTCGGCATCAATGACGATGGTGGATCCGGCTGCGCCGGCGAAAACAGCCGGCGCCAGCAGAAAAAAAAACGACAGCACGGGCACCACCCGGTCAATGCGGCAGGACGCTTTTATCATTTCCATAAAAGAGATACAGTCGCCTTTGCGGGTCGAGAAGCGAAGTCTTCGGTGTCGATGGGTTACAGATTGCATAGGCAGGCTCGGATGGTTCGGAATCGGCGGCGGAGTGTCATGGATGCCACCAGAAATCATTGCGGTGTACTGGGTCGTAGCAGCGCCGCCCGCCGTCGATCCACACGGCGGGTGAACGCTTCAATTCATCTCTGCCGCAGCGCATCAGCCGGTCACATGTCATAACCCAGCCGATCAATAACCCGTGTTTTTGCAAGGCTTCTACACAGTATGTCGAACACGAGGGAACCATGGGGCAGCGGTCGCCGTCCGCCGCCGACAGATACCGCTTGAAAAAATAGACCGGATGGAGCAGGAGGGAATCGGCCGTCGTGCTTTGGAATCCGCTTTCATGGGCGGTGATGCGCTGGTGGTCGCCGCCGTCCCGTGCCGACAAGGGTTTCCCCCAGAGGATCGACAGCCCCAGACCGATCAGCACAACCCAAAATATTTTCAATGGTTTTTTCATTTTTGCGTGACGCGAAGGACTTCCTCGATGGTGGTTATCCCCTGCAGGACCTTGTTGATGCCGTCCTGCCGCAGGGTGATCATTCCCTGCTTCAACGCTTCCTGTTTGATGAGGTTTGCGTCGTAGGACTTGAGTATCATGGCTTTGACGGCATCATCCAGGACCATGATCTCGAAAATACCGATCCGGCCCTTGAACCCGGTGAAAAAACATTGCGAACATCCTTTTGCCCTGTATATCTCACGGGAGCAGAACTGGGCCGGCGGGATTTCAAGGGCTTCGAGAATCAGCGGGTCGGGCCTGTATGGTTCTTTGCACTGGTTGCACAGCACGCGAACGAGCCGCTGGGCCATGACGGCAATGACCGATGAGGAAATCAAGAAAGGCTCGACACCGATATCGACGAGGCGGGTGATCGCGCCGGCGGAATCATTCGTGTGAAGCGTTGAAAAGACGAGATGGCCGGTCAAGGAGGACTGGACGGCTATTTCCGCCGTCTCCTGGTCCCGGATTTCTCCCACGAGCACGACATCCGGGTCCTGGCGCACGATCGAGCGAAGTCCCCGCGCAAAGGTCAGGTCGATTTTCGGATTGACCTGAATCTGGCTGATTCCCTGAATTTGATATTCTACAGGATCTTCAATGGTGATGATGTTGATGTCCGGCGTATTGATCGTGGATAAAACAGCATAAAGCGTGGTGGTTTTTCCGCTGCCGGTCGGTCCTGTAACAAGAATGATCCCGTAAGCGGATCGAATGAGTCGTTTCACCAAATGCAGGGTATCCGGCGTAAACCCCAGATCTGAAAGCCCCAGAAGAGAACTTTTCTTGTTCAGCAGCCTGAGCACCAAGCGTTCGCCGAACGTGGTCGGTATGGTGGATACCCGGATATCGATATCCTGATCGCCGATTTTTATGCCCAGGCGGCCGTCCTGAGGAAGGCGTTTTTCCGCGATGTTCATTTTCGCCATGACCTTGATCCTGGAGGTCAATGCCGGTTGAATCCATTTCGGCGGAGAGATGAGATCGTATAAAATGCCGTCCACGCGGTATCGGATCTTGAATGTATTCTGATACGGTTCGATGTGAATATCGCTTGCGCGTGCCTTGATGGACTGGGATAGAACATGGTTTACCAGTTTGATAATGGGCGCATCGCTGGTGTCGTCAAGCAGGTCTGCGGTGTCTTCGATCTCGCTGATGATACGGGTGCCGTCTTCTTCCATGTCCTGAACGAGTTGCTCCGCCGAACCCTTTATAAAATCATAGGACATGTTGATCGCCGAAAGGATCGCGTTTCGGGTAGATAAAACGAGTTGAACCGATTTGAATCCGAGCATCCGGATCAGGTCATCGAGCGCCGAAACATTTGCCGGATCATTGAGGGCGATGACGCATTCGGTTATGCCGCTGCCGTCCGCTGCTACGTTGCGGCCATCCTGAAGCGAAGCAGGATCATGGCCGGGCGCGTCGCTTTCGTTGAATTTAAGGGGAACCATGAGATACCGTTTCAGAAACTGGATGGGTATATTCTGAACCAGATCATAGCGGATGCCTTCCAGCGGCAGGTCCGGCCAGAAGGGCATACCATAGCGCATGCCCTGTTTTTTCAGCAGCTCGGGTTCTTGAGATGCCCGGAGTTCTGGATGCAGCCGGTCGGCAGTCGGCCGGCCGTGCCCGGGAATTTCCATCAGTCCGTTGATCGGCGCGTCATATGCATGGGTATGATTGTTTTCCATTGCGCGGTCAATCGGCCCGAAAGAGTTGCGCGGATACGATTATGTCAAGGCAATTGGGACGCATCGGTTTTTCGGCCGTTGTCATCGTAAAGTTTGATCTGACCTTTTTTCATGTCATTTATTTGAGTTTTCTTTTCTTTATACAGGCTTTCCGCTTCGGGCGGGTGTTCGATCACCCGGGGTGTAATAAACACGAACAGATTGGTTTTCTCGTTTGAACGGGTTTTCGACCGGAAAAGCCACCCGAGCCCGGGGACATCGCCGAGGCAGGGCACCCGGTAGTCGGTATCTGAAAAACTGTCGTCGATCAACCCGCCGATAACCACCGTATGGCCGTCCTGCACGATGGTGGTCGTTTCGATCGTACGCTTCAACGTGGTGGGCCGGTCTGTGGATGTTGTGGACAGTTCGTCCAGTTTGGTAACTTCCTGAAAGATGTTAAGTCGCACCATGCGGTCTTTGCTGATCTGCGGGGTGATCTGCAGGGTGATGCCGACATCCTTGTATTCATATGAGCTGTAGGTTTCGGTCCCGGAATCTGCAGCGGATTTTGTTTGAAAGGGGACGTTTTTACCGACGACGATTTTCGCTTCTTCATTGTCCGTCGTCAGGATCTGGGGGGTTGACAGGATGTGCACGTCCTTGTCTTTTTTATACGCCTGAACGATGGCGGCGAGACTCGAGAAAGAGATTCCACCGATTTCGATGGCTTCTCCTAAAACGCCCAGGGAAAAACCGCTCGGCAGCATTGCGGCCGTCGTTAGATTGGCTAGATTGTTGTAATCGCTGCTGCCGCCGAAACCGCCGCCGACAACCCCTTGCTCGCCGTCGATATTGACTTCCCCGGCGGCGGTCCATTCCGTTCCCAGTTGAAAGTCTTTTTCCGCGTTCACTTCCATGATGAGGCTTTCGATGTAGACCATGGCCCTTGGAATATCCAGTTTTTTAATGATCTCCTCGATGGCCAGATAGTCGTCTTTTTCAGCCAGGATGATCAGGCTGTTGGTCGCTTTGTCGGCGGTGATCATCACTTTTTCGGAGATGACCGGGGTTTCCTTTTTCCCTTTTTCATCGGCCTGTTTGGTCGGCAGGTTCAGGAGCACGGCTGCCAATTCTTCGGCGTCGGCGTTTTCAAGGTAAACCACGTGTATTTTTTCTTTACTCCGGGGCATCTCCTTGTCCAGCATGCCGATCAGCTTGGTTATGCGTTCGGTGTCCACTTCGCTGGCGAGCATGACGATCGTATTGGTTCTTTCGTCGGCGACGAACTGAAACTCCTTTTCCGTCTCCCCCTTTTTAATCCTCTTTGGGGATTTGAAAATGGTATCAAGCACCTTGACGAGCTTTTCTGCATCGGAATATTGAAGCGGAATCACGGAGATTTCCTGCCCCATGCCCGAAATATCAATCGCCCGGATGATTTCCATAAGCCGTATGATGTTGGAATACACATCCGTGATGATCAGCATATTGGTCTGGGGATAGGAGAGGATGACGCTGCTTTTGGAGACCAGGGGAGCGAAAAGCTGCTTGATTTCATCTGCATTGGCATAGGTCAAAGGGATCAGGTGGGTCACCACGTTGTCTTCGGGAGAGCCAGCCTCTTCCCTTAGCCTGGTTTCGATACTCTTGGTGCGTGCGTCCGTCGCCGACACTATTTTTATCACCTCGCCGGCTTTCACTGCGCTGTAGCCATGCACTTCCAGCACGGATTCAAATACCTTGTAGGCTTCCTTCAGCGATATTTTTCTCGGGGAGATGACGGTCACTTTCCCTTTTACCTGGTTGTCCACCACAAAGTTTTCACCCGTCAATTCACTGATGAATTTAATGAAAACCTCGATGTCGACGTTGTTGAAGTCGATGGTGACATACCGGTCTTCGGCGCCTCCGGAGGAGGAATTGATTTCTTTCGGTATCATCTCGGCCTGCGCTTTGCTGCCGATTTTGGCGGTGAGTCTGCCTGCGACGGTTTCCGATTCATAATCGGATAGATACGCCTTTTCCGTATCGACGACAAGCCGAACCCTGTTCGGATACCCGTAATAGCGAACGCTTTTGGCCCACTTGGAATTTACGGAAATCAGGTGCTCGCGTTTAAAGTCGCTGGTGAGACCGGAAATATCGAAAACGATCCGGGCCGGGTCGTCGATAGTAAATGCCTTGTAATTTTTTATCGGATTGTCGGCCTTGACGGTGATTTCCACACCTTTTTCCATTTTTTTTGCGTAAACGGCTTGCAGGGTGTTGGGTTTCATATCGCGGGGTTCGGCCCCGCCGGAGGAGGTGTCGATTTTTTCCAGCGTCGTCTCGCCTGGTGTCGAAGCACCGACGTCCTGGGCTGCTGCATGGCAGGGCCCAAACAAAAGCGCCGTGAAAAGACAGAAAAAAACCACCGACTTATGAGTGCTCGCGTATACTTTCATTGTAGGATCCGATACCTGAAAAATGGTCATGGCCCGGTCACAGCAAAACTATCGTAACCGGTCGCTTTTAATACATACCATCACGAATAGTACCTCGTCGCGGGGATCCTCGCATATCATTTGATCGTATATTCGATGGTTTCGAAACGTCCCCGTCGCTTTATCTTCAAAGAAGCACCCGAGCCGGACTTAAGATTTTCGTAAAGTGCCAGGGCGTCGTCCACGCTTTGAATGTCCCTTCCGTCCACCCCTACGATGATATCTCCATTTTTCAACCCCATGTTCGAAAATATGGAGTCCTTTTTTATGCCACTTACACTCAGACCGTCCGGATGGGGCCGGATTAATACCTGCTTCATCAGGCTGTTGATGTCTTTTGCCGCTTCATCGACAGTGGATCTCTCTATAATGAGATTGGAGGATCTGGCGATATTGGAAGGCCCGGATGCGGTCGTACTTCCCGGAGCCTCGGCAGCCTTTTCCATTTCGAGGATTTCATCTTTGGCGCCGATCCGCAGCACGACTTTTTCTCTGAGTATTTTCGTAAGCGTTGCGTTTTGAATCGTATCGCCGGGCCTGTAAAGATTCTGTTTTTTTTCCTTGGAATCTTCAATAACGGCAAAGGAGCCACCGGGTTCTTGAATACCCGTTCCCCAGAGTTTCAGTTCCAGACTGGTGCGTTCGAGCAAATCGATGTCGAGGCGTTCCGTCAGATTCTCCGCACCCTCTGGATTGGTTTTGAACAGATTTCTCTTGACGATCGTATCGTAATAGGAAAGGGGGTGCGGCTGTTCTATTTTAAACTCGGTTTTGTTTATATTCCGTTCACCTGGAATATAGATCCGGTCAAAGGTCGCAGCAGCGGCCCCGTAAAATGCTTTCACGCAAAAAAAGACTACCCCTGTAATTAATAAAAGATTTATAATCTCAAAAAGATAGCCTATAAATTGCTCGGATGGGTGTTTGTTCCAAAACACCGGTGTTCCTCTCTTTACTAAAATAAAATTCCGGTTATTTCAAATACAAACGGGGATCACCGAGTGTTCCTGCGATCCCGATGGGCATCTGCGCTGTACCGCTTCTTTTTCTCTGAAACATGTCAAAAGGGAGTGACTTTTGCATCAAGGCCGTAAATTCCGGATGGGGACGAAAGGACCCCCTGAGATTCAGCACGCTTTCTGAAAAGGGCTCTTTGATGGTGATGCCGCCTGAAAGACTCCCGTCCAGCTGATTTCCCCTTATCATGCAGTTTTTCAGCTGAATATTTTGTTGCTGAACAGACAGACTGATGTCGATGGCATGAAAAATAAACGCGTCCAGATCCAGCAGGGGAACCTGGTTTTCCACCTTGCAGCCCGACAGCTGAAAGTCGGCATCCATCGTTTCCATCAGACCGCCGGAGATCGACCCGGCGACGCGGCCTTTCAGGTTTCCGGAAATTTTTTGGTCGTACAGCGTTTTTAACGCATCTATATCCCCGAATTCGATGCCTTCGAGGTCTCCGTCGAATTTGATGCGTCGGCTTTTTCCGTCGTTTTCGATCCGCACCTTTCCTTCTATCGTGCCGCCGCAGGCGTCACCCTTTAAAAAAAAGCCGGTATGGGGCCGAAAAAGGGACCAGATATCGGGAGTGATCCTTACAGCGTTCGCCTCGATCATGGGATTCTGCCGGTAATACAACCGGACGGATTTGAATTTCAGTCCGGGAGGAAAGACCGGAACTATCCTGTCGACGTTTGCGGAAACATCGGAATTGATGCGGCTGAGATGATAGAGAACGTACCGCATGCACGCATCGGATGGAAACAGGTAATAGATAAAAAAAAATCCTGTTGCACAAATGTACGCGGCATAGAAGAGCAGTTTTTTGGTACGATTCGGAATCATGTCTGGGATTCTTCAAATGTTTCCACATTCAAAACCGCATCGATAAATCCTTCCGGTTTGCTTGTTCTGGATAGAGAAATCATGCCCAGCGTGACCGCATTTTTTGAGGATTCAATCATATGCAGATAACTTGTAAACTGTTTTATGGTAATGGCCTGCAGCTTCATTTCCACCATAGACATTTTATATGGAACTTCTTTTTTCGTCGTGGTCGATGGTTTCATATAGGTGATGTGGCTCTTTATATTCGCCTCACCGGCCAGCCTGTCAAGAAATGAGAAAAGGCTGAATCCTTTTTCCCTCTCGGCAAAGCGCATTTTCATGACCTCGGCTTGTTTCCGGATGGCCTCATATTCGACTTTCAACGCCCGCATTTTTTGAAGCGCATCTGTTTTTACCTGAACCTGTCGCTGTAGACGTTCGGATTTTTCAAACAGCGGCAGAAAAACGATCTGGTTCAAAACAAACAGGCCGAGCAGACCGGCTGCGGCATAAACGGCATAGGTTTCGCGCTTGTTTAGTTTGATCTTCATAGTTGAATTTTCAGCTTGAAAATCACCCGGTTCGAGGAACGATCGATATTGGCGGAGGTAATGGTCGCTGCCCCGAAAATATTCGACGTTTCGATCCGGCTTTTCATGTCATCCACCGAGTTGAATGTATCGGTGTTTCCTGTTATGGTCACCCCGTCAGATCCGATGAGCAGTTTTTCAAACTCGACATCCATCTCTTTTGGGATGCGCAGGCTGATTTCGTTCAGGATATCGATTTTTCGAATCCTGTTTTCCGGGCCACCTGATATCCGCGCGTTTTTTTTCACCTCCTCGATCTTTTGTTGCATCTGGTGGACGGGGTCGACGATTTTTTGGACATCCGGCAGGGTCTGTCTGAAGATTGCGGCGATTTCATTTTCCAGCAAGAGCGATTTGTGTTCGAGGGCTCTGGTTTGGATACCCCGGTCAACCAGTGCGATGATACCGATCAAAACCGTTAAAACAGCCGTTTTGATGATTTTTCTCTTATAATCGCTTAGCCTTTGGCCGGCACTCAAATGATTTTTGATAAAATTAAAGGTGTCAAGACGGAAGTTTTCCGCGACAGCCAGCGCATAGGCGTTGTCGAAGCATTCAGACCGGCAGGACGTCTGTCTTTCTGCGCTGAGTCGTATCGTCGTTTCCGACAGCAAGTCCGCCCAGCGGACAGGCAGTTCGAGCTTGGCCGGCAGTTCTTTTTCAATTTCTTCTCGATCGCAGGGGGCGCCGGTGATAACGACTTCCTGCGGTTCGAAATTTTCTTGATGGGCATCCTGAAAGGCGGCGATGGATCGCCGTATCTGGATACACACGGGGTCCATGCCGGCTTGATCCACGGGGGGTATGACGAAGGATCGAATAAAACAGACCGATTTATCCGCCAGAAAGAAAACCGTGCAGCTTTCCCGATCGATGTCCACAAAGACGCAGGGGCGGTCATCGGTTCTTCTTTCCGCCAGAACCAATGCCGCCGCATGGCCCGAGACGGTGAGGATTTCGGGCTGGATTCCGCAAGAAGCCAGCAGATTCAGATAAAATTCCAGGATGGATTTTTCGACTGCTGCGGTAATGATGTCCGCGCCGCTTTTGGAGTCAGAAGCCTCGAGACGACAAAAGTCGATTGAAAAATTCTCGAGGGGTGCCGACAGCAGGGGTTCGAGTTCAAACGGCAGGATCTGTCGGATCTTCTTTTTATCGTGAAACGGCACCCGCAGCATGCGAAACGACACCCGACAGCCGGGAAAAGACGCGATGCAAGCCGCGCCTGAAAGATCCATCTCTTCGACAATGGTTCCGATAGCTCTTGAGATCGATTCCTGCTCATCCCTGGGCTCATGGATCGGCGCCTGGAAATAATCCTGCACCCAGTGGCCCTTGAGGCTGCTGGCGATAAGCACGGCGGTTACATTACCGGCTCTGATGTCGAATCCTACGATTTTTCTGCTCATAGCTCATAGCTGATAGCTGATGGGGCGCAAGGCAAAAAAGACGGGTTCTATTCCCTTCCGCTTCACATCCTGTACCGTACACCGTATACCGTATGCCTTGTGCCCTGTGATTATTTCGTCTCCCAACGGAGCACCTTGCAGATCCACTTGCCGGTTTCCTTGCTTTTTTCCCTCATGACGACCGTTGTGGTCGTCAGCGCCATCATGCGGCGAACGGCCGTGCACCGGATACTGAAGAGGTCCGAAGAAGTCGTGATCAGATCGGCATCTATATCGATATCGCTGCATCCGGGAACGTTTTTATACCACGTTTGTTTCGAAAGATCATGCAGGCTGGCGGCGTCTGAAGTTTCCTGCCGGTAATTGTATATGGCCTCGGCAAGTTCCGCCTTTTCCGGAGGCAACAGCGCCGCGATCACGGGCATGTCAGCAGTATTGATATTGATTTTTCCACCGTATGTAAAGGAATTGTTTTCGGCTTCAACGGCGCCGTTTACGGTAAGATAGGCGGAAATACCCGGAGCGGCTTCATTTCCGAAAAACAACTGGTCCGTTATCCCTTGGACAAGGAGAAGTTCGTTCAAGTGGTGAATGGGGCCGTTTCTGCAGGAATAGGGCGGCTCCAGGGTCTGATAGTGGTCTGATTCCGCACCGCTGATTCCCGTGATGGCGTCATCGTCGCCGGAGTCGAGCCAGTCCTTGAGGGAATTAATGACTTGGGCAGGATCGCTTTCGCTTCCAAGAACGTCGTTCTGCGAAAAAAACGGTTCCAGAAACCGCTCCCAGAGTTGTCTCTGGGGTTCATTGAATTCGCGGCCTTGTGGGAACGCCACTAGGGCGTTGACCTGGATTTTGCCCATTTCATCGGTTATTGTAAAGGTGATTTTGCCTTCTTCGAAAGGCAAGTCGGTGAGCAACTCGGCTATCTTCTCGGCGCCGGCCCAGTCTTCCTGAAGAGAGTCTGTTTCAGAATCCGATTTGTCTTTAACCAGCATCGCCATGGCCGCATGAATGCCGGACGTCGCCATGGATGACACGATGATACGATCCCTCGCAGCGGCGCTTGAGCCGACCACGGAGCGCATCTTTCTGTTTAAAGCCAAAACGCTTGCGACCAGGACCGTGATGACGGCCAGCGTTATCAGCAAAACAATTCCACGCTCGTTTACCAACAATGTCGCCTTCATGTTTTTCCGTTTTTCCCGTGCGTTTCTCTATAGATGGCAAGTGCTACGGTGGTCTGCAGGCGTACGGGGCGGCCCTTTTCTCCAAAGGTCAAATCGATATGGACGGCTGCAGGAGTTGCATACCGGACTTCATCGGAATCCGAGTCCCACTCTTCTCTTTCTTTATTTTCCTGGTCGAAATACGTCAATCGAAGGGATTGCACGCGATCACAAAGGACAGGATCCGTTGATTTTTCTTCAAACTCGGGGTAGGGATAGAGAGCATCTGAACGTCGAAGGAGAAGATCTCCAGTTTTTGCGGCATGGACGTAATAGACGATCTGCGCGATATCCTCCCGGTTGTCTTTTTCAAACGAGAGATGGGCAAAGGATGTGAAACGCAACCGCGAGAATCGGGTGCCCCCGATATCCGTAAAATCACCGACGATGCGGTAAGGCTCCGGAGAATCGTCAAAATCCGGAGGAGAGTACAGGGGAGGAGCGGCGACATAGATCGACTTGAGGTCTGCGACGATGCGGTCAAGGCAGTTTCTTCCCATTTCCAAATCGGTTATCGTTTGATCCAGGGTACCGATGTTCTGAACCGTAGAATTAAAAGAGGCAAAGAGCGTCAAGCCGATGATCGAAAAAATGGCGATCGACAGGAGCACCTCAAGCAGGGTGAAGCCCATCGAGCGAGCGGCTCTTTGTTTATTTTTGAATGAATCGATACTGCTCGATTTGATATAGGAATTGATCTTCATAAAACACGGAGAGTACAATTTTTTTCAGGTTTTCCGAAACCGTTCCGAGGGCCTTTATTTCAATGTTTTCCACGGAAGCCTGCCAGCGGTATCCTGAGAAATCATCTTCGAAATTCCCTGAACCTTCCCGGGATCCTTCTTCCAGGAGTGTCTGTTCAAAATCGGCCAGTGCCTGCTCGCCCAGCATGGGGGCGAGGGTGTAGAATTTCGCATCCCGTGCCATGGAAATCGTTTGCATGTGAAGATGCAGTACTGCAACCAGTACGATAGCGACGATGGAGGTCGCCACCATCACTTCAAGCAGCGTAAAGCCCTTCCGCCATCTGTCAGCCCGGACCATCATCCTTCAAACCCGACAAAACCCGGATAAACAGAAGCCCGGGTCAAAAACGACTCGATCAAAATCGACTTTCTGTCGTCGTCGCTTTCCATATGCACCAGCGCTTTATCGGAAAATCCCTCTTTATGGAAAACGATATCGATGACGCCGTGGGCCAATCTGCCGGCCGAAGGAAATTCGACATCCACGATCTTGATGTCGCCCTGAAAAGGGTTTTTATTTTGCATTGCAATTCCGATTTCCTGTTCCGTCATGGCGGCGCTGGTTACCCAGAAAGCCCCGCCATCGATGTCCAGGTGCAGCGTGTAATCGGTTTGATCCAGGACGGCCTTTTCTTTTAAGGCCCTGATGGTCGTGATAAACCACCTTGCAGTATTATCGGCGCTTTCAGATAAAAAGATATCCTGAAATCGGGGAACGGAAAGAAACATCACGATGCCGAGGAGGGATATAACGACAATAAGCTCAAAAAGGGTGTAGCCTTTTTGACGGGCAAACAGTTTGGCCCGGGTATTTTCGATCATTTGTGGAATGCGCAATACGGGCGCCGGGCGCGGAGACTGCACCGCATCATTCGATTTCCCAGCTGTTGATGTCTTTGTCTTTGCCTTCCCCTCCCGCAACTCCGTCCGCGCCGTAAGAGACAATGTCATAATCGCCGTGAAGACCCGGGGAAAGGTAAATGAAATCGTTTCCCCACGGGTCTTTGGGAACCCGTCCTTTTTCAAGATACCCGCCTTCCCGCCATTTTTGTGAAACAGAGCCGGTTTCGGGCTTGTTTACAAGAGCTTCAAGCCCCTGGTCGGTATCCGGATACATGCCGTTATCGAGCTTGTAAAGCTTCAGGGCGGTTTCTATGCTTTCGATTTGCAGGGCGGCCTTCACCTGTTTGGCTTCTTCCGGACGCCCCATGATTCGAGGAACGATGAGTCCGGCCAGGATTCCGAGAATGACAATGACAACCATCAGCTCTATCAAGGTAAATCCCGACGGGCATTTTTTTCTTTTTTCGATGTTATGGTTCATTATTCATTCCGGTTTACATGCAGCTGTATGAACACACACAGGAAAAGCTCGAACGCACCATTTTAAAATCGGCAGATCCGCCCCCAGACCCGCCGGATTTTGTACCCATATATCCCAAGTCGGTCGGACTTGTCAAATCCCGGACAGGGCATGAAAACTTTTGGATCCGTTACATCACCAGCCGGTTCATTTCAAATATCGGCAGGCAGATGGATATCACAATAAAACCGACCACGACGCCCATCGCCAGGATCATCGCCGGTTCCAGCAGGGACGTCAGTCGCAGGATGGCGGATTCCACCTCATTTTCGAACACGTTCGCCATTTTGTTGAGCATGATTTCCAGGTTGCCGCTTTGTTCCCCCACCTGGATCATTTGGATCGACAGATAGGGAAACGCCTTTGTCGTTTCAAGCGCTTTTCCGAGACCAATGCCTTTTTCGACCTGCTGGGCGGCTTCGGAGACAGCTTCGGCAATCTGCACATTGCCCGAGATGTTTTTAACGATGTCCAGCGATATCATCATGGATACTCCGTTTTCAAGCAGTGAGGCGAGTGTTCGGGAAATTCGCGCGACGGCAAGCTTTTGAGCGAGAATGCCGAATCCGGGGGTGGCGAGCACGGCTCCGTCGATCAAACGGCGGCCCCTTGCATTTTTTTTGGCCATTCTGTAGAGAAGGGAAAGGGCTGTTATCAGAATGAAAATCGTCCACCAGTAGAGCTTGAAAAAATGGCTCACCCCAATCAACATCCTCGTCGGCGCAGGCAGAACCTGGTTCATTTCGCTGAATATGCCGGCGATGCCGGGAACGATGTAGGAAAGAAGAAAAAATAGCACCGCCGCTCCGATAACGGCCATCAGAACGGGATAGGTGAGTGCCGTATGGATTCGGTTTTTCAAATCCTGTTGTCTCTCGGTGATGTCCGCCAGCCTCTCCAGAATGATTTCAAGAGTGCCGGATGTTTCCCCCGCATGGACCATGTTGATATAAAAAGGGGAAAATGAGGCTGGAAATTGAGACATGGCCTCGGAAAAACTTTTCCCTTCGGTAATGGCATCCTTGAGTCCTGCCAATAGTTTTTTCTGTGCGTGGGAGCCGGTTTGGGGAATCAGGGTGTCAATCGCCGACAGGAGCGGAAATCCGGCACCGACCAGGGTCGATAACTGCCGCGTCATCATCGCGATTTCAGAGGGCCTGACACGGCCGAGCCAATGCATAAAGGAGAAAGAAAAAGCCTCTTTTTTGATGGAGGCGTTCGTGGTTTCCGTGATCGAAACTGGAAATATTCCAGACGCCCGAAGTTTTTGCCGGGCCGCATAGGCGCTTTCAGCGTCGATTATTCCGGCGGTGGATTTTCCTTTTTTGTCCAGTGCCTTGTAGTCATAAACCGGCATGTCTGCTTTTTCCCGGCCGTCTGCCTTGGTTCACATCGGTATCAATGCAAAGGGCTCCGGTCCGCTGGTTTTCCGTTTCTTCAGAAAAGGCTTCCGTATGCGTGGGTGCTTTCATAGCGGCGGCTCATCGCATTCGTCTCAAACACACAGAAAAGAATCCATCCATTTCGTGTCGATGTGGAAACGTCCTGAGGCAGCCCGACGCATCCACGGCGGTTCCTATCTTTTCGGAAAGCCACGACACGGGGTTCACTATAGCAAACGATGGATGTCGATACAAAAATATTTTTACCACTTCCTCGTTTTCCTCGGGCTCCATACTGCATACGGCATATACCAGGATGCCGTCTGATTTCACCGTCAGGGCGAGGGTCTCCAGGAATTTGATCTGTTTTGCCCGGTTCCCCCGAATGCTCTCGGATGTTGCGCGCCATTTGCTATCCGGATTTCTTCGAAGAACCCCCAGGCCTGAACACGGGGCATCGAGCAGGACCCGGTCAAAGGCCCGGAAAAATTTTTTTCCGAAAGAGTCGTGCAGATTATGGACCATGGTCGAGACGTTGACGATCCGGATGCGGTCCATTTCAGCTCTGAGGCGTGTAAGTTTTTCTTCGCTTACGTCCAGGGCGACAATCCGTCCCCGGTTTTGCATCATCTGGCCGATATGACCGGTTTTGCCACCCAGTCCCGCGCAGGCATCCAGCACCGTTTCCCCCGGTTTTGGATTTAAAAGGTAACAAACCAGTTGTGCGGCCTCATCTTGAACCTGAAACCATCCCTTGATGAAAGCCTGCATTTTAGAGATAGGCACGGATGGATGAAAAAAGCGGATGCCCTCGGGCGAAAAGCGCGAGGGAACGGCGCTTTCCACCTCCCGGGAGAGGGATTCAAGCAATTGCGGGCGGGTGCACAAAAGGGTATTGGTCCGGATGGATATGGGGGGAACGGCGTTGATCGAATCGCAAAGCCGTGCGGTCTCTTCAATGCCGAAGCGGGCCAGCCATCGCCTGATCAGCCATGTTGGAAAAGATTTGGTTACGGCCAAGGCCGTTTCAGGGTCTTTTTCCGTGTCCGGGAATGCAATGCCGCCGTGTTTTCCGGCGGCTGTCCGCAAAACCGCATTGACAAACCGAACCACCCAGGGAGGAGCAATCCGTTTGGTCATTTCAACGGTTGTATGGACGGCTGCCGGGTTTGGCACTCTGTCGAGAAAACTCATTTGAAAGAGGCCGATCCGAATCGCATTGAGTACGGCGGGTTCGATCCTTTCCATGCGGATGCGGGAGCACTCGGCGATCATCCAGTCCAGTCGGCTGCGCCATCTTAAAACACCGTAAACCAGTGCATAAAGAAGCGCCATGTCTTTCTTCGAAAACAAAGCACCGTCGCCGATCGTTCTGCTGAGAATATCGTCGAGGGTTTGGCGGCCGGCGTCCACTGCATTGAGAACCTGCAGCGCGGTTTTTCTTGGATCAGAAGATTGCATAAGACCAAAAAATGCTCACAACCTGCCGGGTATGCTCCGCTTTTTCGTCAACCTGCCCTTTGCCCCCCAGCCTGATCCAGGGATTTGAAACAGCTTCTGACCTGGTGGTCGTCATCTGAGCACAGTGCCGACGGGAAGGCGATATCCCCGCAAAAAATCTTCCGTCTTGAGGCGCTTTCCGGATGGACCCTGAATTTCGACAACCGATATCACGCCGTCTCCGGCGGCGATGCGCAGTTCATCGGCAAAACCTCTGATCACCGTGCCCGGCGGAGCTTTTTCGTCGATGGAAAGAGCCTTCGCCCGTAGAATCTTCAATTGCTTCTTTTCGTGAAACGTAAAGGCTTGGGGCCAGGGTGTCATCCCGCGGATAAAGGCCTCGATTTTTGGAGCGGGCAGCCTCCAGTCGATCCGCCCATCCTCTTTCCGCAGCATCGGAGCATAGGTCGCACGGCTGTGATCCTGGGGGATGGGCGTTATCCGTCCCCTTTCCAGCCCCTTCAATGTCTGAATCAGAATGTCTGCACCGATTTTGGCCAGCCGATCATGGAGAGTCGCCGACGTGTCGTCGGGCAGTATGGATACCCTTGTGGACATCAGGATATCTCCCGTATCCAGTCCTTCATCCATCCGGATGGAAGTGATTCCGGTTTCCTTCTCGCCGTTGATGAGGGCCCATTGTATGGGGGCAGGCCCGCGGTACTTCGGCAGCAGGGAGGCATGGATGTTAACGGCACCAATCCGCGGCGAACATAGAAAAGGATTTGGAAGAATCTGGCCGAAGGCCACAACGACCAGTGCGTCCGGTTTCAAACGGTGTATTCTATCGAAAATCTCGTGGCTTTTAATCGAAGATGGTTGCAGTATTTCAATTCCGAGGCGACCGGCCGCGATTTTGACGGGTGGAATGGAAACTTTGCGGCCCCTTCCCTTGGGGCGATCGGGCTGTGTGACTGCCAGAAGGATATGGTAGCCGCTGTGTACAAGCGCCTCCAGAGAGGGAACCGAAAATTCCGGAGTTCCCATAAATACGATGGTCATCTGTTGGTTCACTTTTCCCGAAGCTTCTTTTTGATGTGACGTCTGTAAATCTCCCTTTTTAACGCACTGATGCGGTCGATAAACAATTTACCCTGGAGATGATCGATTTCATGCTGCAGCACGATGGCCAGAAGCCCTTCGGCTTCTATCCTCACAGGTTTTCCGTTCCGGTCTATTCCTTCCACCAGAATCTTGGCCGCGCGTTTGACGTTTGAACGAAAATCCGGCACGCTCAGGCAGCCTTCGTCTTCAGAAAGCATCTCCCCGCTGCTGGAAATAATTCTGGGGTTTATCAGCACATTCAGCGATCGTTTCTCGGATCTGGGAGATATGTCATAAACGAGGATGCTTCTATCGAAACCGACCTGGATAGCCGCCAGCCCGACACCCGGTGCGGCATACATCGTAGCGGCCATATCGTCGATGATCCGATTGGTTTGTTCGTTGATATTTTCTACGGGTTTTACGGATTTTGTAAGAAAAGGGTTCGGATATGTCAGGATATCGAGTATTGCCATACAACTTACTCCGATCAACGGGGATTACAGGATCCACTGAACCAAATCGAACATACACCCTTTTTCCCTGGAGGCTGTTTCAAAACCGCGTCTGAGGCCCGATGGCTGCGTTGCAGGTTTCCTCAAAATGCTCACAACCTGCCGGGTATGCTCCGCTTTTTCGTCAATCTGCACCTTGTCCTCCAACCGGATCCAAGGTTTTGAAACGGCTGCTAAGTCTTTCCATGATCCGGTGACCCTTGTCCATAGGATACATGCCATATGTTTACCCCCATGATGATCGCCGATACGATTCCGACGGCAATGACAGGAAACATAAGGATCGCATGGGTCGCCAGCGTATAGCCAAAGGCGTCTTTCGCCGGCACGCCAAACAGCGCCAATGCGAAAACGCCGCCTGCTTCCCAGAGCCCCCAAAAGCCGGGAACCGACGGCAGGGCGACGAAAAAGCAGACGATCGCCAGAACAGCCGATATTTCCAAAAACGAAAGCGCAATCCCCGGACACCCGAAGGTCATGATGTAAAGAGCCAGGGCCTGAAGGCCCCAGATCGCCAGAGAAAGCCCGAAGCAGGTGATTATTTTCTTGGGATATTTTGCCAGGGAAAACCCCTCGGCAATATTTTCGATCATTTGCACGGCAGGGGCGAAAACCTTTTCGACCAATTTCCTTCTATATATTTCTCCGATAAAAAAAAATCGCATCGGCATCCTGAGCGTCGATCTTTTGACTGCGTTGCGAAATGTGTCGTTATTGAGCAGAACCATGACGGCTATCATCGTCAGGGACAAAGTGATCATACCGGTGCCTGCGGCATCGATATCCTGCCTGTCGATCCGGTGCTCTCCAAACGCGATGCTGAAGGCCGGATCGATTCGGACAAACATCATGACGAGGGCAAATATTCCCAGAATCAAAATAATATCGAAGACCCTTTCCGCAGCTACCGTAGCAAGGCCCCTGGAAAAGGGAACCCGGTCGCTTTTTTTCAACAAGATCGGTCTGGCGATTTCTCCGACCCGGCCCGGAAGAACGCAATTTATCATGAAGCCGATCATCAAGGGATGAAACAAGCGCCAGAAGCCGATCCGGTTCGTCGAGGCCAAGATGACCTGCCATCGTAAAACCCGCAAAAAAAAATTCGACAGACCGACAAGCAAAGATGGGATAATCCATATATAGTCAATCGATTCCATATATTCGATGAGATCTTTTATTGGAACATTCTTAATGGCGAAATAAAACGTCGCCGTTGAGACGACGATCCCGAAAATGAAAGAGAGTGCAGCCTTTTTTTTCATGTATTCCGATCGGATAGAATCGAACGGGCCTTTTCAGCATCCCTTTGAATTTGTTCGGAAAGCAGTGTAACGCTGCAAAATTTTTCTTCGTCCCTCAACCGTTCAATAAAATTCACACGGATCTTTTCTCCATAAATACTGTCTCTGAAATCAAAAATGTGAACCTCCACGGTAAACACGTGGTCATCGAAGGTGGGACTGTAACCAATATTTGCGACCCCTTTAAATTTTTTTCCCAGGCATTCGATCGTTACCGCGTAAACGCCGGTTTTCGGGCAGAGTTCGTCCTGCAGTCGGATATTGGCCGTCGGGAACCCGAGCAGCTTTGCTCCCCGATCCCGTCCTTTGGTGACGATCCCCCTGATCTGATAGAAGCGACCCAATAGCCGGCTTGCTTCGGTGAGTCTTCCATCGGCCACAAGCTCTCTGATCCGGGTGCTGCTGATCCTGCCGGCTCCATTGTCCCTCTCTATCCAGTCGATGATGACCACATCGAAACCAAGCGGTCCGGCCAACTCCTTAAGGAGATCTACATTCCCCTCCCTGTTCTTCCCGAAGGTATAATCTTGTCCTACGACCACGGCTTTCATGCCGATGCGCTTGACCAGAAGCTCCTCGATAAATTTTCTGGCGGTCATTGAAGCAAATTTGTGATCAAAGGGTACGCAGACAAGTACGTCGACTCCCGTGTTGGAGATGAGTTCGATTTTCTGCTCGTAAAGGGTGATCAGGGGCGGATGTCCGTTTTGTTTCAGCACTCGAATGGGATGGGGTTCAAAAGTCATTGCGATGGATGTGCCGCCGAGAGATCCGGCTTTTTCAATGACCTTGCGAAAAAGCTTCTGATGCCCGATATGCACACCGTCGAAATTGCCGATGGTAATAACCGCATTCGGGAACGGTTTTTTAATTTTATCAATTTGATCGATCAGTTCCATTTATTTCCATCCAATCCCTTTTAAAAACTTGACAATAAAATAAAGTTTAATATATTAAATATTTTTTAGATAAAAGCAACCCTTTTAAACATCTGTATCGCCGAAGTGGCGGAATTGGTAGACGCGCTAGGTTCAGGGTCTAGTGGAAGAATTTCCGTGGGAGTTCGAGTCTCCCCTTCGGCACCATAGAAGAGAAAGAGCCGTAATCTTAAGTGGTTACGGCTCTTTATTGTCTGACAGGGTGTGCCTGGGGTGTGGGTAGGTTCATGGAAAAGCCCAAAAAGGGGCAGATCGATCCCCTCATCCAAACCCACTCCCCGGTGGGGGAGCGGGGAGGGTGAGGGGGCGTGCTCCTGAAGAAATTGAGAAGTTACCGAAGAAAGGCCCAAGGACGGCGTATATCGTTAATGGTCCTTCAAAACATGAAACAGGCGGTGCCGGAGATTGCCAGGGCGACACGTAAGGAAGCCGTTTTCGGGAGATGACGGCACATAAATATTCGGGCTTCCCTACTACAGTCGATCAATACCGTTTTCCACTTTTTCGGCCTCCGCCTCCCCCGCCTGGACCGCCTCGACCGGGACCGCCCCGACCAGGACCACGGGAAAAGCCTGAACCATCGCGCCGACCGAATCCACCGTCGCGTTCCGTTTTCGCCCTTGCTTCATTCACGGTGATTTTCTTTCCGCTGAGTTCTCCGCCGTTAAATTGTTCGATGGCCTGACGGGCGGCATCCTCGGTTTCCATTTCTACAAACCCGAATCCTTTGCTCTGATTGGAGTACCTGTCCCTGATGATCGTTACCGATACCACGTTGCCGACCGAAGAAAAATTGTGATTAAGATCTTGTTCTGTGACTTCGCTCGATAAATTTCCGACGTACAGCCTCTTGTTCATGGATTGATCCTTTCCTGATTGGAGTTCAACCGGACCCCTCTGGGTTGGTGATTTCGCGCGAGGCTAAAACGCCGACGGGTGCGAGTCCGGAAGTACATGGAAGTGGGGCACCCCACCAGGTTGGTATAGCGGGTGCCCGGTTCAAAAGGTAGGTTTATAGTGCCTTCACATTTTCTGCGGAAGGGCCTTTGGGTCCGTTGTGAATATCAAAGCTAACAGACTGACCCTCTGCAAGGGTTCTAAAACCACTGTCTTGAATGGCGCTGAAGTGTACGAATACATCCCTGCCGTCTTCGGCTTCGATGAAGCCGTAGCCTTTGCGCTCATTGAACCATTTGACTTTGCCTTGCGTCATCGCTTTTCATCCTCCTTTCTTAAATTTATCAAAGGGAGGACTACGACGGCGTAAATAACCGCTGCGCCTCGCGGCGGATGTGGCGGTTTCGATCTGCACTTCAAAATGTTTTCATCCAGCCTTTGGTGCATCATGTCCCTAAAGGGATTTTTTGATGTATTCTATTTTCTATAGTCCCATAAAGCATTCGGGTCAAGCAGAATTATTTCCGCCTGCCTGTCTATAGTAAATTCATAAGCATTCACAGGTTCAGCGTTCACCGGTAGGGCTATTTTGCGGGATTCGGGTTTTCTGTGAACTCTGAATCTCTGAGCCCCTGAGCGTTTGGGTAAATTCAAACGACATCCACTTTGCGTGTCCGAAGGAAAAACGACAGAACAAGGCAGATGACGATGCCGATCAGACAGGCTGAAAAAGCGATTTTGAATCCGGACAGGGCGTACAGATCGCCCGTTCGTTCGGTCCGATCCAGAATAGCGCCTGTGAGAACCTGAAAAGCTGCAACACCCAAAAAAGGCGCCGGATTCAATATGCCGGAGGTCAGGCCCATCATTTCCGCTGGCGTGATTTCCCGCACAATTCCCCAGAGTGTGCTGATGAAACCGCCGGTCGCAACTCCCATGACCATCATATTCAGGGAAAGGCCGACTATTCCCAGCTCACTGTAAAAAAAAATAATTCCAATCCAGCTGAGGGTATATGCGGACAAGATTGCGATCAGCGTATTTCCCTTGTTCAGCGAAAACCGGTCGGCGATCCATCCGAGCAGGGGAGCGCCGATGATCACGCCTGCCGGAATCAACATGTTCAATTTGCTGGCGAAGATGCGTTCGATTCCGAAAACCGTCATCAGAAACGGCGTTGCCCACAATCCCTGCAGGGTCACCAGTGTTCCATAAGTACCGAAAAAAATTATTGAAATGGTCCAAAACTGCCGTGATCCGAGAATCCGGGAGGCTTTTGCCCTGGAATCCGGCGGTATCCCGGAAGACCCGGGTGTTTCGGGAGAAACGGGTTCTCGCAGAGATGCGCCATTTCGGGTGAACAACCACACGATACCGGCCAGCCCCAGCGTTATTGCCCCGATCAGAAAAAAGGTGGCCCGCCATCCCCAGGAGTCTGCCGCCCAGGCCAGCGGCGTGGTAGCAATTACAGCGCCGAAATTGCCCACGGACATGAGCAGGCCGATCATGGTGGAAAATTCTTTTGTTTTAAACCAGAGCGAGATCGCTTTGATCGCCGGAACGTAAACACCGCCAACTCCGAATCCGATCAGCGCGCGTCCGACCGATGCCCAGCCGATATTCGGCGCCATGCCGAAAATAAAACATCCTGCTGCGGCCAGCAGGGACCAGAAGCTGATCACCTTCAGGGGGTTTATCCGGTCCGCAAGGTGGCCGACAAGCGGTTGTTCGACGGCATACAGGTAGAAATACATGGACGACATGAAGCCCAGCGCCGTCGCGTTGGTATGAAAGGCATCCAGAAGGTCCGAAGCGATGACCGAGGTGGAAACCCGGTGAAAATAAACAAAGAAATACACCACACAGATAACAAAAAAAACCGTCCGACGGTGTGGTTCGGGATATGGTACGACCTCTTTCAAATTTTACCCTTTCGGCACGCATGGACGTACCACACCCTTTGATTCAGTTTTTTTCGACGGACAATGACCGCGTGCCGGCGGCTGCCGTTCGAATCCAGAAAAAGGGGGGGAGTCGATGAATAAATACCGGCAGTGCTTACTGCAATGGTGTCTGCCCGGCCGTTAATTCTATTGGGCCGGATTTCAAAAAACCGTCGATCACCACTTTCCCACTTTTCCTGCCTGGAAGTTCGCCAGTGCCGGGTAAGAGCAAGTAATAATCCCCACGATGATAATAAAATAACCGGTAATTTTTCCTATGCCTGCCGGTTTTTCGAGCGCTAATGTCAGAAAGAATAAGAAAAAGCAAATGGACCAGCATAACCACAGGAATGCGAACTGGGGGACCTTCGGCAATTTTGAACCCAGCAGATTCATCCATCCGAGGAATAAAAGAAAAAGACATATGGACATTGGTAAACAATACCAGCCTAAAGCCGAAAAGTTGCCCTTTGATTCCGCCGGGAACACGCTTAAGACGAGACTCCAGCCGTCGAACGCAATCAACAGGTAAGCGAGGGAAAAGGTAAGACAGGTCGCAGCGACAGTATTGGAGACGGTTTCCCCGAATCCGCTATACATGTCTTTTCCGGCAATATACAGTGCCATAACGGTAATCAGCGTGCCGCCCAAAAAGTTGAAAGCCGCAACCCCCGCCACATTCGATACGATGCCCAACAGAAATAAACCATTGACAAATAACAGCCCTCCCACCAGATACAAAATAATGTATACCATAGCTCTCCTCCTTAAGGTTATAACAGTTTCATGGAATCCTGAAAATTGCAAAACCTCGGAACCGCACTTCAAAAACGGTATGCACTCCCCCCCGAGACTGCACCTTCGCATCCTTATTCTATCCCATAGAAAACTCCTTTCGTCATGAGGTTAAAAAGGTACGGCACCGATAGAAAGCCGACGTTTAGAAAGTGGTGGATTGAGCTATAGCCTTCGCTATTCCGCATCGTGTAAACCGAATGATACCTTCTCTGGTATTCGATTTAAAATTTTAGTTTGAAAAGTTGCAACGGTGTTTGAAGGCACTGAAGCGGATTTCTCCGATTCACTATAAAGCATGCAGCTTGGAAAGTCGCTTTTGTAAAGATACAAATCGCTTTTCAATGGCTCTATTTTACAGATGGAGATGGTTGTGAATTCTCTTTCGAGTGAGCCGCCGGGGGCAGGCAGGCAATCCCCCTTAATTTTAGCCTTTTTAGCAGAGAAGAAACATGCCGTCAATATCAATCTTGCACGTCAATTTTTCTGAATGTAATGTGGCAAAGGATTGTGTGGAACAGGCCGGTGAAGGGAGCCCGCCGTTGTCAGTCGGAATGGAAATGTGTTAAAGAAAATACACTGTCAAATTTAACATGGTGTTTAAATTGAACAGTTGACGCACGGCTGACCGAAGACGCTTTATGCTCGCCATGGCCGCTACGGACGGGGCATTTCGGGTTCCGTGCCTGATACGGGGGAATCCAGGGCTTTTGTGGATTATTGGGTTGATACGAATAATGCCGTTATGTGTGGAATGAATCCCTTATTTTCTGGCCCGATTTTTGAATGGTTTTTAAAAGCAACCGAAAAAGAAATTCAGGAATCAACCAGTTCAACAACAAGGAGGAATCTATGCCGGAACAGGACAGAAAGCTTTTGTTTGTCATTTCCAAGGGATTTGAGAAAGCCGGAGGTGCCACCCGATCCGTGCAGTTTGCCGCCATCGCCGCAGAAACCGGCCATCAGGTAGAGGTTTTTCTCATCGACGATGCGATCCACTGGGCCCAGCTCGGCATGGCCGAGGGGATTCGTTCGTCTACCGGCGAACACATGAAAGACCTTATCGATAAGCTGGTAAGCACCAAAACCATCATTCACGTGTGTAAGGCGTGCGCCGATAAAAGGCTGGTTTCTCCGGATGAACTCGTGGAAGGCGCCAGGATTTCAGGGGCGGGAGTCCTCGTAGAAATGATGGCCGATCCCAACTATAAGGTCTTTACTTTTTAACTGTTATAAAAAACCCGGGTATTTTTTCGCTCAGCCATGGCGTTTGAGCGACCCCCTCATCCAAACCCTCTCCTGAGGGGCGTGGTGAGGGGGAAGTGATCCTGGAAATATTGAGAAGTTGCAGGTCCACCTTTTTATCCTGCAGGGGCCGGCGAAACATGACAGGCTGCGCCCGGAACCGTTGTTCCACCATATGTGCGACGGGCCGGATCAGCATCTTCAAGGGCGAGGGCTGCCGTGTTTTTTTCATAAAAAGAATGCGGCTCGTATGTCCAGCCGGCTGCCAGCCGGTTTTCTTCCCTTTTTAATTTGCATAACAGGTATCTTCCTGCCAACGGCGCAATGATTTTCGTTTTCCATCCGAATGAATGATAGATGTCCTGAAGGAGTGAATCCAACGAGTTAGATATATGCCGGTTGTCGCGATACCACTTCCTCATTGCCCATACGGCGCCTGCGAAGTCGCTTCGGAGCTGCCTCGCTTCATTTGCGAAGCGATTTCTGATTCGGCGGTCCGGGGTATCCTTGTATTTTTTCCAGCCGGCCAATACCGTTTTGATCAATCGGGCGAGGCTGGGGCCGTTGACTTCGAAATCCCGTTGAAATGCCTCGAGAAGGAACCGCTCTTCCTGCCCGTTATGAATATATCGATGTCGGTAGTTGAAACGAAACTGGCCATGGGCGTCTGCGGGTGAAAATTCTGATTCGGGAAGAATCGTCCCCGCCCTTTTATGCTCTTCATACAGCGGTGTGCCCGGATTGGGAGTATACAGCATGAACTGGTGAAAATCCGTCCCGTGACTGATCGCATAATCGATGATCCGGTCCATGTTTTCAGGGGTATGGTTTTCCATGCCGATAATCGATGATCCCAACACCCGGATGCCGTGGGACTGCAGCAGATTCACCAGTGACGGCGTATCGACATCATGGAGTTTCCGGTACTGACTGCCCTCGCCCTCCATGCCCATCCATACCCAGCTGATTCCAAGCCCGACGAGCTGTTCGATGGAATAGGACTGGAGCACCCGGGCCGAACTGAAAACGCTCATGGTCCAGCTTTTCCCATTTTGCTCCATTAATTCCAGCAACCTCAAGGCTCTTTTCCGGTGGAGAAGAAAATTTTCGTCCAGCACGAAAAACGATTTCACCCGGAGCTTTTTTTCAAGTTGAACCATCACCGCATACAGTTCGTCTCCGGTTTCGTAAAAATTGATGAACTTGCCTTTGCCGCCGAACAGCGCCGAAGTGGAGCAAAAATTACACCCCACGGGGCAGCCGGTAGACGGGATCAGGATGGCGGCCGTGTCTCCGGGTTTTTCGCTGAGGGTAAGGCCCATGATTCGGGATCCGAAGGCGGAATATGCCATCGGGTGTCTTATCGGTGCATCTGTTTTCTGCCCAAGATACGATCGAAACCATGTAACACCGTCTCCTTTGACAATATGATCCGCATCGATGCGTCGATGGATATCTCCCAGATTGGCGATATGTCCGCCGACCACAATCGTCGCTTTTGGCAGGCGCTCCCGGACAAGTTCACACATTTTTTTTACTTTCGCCACATTCGGGATAATCGAACTGATTCCCACGATATCATAGACATGTTGATCCAGTTCATGGACAAAGCGGTCGAGGGCAGGAAAATCGAGGAGAGTGCAGGGTGCGTCGATATTGGATTGAAGCAGCATCAACCCAAAGGATCTATGAAACATGCGAAGCGAAAAACCGCCCTGGACCCGCGTAACCTGATTGTGATAAAGCTCCATCGGGTTTATTTTTCGACTTCCGAATTCATCGTCTTGTGCATAGGGCCCGAACACGCTCGACAGCAGGACCCTGGCGCTCGTGCCGAGCGGATGAGCAGGTGATGTAGGCATATATTTTCTCCTAGGATGCATGATGGGTTGATTTTTAATGAAAACTGATGGAAGGTTTTATTTGGGGGATTTTATTAGAATTGATTCGGGAAATGCAATATCATCACGTGATTTTACAAATTTTTTACAAACCAAACGGCTGGTTATAGAAAACAGCCGAATTTTGTAACAGTTGAGAGTTTTTTTAAAGAATTATTACCGAGTTTTCAATTCGCAGGCACCATGATCCGTTCGAGCTGGTTTTTCCACCCGATTTTTATTTTTATATTTTCACTCCTTGCGCTGGGAGTATCCCTTTTCCTCTATATCTACTGGTACATCGAAGCCAGTGCCGGACTCAAAGCGGTTGTGAAAAGATTCAATCTCGATTCCGGACAGGTCCTGGCTCCCCAAACCTGGATGGTGATTTTGGTTCTTTCCCTTCTCGTCGGAATCATCCTGACAGGTATTTTCACCATTTTTGTTTACAATCAAAAAATCTGGCAACTCTACCGCATGCAACACAACTTCATTAACAATTTTACTCACGAACTGAAAACCCCGGTTACGTCTTTGAAGCTATACCTGGAAACATTCTTAAAACACGAACTGTCGCGACAGGATCAAGTCAAGTATACCCGCACCATGATTCAGGATGTAGACAGGCTTATAGAAAATATTAATCGAATTTTAAACCTGGCAAAGATTGAAAGCAAAAGCTACCAGGAAGAGTTTGTTGCTGCGGACCTGGTTCAGGCGGTTGAACGGTTTTATAAAAACAATATCCATCTTTTCCGTGACTGTGAGATCATCATCCGTAATCCATCGGGAGAATCGTTTCCTTACCGTCTCAACCTGTCCTTATTCGAAATGCTTTTGATGAACCTGCTGGTCAATGCCATTACCTATAACGATTCCGGTGCACCCGCGGTCCACATTACATTTTTGAAGCGGCAAGACAAACTGCACATCCGTTTTGAAGACAACGGAATCGGCTTGGAACAATCAGAGCTTAAAAAGATTTTTAAGAAATTTTATCAGGTGGGACATGCGGACAACATGTCGGCACGAGGCAGTGGTTTGGGTCTTTATCTGGTGCAGCACATCGCACGCATTCATAAAGGAAAAGTCCTTGCGGAGAGCAAGGGCAAAGGTAAAGGGTCTGTTTTTACCTTATTCTTTCCTGCATAAAATATGGCGCAAGGATTCGGGATATTGAAAAATTCCGTCAAGAAGAGAATTCTGGTCGTCGAGGATGACGCCCATATCGGCGATGGGTTGAAATTGAATTTGTCCCTTCATGGGTATGAAGTGGATATCGCCGTAAACGGGCCGACGGCAATTCAAAAGTGGAAGACGTGGCTGCCGGATTTGATTGTTTTGGATATCATGCTGCCGGGTATTGACGGATTATCCGTCCTAAAGAGCATCCGCCTCGAGGATGAGCGAATGCCCATTTTAATCCTTTCCGCCAGGAGCGCATCCGAAGATAAAATCGAAGGGTTGACCTGCGGGGTGGATGACTATATGACGAAACCTTTTAACCTCGATGAGTTTTTGTTGAGGGTCGAACGGCTCTTGACCCGGGTTTCCTGGAGCAAAAACAATTCAACTATGGAAAACCTTTGTGCATCGGCGCAAACCTATTCGTTCGGAGGCAATCATATCGATTTCAAATCTTCCTTGGCCGGAGGCAGACATGGACAGTTCCGCCTGACCGAACAGGAGGTGAAGCTCTTGAAACTTTTTATCGCCAATCGGGGCAGGCCGCTTTCGAGAGAGAAGCTCTTGGAAATCGGGTGGGGATACTCCGGCAAAACAAGTACCCGAACGGTTGACAACTTCATGGTCCGGCTTAGAAAATATTTTGAGAAAAACCCCAAAAAGCCGATTTTCTTTAAAAGTCTCCGATCACTGGGATATATTTTTGAGCATGAAAAAGAGTAGCCGGGCTTTGATCGTCGCTTTCCGTGAAATAAATTGCAGATGCCGCAATTTTCTTTTCTGGGGTGCGGCCGGCTTAATTCCCGCATTGCTGTCGCTTATGGCTGTGCTGAACTTTCCGGATGAAGACCTCTTCTGGAACGAACTGCAGAACTTTGCGCATATACCGCTTTTCGGCGTGATCGCGCTGCTGGCGCTCTATCTTTGCAATGCGCTCAATCGGCCGGCTGCACCGCCGATATGGTGTTACGGAGCGGCATTTGTCACCACGATGACAATCGGATTTTTCTCCGAACTGCTCCAGATGCCCGGGCCGAGAGACGCCGATTTCGGCGATTTGATAAAGGACGCGGCAGGGGCGTCTTGTGCGCTGGCCTTTTATGCCACGTATGCCGGGCATCGCTTCGTACCGGTTCATCACCTTCGGCGGTTTTTGATCCGGGCGGCTGTCGTGGGTATTATTGCCTACTTCGTATGGCCGGTGGGACTGGAGGCGGCGACGAAAATCGCACATATGCGTGTTTTTCCTCTTATCTGCGATTTCGAGGGCTTTTTGAGAACACGCCTTATCGAGCATAACGAACATGCCGGATTCAATCGTGTCCGCGTGCCCGTAAAATGGCAGACAAACAAAAGCCGTTATGCAGGCTGTGTCACCTTCGAAGACGGCGCCTATCCAGGGTTCGCTTTCTGCAATATCCGGGCGGACTGGAAGGATTTTAATCGCCTTACTTTTATTGTGTTTTCGAAGGAAAAGCGGTCTGTTGAACTCCACTGCCGCATTCACGATACCCATCACAACAATGAGTACGCCGACCGGTTTAACATCACGCTGACAATCAAGCCGGGCGGCGATACAATCGAGATACCACTTGACCAGGTGGCCGGGGCGCCGGAGGGTCGAACCATGGATATGTCGGCGATCGACTGTATAGGGATTTTCATGGTAAAACCGCTACGCCCCGTTACGCTCTATTTTGATGATTTCAAGCTCGAGCGATAGCCAGTTATATTAGAAACTGTTTCAAAACCTTGGATCCGGTTGGAGGGCAAGGCGCAGGTTGACGAAAAAGCGGAGCATACACGGTAGGTTGGGAGCATTTTAAGAAAACCCGCAACGCAGCCATCGGGCCTCAAACGAGGTTTTGAAGCGGCTTTTAGAAAGAGTGTAGGCATGACACATACCCCCCTGCCCACCGTGCTGCTGTTTCACGACTGGGAGCCACAAAGTCACTACGACTGGCTGCTCGCCGACCCTGCGACATGGGCGCAGCCGGATGAACCCGTCACAACCTTTCGTGTAGCGATTCCCAGCCGTCAATGGGCCAAAGCGTGCGAATGGGACCTGACCCCCCTGCCGCCGCATTCCCGGTTGTACATGGCCTACGAGGGCCCCATCGACGGCAACCGCGGCAGCGTGCGGCGCGTGGATAAGGGAATGTTCGAGGTGGATCAATGGTCCTCGGAGCGTATCGTGATCGATGTGGCGCTGCGTGCATTCACCGGCCGCGTCGAACTGACGCGCCGTGAACCGCAACGCTGGCATGCCGTAGTGCGATGAGCAGGCATATATCACCCCTGCGAGCAGCAGTCCAGGATGGCTGCAGAGGCGAGACGGCAGGCCGAGATCGGCAGCGGTAAGACTATGGAGTGTGAAGGGTCAGCCGCTGGCGCATTCTGTAAATACACCATGCCAAACACACTGGTTGCAGAAAATCTCGGTTTTTTCGGTTACCTCGGGTCTTGCGCCGCCGCTCCCGCCGGCACCGAAGATCACAGCGCCGTTTTTGCGTTCGAATTCATGCGTTTCATATTCATCTTCAGGGTCCTTGACATAGAACACACGACATCCGCAAAAAGGACATTCCATCTGCTGCATATCCGTCTCCTAAAAACGTCTATTAGAAGCTGTTTCAAAACCCGCCAAAGCCGTCACCCCGGCGAAATCCGGTTTCCAAACATATTAAAGGATCTGGATTCCGGCTTGCGCTGGAATGACGGCAGCGGATTTAATAAAATTGACTCAAATGTAAATATTTACATGAAACGTGAAACGATATACTAGTCGACTTTGAAAAAGGCCTTGGGTTTTGCCCCGCAAACCGGACAACTTTCGGGTGGCTCTTTCTCGCAGGTATAGCCGCAGACGGAGCAGATGAAATAATCCACATCATCCAATTTTTCCAGATTGTCCAGGGCGTTGCGGTAAAGATCGGCATGGATTTTTTCCACCGCGTTGGCGTAGGTAAAGCTATATTCGGCAGCCTTATTGCCTTCCACCTTCGCTTCTTCGATCATCTGCGGATACATGCTTTTGTATTCGTGGGTTTCGCCCGCGATAGCATCCTTGAGGTTTTCAACCGTACTTTTGACTTTACCCAGGGTCTTCAGGTGTGAATGGGCATGCACGGTTTCAGCTTCCGCTGCGGCCCGGAACAGTTTGGCGACCTGGAGGTAACCGTCTTTTTCAGCCTTTTTCGCATAGGCAAGGTATTTCCGGTTGGCCTGTGATTCACCGGCGAACGCATCCATCAAATTTTTCTCGGTTTTACTCATTTATATCCCCTTTCTATCACATTGTTTTCTTGGGTATGCAGGTAACCCGTTTTTTTAATTTTCTCCCGATCTTATTAACCGTCTCATGATTTTCTATTATTCCGTCATTTTGGTCACGCATTCCTGACCTGGCCGTGCGGGATAAACTCCAGCCGGAATCGAAACGGTTTCTGGATGCCGGACCAAAGCCTGCCTTGGGTTTCATCCGGGGTCCGGCATGACAAGAGAACTTTATACTTCCAAATTAGTCAAAATTCATGCCATAACGATCAAAAATGTCGATTTTTTAATATGTATATGAAATCAATCCGTTAAAACGCTCATATTGCATCGAATGGATAGGCGGCGTTGCATCTCAAGAACGACATGGGACACATGTGTCTCATGAAACGGCTTCCATGCATTTTTCTTGATACGCCTGCGGTGTATTTGGTAAGAAAAATTCCCATATCGAACCGCTCCATCAAAAGGATCCGGATGAACGAATCTGTTGTCATGAAACCTCAAGCCGTAAAGAGCTTTCGAAAAAGCCTCCTCCGGTGGTATGAACGCCATCACCGAGCGCTTCCCTGGCGTGGCTTGCAGCATGATCCCTACGCCGTATGGGTGTCCGAAGTCATGCTCCAGCAGACCCGGGTTCAGAGCGTGGTGCCTTTTTTTGAAAGGTTTTTGAAAACCTTTCCGGACATAGTGCATCTGGCCCGGGCCGACCTGCAGGACGTGCTGCTTGCCTGGGAGGGGATGGGATATTATGCACGGGCACGCAACCTTCATCAGGCGGCAAAAATAGTCGTCTCCCGGTACGGCGGCAAACTGCCGGCTTCTTTCATCGACTTTTACAAGTTGCCCGGTGTGGGGGATTACATTTCGTCTGCGGTGATGAGCATCGCCTTTCAACAGCCCTATGCGGTGGTGGACGGCAATGTCAAACGGGTGCTTGCGCGGCTGTTTGAGCTGGATTGGCCGCTCAACTCGGCGGCTTCTCATAAGCGTTTCAAAGGCATGGCCGAGATCTTGCTGGATCCCGAGGTTCCGGGTATTTTCAATCAGGCGGTCATGGAATTGGGAGCCGTTGTCTGCGCGATCAAGCATCCCTTATGTCGCCTGTGTCCTGGGCGGACATGGTGCCGGGCGTTTTTATCGGACCGGACGGATGTATACCCCCGGCGTATCCAGCGCAACCCCCTTCCGGAGCACCGGATTGCGGTGGGAGTAGTGTTCAAAAACGGACGGGTTCTAATCACCCGTCGAAAACCCGAGGGATTGCTCGGCGGGTTGTGGGAGTTTCCCGGAGGAAAGGTACAAGCGGATGAGGACGCGGAAACGGCATGCATCCGGGAAATTAAAGAGGAAGTCAACCTGGTGGTTGCGGTGGAAAAGCCTTTTGCAAAGGTCAAGCACGCGTATACCCATTTTAAGATCGTGATGGATGTCTTCCTGTGCCGGATGGTTTCAGGGAGCGTCCATTTAAAGGGTCCGGTCGATTATCGCTGGGCAGGGCCGGATGACCTGCTACGATTCCCATTTCCCGGTGCCAATCGAAAATTTATTCCGCAGCTTCTTGGACAATGGTCCGCCTGACCAGCCCTGCGGTCGCCAATTCCTATTTTCCCAGGAGCCGATGACATTCGTCGATATATCCGGCTGCGCCGGGTGAGAAAGGAAATTTATTGAAAAACGAAAGGGCGGTTCTGTAGTCGCCTCTATTCATCCAGTTGATTCCCTGGCAGACGGTTAGCAGGTCGCTGTCCGGAAACCGATTCAGTCCCTCGGCAAGTATGGCCGTCGATTTTTCGAAGTCGCGGCGCATCTGGTAGATCATGCCCAGGCCCAGATAGGCGCGCCGGTTTGGAAAATAGCCCAGGGATCGGCGGTACAGGCTTTCGGCAATGACTTCTTTCCCCTTGATGGCTGCTATGGCGGCGTAATCTCCGTGGCTGAAGGTCATTGCGAGCCTGGAGAGAAAATCGGCATGCAGCCCGCGGAAATCCTCCCGATCGACAAGGTCGATCTGCTCGACAAACTTGGGAAGTTTTTCATAGAATCCGGCCCTAAGCCTCCGGCCGAAATCCAGAATCTGATCTTGGGAAAGATGCGGATCGGTTTGAAAGTACATAATATCCTCGATCCGCTCCAGCCAGATATCATCGGTGGCGTGATTCCTTTTTTTGAAATCCTGATAAAGAGCGGTTCCCGGAAATACATCAAGAATATAGAAAATCGCACCCAGTGGTTTGATCTGGTCCATAAGATCGATTGATTGCTCTATGGTTTTAAGGGTTTCCCCCGGACTACCATAGATGAAATAGGCCCTGGGCATGATGCCGTATGCCCGGGTGAGAGTAAACGCCTCTATCAGGCGCTCGGTTTTTATCGGTTTTCCAAAGAGTTTTCGAATCTTCTCGGAGCCGCTTTCCACCCCGAAGCTGATCTGGATGCAGCCTGCCTTTCGCATCCACGGAAGAATATCCTCGTTTATGTAATCGACATGAGAAATAGCCGCCCAGGTGATACCGAGCTTTTTTTCGATGATTTTATTGCAGATGTCGATGGTTCGGCGGCTGTCGATCGTAAAGGTGTCATCTGAAAAATAAAAAAAAGACACCCCCTTTCGAGCCAGCCGTTCAAGCTGACGGACAAAATACGCCGGTGAATGAAACCGGACGGCCTTTCCCCAGAAACGGGGAGAGCCGCAAAAGGTGCAATTTTTCGGGCATCCCCGCGTTGACGATACGTGCTGGAAAGTGAAAAACCTGGACGGATCCGGTAATCGATCCAGATCCCGGACGGCCTCCGCTTCGGCGGTTTTTACGGGTCCCCCCTGCTTTCTGTAGGCGATGCCGTGTATTGCCTCCGGTTCAACGCCGTCGCCTTTTTCGATCGCTTGTATCAGATGAAAAAAGCCGGTTTCCCCTTCACCGAGGATGACATAGTCGATCTCTTTGAAATGCGTCAGCAGGTGGTGCCACAGGGTGGTCGCGCCGACACCCCCAAAAACGATCTTTACCTGGGGGTTGAGCCCTTTGGCGATGCGGGCGATTTCAATCGCACCCCATCGGTTGGCATGCAAAACGGAAAAGCCGATCACGTCCGGCTTTTTATCCATGAGGACGGCGGAGATGCTATCGGGTGTCCGGCGGAGATCGTGCCAGTTCATGATTTCGGTATCATAGCCGTTTTCCTTCAGCATGGCGGCGACATAGTACAGTCCGATAGGCACGGCTTTGACGTCTTCACTGTCGATTCGATCTTCCAGACAGTACGGGTAGACAAACAGTATCTTCATGTTAGCATCAATCCGATGGCGCTGGGCGGGCGACCGCCAGGCAGACGTGGCCATGAAAGAAACGGCGAACCGGATTCGCCTCGATACCGGAACATTCCAGAAAATGCAGAAGGCCTCCCTCTTTGATGAATCGCTGTCCGTTTCGAAAATGTTCGGCACCTGCAAGTCGCTCCACAAAGGCCAAAAGGACCCCCGAGCCGCCTGCGGACGGCATTGGAACAAAATCCGCGAATACGAGCAGGGCATCGCGTTTTGCCACACGGATCGCCTCGCGGGCGCTGAGGTTTCGAATGGAATCCTTCATCTCATGAAGCGCCATCTGGAATACCACGGCATCGAAAACCTTTTCTCCGAACGGCAGGCGGGACGCATCGCTTCGTATCGGCGCCAGCCATCCGTCCCCCGCGATACAACGCTTTTTTCGGGCCATCCGGATCATTCCACGGGATCTGTCCAGAGCCAGCACATGGAATCCGGAGGCGGCCAGAATGCGGGATTGGGTGCCGGTGCCGCATGCCACTTCGAGAATCAATGCCCCACCTCCGGGCCCGAACCTTTCCCGAAGCAGATCCAATGTCCGGCGCCTGATGGGGGCCAGAAAGGGTTCGATCATCAGGTCATAAACCGATGAGGTTATGCCATAGGGATCTTTGCTCATCCCACACCATCGGCTGAAAGTTGCTAAAGGCGCTGCTTTGGGCATGTTCTTGTAGCAGATACGGCAACGGGCCGTCAACCCGGGCGGGTTGCAGAATTCTGCCGGCAGGCGAGAGCGATAATGTAGGCGCCGGCCGCCGAGACCGCAAGAGTTGAGATGCCGAAGGAAACGGCGATCTGTGCGGCTGCGACGGATGCAAGAACCGATGCGCATCCATTGGAAGTCCAGGCATAGGCTCTTTCGGCGGGCGTCGACAGCAGACACCGCATGCCGAGGGGAAACGGAAATCCGATCGCAACGCCTGCCGGCAGCATGAGCAACGTGGCGAAGATGAAGCGCATGACGGTCGGAGCGCTCAGAAGCCGATGAAGCACGGGTTCCATGCCGACAACCGACAGGCCCATCAGGGCGACAATGCCGATCAGTGCCGGGCGAATCGCCGCGCTTCCCAGATTTCGGCTTGCCATCCCGCCGGCTCCTGAGAAAACGAGAAACGCGGAAAGAACGACCGTGAGGCTGATGATCGGATCACCGAAAAGAAGCGTGAAGGCCTTCAGATAGTAAAGTTCGACAAACATAAAGCCAGCGCCGATGGAGAAAAAATAGACGACCTGGGAAAAGGACGGCCTGGATTCGCGCCTGTAGGTTGCAGCGAGGGGCAAAATGAGAAGAAGTAAAGTGATCAGAAGGGTTTCGACGAAAACGACCCCGACAACCACTTCACCCGACAGGAGCATTCCGTAGAGCCGTTTTCCCGTGATTTGGTATAGGTCTTTGATTCTTGTCCATTTGAGATACCTGCCGAAAAAAGGGCGATCGTCCTCGAGCGGTTTGACATCCAGAAGATACCTGTTGAAAAAGACGTCCTGCGTTCCGGATCCATAGCCGGCAGCCAGGTTGCGGATTTTGATGAAATGAAAGGGCTCGTCGAATACATTAAAGCGATTGGCCTCGTTCGTCGTCATATCGTGGAGAAAAACAAGATCGAAATTCAGTTCTTTGGCGAACTCTTTTACCCGGGTCGTGTCCACAGGGGCCGAGGAGACCACGAGGGTAAACGTGTCCCAACTGCGCAGCAGCGCGAGATGCCTTTCGGGCTGAAACAGCCCACCGGTTCTCAGTACCTCGTAGGCGGTGGCAAAGAGCCGGAGGGAATCTGCGGGTGGCAGATGCAGCCTGCGGGAGATGATGAGATGACTGCACCGGGCGAGATGGCCCATATACGCTGCAAAGGCTTCCTTTGTGAAAAGAAAATCCTGGGTGAGGGCATCGGCTCCGGCCATGGAAGCTCCCCAGCTATCGATGTGAATGACATCAAACTTTTCGTCCGTGCGGGCAAAAAAAGTCCGCGGGTGTTCGTTTACGATGTTAAAGAGGCAGGCCTGTCCCCGCATCATCTCGGCGATTTTCGGGTTTTGCTCCAAGATGGTGATGTGCCGCGCTCCGGACGATACGGCGCAGGGGACGGCGGAGCCGCCGCCGTTTTGCACGATCAGCACACGATCAGGGGTTCGGGCAAGAAAATATCCCAGGTAGGGCAGGGTGTATCGGGGAAAAGCGGTTTGCTTCGAAGAGGCGGCCTCGTAAAATGTCAACTGGCCGTCTCCGTCACGAAACAAGGCCCACTGCCGCGGCAGTCTGTCGGTGAACTTCAGGCTCAATCCGGGAACAAACCGGATATAAGGGCTTTCCACACGATCGATTCTACCCCTTATGGTATGAGTGGTCTCTGAAATGTGCGTGTCCGGAAGGCGGCATATCTGGCTCAATGCTTTATAGGGAGATGGCTCCACCGGTATCGGCTCGAGAATGTTCGAAGCCGTAAGAAAAAGCACGATGGCGGCACCGATGCTGATAACGAGCGGTACGGCTCGGACCGCAATCCTGCGGTGCGGAGAATTCCTTCGATATAAGGCTGCCTTGATCTCTGCGGGCAGAATCAGGATGGCAGGTCCAAATACGGAGGCCATCGCCAGTTTCCCTTCCCCGAAAAAAGGCAGGAGCAGAAACGGCACTGCTGCGCCGCAGGCCGAGCCGAGCATGGTGGCGAAATAGACAGTTCCGGTTTTTTCAGGCGTCGCGCTGTAGGATACCGAAATGAGCAGACCGGTGAAGAAAAAGGGCATCGATAAAAGAAGGTAGGCTGTAAGCAGATACAAACCCTGTATGGGTTCCAGAGGGAGTCTGAAGTAATCGAGCGGCAGACAGGGGAGCAAGATAAGGGCGGCTGTGCCTGAAAGCGCATACAGCCGTATCATCCATGCGGTCGCGTGATCGGTTGAAAACCGTTTGACCGGCGCTTTGTTGAAAGCGTCGAGAATGCTCAGAGCCGTGCCGCTGGCGGCAAATCCGAAAAGCGCGACGCTGATGACCATAAAGGACAGATGGTGCCACTGGCTGATGGAAAAAATTCTGGCGATAAGCACTTCGTAGGAAAGTGAAGCCAGGGAGAGCAGAAATATGGCGGATAGCTGCATAGGCTATGGCTTGTTTCGTTCGAGTGCATGGCCGGTCAGGGGAACAAAAAGCACGCCGGTGATCCCTTTAACCTTATAATCCGTACCTTTTTTGATGACGAGTACAAGGTTCTGGTAGCTGAAGGGGTTGCCCAGGGGCAGCACAAGCCTTCCACCGTCTTTCAATTGGCCGAGAAGGGGCGGCGGAATATGGTCTACCGCGGCCGTGATCATGATGCCGTCGAAAGGTGCTGTTTCCGTCCAGCCGAAATAGCCATCGCCGTGACGGACCTGGACACGACCGAATCCCGTGGACACTAGAAGCTCCGCGGCCTTTTTATAAAGGGATTCCTTGATTTCGATCGTGTAGACCTCTCTGGCGATTCTGGACAAAACGGCCGCCTGATAGCCCGATCCGGTTCCGATCTCCAGGACGCGGTCATTCGGCCCGAGGCCGAGACTCTCTGTCATGAGTGCGACGATGTAAGGCTGGGAAATGGTCTGGCCTTCTCCGATCGGCAGGGGATGGTCGGTATAGGCTTGCCGAACCAGATCCTTCGGTACGAAAAAATGGCGAGGCACGTTGCTGACCGCATCGAGGACCACCGGATCTGAAATGCCCCGAAGCCGGATCTGGTTTTGCACCATCCGCTGCCTGGCTTCTTTGTCCCGTGGGGTGTCCTGGAGGATGTCTGCAAAGGTTGTTTCAGGGGACGGCAGCAAAAACAGAAACAAAAGAATCCATCGTTTCATTTCAGTGCCTTTTTAAAGGCGCCTATCGGTAATTTCCCTTCGGATTTGAAAGGGATCGTCGGCAGGGCCATGATTCCTTTGGCCAGGCGCAACCGGCCGGAAATCGAATAGCTCAAATTTTCCTCGTCTTTCAGGGCCGACAGCCCTTGAATCACATCGAACATGGAGCTGTAAACGGCCACCGGTATGACCACCGATCCGTAAGCGGGAATCTGCGCTTCGGCATTTACAACCCCGGAGGCGATATGTTTACCGAAAAGATTCAGATCGCATTCCATGCTTTTGACTGAAATGGAGGCATCGTTTGGGTTTATCACCCGCAACTGTACTTCGAACGCGGCTTCAAACAAAGTGATTTCCCGGACTGCGAGGTTGACGAGGGTGATATTCGGCGGCTGCAATTGCCGGCCGATTCCCGCACATCCGGCGGCCAGGATGAAAAGCGCAAGACAGGCAGAATGGATCGTTTTCAAGCGATGGGTGGGCATTGGAATTCCTCAACGAGTATAGGAGGGTCGTCAAAGCAACGGCCCTGTTTCAATTTTGGACGACAAGCGAATAGCGGCATAGGCTCAGTCGTCATCCAGCGTTTCAACTTCCGGAATGTAGGGCCTGATGGCGTCCAGTTCGTTGGGCCGAATGGGCCGCCATGCAACCTTATAAACCGGTGTGTGTCCTGCTGCGGTTCCTGGCTCAAATATGGCGACATCCATCCGCGCTGCACCTTGAAAATGGCTTTCGATCCACAGAATGCCCTTTGCTTGAAGAGCGAAATCTCTGCAAATCCTTGTGCCCAGACATTCTGCGCAGGATGTAAAAAATATCCCGCCGGTTTCAGGGCTGGCGACGACGATGATCGGTCTCAGGTGCCTCACCCCGGGCCTGCCCATGGACAGATCGATAATCCGCAGCCGCCAGGCATCACCGCCCGTCTTTTCTGCCGACCTGCGGTTCCTCGGTCCCCTGTGCAGGCGATATATGCCGTCGAAAATGATCACTTCGGCCCCTATTCATGGATACCAGTGCGAATGTTTTCTCTGGATACAAAGCGAATAATGCCGTGCGCGCCAGCATGAAAGATGCCCGACTATAACCGCCTCTATATAAAATGCAATTGCGAATATGGTCAATAAAAGAATCAAAACCGGGATGGATGAGGAAAAGGCGGGTGAGGATATAAGGGGTTGTGGTCGGGAAGACTGGATTTGAACCAGCGACCCCAGCGTCCCGAACGCTGTGCTCTACCAGGCTGAGCCACTTCCCGACGTTATTGTTTTTTTTGTATTCTACTCGAAACGGATTGTCAACAGCTTTCCCTCTCCCAAATCCGGTAAACCGCGCCTTGCCGCCGTTTGCGATAAAGATGCGGCGTTGACCGATGTCAGGAAAAAGGATTCTGTATGATGATCGTCTGATCCCGGCCAGGTCCCACCGACACGATCCAGACCGGGATGCCGGAAAGCTCTTCGATCCGCCGTATATAGCGCCGCGCATTTTGCGGAAGGTCTTCAAACATTCGAACGCCTGAAATATCTTCACTCCATCCCGGAAGGGATTCATAAGCCGGGCGGCAGGCGGCAAGCCGCTTCAGGCTCGCCGGAAACTCATGGATGTTTTTTCCGCCAGCCTCGTAGTGGGTGCAGATTTTTAACGTTTCAAGGCCGCCGAGCACATCCAGTTTGGTGATTGCGATGCCGGTAAGTCCGTTCAGGCGTCCTGAATTGCGAAGCAGTACCATGTCGATCCATCCGCAGCGGCGCCTTCGGCCGGTTGTTGCGCCGAATTCGGCTCCTTTGGCCTGTATGGCATCGCCGGTGCCATCAAGGAGCTCAGTCGGAAAAGGACCGCTTCCCACCCGTGTGGTATAGGCTTTGGCAATGCCGATGACATCGCTGATGTGTGTCGGGCCGACGCCGGCTCCGCAGCAGGCGTTTCCCGCAATGGTGTTGGAAGACGTTACAAAAGGATAAGTTCCGTGGTCGATATCGAGATGGGTGCCCTGTGCCCCTTCAAAAAGGATCTTTTTGCCCTGCCGAACCGCCCTTTCGATCTCAACGGAAATGTCCGCTACATAGGGTTCGAGCTGCTTGGCGTATCCTTTGTATTGCTCGATAATCTGTCCGGCATCGAGGGATTCGCCGCCGAGGTAATTTTTCAGATAGAAATTTTTTTCCTCCAGAATTTCGTGGAGTTTTTCGACAAAAACATCCGGGTCCATGAATTCGACGATGCGGATGCCCCTGCGAGACGCTTTGTCTTCGTATGACGGGCCGATTCCTCTTCCGGTGGTCCCGATCTTTTTCTCTCCTTTTTTGGTTTCACGAGCGAGATCGATCTGCTTGTGATACGGCATGATCAGGTGCGCTTTTTCGCTGATTCTGAGCTGTTGCGGACCGATGTTGATGCCCATGCTTTTCAGGACGGCGATTTCCTGAAGCAGCACTTCCGGATCGATGACCAGTCCGTTGCCGATTATACAGATTTTAGACTGCAGGATACCGGAAGGGACAAGGTGGCTGATGAATTGTCGGCCGTTGACCACCAGGGTGTGTCCGGCATTGTTGCCGCCCTGAAACCGAACCACGATATCCGCATAGGCGGCCAGAAGATCGACGACTTTACCTTTGCCTTCGTCTCCCCATTGCGTTCCGACGATAACAATTGCTGACACGTATTTCTCCTTTAAGGTTTAACCTTGATCGATTCTTTCGACCATCAATGCCGATCATTGCTTTTCCGCAAAAAAACGGACAGGCTGGTCTTACCGTCGAGCCCGGAAAAAATCCTGCATCAGGTTTTTGCATGCCGTTTCGCAGATACCGCCGGTGATGGTCGGTCGATGATTCAACCGGTTATCTGAAGCAAAATCATAGACAGATCCTGCCGCGCCCCACTTCGGGTCCGGGGCCCCGAATACGATGGCCTGCATCCGGGCGTGGATGATCGCGCCCATGCACATGATGCATGGTTCAATCGTAACATAGATGGTCGTATTTAACAATCTGTAGTTGCCGATTCTGCGGGCCGCTTCCCGAAGCGCCAGAATCTCGGCATGGGCGGTTGGATCCGAGAGGGCGATCACCTGGTTGTGCGCCGAAACCAGCACAATTCCGGATTCCAAAACGATGACGGCCCCTATGGGGATTTCGCCTTTTTGACGGGCTGTCAGCGCCTCTTGCAGGGCAAGGGCCATGAATTTTTCATGATCGAACTGCATTTTTTGCGGCACAATACGAAATTTTTTCGGTGGATCTGGTTACATGAAAGTGGCCATCGATTCCCACACAGGGCATATACCCGACAAAAAAGCGGATCGCAACAAATTCCATAGGTACAAACGGGCGGTTCTTCAACATGTAAATCCGCAACAAAAAAATATAAATTTTTTATGTCCATGGCAAAGACGGATGATAAAACCGCTGACATACCCTTTGGGTTCTGCTATAGAATGTCACAGGCACGGTAGGCCGCGTTGATGCCACGGGCGCACGTCGCGTAAATTGGGCTTTGCGCCGCCATGTTTTTCCCCTGTTTGCATAAACCGATTATAACTTTACGAAAGGAGTGTTTTATGGACATCGTCGAAGCCATCAAGGCCCGAAAGAGTATCCGAAAATTCAAATCCGATCCCGTTTCTAAAACTGTGCTCACAGAGATCCTGGCTACAGCCTGCCGGGCGCCTTCGGCCATGAACAGCCAGCCCTGGGAGTTTGTGGTTCTGGGCGGAGAGATTCTGGAAAAGGTCAAACAGGCCAATCTTGCCAAATTGGCTGCCGGCGAGATCCCAGGGTCGGAACATACCGTCGTCGGATGGCAGCGCGATTCGGCTTACTGGAATCGACAGGTCGGCCTCGCCAAGGAACTTTTCAGGTTGATGGATATCGGCCGGGAAGACAAGGAAAAACGGGCCCAATGGACGGCTCGCGGGTTTCGATATTTTGATGCGCCGGCCGCCATCGTCATCGTAAGCGATAAGTCGCTGGCCGAAGTTGCCCCCTTACTCGATTTGGGCGCCGTGATGCAGACGATCTGCCTGGCGGCGCTAAACTACGGCCTGGGAACCTGCATCGAAGATCAGGGAGTCATGTATCCTTCGGTATTAAGGGAAATTGCAGGCATTCCGGAGAGCAAACGGATTGTCATTTCGATCGCCGTCGGGTATCCGGACTGGGATTTTCCGGCCAATCGGATTGAAACCACCCGTGAACTCCTTGAAAACATCACCACCTGGCTCGGTTTTTAAGCTGCGGTTTCAAAATACCGAGCGATCTCCTCACCGCAACCCTCTCCCGCACACATGGGGGAGAGGGCAGGGTGAGGGGAAGCGATCCTGGAAATATTGAGAAGTTACATGCCGAACAATTACCAAAAGCGGATCTCAAGATAAGCCGGGTGTTGACAAGATACGTTTGGTGATTTAAAAAAGTCAAAATTGATACCCGCAACATCTCGCGCCCGTAGCTCAGCCCGGATAGAGCGCCGGACTACGAATCCGTAGGCCGCAAGTTCGAATCTTGCCGGGCGCGCCATAAAATCAAGGGGTTAGCTCAAGTCGGCTGCCCCTTTTTTGTTTCAAAATCGGCGATTGTGCCCGAAATTGTGCCCATCTGCGAATCGAGGTAGGTTTGCTGCTTCTGGGCGGCGAGTTTGAGATCAGCATCACTCACAATGTTGTATCGGTCGAAAACCGATCTTGTTTTGTGTCCGGATATCATCATTGCCACACGTTCCGGAATGCCGGAGCGGATCATGTTTCTTATGGCGGTGCGGCGAAAATCATGGAAGATGGGTCCAGGAGATAACTTCGATTCCCACTCTTTAACGTAGTCTCCGCTGACCCTGTATCCGTATCCAAGACCAACTTTCCTGCAGGCGTTATTCCATGCCTTCTTAATGTTAACAATGGGGCTATAGCCGGACCTATTGGTAAAGACATAGGGTGTCAGCTTGCCGCCATATTTACGGATCTCCCATTGATGCTGAATCAGGGCTTTCAGCTCATCATCGAGATAGACCGTTCGGGCTTCGTCGTTTTTCGTTTCCCCGACCTTAAGTGTAACGATGCCATTTTTGAGATCCACGTTGCTCCAGGTCAAGGATGAAATTTCCTGGTCACGCCAACCGACCCTATAACCAAACGTAACAAATGGTCTCAGGTATTCCGGCAAAGCATCCCGTAAGGCAAGGAACTCTCCATGCTCGAAAAATCCTTTCCGGATATTGTTTTCCTTGAGCATGGGAATATAGGGTACTCGATTTACCTTTGGCGGTGTTTGCTTCGCACCAAGATTCAATATTCGCCTTAAAGCTGACAATTCACGATTGATTGTTCCATTCGCAGCACCTTTATCCAAATTCGCACCGCCGCATTTTGGACATTTGCGTTCGCCGTTGAAGTGGAATTTGTTGTTACATGCATTACAGGTCCATTTCATTCTTTCAGACACATATTCTTTTATTCTTGGCGTCGTGATGTCCGGTATCCTTGCTCCCTCGAATTCCCCCTTTAAATGCTGGACACTCAATTCCGCCCGATCGAGGGACTTCTTATTGTTGACCCGGTAATCCGTGATGAACTCGTCTGCCAATTCGTCGAACCTGACTTTTTCAAACAGAACCCCAGGGACCTTACCCTGGGCGATTTCACCCTCCCTCCTTTCCAGCAGCTTTTTGGCTACCATCTTTTTGTCTGTTCCGGAAGTTTCCCGGAAACTCTTGCCGTTTCGATAATACTTGATCCACCAGACATTGCCGCGTTTGTAGATCATTCCCATATTACACCTCCATCTCGCCTTGACGGGCACCAGATGGGAGATCGGAAGCCCTCGATGTGAGGAACATCCGATCTCGGTTACTGGTTATCAGGTATGATTACTTTATGCAAGAATCGTCAGGAAAACGTTCCGTGGTACTTCGGCCATCCATATAGTCCTGGGTGACAAATTCTTTTCTGTAGATCTCATCGAAGTTTTCATTGCATGCTTCGCAACAATAGGTCAAAAAAATGGTCCCATCTTCGAGATCTTCGAAATCTAAAAATGTTGGGTCATTTTCCCCACAATAGGGGCAGCGTCTTCCAAAGGCATTATGAGCTATGAAGTCTGAATTTAGCTTTTTCATTTTTTTATCTCCTCTAATCGCCGTAGAGCGATTAATTGTGGTGTTTATTCTTTTCTATGAATTTATCGACATCATTGCTGTCGATAAACATCTTCTTGCCGACCTGAACATAAGGAATCTGGCCGTCCCAGATCTGTGTTCTCCAGAACCATGCGGTTGCGCCGACTTCACGGACCAACTCTTTGATCGAGTAGAGCCGTTTCGCGGGCACATTCTGGGCACAGCCAGGTTTAAGCATTTGATTTGCCTCCCTATATTCCGGTGCATTGGATTGACAATCCAACGGCTTTTCGGGTTGTGAGGCAGGTGACCCCGCTGATAACAGGGCCACCTGCGCGGTTTACCTGGAATTATTCCTCAACTTCTGCCAATTCCGCTTTCGGCGCAAAGGCTTTGGCGGCGGCATCTTCTTCTGATGCGACAGCTTCAACATTAAAATTCATGCCGGACACACCGGATGGCAGAGCTTCCTTGATGATTGCCATTTTCGTTTTGAGATCTTCAGCATCGGGTACTTCACCAGTCTCAATCCCAAGCCTTTTCATGATGACCGGCTTGTATTGAAGCTCTTTCTCATACCCGATGCCTACACGGCCAAGCTCCCTGGCAACTTTGACCGTGGTTGCGCTGCCGAGGAAAGGATCGAGAACGGTATCCCCGACATAGGAAAACATCCGAACCAGGCGGTTGACCAACTCATCAGGATAGATACAGGGGTGTTCCAGGTTGTTTTTTACAGGCTCAATTTCCCACACCCCATTGACATAGGCGATCCATTGCTCCTGTGTGAGCCTTGATCTCAACTCGATTTCCCCGGACGGAATTTCTCTCTCACCTTTTTTCCGGAAGATATAAATAGGCTCCCAATTATTGAATATTCTGTAGGATGTATGGATGGTATCAATTTTGAATTTGCCGTACCGATTCTTCGACCAAGCACGCGGTTTGGCCCAGATAATCACATCGGTGAGATAGACCCCATACTTTTTCAGAATACTTTGATAAGTATGTCCGATAAGTTGAATCTGAGGACTATCGCTTTGATCGCTGGGACCTTTGAAATTAAGGATATCAGCTACATTAATCGCAATTATACCGCCCGGAACCAGAACACGCGCACATTCCTTCATTACATCATTTACGTTAAGCAAATGCTCCTTGAAGGTTGTTCCCTTTTCGTATTCCATTCCAGTATTATAAGGCGGGCTGGTCACGACGAGATGAACCGACTTGTCGGGTATTTCGTCGCTCATATCCCGCGAGTCCTTAAAATAAACGCCTGGAACATCAGTTGAAGGAATAGTCTCTTTTGGCGCTTCTTTTTTAGACTCGCTGTTCTTTTTAGCGATATACCGGTCAACTTGATTTTCAGCTCTTTTAACCGACAGATCAAATTCAACGATTTGTTTGGCTTTGAGCTCCCGCTCTTTCTGAGTAGGAAGCTTGGCCAGAGCAAGTCCATGTCCGGCGGTTAAAGTGCCGCCTTGAATCTGACGCTGAACCGTTTCCGGCAGGTCGAGCAGTTTCAGCTTGTTTGAAATGGTTGCGGGAGAACCGTAACCCTTTATTTCAAGCTCGTTGAGCGTATAACCGAAGTCATCCCGCATCGACTTAATATGCCGGGCGATTTCGATTGCGCTCAGGGTGTTGCGCTCGACGTTTTTGACATAAGAGAGATGGGCAGCGTCAGCCTCGCTGATACCCTTATTTATGAGGCAGGATATCTGCTTCATGCCCATCTCCTGAACCGCCTTCAGTCGCCGTGCACCGTCGATGATGCCGAACTTTCCTGCTTCGATTTCATAAACGAACAGGGGCTCCTGTAAGCCGTCTCTTTTAATACTGCCCTGCAGCGTTTCCAGGTTTCCAAAATCACTGCGGGGGTGATGGTTGGGGACCGTGATGGAGTCGATGCTGATAAGTTTCAACTCCAAGCCTTTGACCTCGTTGTTTTCTTGGGCGATGCCCGTTTTGGTTGTTTCTTGCATAACACTTACTCCTTTCTAAAAAATTTAATTGGTTTGTGCGCCAGCCGATCATTGTCTACCCTCCCTTCAGGCTTTGATTGCGCGTTTAGTCCCGTAGCCGAAATGAAATTTGGGAAAGTGACATTTTTTTTGAGGAAAAATGAGTTTTTTAGAGAGGCATTCGTTTATTCTTGTAATTCTGAGCAGTTATGATAGACTGAATCAATTATTTTATGCTCTTATGGTCGGATTCGGAAATTTGAAGATATAATGGAATGATCCCATGCCGATACCCTTGATCAGGAAATCAGTGTTTACTCTTTTCCTTCTCGTTGCCTTTCAATTGTTGGCTATTCAAATTTCGCATTCCTCAGAAAAGCATTCAGGCGATGTGTCTGGATCAGAGATACAGGTGGTGGATCTGCAGACTAAGGGATATTACGGCAAGGCAATTCCGGTTATGCAAGAGGTGTTGGCTTTACGAAGAGCAGATTTAGGGGGCGGTAATGCCGATGTGGCTCGGTGCCTGACCAATTTGGGGGAGCTTCATTATCTGGCTGGAAAATATCCGGAGGCAGAACCATTTTTGAAGGAATCACTCTCTATAAGGATAGAATTATTCGAACCCAATCACAAGGAAACGGCAGAAAGCTTCCACCATTTGGGAATCTTATATGCGCTGTTAGGAGAATATGCCAAGGCGGAAAACTATCTCAATGACGCCCTTAAAATCCGGGAAGCATCTTTTGGGCAAAATCATCCCTTTGTCGCCGAAACTTTGGTAAATCTGGCAAGGGTTCAGGACAATCGCGACAAAGCCGAACCTATGCTGACCAGGGCTTTGACAATCCAGGAGAAATCACTGGGGGTGGAACACCCGGATTTAACGAAAACTCTGAATAGACTTGCTTGGTTGTATATTGATACCGACGATTTTGAAAAAGCCGAGCCTTTTTCAAGAAGAGCACTAAAAATCAGTGAAAAAGCCTTAGGACCCGAACATCCCTATGTGGCTGATAGCCTGAATTATTTAGGAAGACTTCATTATTATCGCAAAGAGTATGATAAATCGATTGAAACAAATAAACAGGCACTGGCTATAAGAGAAAAATTTCTGGGTCCGGATCATCCTGATGTGGCAGTGAGTCTGAGCAATCTTGCCTTGAATTATTATAGTCTTGAAAAATATGAGTTAGCCAAATCGTTATTTATAAAATCTCTGGCTATAAAAGAAAAAGTTTTCGGTGTAGAACATCCAAATTTACTTGAGATCCTAAAAAATACAGGAAAAGTTCATTTTTTTCTGGAAGACTTTACTGGAGCTATACCATATTTTGAACGATCAATGAAAATAAGCGAAAATGTTTCTGGAGTAGAGCATCCTTATACGTTAGACATTCTAAGCTATTTGGGGACTCTTTATTATGCAATTGGAGAATATAACAAATCGATCTCAATTAACAGAAGAGTCCTTGATATAAGAGAAAAATATCTTGGGCTTGAACATATAGACGTTGGTCAAAGTTTATTCGAACTCGCCTCGGCTTATTATCGCATTAATGAATATGAAATCGCCAAATCATATTTAATCAGATCTCTCTCAATAAACGAAAAGTTTTTTGGACCTGAACATCGAAAATTGATAGCAGTCCTTCAAAACTTAACACAAGTTTACGAATCAATTGAGGATTATGCTGGAGCTGCATATTATGGTAGACGTGCCTTGGCGATCAGTGAAAAGGCGTTCGATCCATATGATCCTGAGCTTGCCAAAACGCTGAAAAGTCTTGTAGTGCTTTATTTTAAGATGGGCCAATATAAAGATGCAGAACCACTTTTAAAAAAGATTCTGGAAACAGAGGAGAGAACTCTCGACCCATGGCATCCTAATATTGCATTAACCCATAACTATCTGGCGCGTGTATCTTATTTCATGGATGACTATCTAACAGCTGAGAGTCATTTAAATAAAACCATTGAAATTTACGAAAGGAATTTTAAAAATAATCCTGAAAAGTTTACAACGAGCCTCAGTGATATGGCAGTTTTGTATGATCATTTAGGTGATTATGAAAAGGCGGAACTATTGTATCTACGGGTACTGGGTATTTTGAATAAGACGCTCGGTCCTGAAAATTCTTCATTTGCCACTGTTTTACAAAACCTTGCAAGGCTTTATAATAATTTCGGAGATTTTGAAAGGGCAGCGCCGCTATACTATTTGGCCCTGGCTATCTTTGAGAAAACATCTGGTCCTGAGCACCCTAATACTGCTGCCATTTTGAATGACATGGCCATGCTTTACAGGGGAGAAGGTCTTTACGAAGAGGCGGAATCCTTATGCATCAGAGCCTTGAAAATACGGGAGAAGACGCTGGTGTCAACCCATCCAGATGTTCGCGGATCGCTCAATACTTTGGCCATAATTTACACCGATTCAGGAGATTTCGCGAAGGCAGAACAACTACACAAACAGGTTTTGAAAATCGAAAAGGATACGAGAGGGATCGAAACAGAATCTTTTGCCATTAGTTTAAATAACTTGGCATCGCTTTATGGAATACTTGGAAATTATACGAAGGCGGAACTTTTGCATAATCAGGCAATAGAAATCTTAGAAAAAATTCTTGGGCCTGAACATCCAAGAATTGTAATTGGATTAACAAACCTATCATTGATTTATGTCGCCATGGGTAATTTTGAAAAGGCATACGATTTAACTACTCGCGCTTTGGAAATTGAAGACAATCTTTTCGATCAAGTGATGGGATTTACATCTGAGAATCAGAAGCTTAAGTTTGTTGCTATGAACCATAGGCGCCTTTATTTTTTTCTGAATCTTGTCATCCAGCATTTTAAGCAAGATCTGGAAAAAAGAAAAATTACTTTTGATATCTGGCTTAGAAGGAAAGGATATATTTTAGATGTCCAGAAGAGTTATCAGGAAGCCTTTTTTTCCACCAGAAATTCCGTATCCGCTGAACTGTTTAAGGAGTTAAACGCTGTTCGAGCAAGGTTGTCGCAACTGACCTTTGCCAAACCTGGGGAAGAAGATGATAAAAGTTATAAACAGAAAATAACTGATTTGATTAATGAAAAAAATCAATTAGAAGCCAATCTAAGCCGGTTAAACCAGGCTTTCGCAATGAAACAAGAGGTGGCAAAAGCTGATTGTGAAAAAATTGCCCGGGTGCTTTCCCCTCAAACAGCACTGGTGGAATTTGCAAGGATTAAAACGATCAAACCCGTAAACAAAGATAAGGAAAGACTGCCGTATCGATACATCTCTTTTGTGCTTCATGCTGGGGATGGCAAACGTATCAGCATGATCGATCTGGGTGATGCCAATAAAATTGACAGGATGGTCACACAATATAAGCGAGAAATTTATGAATCAGGGACGGGAAAAATAGACGGGGTGGCAGGTGTTTCCCGAAAATTGTATGATTTGGTCTTTAAACCTTTATTGAAAGATCTTGGAGCGGTAAAAGAGGTCTTTATATCGCCGGATGGGAACCTGAACCTGATACCCTTTGAGGTGCTGCAGGGACCTGACGGCAGGTTTTTGATTGAGGACTATACCTTCAATTATATTGCTGCCGGCAGGGACATCATAGGCTTTGGAAAGAGCCAGAGTAATGGAGGGAAATATCTGCTCATGGGTGACCCTGATTTCAATCTTGAAACAGATGAGAAGGCGTCAGCCCTAAACCGGATCAACATGAAGAATGATGTGGGGACTCTTGTGGCAAAAAGATCTGCCAGTCTCAAGGAAGTTTCTTTTGACCCGCTTCATTATGCCAAAGAGGAACTCAGTGCCATCGGTGGAATCTTGGGGCGAAAACAATCCGAGATTTATACCGGGAAGCAGGCATTGGAAGAAATCCTAATGAATAAATCAGGTCCGGAAATACTTCATCTGGCTACCCATGGATTCTTTCTGGGAAGAAAGGATTTACCGGCTACAGGCAGGGGCTGGCAGACTGCGGATTTTATGGATATGAGTGAAAATTTATCCAACCGAATCGATAGGATTGTCGATATAGAAAATCCGCTGCTAAAATCCGGCATCCTCCTGGCTGGCGCTAAACGATCGCTTATTTCAGGTGATACCGGAATAAACGACGGCATCGTCACAGCGGAAAAAATTCTCGGATTGAACCTCCACGGGACGCGGATGGTAGTGCTCTCGGCATGTGATACCGGATTAGGCGAGGTGGAAAGCGGGGAGGGCGTGTTCGGATTGCGGCGCGCCTTTACCCAGGTAGGCGCCAAAAGCCTTGTGATGAGCTTATGGAAGGTGCCTGATAGAGAAACCAAGGAACTAATGGTTCAATTTTATCGCAACATCAAATCGAAAACCATGAACCGTTGCCAGGCACTGAGAATGGCTGCTCTTGACCAAATGAAAATTGTTAAAAAAAGGCATGGCAACTCGAACCCTCGCTATTGGGGAGCATTCGTGTTTATGGGTGAGCCTTGAGCAGAGGGAAGTGGATTTAATTCTGATTCCTATCGATATCATCAATAATCTTTTTTATTGGATCGAATTCTTGAATCCATATTTTCCTAAACGATTCGCTTATGTTGGGGTCGCCAGAAATGCTTTTAATTGCGATATCAACTAAATTATGAGCTCTGCCAAGGTCTTTTTCAATGATGGCCACCCAAAGTGCTAATGCTTTCATTATTTCTGGACGTTCGCCTACCTCGAAGATCTTTAGAATACTGATAAGAGGATCAAAGAAATTTTTAGGAGGGTTGACTCCTTTGTAATGTTTTAATAAAGCAGCATCCAATATTAATGAAGAGACTGTTGATCTTATTGTGCTTAAACTCTTTTTTGCATATGCTGATAGGCCAGGTCGCTGCTGGTATTGACGAACATAGGCAGGGTTTAATTCTGGAATACTTGATACAATACCATCATCCCGAAGTTTAACTAAAGACGATGTTACTTTTAATCTTGCTATAAAATCGCTATGCCAATCATCTCTTTCTGGGCTAATTTTAAACTGTGATTCAATCACCTTGTAATTTGAATTCGGAATACCATTAACTATCAAATGTTCTGAGATGTTCGCAATAAAAATATGTTTGGGAGTTTCAGGGGGAAAATTCGTATTGACATAAAAGGCGAGTACAGGTACTGGCTGGCGATGCCAGTATCGTAAGTGTTCCGTTTTGAATTTGCACGAAACCTTGCCATTTTTCTTTATTTTGATTTGTGTGCCGCATTTTACTTGCGCCCAAAAATGCAAAAATCCTTGACCTTCCTCAATAGTTTCACAATACAAATCTATACCTATATCCGTACCCTCAGCGACTGGTCTTACGAGACAGATTTTGCTGAGGGTATAGGAGACGAGGTTTGATCCAAAATTTCCAATTATCCTATTTTCGTCAATTTTAGGCATCTAATTCTTATTATTCGAGGATTTCATTTTGTTGTTTTACATATCGCCAAGCCGACCGGCTGGTGATAACAGTATCGAATCACAAGTCATAGTAAAACGTGAGGCTTTTCTTAACATTTATAGTAGTAAAGCTAAAATTAGCCCACCTACGACGGTGATAATTAGGCCAATAATAACCATTCCAAAAGGGCGCTTATACCATTCTTCATGTTTTTCTTTGGCAGTATCCCCAGCTTTACTACCATGCCGATATAATAAAACTGAGTATAGCGGGCATTCCGTAAAATGCATCGGGGCTACTGAGGACCAGGCCCACCTGTAATCATCAGAAGAAGCACCAATTCTCCCTAATTTTTCATGTGCTAAATCCTGATCATTTTCATTGGAATAACGCCCTAAATATGATGCGAAGTACCCAAATCTCTCGAAAGCAACTTCAGGACAAAATTTGTCATAAAATTTGTTATTTCCAGATATCATCGTCTCCTGTTCAAGGGTTTTCGGCCATAGATCAGTTTTTTTCCATTTTGTTAGTAATCGCTTATCCTCAGAATTATCAATTGATGTGCTACCTGCACTACCTAATATAGAAAGGCTTTGATAAAAACGCGGGCAAGTTTCAACGGTCGCAAAAGGACACCGGGGTGGCGAGCCAATCTTTTTGCTGGTGGTAATATACCAATTTAGATTAGGTATTATAATTGTCAATGCTGTTGATAAATTTTGTTGCATCGCGTGTAATACTATAGATTTCTGAGCCTTTTGAGCCATGACTCAATCTCAATAGGCCATAATTAACCAAAGTATTAAGATCATCATCTATAAATCGCTGTTCATCAAAAATAACTTGCCCCCCACCTTGCATTAACATGAGAGAATCAGTATTTGGTCCAACCCTATGTTTCAAAAAGGAGGTGCTTGGGGAGTTAACAAGCTGCCTTAGAACATTAATTGCCTGGTCAGAAATACTCGCTGATTGATACATACTTTCAGCCAATCCTTCCAGCAAACCCATATTTCTTGCAAGAGTTGATAAGACTTCATCAATTCTATGTAATTTAGAAATTACGACTTCATGATTTTCTGAAAGTAATTTTTCGATTTCTAATAAAGCATCGGATGAATTCGATATCATTTTTGCATATTCAACAAAGTTGTGTGATTTTAACCATTCCAGAAAATCACTCTTTCCAATTGGCGCCTCTTTCCTTTCTTGCTTGAACATTCCTATCAAACCAACAATGGTTGCAAATGAGCTGGCTAATGTTAATGGGTCCATAACTTCCTCCTCGAACTATCGGCTCGGCTATCTCGTCAGCCGGATGGGATTATGCCTGTCTTGGTGTGTTCTTTTTTCCATCTTAAGTAACGTTCAAGTTCCTCTGTTTGTGGATGGGAATCCAATGCGCATATTTGTTCCCAAGTGGCTGAACGAAAAGCAATCCCTTCCGGCGTTGTGTCCATGAACGCGTCGGCAAACATGCTGATACCGACAACAGCGAATTCTGATTGATTCTGGAATATCTGAGGGCCATACTTCGCAAGGAACTCTCCACGGAGCTGAATCTGATCTTTGTCCCGCATCTTTCCCTGCTTGGCTCCGACTTCCGATTGCCACTTTGCCTCTACAAGAACGAGAGCGTTTTTAGTTATGATTCCAGCGTCAATTTCTGGTCCGCCTAAAACAAGAGTATCAGGATGCGGAAGGCGACGCCAAAGGAAAATCATGGGATCTTCTGTTTGGGGCTCTTGGGAGATCGATAAGCCGAAGGAAATCCACAAGCCAAGCCCTCAATACGAGCTGTGGCGCAAGCGCCGCTGTCCCAAAAACAGACCATGTAATTGCGTCTTCGCTATGTATAGACTGTAGGTCACAGTAGAATCCGAGCCCCGAGGTGCATATTTGTTTGTCTGCTCCGGCGAAGGCGCGGATTTGTCGGCTCTGATATAGCTTCTGAACAATCTCAGGCGGAGGCCAGGGGACACAACCTGTGCGGATCAAATTGTCATATGGATGAGCAGTGACGATTACACCCCCCTTGCTGTGGGCAATCAAAATTTCGTTATCATTCCAATCTTTCATTCTTGCATCGTCCAACATAGATTAGAAGGAAAATATTCTGTTCTTAATATTTGGAACAAAAACCGTAAACCTTAACGGTAGAGCACTTGATTGCCGCTATCCCAACCCTGGTCAGAAGAAAATAAGCGCAGAATGGAATCGGTATTTCAGTTTTCTTGCGCAATGGCTGAGCCCCGCCATTTTCAAAGGTGCCACAAGTATCTTTAAATGTAGACCATATTTCATATTTCAATTGAGAATCAATAGGTTCTGAGAAGGCCAAAAGCTAAATATTGGATAAGTTACTTTGAATCAACAGCATTTGAAAATCAAGTTAAATTAAATAGAGCCACTATGTATCAAAGGCTTCCTTGCCTGTTTTCCAGATGGTGTATCTCCACTGGTGCAATTTACTGATGCTTGAAGCTGAAGGATTGAATGCTGGCTTTGGGGAAAACCTTTTCGATTGTCTCAATGCCTCCGCTCTTTAAATCATCAATTCTTTTTTCAAAGTCATCAATTTTATTTTTTGAAGCCAGCAAATACAATTTTTCCGTGCCGGTATTTTCATCAAGATGAAACCATTTGTTGCCGTCCGGCAGGAAAAAATCCTTACCACCAGCGATGAAGCCCTTTTCCATAGATTCAATGTTACCTGAACTATCCTGGAAAACGACATAGACATAAGCATCTTTATCAATCTTTGTCTGGAACCGAAAATAATCACCGGATTTCATCACCCCACCGGATTCAACCACAAATTCATTGTATTCGGGCTGACCGCCTCTGAATCCGATCTGAGTTCTGCCGTGCATCATGATTTGAATGTTATATGGAGCGCTGTCCCGAAATACATAAATTCCGATAAACACCACTAAAACAGCGGTAGCGAAAGCTGCCACCGGCTTTAGAGAAAATCCCTTGCCAAAAAAATCAGAAATGGCGTCAATTATTTTTTTAAAGGGTGATTCCGCCGGTTTTTTCCCTTTATCGATGGCTTCCTGAAGTCCGGGAAGCACTTTTACCGGTTCATCCTTTGCGTTTTTGGCATCTTCCTCGGCCATACGGAGATCCATATACAAATCCAGGCAGGATCGGCATGTGGTAAGGTGATCCTTAACCTTGGCGCTTTCTTGGGGACCGAGCTCGCCGAATGCATAGGAAGAAATTTTGTTTGCCATCGGGCAGTCATCGACCATGTTTTTCTTATCTTTCATAAACGCCTCCTTGAGGCTGTCTATTATTTTATCTGTCATAATAACCTCCCGCCCATCCAGAAGCATGCGCTTTTAAAATGCCGGAATCAATGCTAATTAAACATATCATTCTGATTTAACTTGTTTTTTCGCATAATCCGATCCAGGCAGATCTTAAATTTGGCAAGAGAACCTGTCCCTTCACGGGTAAATTGTTTCTTGATCGCATTGATTTTTTTATCCAGCTCTTTTGGGTCAGAACCTTTACCGGCAAGGCTCCTTTCAGCCATTTGACTGTAATCCAGCCCTTCAAGATGCATTTTCACCAGGTATGCGTCACCGGGAGATGTGCCGGTCAACATTAAAAGCGCTTCGTGAACGAGCTTTATCTTTTCTTTGTGAATGATGTCTTTTTCAGGAGATTCGTCATCCGATCCAAACTCGTCAATCTCCTGGTCCTTGTCACTGATATTTTTACTGTGAGCACTTTGGCGATTTAAGCTCCTCATTTTATCAATAATTCTGAAATTGAGGATTTTGAAAAGGTACGTCTTCAGTGAGGCCAACCCTTTGTAACTGCAAATCGCTTTGGCGTTTAGCAGTTCGACCCAGAAATCACTTAAAATGGAAGTGGCCTTGTCATCGTCGGTTGAACGAACCCGTCGGCGTGTGTACCCCAGGAAGAAGGGCTGATAAATGTTGTAAATTTTGAGGATGGCTTCGCCATTGCCGGAACGCAGTTCATCACATAATTCCTGAGCCAATATGAGATCTTTTTCGTGGTCGGCTGCGTCCATCGATTAAAATTTCGTGAGAATGTGTATAGTGTAAATTTTGGCTACAGTATTTCTGCGGTTTGAATTTATTGCTGCCGGTTACCTATCATTTTTTTATATTTAGTCGTCTAAACAGATTTTTTTGTTTAGTCACTAAACGCTTTTTTCTGTTCAATCGATTGAACATGTTTTTTTGCTCAAAAATGCCGATCATCTATTGGCAGGATCATATTATTGCCATATCAGGGTGTTTCTATCAGTTTTAACGATTATTTCGCTCCCTTAAAAAAGCGTCCAGCGCCTCAATCACCATACCGGTGATGGTTGTATTGTTAGCGGTCGCATAAGCCTCGACTCTTTCAGCCAGTCGGCAGGGGATCTGAATTATGAACTCTTTGGTCGGATCGGAACACTGGTCGGCGGTGCTTTCATTATTCATTTAGAAATCCTTAAACCTGATGTCGTTATGTCAGAACAGGTTTTATCTTATTTCATTATACGGTTTTATTCAAGCTTCAAAATGATAACAACTCATTGATTTTTTTATATCAAAAAGGTATGGTCTCCAAAATATAAAAAAGATAGATCCATTCAAATAAGGGATAAAGTGGATGGAGAAACAAAATAACGATCTTTACATCCCTTGTCCTAAAAAAGGGAATCCGAGAAAACATATCAGTATATGTCGGCACTGTCGCCGCCGTAGAGGTTGCAAGGTATATCAAGTTTATCTTCAGCCCGAACTGCCTTTTTGTTGGTAAAAGATTCTCAACAGGATTAAGTCGTTATGTATCAGTCACCTCAAGAATTAAAGCATGAAACCCCTCTTTTTTTGTGTCCGGTCCCGGCAGGCTTCCCATCCCCAGCTGATGATTACCGGGAAAAATCGCTTGATTTGAATGAACACCTTATCAAACATCCAGCCGCCACCGTTTTTGTAAGAGCCAATGACGATTCCATGATCGGGGGGGGAATATTTTGCGGCGATCTGCTGATCGTGGACCGCTCCTTAAAGCCCATTGATAAAAAGGTTGTAATCGCTTCATGTGATGGGTCAATTATAATCAGAAGATTCCGGAAAATAAAAAACAGAGCCTACCTGATTCCGGAAAATAAGGACTACAAGACAACAGAGATCATCGACGGCATGAATATTGAAATCCTGGGGGTCGCTACAACGGTGATTCATCCGGTCTAAGCAAAAGGGATGCTGATATGCCAAATCTCATGCGTCAAAAAGCGATAGAGGGCATTCAGGTGGGTGACTCATTCACTTATTCGCGCACCTTCACCAAAGAGGAAACCGAACTATTTGGCGATATCACCCACGACTATAATCCGGTCCATTATGATCTCAGGTGGGCCAAATCAAAAGGATTTGATCGCCTGATTTGCCACGGTTTATTGGTCGGCTCCATGATATGTGAATTAGGCGGTCAGGTTGGTTGGTTGGCTACCGGGATGAATTTCAAATTCATCAAACCTGTCTATTTTGGTGATACAATCACCTGTACGGTCAAGATCATAAAAGTTGAAAATTCCGGGAGAGCCGAAGCTGAGGCTTCATTTTACAATAATTCCGGTGAAAAGGTTTGCTGTTGTACGCTGACCGGTCGGGTAAGCAATAAGCGTGAACGGTATTTATTAGCCCAGATGGTCGCAGAAGGGGATCTGACAAACAAACTTTCTTCGTAGTTATCATCCACACAACAGGATAGATCATGGCCGAAAAACTCGATCAAAACCAAATGGTGTCTTTTGAAGAGCTGATGTGGGCAAATACCTATCAGACCGATGCATTAGCACAACTCCTTATTGAAAAGGGTATCATCACCAAACAGGAATTTCTAATGAAGATAAAAGAGGTTCAGCTTCAATATCCAAAATATGAACGAGCCTAAACGTATCCCCGCCCTTTTATTCGGTCTCATCCTGGACATCATTAAAGATATGCCTCTTGATGTTCGGTTAAGCGTCGCTGATTTGGAAGAGGATGAGATCCGGGTGCTTGAATTGACTCTGGGAAAATACCTTCAATACAGACTGCAGCAGCTAAATAATGACCGGCTTCATAAATTGAAAGAAGATTGCCGGGCTATGGCTGGAAAAGAATTTTCAGACGAAATCGATGAGGTGCAAACCGTTTTGCGATACATTTGGAGGATTTTACGAAATACCCATACCCTGAGGGTCATAAAATGAATCCGAAAAACAGATCGTTTATTCTGGTATTTGTTTTTATCGTCGTATCATTCATTTTATCAGAACCCTCCTTATGCCTGGCTAAGGATCTTTCGTCTTGGACCGGCAAGGTCGTCGGTGTTTCCGATGGCGATACCATAACCGTGATGAAAGATGGACGGGGCATCAAGGTCCGTCTGTCCGAAATTGATTGTCCTGAAAGCGGTCAACCCTTTGGGGCAAGAGCAAAGCAGCTGACATCGGATTTATGTTTTGGGAAAGTGGTTACTGTTAAACCCACAGATATGGATCGGTATGGCCGGATCGTTGCACACGTCATTTTACCGGATAAAAGAAACCTGAATGAGGAAATCGTCAAATCGGGATTGGCATGGCAATACAAACGCTATTCGAAAAGTCAAAGACTTGAAAGATTGGAAGCTGAAGCTCGAAAGGCAAAAATCGGTATTTGGTCTATGCCCAATCCGATTCCTCCCTGGGATTGGAGACGGACCCCTTCTAAAAAAGAGAAAACGAAATGAATCTTTGCGACCCGCTCCCAACGGGAGGGGAGAGAGACTATTGGTTTAAGGAAATGTCCCCTTAAAACGCGCCACAGCCAGCCACAGAGGTATTTATGCGCGCCACGCCTGACTTATTTCTGCAATGATTTCCAATAGTAGTGTTGTACCTTAACCATCTTGTCTTTCATAACCCTGATTGGGCTTCGTACTTGTTTGATCATCTCTGTCGATTTGGCGGGGTGGGGTGATGGGTGCTGATTAATAGGGCCGGCATATAGTTGATGCTGCTGAATTATGTGTGTGGTTTGGATTTTCCGTTTTGAAATCTGGGCAACCCTATATCTTGTGGAAGGTCCCGAACACGAAAAGCGGGAAATGGAATAGCTGTTATGCAATTTATCTAAGAATGGCTCCGGTCAAACATGATAGCTGCTCGTTAACGCTGCGCTTCACCCGCCGGGCGATGCATGGCAACAGCCATTGACAGTTTTATGCACGGCGATATGCACCAGCACTTGAAAAAGCGCCGCTGTAGCCCAGTCAGATTTGCAATCGCTTATTAGCACCTTCGTGCTTGAACTTGAAATGCTGATATTTGAGTTGAATCCATCCCGAATGAACTGCCTGTGCCATAAATTTCCTTACCATCTTTCGATAGCAACAAGGTCATACTTCCTGAAACCAATTTTTTATCTTTGTCACCCCAATAGTGGGCAAGGATAGAATTGCCGTCGTATGTTCCGCTTACCTTCAGTACTGAATTATCAACCTTTATCTTTCCACTTATCGCGCGACCATATTGCTTTATGTCCATGCGAAACTTTTTAGTAATTTCGTTTTGACTTTGCTCGATTAACCAGGAACCATTGATAACCGGTAAGTCTAAACCTGATAATGAGAGTGCTTTAATTTGCAGTTTTAATTCATTTCGCTGCTTCCATACATAACTCGAAATAGCAATTAACATGGTTGCTAATATTGAAGATACTATTCCTAAAACTATTTCCATCATAATTCCTCAAGATGCTAACAAGTGATTCTATATTCTGTATACATCAATCATGATAAAGCAGTCCTCAACAACCACCAGATTACGCTTCTTCTGCAGCCATTTTTTTCGGGTACCGGTGGGTGGCGGAGAACCGGCTTGTGAATGCTGACGCAGAAGGGGGATGCTGCTGGACTGGGTTGTTATGGTTCTCTAAGCATCTTCGGACCCAATAACATTCGCGTACCTGTTCCAATCGATGGCCGGTACGGTTCCGAGTGATTGAAGCTGCTGGAGCAACCGAAAGACGAAAAAGGCGAGAGAGTGGCCCCTTGGACTCAAAGTCACCAAACCATCAAATGTGTCGAAGGCTCTGTCGGATAGCGCAAGCCCGCAGTTCAGGGCACGAGAGCCAGTCATCACCTTGAGGTTTGTACTAAATGGGTCACCTCTAAGTCCATCCGTCCATTCAGTGTCTGCGGCAACGATGCCGGAGATAATTGTGAATAAGGATTTTGGCGGGAACTCCCCGCCCGCGTGTGGGATAGAGACACTTGTACGTTCGAGCTCTCGCACAGACCTTGCCTTTTCTCCAGCATATTCCAAATACGCCTTGTTGATTGTAGGCTTGACCTCCAACACACAATAGACTGCTTCGGCTGGGATAAACCTGTGAGCATGCTGGTCCAGTAATGTTGGGGTATACTGATGATCAAAAATAACTATGTCGATTTGGTCGCTGGTTGCACCGTTACAGTCAATCACAATCCCACGGTCAATTGCGTATCGCATGGGGAGGTACTTACGCAGCAGTTGGATGAAGTGCTGTTCATTGACTTCGCCCATCAATCCGTCATGCGTGATCGATTTCGACGAAAGTTTGAGTTGAACGGCCATTACTTCTTGTTCTGCGGCAAAGGCGGAACGAAGGAACGACTTACCGTCAATTCGCGTTTTAGTCTTGGCCTTGTTCATATCACCACACAATCCCTTTCCAGAATTGTTGCCTGCGCGAGTTTGCTGCCTGAGCCGCAATAGCTTTTTTCTCAGCGGCTGTGCAATCATCAGAGACCGTATTGTTTGTGTTCGCTGGGTCGATGTATCTGACGGTCTCTATTTTGTTTCGAATGTGGTCCAAGACCGTAAGGACGTTTACAGCAAGATTGCCAGCCCGAGCATAGGCCAAGGCGTCGATGACTGCCATCTCCAAGAAGAACGAGGGGAATTCCAGACCATGGAGTTGGCGCCAAACCTTGAGGATTCTTATTTCGTCGATTCTACCGCTGCTTCGCACATGAGCTATGTGTTTCGCAACATTGGTTTGTGTCCATGTTTTCGCCTTGCTGAGATAGATACTGTGATCGTTACCATGTTGGGACTGCCTTCGTCCGGGAACGAGATCAATCGAGTACTCATTGACCTTCAGTCCAATAGATACGTTCTGCTTAAGCGCGGTGTAGCCAGCAGCGGTTACGGCATTGTAAAGTGTTAGGTACATATCGGATAGCGTTCCCGGCGTAGACGAAGACAACGAGAGGAATATGTCAGCATCAGTACCGATTGATACGCCAGTCCCTTTTGCGAGTGAGCCTGAAAACTCAGCACTATTCAGGTAGGAGCCTCCCCATTTCTGGAGAACCGGATAGATGGTCTGACCAGCCGCTTTTGCGCCTACGGTATTAACGACATATTTCTGCAGAATGGCTACCAGGTATTCGTCACCAGTCACTGGTGCTCCTTTCTTCTGCTAATGCCCATCCAATTAGTATAATGTTCCGGATCAGGTGAAGTCGAAATCTATTCCAGATTGAGAACTACAAGTGTTTAATATCACAGACAAACTGAAATCACAAGAAATTGAATTTTAGGGGGGGAATTCTACTGGTTTATTGGACTGAGTTTCGCTCTGAAATGCCGTAGGCATTACTGGTTTAAGATGCTTCTGAATCAGTGAGCTGGCTTATGGATGCTGGTTTAAAGGGCTGGTTTGAACCGCAAAGGGGAATCGCTCTGGTCAGCAATAATAGCCGTTTTATTCAGTAACGCTGAGCTTCAGCGGCGAGCTATCAACTTGGGATTTTTAAAAACAATCTAAGTGCGAGTTCGTTGTAAGCGTTTATTTGGCATCATTTGAATATTAGAGGACTCGACAGCATGCTGTCGCCGTGAGCTGCTAACCCGGAAGGCTCGAATAGATCGCTCCAATCCGGAAGGACAGAAGCGAGTTTCCAACGGCGGTCACACGAATCGCAGACGTAATAGTAATTCCTTCCGTCTACTTTTTCCACGCGAAGTTCAGCCTCACAGAACTCGCACGCCAATTCTGGTAATTGCTGGACACTAACGTAACTCGGCTTACCGCATTTAAGGCAATTCCGTGATACAAAGCCGCCGTGTCGACTCTGCACAAGCAAAGCCTTGTGATTACAACAGTCGGAAAGTTCTGAACTGAACAAGAATCGTTTTGTTTTCAAAATCACCTCCACCTATAATGGGTTATTAAAGATCAATAAAAGCTTACAGCCTTCATAAAAATAAAGTCTCATTTTTCTTGAATTATCAGCTTCTAATATCTGGTATTTGAAAACCTCTGGGTTTTCACCGTAATACGATACGGCAGAAAACCATTCATCAGCTTGTTTTGTTATTTCTTTGAGCCGCGAGTTTGCTTTATCTGATTGATTTACTGTGGCAAATAAAAATTCTGCTTGATATTGAATACTGTATGTCCACTTTTCTTTAAAGTGACAAAAATATATGGCGCGACTCAACCTATCAATCATGTTGTCAAATCTATTTGCATCCAATTCATGGGCGACAGAATTCACAACGTTTTCAGATATGGGGTCTTTAAAACTGACCGGCGTTGCTGTTGAAGCGATTTTTCCCAAGACACTCGAATTTCTTCTTATCGAACGTCTTACCTTTGTACGATATAGATTCCTTCCAACTTCATTTATCTGAAAACTTCCGCCAAGGATATAAAGGAAATATTCATCATCATGGGATTTCTGTGAATTATGGGCATCACAAGATGGAACTTTTAACAGGTTCTTTCTTAAATCAATTCCATAGGGTAAGTCTTTTCTTTCAGGAAACAGACATTTTGGTGGCACATGCTCGCCGCTTGTCGCAAGTGCATCACACATATAGCAGGTAATAGATATTTTATTCATTTTGCAATAGCCAACGACAGGAATAAGGCGTGGCGGATTTTTGCCGTCGCTCTTAATCCTGTTTGGTTATGATTCACCTGTACGGCCAACAAAGACCTCCTCGCCAGTAACAGGGTTAAGATAAACATCAAGACCATTTTCATGCCTGAGATACTTCAACCCTTTTTCTTTATGTTCGGTAGGGACAAAGCCATAAGATGAACTCAATGATTTCTCATAAACCCAATCTTGTGGTGTAACCACCTGCATTACCTCACTGCCTACTAAACGGCAGGCCGCGACTTTTTGACCATATTTACTCATATTGACATTACCAAACTCAAGCCACTCGCATTTTTTGGACGGCCCCCTCAATTGGTCTACTACGGCAATATCTACTGATTGATCGTCACGAAGAAAAATGAGGCCATACTTTTCCAGTTTTTTAATGAATGATTCCACATCATCGGGTGTCATGAAGCCAACGCGGACAATTTCATTGTCAGCGCACATCGTTTGATTTGGAACAATGGCTTTGAAGCTTTCCCAGTCGCCATTGAACGACTTGAGCAATGCATCCGCTCGAATTACGACCGAAATTGCTTCGATTAAAACTGCCATGGATGCTCCTTTAATCTCCAATATATAGGCGCCAGGAATATTGCCTTTTCATAGCCACATTTTGAGGTCGGCCTCGCAAAGTCTAAATACGCGAATATGCTCAAGCCGTTCATCAGGAGGGGGAACAGAGGACTGCTCTATTTCGAAAAATTGACCCAGGTAGTTTGTCCCTTTGAAACCGCACAGGCAGCATCCGCACCGACACACATAGCACTTGCACGGGCCGGTGCACCCAAGATTGCCGGACTCGAAAGAAAGCAATCTGTGACATTTCTGGCAGCGGCTTGGCCCTTCTTCCGTTCCCTCCCTATACGCGAGGGGTCTTTGGGGCCGAAACAGCATACCCACATCGAGTGCATGTTCCTGGAATCGCCGAACGGTATCGATGTGCTCTTGGAGGTTACTGCCGAATCGTTCGACCTCAATTAGGTCATTTACCTTAAGCATTCCCAAAGCACCACGGTTGCCTAACTGGAATACTGGAACCATGCCATTATCATATGCTGGCCATGGAGATACAACGGGCTCGCCAGTTCTGGTCACTCGCCATGCGGGTTGAAGTGGATACCCAGGAGCGTCTCGCACACATTCCCTCACCTCGTATCCATGTACGCATTTTTCCATTGCTGCGTCCTCGAGTTTCGCTTCTGTGTGTCTATTAATTTATTCTATTAGGTGTAGGTGCACCGCCATGTTGGAACTTGTTAATTGAACACAGAACAGTTTGTAGGTGTTGCTTGGTACCTTCAAATGACCTCTTTTTTGCCCCGGACATCTCGTCCATATATAGACTGCGGTTGACCTCGATCATTATTGATATCACACTGTATTTTTCCTGTAGAATTCCATGGGCGTCAATGTACCTTCATATGGCTGATCAATTCCAACGCTATAGCCCATTTTCTTAAAACCCAGATCAGCTATTTGGATCAATTCTTGGGGGGTGTGAAATGAATCTGTGCCGATGCAGAACTCTGGCCTTGGCGTTGATTGGTCCTTGTCGCATGGCAAAGGCTTATTGGGGAAACTGTGACAGTCTACAATTAAAGCCTTTCCATATTTTTCCAGTTCGACTCTCACTGCCTTTGAAAGCATCTTATGATGTTTTTTGTAGCATTCGAAAAGGCTTCTCGTTTCCTGCGGTTGCAGTTTTCGCTTTAGGTTCATTCCATATGCGGTTCGGGTGTATATTATTCCCATACCGACTTTGCTCATAGGCTCCTTGGTGTCGTCGGAAAACCGCTCAACATCCACGACAAGCCTGGACATGGGAAATCGCACTGTAATTGCTTTTGGATCTGCAAAAAGCTCATCTGTGAACGCATCCGTCATCAGGAATAGTTCAGCGGTGAGGTCATCGTCTGAAAGAACGATTTGATCCCTGAAATTTTTGGGAATTATGTCAGATGAGTGTGGGATATGAAGAATCATTGTGAATTCCAACGGGGCTCTTCAGCGGGCGCGGTTTTTTGCGATCCGCTGGAAGAGCATTGTGTACGCCCGGCATGGGCGTGAACTTATGGGGTGTAAGTCCCCTATACGTGAATCCTGTTAATGATTAAAATCATTAGCAAAAGTATTAGCCGAAGGCAAGGGCGTCATCGTGAGATGGGGTCTGAAGGAAGCCCGAGTGCAAAGCTATGAGCCGACGAACAGAAATGGCATACAAGGCCCAGTCTCCGGGTAAGTCAGCACAACATGACAAAGCCCCGGATTCAGGAGATAGGGTAAATGCCGCGGTTGCATAGCGAAAGTTCACGTCCTTATCCGGGGAGATCTGTCCGGCTTGCGGTCGCACCATGCGAAAGCGCCCTTTGTGGCAACATGCAGGGTGACCGGACAGAAGTCAGCAGCGGCCATAGTAGGTGCTGGAAGTCGCCATTGGCGGTATGGCGATTGGAAACGAGCCGTGACCCACAAGGTGGAGGATATCACGGAGGTCTCATCCCACTGAAGGGCCAAACGCGAAGGACAGTGGCACTCACCATGAGCTCTGATATGCGATGAACCCGAACGGGCAAGCAATCAGTCAGGCGCGTCATGTTAAACTGTGCCCCTGGAGATCAACTCTGCAGTTGCCGTCAGCTTTTCAAAGAACTGCTGTGAGATCTTTAACCCGGCTACGGCCCGGTATCTTCGCGAACCGCCCGGTGCGGACCCGCATGCCGGGTGGTGTGGGGGCCGGGGGAGAAAATCCCCCGGCTACCCGATTATGCTTTCTTGCTTTTCTTTAAATTCAAATCAAAAGTTAACTTCTTCCTTCGAGAATCATTATAATCATTGAAACTCCATTCTCCGCTTCGCTTATAGTGCTGGAAACATTCCCAGTATTTATGATAGTTATCCTCGTTACAAAAATCAGTATTGTCTTGATTGCTGTATGGGATAATAAAAACATAGACTAAGAAGGTGAAATGAAATTCGCCCACTGCGAATGGCAGTTCCGTGTTATCATTCTTTCTGATATATAGTATCAGGTTCGGATGTGTATTAAAAAAATGGTAAGACGATAACACTGCCACCTTTGGCAATGTTCCGCTGTAAATGTCATTTCTTATCCAATTGATGGTTCGATCAAAATACTTAACATATTTGCCATCAATTATGCTCAAAGCAAATTTACACAGAGCCTTATATATGTTTTGCAGTGATATTTTGTTATACATCTCCATTTTAATATTTAGGGGAGGTTCATCAATATATGTGTTAGGATCACCTGTCACACTGATAGATATCTGCCTGTTACCCTGATGTTCGTATACGAAATTTGTACCCTTTAATTTGGGTATTTTTTGTTTACCTTTTATTCCAAAGAAGGTTCTATATATGCTAAAATAGTTTATGATATCTCTTTCTATTTGTTCATCAAAGAATTTATTACAAGTATCGCATTCCTCATTTATAATGAGTGTTTTATTTCCTAACGCTTCAGAAATTGCGTGAGCCTCCTTAAGGAACGCCACTTCGGGATGTTGCTTCTTACAAAAACGGCAGATTCTTTTCTTTTTAGGCCTATCTCCTATTTTAATTTTTTTTGTAATATCGTAGGAAAATACATCGTAGTTTCTTAGAACACATTCAAATATTTCTTTAGTATCGGCATTTATCTTATCAAAGTCCCTATCGTTTTTCAGAGAAACAAGATAGTTGCTTAGAAAAAGCGACTGTTCAGTGGTTATCTCCGCATTATCTAAAATGAAAAAGTGTTCATTAACGTCTAATTTGTCGAAATATGTTTTAAATCTATTAAGTTGGGGAGAGATTTCCTTATATTTTTCAACAAATCTTACTATTTTTGTTTTTAGCTCAATTGTATTTCGTTGTAATCGGTCTACTTTCATTCTTAAATTATCGGTGTCAACTTCAGTAGCAAATATCGACATGAGTTCTAAGACAACTCCGCTTATGTCTTTAGTAGATTCAAGGACCAAGTCCGAAGTTGACTTTAAAGAATAAAATTTTATAGCGAACTTATTCATTCAGTTTACTCTTGTTGTTTTGCATAACAGTAATATTAGATGGAAAATATTCCATCTATTGAAATATTAAAGTTAAAAGGTGGAAACACATATTTAAAAATATTTGGGAGCGCACTTCTTGCCACAGTTCTGTGCTCGATCCAGTCAAAATCAGGTGGAGATTGAGAATCCAAGTGTTCAATATCATGTATAAACTGATACAACAAGATTGAATTTTAAGGGATGGTTTGTGAGACAGGTAAGGGGGACCGGGGCTGATTTAGCAGTATAAATATAGATACCGCTACCCTTGTCCCCATGATCGTGTATGAGACTGAATCAAGAGGTATGAAGGCTATTTTATGGAGTGGTTTAGAGGACTGCCTTATCATGATACAAGATACTATTACCACTACCGGCACCGGCGTCATTTCCGGTTTGATTTCGCCGGGCTTTATCAGCATCCTGTTTCCGGGAGGGGGGGCGTGCTCAGAAAATGATTCAGTTGGCTACCGGCGGCATCATTTGGGGCTGGCTCAGATTTCTGTGAAAGCCAGGCTTTATCAGGAAAATTTAAAATACAACTTTATCAAGCAGATTTGATTTCTGGCGGTAAACCTGTCTATCCTGCGAAAGTTGCGTTTTTTATTCGTCTAAAGAAGATGCGTTTGCACTTATCTTCTTTAGATCTCATTTACTTAAAAACTTATGTACTTATAGGTACCAAATTTTGACCGATTTTGAGAAAAATACGGTCAAATTTTGACTGACTTTCTCGAAAAAACGGTCAAATTCTGACCGATTTCAATTGGGCAAATTCTGACCGTTTTTCACCGATAGAAAAACTTCATCTCTGAAATAGCGTTCAACCCGCTTACCATTTTCCAGTGACCATGTGCCCAGAATGAAAACGCTCTGCGCCCGTTTTTTCCCTTCAGGGGTCAGCGGTTCAATCTTTATAATTCCGGCTTTCTGGAACTGGTCGATATATTTTTTTGCCGTATTTTTGCTCATTCCACAATCTTTGCCAATCTTTTCGAAGCTTGAACAATACGCCAGGAAGCCCTTGTCGTAATATTTCTCCTTGATGGGGTATCCCTTGGTATCGATCCATTCGCTGCGAACAAGATTAGCCCAAAGCCATTCATAAACAACGCCGGGTCCCTTAAACAGCTCCCGGTAGGTCTCGTTTCTGATAGTGCCCCGTTCGGTTCTCAGAAAATAGTCATCCCCGTTCTGGCGCTCGCGCTGGATCACTTTTATTTCCGGCGATTTTTGTTCTGATGGTTTATCTATGGGTGTTTTATTGTTATTGATCTGGATGCTTGAAGATTGATTCCTGGCAGATTTTTCCTGGCCGGCGGTAATAGGGTGCGGTTTCTTTCCCGCTCTGATCTGTTTTAGCTCCCTAAATAATTCTTTGCTGATATGGCCGTTTTTCCTTTCCCTATCCGGCATTTCAAAACTTTCCCGGACTTCCTTCCGAATCCTGCTGAAAACTCTCCCCCCGTAAAAGTCCTCCATATCTTTTTCGTTGGACATTTTGCCGGTGCCAAAATCATACATCGGAGTCCGGGCTTTTTCTTCCTGAATTTCCCGGTAGTCCTCCGTATAATCGTATTTTTTGGCATCTTCCTCGGGCTTTTCATCAAACCATGGGCTAAAATCAACAGACTTCTTATTCTCAAGAGGTGCTTTACAGGCTTGGGTTTCAATGTATTCTCTCAGCCCATCTGCCAGATTTTTTGGCTCTGTTGCAAGTTTCGGTGGAATCCATTCGCTCCTTTCACTCCTTTCATAATCTCTGTAATCGTAACTGGTTGTATATTCTTCCATAATATCCTCACCTATTATCCCCTCGCTTTATATTTTTTTGGTGTGGGTGGAGAGTGGAGAGGCACTCTTTTCAGCCAGGGGGGCGACCCCTGCCTAACCCACACCGTTTTACCCGCCTAAATAAAGACGGGATTTTAATCCTTTAATTCCGACTGCTGTTTAAGAGCCGTCGCCAACAGATATAAGTTGTAATTAAAAATTCCGACCTCGCACCGTTCAAATTTTTCGTTATAGATGCCGCAATCGGACTTGAGGCATTTTTCAGACAGAAACGGACAGGTCTTTGTTGTATTGGCTTTCATATTGATATTTCGCATTATTAGTTTCCTCCAGTTTTATAAATTTCTTCGCGGGCTTTCTGCGCTGCCGCCGACAGGGTAAACCCTGCATCTTGATATTCTTTGATTCTGGTTATCAGGTCGATCTGTTCCTTGGTATATCGCCGGTAAGCGCGATCACCGCAGACGATACGTTCCGGTTCTGGAATGGATTTGCCCTCCCAACTTCGGAGTTTTTTCTGGCTGACGCCGGTGATTCTGCTGGCGTCGCCAATTGAATAAGTTTTTGGGGTCATATTGAACCTCCTGTAAAATGGATTATAGGGATAAAAAATGTATCCCTCTACCTTTATGAGGTTAGTTTATTCCCGGAATGGTATATCGGTTCGAGAATGGGTAATCGTTTCTATATTAAGAAAGGTTAATTAAAAGCCGGGGAGGGGGGTAATTCGAACGAATAATTTGAATTGATTTAATGGACTAAATTTAACAGTTGGATCTTAGAAAGGGATATCAGGATATTTTTCTTTTAAAAGTTGCTTCAAGGTTTCATGGCAAGGACCGATTAGACGCGTGGGTGGCACTCCAAGTAAAGCAGTTTTAGGAAATCCAATTAATGAACCCTTAAGCTTACCTGTCTTAGCCAATTTTAAGCTATATTGATTGTTTTCAAAAGCGCGAAGACCATCCCACGCATTTTTCTGAAATGTGACTACAGTGCCATCAGAAGATAGAAACTCCTTGGCAGATTGTAATACTCGCTCACGTTCTGCCGCCTCTAAGCGCCTCATCGCCCTTGAACCGATGAGTTTCTGAATTCCAGCAACTCCTGAAAAATTTTCATAGGAGGAACCCATTATTCGGGGGCTGCTGGGGCTGGGCAACGATATGAAAACACATAAACCGATTCGAAACGGCGAATCATATTCCAATTCAAAAAAATATTGTTTTCGTTGTCGATTGCGTTTTTTTACTGACATGTCTGGATTAACTGGGAGATTAAGAATTCCTGATTTCAGCATTATATTTTTCCAGAAACGATGCTCTTTCCCATCTTTACCGGAATAAAAGAACATATGGTTCACAACAGATTGGCCTGCGGGATTTCCAAAAACAAACAAGATAGGAGGTCTGCTATCGGTTTTGGTTGGAATCAGGTGCTCAGAGTGATAAATCAGAATATGTTTTTCTTTATCAAGCTTAAAGATTTTTGGATGATTACCATCAGAGTTAAGGAATACAGGCCATTTAAGTTTAAATGAATCCAATTCGTGGCTGGTTAAAAACAATTGGGATAGGTCAATGGCACACTGTATTTGTCCGGGTTTTGAAGTGTGCCAGGAAAGGAGTCTATTATTTTTCATTTATCTTAATATTATAAATTCGCATCTGTAATTGATGTGGCGACATCATAATCAACACCGATGGTTTCAAAATGACGTGCGCCGCACTGAATTTTCGCGCTTTCAAAGCCGCGTAATTTCAACTGCTCTTTTGTCGCTTTTGTTTCCCTTATCATATAAACAATGTCCCCATTTTTTCGTAGTATTGCCCAGTCAGGATTATAATTTCCGATCGGAGTAGGTACCAGGAACCACCCAGGCAGTTTAATGAAATATTTAACGTCCTTTAACGCTTCCAGTCCTTCAGCAAACTTTTTTTCGACACCAGAGTCATAAAGGATATAATCATATACCGATTTCTTTGTTGGAACTATTCGCTCTTTGGAAAAATTTAATTTGTGAGCGTCATCTCTCAACCTTGACATCTCATATGTAATCCCTTCAAGTTTTTCATATTTGATACCCTCAATAATCATGTAATTCAGAACAGACCGGATCTCCTTGACAACTGCATCCATGAACTGCTGTGGGTTTACTTGAAAATCATCAAGCCGTTGAGATTTAATAAGGATTTCATAGATTGTACTTCTGGTTAATTCTGTCTTTCCCTGTATGTAAGTAAGAATATCCGGTACATGCGTAAATTTTGGAACAAAAGTGGTTGTTGGTGTCCTCACTTGAGTTGCTTTAACTCCCTTACTGGTGACGTCAATGTCTGCAAGTGATGTCCGGATTTTTGGGGGTTCAATTTTTTCCATCTTCGTTATCGCGGCGGCGGCTTTATTTATAAGCTCTTTGGTGGAATAATTAACCGAATAAATGGTTTTGGAGTTAATGCTGTTCCAGAATTTCTCAAATTCGGGGTCAAGAAGTACCTTTTCATTGAGTTTGCCTTTAATTTTCTTGCTGTGATCTTCGATATATTTTTCAATTTGATACTTTTCGACTGTTTTTGCAATTTCAAGTTTAATTGTTTTAAACTCATCGTCTACTTCAAACGTCATATTTTCTAAAGCGTCATTGAATTCCTTTTTGATAAAGCCATCATCTTCTATCAGGTCCTGACCTTTTATTTTATTCCAAATTTTTTCAGATAATTTTTTATCAATTATGATTTCTTCTTCGTCTCGAACAAACTTAATTCCGATAAATGCGTCTAACGGAAGCTTGCCGAAGACAACCCCGCAGTCATCTTCAAATTCTCTCTGAAGCGAAGCAGCAAACTCGTCATAATGTTCATTTGCAACAACTACGAGATTGTTAACATATTCATCCTGGATACGTTCACCTTCCTGGTTAACTGGAAGTCGCATACCCCTGCCAATTTCCTGTCTCTTTTTAATCGCGGATGCAGAATGGCTAATTGTACATATCTGAAAAACATTCGGATTATCCCATCCTTCCCGAAGCGCCGAATGTGAAAAAATAAATTTTAATGGATTGTCAAGACCAAGAAGCTTTTCTTTATCCCTCATAATGAGATTATAGGTGTCTTCATCTTTTGCCGTTTTTCCGGTAGTATCTGTAAATTTTCCAGTTTCTCCTTTTTTATCTTTTGAAAAATATCCATTATGAACTTTGTCAGCAGGGATTATCTCTTGATTAAATAGTGTCTTGTACTCTTCAGCAGCCTGTGCATATATTTCTTCAAACCATTGGGCATAAATCCCGTTTTTATAACCGCCATCCGTATACTCCCGATAATTTGCGACCTTATCGATAAAAAACAAGGAAAGGACCTTTATTCCCATGTTCTTGACTTGAGCTTCTTTTTCAAAATGTACTTTGATTGTTTCCTTTATCTGTTCTTTGATAATATTATCTCTGAAACCGCCCTGTTCCTCTCCAAGGCTCAACCTGATTCCATTTGAAAATTTTAAATATTCCATGCCGGGACGGGCATTAATCTCCGTGACAATAAAACCATTTCGGTACATCTCTCTTTCATTTGATTTTATGAAAAGGTCATCATCCTGTTTGACTGTGACTTGTGAAGTTTTAGGGCCATCCGGAGTCTGTTTATGGATTGTCAGCTTTACACTGAATCTTCCATTCCGGTTTATGATATCGTTGACCTTGATAAATGCCGCATTGGCATTGTTTTCAGCAAGAACTGGCGCAACCGATATTTTCTTTACCAGTCGCATCTGAAAGGCATCTATCGGATCAAGCTGGTAAATAAGATTATACCGATCTCTGTGGGTAGCTGAATATCGCAGCGTACAAAGGGGGTTTAAAGATGTAATCGCTGCCTTTGCCTTTTCACTTTCCATATTTTGAGGTTCATCCATTATAACTATTGGATTGGTAGCCTGAACGAATTCTATTGGTCGTCTGCCGCCCATTTTATCGCGGAGGTCGTGAATAATGTTATTTTCTTTTTTATTGAACGAATCGATATTGATTATCATGATCTGCATTTCATTGGCTGCGGCAAAGCCTCTCAACTCATTTACCCTTTTAGAATCGTATACAAAATGATTAAAAGGCATATTGTTATAAAGATCCAAGAAATGTTCTCTCATCATATCAATTGACTTGAGAACGCCTTCTCGTATCGCAACTGAAGGTACAACAATAATAAATTTCTTGAATCCGTATTTTTCATTCAACTCGAAAATCGTACGCAGGTAGACATAGGTTTTGCCCGTACCGGTCTCCATCTCAATAGCGAAATTCAGTCCTTGCTCTTCAATAACCGTTTTACGAGTGATATTATTTTGACTTTGTACTTTGCTTAAATTTTTATTTATTTCACCATTTTTTAATTCAAGTTTATTTCCTATACCTAAATGTGTAAGAGCCTGTGAAGCACCCATAAATTCTAAAGATTCCGTGACAGTAAGTTCAAAGGCACCTTTGTTTAAAGGTTGTCCGTCAAAAAGATCAACTACGGCACTGATTCCTTCAATCTGAAATTGTTGTTTTGCGTCAAATTTAAATTTCATCATTATACCGTCCTGAAACTTTCAACGTTATAGGATTTCATTATCTGAACAGCATTCGTTTTTAATTGATCATTACCTTTAAAACCAGAATCAAGACAAACGACTCTTGAAGGCTCCCTTTCTGCGATTGCGCGAATAAGTCCTTTTGACAGTTGTTTTTCGAGACAAATAAGTAGGGCGCCTTCAGCTACTGAATAGACTTTTTTGCCATCAATGGTCAGTTCAGCAATAGGTGTTGTCAGCTCAAAACCGGATTTAAGGAGGATCTCGTAAAGGATATCTTCTTCTTTGCTGTTAGGGTCAATATGGTCAATAGCGAGCTGAAGCTGTTCTCGGATCGGTTTATCATCAACATTTCCATTCCAGATTTTAAAATTAGATTTGTTAAGTTTGAATATTTTGAACCCAAGATCAATATCCGGTTTTGGTAGGGATATTGGGTCATTTTTATCGAGTTTATCTTCATAATTTTTTATTAAATTGTGAATTCGCTTTTTTCCAATATCTGCGATTGTAATAAAGCCAGCATTTATAGCTTCTTCTTTATTATGTTTTTCTGGAAGTTGAATACATATATATTTCCTTTTTGAGTCGTTATTTTCGAAATTCAATTCAATTAAACCTTGAGCGATAGTACAACTGCCCGCAAAAAAATCGAGAACTATATCATTGTTATTTGAAAATGTATTGATTAGGTACCTCATCAAATTAACAGGTTTTACTGTATCTAAGCCATGTTTATTTCCTATTATTTCATTTAAATCAGATTTGCCATTTTCAGCTGTACCAGATATTTCAGGATCGATATAAGTGTAAATGGGATATAAAGGATCTTTTTCCTCATGCTCATATTTTTTTTCATATGGAAGTCCTTCCTCATTAAAGCCAATTCGATTGTTTTCGAACAATTCTGTTATGATATCGTAACCTGCCTTCCACCTAAAATCTTCATCAGGTTTAAAACCATTTATTTCGAAACGCATAGTTTCCCTTTTGAACATTCCTCGATTTGATGTTAAAATTGACGTAGTTCTATAATTGCCTTCCTTATCTTTATGTGGATAGGTTCTGTTTTTTGCACTGATGACATTAAAAAAGAGATCATCGGGCTTCTTTTTAGAATACACGAGAACGTATTCAGAAACCTTTTGCGGTCTATATTTCGCATCGCCCGCATTAGTAGGTTTTGCCCTCGATTTCCAGGTGAATATACACACTTGGTTTTCTTCTCCATATATTTCGTTCATAAGTGCTACTAAATTGGAAAATTCATTTTCTCCAATTGACACACAAATAACTCCATCTTCCGAAATTAGATTTCTTGCAAGAAATAATCTCGGATACATCATATTTACCCATTTTGAATGATACCTACCGTCGGTTTCTTTATTTGTTGAGAAAATGCGTCCTTTCTCGTCAACCTGTCCTGTATATGCCAAGTATGTTTCTAATGACTCTGAAAATTTATCCGGATAAATAAACTCATTACCCGTATTATAAGGTGGGTCGATATAAATCATTTTTATTTTGCCATAATATGACTTCTGGAGCAATTTAAGAACCTCTAAATTATCACCTTCAATGAATAAATTTTTAGTTTTTTCCCAGGAAACACTTTCCTTTATGCATGGTTTAAGTGTTCCAATACTTGGTTCCTGAATAACTTTAAAGCAATCCCGTTTCCCTGGCCACGTCATCCCAAAACGCTCTTCGTCATCATCAACTGCATTTCCAAGAGTTAGACGCAATCTTTCGAAATCAATGTTATCTTCAGTAAAGACTTCAGGGAAAAGCTGTCTTAATTTTGCTTTCTGTTCATCTATTATGTTTTTACTTTTAAGATCGAGTTTTTTAATGTTTGTCATATCAATCTCCTAAATAAGCTTCCACTGTATGGCAAATAGTTTATTTATGGTCACTTTTTGTTTAAGTTTTTTTTCAATGGTATCAATCAGATCATCTTTTTGGTTTTCAATTTCCCTGCCGGCAATGTCATATTCACGCCAGGCTGCATCACGCTTTTTCTCCAGATCACGGATTTTTTTCTGCGCAGCAATTTTGTCCGGTAGATTAAGAGCCATCCTTGCATTTCGCTTGTATACCTTAATCAGCTCGTCAAATTCCTTAAGATTTAATTTCAGGGAGTTTCTTTTATCCTCAGCCCATTTATCAAGCTTGTCCATCTCCTCTTCAAAAAAGAGGGCATTTTTAGATGCGATATCATCAAGTATTTCTGATCCCTTCTTTTTTTGGATATCATCTAAAGTTTTAACTTTCAACGAACCACTGATCGGCATTTCAGTTTTCACGGGTATTGATAAAATGCGCATGCATTGATCTGAATCAATCTCTGTCCCGCCATCAGTTATACCCGTGTGGATAATATAATCTTCGTCCTCCAGAGCTGATATAGTAAGGTTATAAACAGCAAGGTTTCCTTGTTTTCCAACAATTGGTTCGAGAATGGATATTCTATTTTTTGCTCCGGTATAATCAAAAGTTAAATGTCTTTCAGGTGTATTAAGCCCCTTAGCTTTTTCAATGATTGCCTGCGCAAGGGGATGACCAATTCGATATGTATGGGCGTCTGTGACATTTTTTTGAAACTTATAGATACCTGTGGGGATTTGTAAATTTGTAAATGGGTTCTTTTTTAACTCAAAAACGGGAGCGTTGTCTTTAAAATCGGCGTGATCTTTAAGGCCAAATTGTGTAATGGCCCAAAGCCACTGTTCGTATCTGTTAAGATAAACTTCACTGTTTTCGCGGGTTACTCTGAGTTTTTCGACGACCTCATCATCAAAATGGTCAAATAACTTTTCACGTGTTGATTTAAGATTAGCCGCAATTTTCTCATCCATTTCCATCTGAAGCTTGTCAAATGCTTCCTGTATCTGCTCCCTTGTCCTGCAGGATTGATAGATTTCCGCTATTCGTTTCTCAAAATCAACGCCGGATTCTATAACCCCCAGAACTTCATCAGAAGCTCCAAAAACACCGCTGAAAAGCTGGAACTTATCTCTAAGAAGTTCAAATACCCGTTGATCAGCTTCATTTGCCTTGTTTACAAAATTAACGACAACAACATCGAACTCCTGCCCGTACCGATGACAGCGACCAATGCGCTGTTCAATCCGCTGGGGATTCCATGGCAGATCGTAATTGATAACCAGTGAACAGAACTGAAGATTTATTCCTTCTGCACCGGCTTCTGTTGCGATCATTATTTTCGCATCATTTTTAAAATAATCTACAATTGAAGTGCGAACATTTGAGGTTTTAGAGTCTGTAATTAAATCCGTTCCTTTATATTTTTCCAGCCAGTTGGCAAAGACCTCTTTTGATTTGTCATCATTATTGGAGCCATTAAACAACACTATTTGACCATTGTATTCAGGTATTTCCTGTAAAATTTTGTTTAGGTATTGCTGAGTACGGACAGATTCTGTAAAAATAAGCGCCTTTTCTGTGCCTCCGAGTTCGCGGGCTTTTGCAAAGCCCTGTTCAAGTGCGCTTCTGAGCTTCTCACCCTTTGCGTTATGAACTATGGCTTGCGCTAAATCTCTGAAAGCCTCAAGGTCTGCTATTTCATTTTCGATAACTCGAACATCCTCTGTGGTCAGAATTTCTGTATCATTTTCGTTTTCATCCCATTCATCATAGACCTCTTCAGCCGCACTGAAATCCTCGATAATATCATCATATGACTCAACAATAGTCGCATCTTTAAGTCTTCTTTTTAATTTCTGGGCAAGTCGATCAAGCGTATGAGAAATGGCGTAAGTAGATGATGCCAGGAGCTTCCGCAATATGAGGATCATCAAGTGGCGTTGCCCTTTCGGTAGGGCTTGTAGGTTTTCTCTGCGTAAATATTCAGATACCATTTCATAAAGAGACTGCTCTTCAGGGGTAGGGATGAATTCAACTGTTATAGGTATCCGATTTTTATAGTTGATATATTCCTGTACGTTTCTCCTGAGATTTCGCTTGCAGATCGATTTTAATCTTTCTTTAAGGTCTACAAATCTGTCATCAATATCTATCCGTGTGAACTGACTTCTATAACTTTTGAAATCACCGAAAACATGTTCATCGATTATACTCACAAGCCCATAAAGCTCCAGAAGTGTATTCTGTAGAGGGGTTGCAGTCAGTAATACTTTTCTTGATTTTTCAAGAGATTGCTTTATCGATTTCCCGATTTTATTATCAACTCTATAAACATTTCGCAGTTTATGTGCCTCATCAAGTACAACCAGATCCCATTTTGTCCGTCTTATAAAATCTTCCTTGTTTCGTGCAAAATGATATGAACAAATGATTATCTTATTTTGATCAAATGGATTTTTGATTCCCTCTTTTATAAGCTGATTAAATGATTTGGCCTCAAGGATAGTTGAAGGCAGATAGAATTTATCCAGAAGTTCCTGCCCCCACTGACTTCTAAGACTTGAAGGGACAATAATTAGAAGCTTTCTTTTACGCTCAGCCCATTTCTGCGCAATGAGGATACCTGCTTCAATGGTTTTTCCCAGACCGACTTCATCAGCGAGGATTGCGCCTTTAGAAAGAGGGGATTTGAAGGCAAAAAGGGCTGCCTCGATCTGATGAGGATTCAAATCAACCTGGGCATTTGATAGTGTGGCACTGAGCTTTTCGGGTGTGTCAGAAGGGCACCGTTTGGTGAGTTGATATGCGTAATATTTTGCCTGATAAGGTGATATTTGCATAGCCTATTTATACACTATCTAACTGTATAAATTTATTGAATTAACATCTTAAAGGCAAGAAACGGAATTTAAATTACAAATATCTTACCATGGTGTGATTTCTATAAGGTTGTGTGTTTAATATTGTTGCTGAAATTGTCAAATTTTTCAATAGTCTGGAATCAAAAACTGAGCAAGGTTAGCTTTAAATCTCAGTTTGGTCAATAAAAACTGTAATATGCTGATCTTTAACTATCATTTTCACAATGATTATCCTGCATCTTTTTTTCAAGTTTTCGACACTCCGCTTCCTCCAGCCCCTCCTCATACCCCCATCCAAGAGCGACGCCGAACATAAAAGCTTCCTTGCCAGAGAAACTATCCTCCAGTGATTCAGTCCCGCCCGATTCATCGGCGCTTTCCGGACCCTCTTCGAAACCATCCTCCGGTTCGAAGTTTTCTTCGGATTTGTCTTCAAGATCATCCCCGTCCACAAATGCACCCTCGTCAAAATCATCTAAAAAATCATCCATTTTCACGCCTCCTTTTTAGATTGTTCGTTTGTCAAAGCCGCTTTAAACGGTTTCATGTTCATCTTCGGGATATAGTTTTTCAGCACCCGTTTTAAGATATCCTTGAGCTGTTCCGGCTCCCGGTATGTTTTCTTTGTTTCGGTTTTCATAAAAACCTCCTGATTTGTCCTACCCCAATGCTTCAGAAAAGAATTTCAGCCATCCCGTGGCAAAGTTTTGATCGCTTTGACCAAAGGGAAGCCCTTTTTGTTTCTGTCCAATCCGCTGGACACCCGAGTTTTCCCAGTGCAGATACACCTCTTTACCAAGACGCTCCGCATACCGGACTTCGAATTTGGTGCCTCCGGTAAGTCCACCCTCCTTACTGATAAAGGCATGAACGATGTCGCAAGCGGCAATGAGCTGGCGGTTACGCTCGTAATAACGCTCCACCATCTCAATCCGGTCCCGAACGCAGGTCAGGTCCGGCGAAAAGATTTTCACCGACAGCCCCCGCACTCTGGCTGCTTCTCCGGCCCACTGGCACACGCCCCGGCAGGAGCTTGTAATCAAAATGGAATCAGCTGGCAGCGAATGGACCAGATCAATGACAGCTTTTCTGTCCTTAAATTTTCGCGCTCCGATAATACCGATGTTTTTCATGCTCGCCTCCTTAAAAAATGCGAAAAGCCCCGCCATCACTTGGATGACAGGGCTTTCGCTTTCGGGTTGATTTAATTGTTTATGATTTCACCATCCCCAGAATGTGTCCTCCGGCTTTTTCCAGCCGGTAAGCATCTGATGGGGACAGGTTGGGGAACTGTGCCGCCCGGGTAAACGCCTGTATTACATGAAACATGGTCCCCCCTTGCTCCTGATAAAACGCCTGCTTGACGATCTGAGCCTCTTCCTGGGTGATTTGAAACTGCCGGGCAAAGGTATCGATAGTGCTTTCAGGGTTTGCCACCGGCGTCTGAGTGGAGATCATGAACCGGTCTTTGCCATGCCTGGACTGGCCGATGACGCCTTCGAGCACAAGGGGAAACTCCTCCATGATCTTCCTGGATACATGCTTGTATCTGGCATCCATGGCGGTCTTTGCGATCATCCCATTGGTGCAGACCAGCCGGTAATAAAACGCTTCTATGGACAGCGCCAGAACCCCCAATTCTGAATTGGCGATGGAAATGCCGGGAACTATCTTGTCGTTTTCAAAAAGATGAAACGCCCGGTCGTATTCGGGGACTTTCAGCACCATCATTTCGTTGTCCAATGCAAGCTGGATCTCCATGGACGGCGCAAACCCGTATTCCAGCATTTTGGTTAAGATTTCCATGTTGTCGATGGCCGTATAACGCTCGGTAAAGAATGCCCTAATATCGCTCCCGGCAAATCGACAAAAGAGCGACTGCCGAATGCGGGCCTCTCTTTCGATCCAGTAGTTGAGGTTTTCAGACTGAAGCTCCTGGGGACAGCGCACCAGATACGAAAACGGCACCCGCAGGCGATTAGCCAGCAGCCGCTGGGCGCTTGGAAGCACTCCAAATGATTGACCGGCTATGGTCATGCGTTCCAAACTGTCAAAGCGCAGGTCCCGGACGGCGACGATTTCATCAAAATGACCGGCGGACTGTTCGTGGACTTGGCTGATTACGTTTTCAAGTGTTGTGATTGTTCTCATTTTCAAACTCCTTTCATGGTTTGATTGTTCAGAAACAAAAATCCCTCACGGCGACATGCCGGAGGGCTCAATAAAATGATTGCGTCGATGGTCAGATTGTTATGGGGATTAAAAGAATTACCAGTCCTGGCAGGCGCTGATGTATTGACAATCCGCGCACATCCAGCTTTTGCAGGGGATAAAGATCCTCGCATCGATACCGGCCAGCACGGCATTGGCTAATTTGGCGAACTTCCTGCGGTGGGCGGCGGTGCGGATCGTGTAATGCTGCTCGAACTTGGGCTCTTTCAGCTTTCGCATAACGTCAAACCGGCAATACACATCAGAAGTTGCTGGAACGCATTTATTTGCCGCCAGAAGGTATGCGTAAGATGTCAATTGAAGATCCTGATCCACTGTTTCCTGGGCATAGGGCTGCTTGGCGGTCTTGTTGTCAACGGCGATGACATACCCCTTGGCGTCTTTCAGCAGCAGATCGATGATGCCGGTCACCAGCATATCCATGGGCTGGCCGTCTTCGTTAAACAGCCTTGCGGTCAGCGGGAGCTCGATTCCGGCGACTTCAAATCCTGTTAGAACGATGTTCTCGTAGAATGCCTTCAACAGTGCTTTGCCCATCTGAATGGCGGACACACGATTCGGTGTTTCCTTCTTGTACAGGATGGGGATGTCTCTATGATCAAGATTCGCATTGAGGCTGTTTGCAAATACATCCTGAATCAGCCACAACGGATCGGGGACACCGTTTTCTTTGATGCCCCGGTAAAAACGTTCGATGCCCGAATGGATCGCGGAACCAAACGGCAGAGCGATGGATACATGCTCATGGGGTCTTTGCTCGACATACTGGAACTGATATTTTAAGGAACACGACAGATAAGTGAAAATCTGGCTGTATGAAATGTGAAGTTCGGACTGGAACTCGGCTAAAGCCTCTTTTCTGCTCATGTGAGGTCTCCTTTCTTTGGCATGAAAGAGGGAAGGCCAGCCTTATGACCTTCCCCCTCTGGTTGATGGATTATTGATTGTGAAGCCAGTCGATGAGCTTTGAGGCGTCGGCGCGGGTGATGTGATCCAGCACGGAGCCGTATGTTTTCCGGCAGTGCTCATTTAGCGACCGCTTATCCATTCCGGCTTCCTTCATGAGATCCATGATGAATTTGTACTGCTTGCCGGTAATACGGCTGCCTCCATTACCCTGACCGTTAGATGAAGGTGGGTTAGCTGGTGCGTCGGTCTTTTTATCGCCGGCAGGCGTATGCGAAGCGGGCTTTTGTTGATCCTGCTCCGGTGGTGGAGTTGGAGCCTTTTCTTTGGAATCTGGCTGAACACTTCCCCTGACGCCAATCCCCATGTCCTCGATGTCCTGGGTGAAAAGCTCGGACAGCCCGGCTACCCGGAGCGTGGCATCGATGTGGCTGGATTTTTCCGCCATCTTAAAACTCTTGTTGATATCGCCATAATCCTGGGCGATGCGACGGGCTCCGGTGCCTTCTGCAGCCACGAAACCGTGTGCCGTATGAAGCTCGCATTTGAGGATGATGACCTTAAGATCCTCCCCCCGCAGCGTAGCGGTTTCATATTCAGAGAGATTCGGGAACCTGGGGATGAGCCCCAGCATGCCGCAGATCTTTTCGGCTCCCGGCTTCCATAAAGAGGGCTTGCTCCAGTGCCGGGGGTCGATACATTCATCGGCACGTCCTTCCCTGGCAAGTCGGCATTTATCCTTTCCGACCACATGGATCTGGCCAAAGTCGATACCGGCAACAAGATTTGACTGAATCCATCTTAAAAGCGCCTTGCGGTTGTCTTCCCGGCGCTCCAGGTCCTTGGAAAAGCGCTCGACCGGTGAGTCAAGGGGCGACCGTGGCAAGGTCATGGGAAATGTTGCCGCTTCCTCCTGGCTGACTTCGGCAGGCAGAATGACTTCGGCGGTGTTGATTCTTTTGGTTTCCTGATTCTGATTTAACATGGTGTGTCCTCCTTTTGATTGAATGGGGTTTGGAAACGCAAAAAGCCCGGAAAGCGGCATGCTCACCGGGCTCCAGTTTGGATGTGTGGGCGACTATCGCCCGTTTGAAATTACTGTCTGTTGCGGTTGAAGGAACATTCGGGGCATTTGGACCGGTCCCGGCACCCCTGACAGACCTTTTCCGGGTCCAGGATCTTGGGCAGATACTCGAACACGAACTCAATTCCCTTGGTCATGGGAACCCCCAGCGCCCACGAGATCCGGCGAAGGGTGCGGGATGATTCCAGGGATAATTCCGGCGTGTAAGCCATTTCTGATTCACCTCCTTTCAAAATAAAAAAACCACTTTCCAGACATGGAAAATGGCCTTCGGTTTGCTGATGGTAATTTCTGTGATTTATTTGAGCTTGTCGTAAATCCGCTTGATGATGCCGTTATCGGCAAAGCTGTAATAATTGTCGTCGAAAAGGGACACGATCAGATGCTCATGAACCTGGATATCCAGCAGGCTGGCCGCTTTGATGATTTTCTCGGTTACGGCCATGTCTTCCGGCGAGGGTTGGACGTCCGAGCTGGGGTGGTTGTGCGCCAATATCAATGCCGCCGAATTAGCCAGGATGGCAGCCTTGAGCACCTCCCGAGGTGCCACCTGGGCAGAAAAAAGCGCTCCGGTCGATACGATATTAAGACCGATGATTTCGTTTTTGGCGCTCAGCATGAGAATGCAAAACTGTTCCCGGTCCGAGTTTCCATGTTCCTCGATGAGCTTGCAGATAAGGGGACGGGCCTGGGCGGAATTGGACAGGCAGCGCCGGTTAAAAGAGACGCTGCGGTCTTTGACAAGGGCCACCCTGAACGTTGAGATGAACTTGCGGGGTGGGACGCCGTTTCCCGGCCCCTGGAAAAGATTTTCCTGAATCATGTTGCTGGATCTTGCTTTAAGCATGTTCAAACCTCCTTTCTCCAAAACACGAAAAGCGACCCGCCTCGAAAGGCAGACCGCTTCATGCTTGGGTTTAATGGATTTATATATAGTAGCTACTTGTTAAAAGCTCTATTTGGCCCTTTTTGGGGGCATCTCCTCTCTCATTTTATTGGATTGAAAAGTTAGTGTTGGCTTTGATATAAACTGATATGGCTTAAGAAGCTTAACCCTGAGCGAGAGGAGGACCAAGCATGCTGAAAATAAAGAATCAAGAAATTATTGAGGATATTGCAGGAGGGATTGCAGATTTTCCAAAATACACAACCCAATTGATAAATCTTGCTAACCAAAATGCTGGGGGTACGAGACCTAAAGTGGTTGGACAAATGTCGGAATTGATAAAAGAATGCCCCGGGGTTTGTTTTTTGGACTGGGTTGATTGGTATCAGGACCGGATGCCTGATGCGATTGAAAATGCAACCGCTAAAGTTCTTGATATGATCGAAAAGCTTAAATCAGCAATATCTTTGGTTGATGAAGAAATGGTCAGGCGGTGGGTCAAAGATTTGGTCCTTACGAAAACCTATACAGGTTTAAAATTTCAGGAAAGTATATTGAAAAGAATTGCTGACCGAAGTGGTAAAACGTATCGAACAGCAACTCCGGATGAAGAGGCGAAAGGCATTGATGGATTTATAGGAGATGAGCCGGTATCGATTAAGCCGGTTACCTACAAATCAAAGAATATGTATCAAGAAAAAATTGATTCAAAAATGGTATTCTATGACAAGTTAAAAGATGGCATAAAGGTTGAGTGGGATTTTTAGTATCGGTTTAGAATAACTGCTGTTGCTCGTGATCCTTTTTTTGTTTCTTTGCAATACGCGATTTCTTTAATTCGTTTTTTTCAGAGGCAGACATAATATATTTCTGTTGGGCACCGATGAGTCCCTCTTGCGCTTCGTCAGAATAGGCAACCTCATAGGCGTTCTCATCAGTTTTTGTTACGGATTTTAGTTCGTTTATAATTAAATCCGTTTCCTGGCTCGTCACCACAGGAAACAGATAATGTTTATTCATGTATTTGAATTTCCCCATCTTTTGGTATCGATCTTCAACAAATTCTAAATGTTTTTTCAATCGTTCAGTAATGCGCTTATTCGAGAAACTGACTATTCCAGCATAATTTGATAAAATGAATTCACGAAGATTGATGTCGATTTCATAGCCTACGCTATTACGTCCAGTTGCCATTGATGCATACATAGTGGTGCCAATCCCAAGAAAAGGGTCCAGAACAGTATCACCTTTAACCGAAAACATCGTAATGAGCCGGTAAGGCAATTCAAATGGGAATGCTGCGCTACGTTCTCTGGCCTTGTTGTCAAATAGATTTTGAGTGGTGCCCTTTAAATCCATCCAAACATCAGAAAACCAGACATTCCGCTCTTCCCAGAAGAAGGAACTTTCTCGTCGGATCTTCTTTTCTGTATTCGTTTTGAATTCTTTTTTATTCCCTTTCCTGAGGATCAATACATATTCATGCTCAAGTGTGACATAGGCTCCTGGCGGCATCATTCCCGAACCCATGAATTTATTGGGAGCGTTGGTCTGTTTTCTCCACAAAATAGCTGGGAGGGCTGAAAAACCAATTTTTTGCATGTAAGTGTGGATTCTGGAATGGTTCGTATAAAGCGCAAAATGCCCATTGATGGTTCTGGTCGCATCACCGATATTGATACAGGCGATTCCGCCATCTTTAAGAACACGAAAAATCTCATCCCAAACCTTGTCAAGTTCTTGATGCATCAGTTCATAGGCTAAAGGCCCATTTTTTTTCTTTATAGCTTCTCCTATCTTTCCATTTTGATTGGCAAATATTTCATCCCACATTTCGATCATCGGATACGGTGGTGATGTGACGACCAAATCGATATATCCATCGGGCAGGTCTGTCATTTGCTTGGAATCTTTAAAAATAATTTGATGAGATGATTTCATTTTTACCTCCAATTTCGATTTATTTCATATCAATGCAAAAGGGTCAATAATGTTTAATTGTCTTATCCAGGATATCAGCTCTGTCGCTTCCTTTGTAAAGCAGGAATGGCTCCAGAGACCAATTGACAGCTCCTCAAGTTAGATTGTTAAATGGTTGAATGGGATATCAGAGGGGGGTGGGGGCTATAATAAATTGACAGGAATCACCCCCGGCTCTCAAACTATGGGTGCCGGAGACAATTATTTTGACGGATTTAGCGGTAACGACCAGGATGGAATGATGCTTGTCGTCGGAGTGAAAATCGGCAAAACGCTTTTTCTGGCAGCTAACATTTAGTGGGACTTGATGGGTGATTTGGATGAAAGTGGCGGGATAGCGGTAGTATAATAAATATCGTAGAACCCCATTACAGCAGCATCCTGTTCATGTAGACCCCTCAACTGACAGATAGATCCATCAACAAAGTTGAAGCATCAATTGGGACTGAATTCGGCTTGTTTATCTTGTGGGACTTGGTGCTGGTTTAGTGAAACGATCTATCCCATTCAATTTTAACAGTTTTTTGTGTTTGTTATCCTCAAATACAACATCAACGGTCCTCAATCGGATCACCTCGATTACCTTCATTGAAAATTTGATATATATAAAAATTACGGATAGTTACAATATTATTCCAGATTACTTATCATATTTATATGAAGAAAAAAGCCTTCTACTTAATTTTTTTGTTGCAAAACACCTATAAATAAATTATATTGCATTATAAATGATTTTAAATTAAACAATTAACCGGAGGAATAATGAAAGCTCAAGACATCGAATCACTCGAAGACATGGTACCCCACGTTAGAGAACACCTTCTCCCTCAAATCCAGCAAGCCGTTGAAATCTGCGTAAATTGCTATTTGATGGATACAGCCTTTAACGACATGTGGACCTTCGGAACTCAGTTCTGGAGGAACACCTGGAACCGTTTCAGGACTGTTGCTGAAGAGCTTGACGACTGTCCTTTTGAAGTATCTGGCAAAGGAAATGAGTACAAACTCAAGCTCGGACCATATGTACTCCGGCATCATCGCATCAATGAACAATCCAAACTTCCAAGCGGTGCGAAGGCTGTGAAATCAGCAGCAGACCATATTCAGATGAGCCTCTTCAGCGATGAATGGGGCGCACCGGTAGAAAAAGACAACATTGTCATCGCAATTGACGCCGATGCGCGCAAAGGACTCAAAGAGGTTTTCATTGGGGAGATCATGCCATTAGTGTCTGACTCCAAGAAATACAGGTGGGTGAGTAAAGCACAGGTCTTTCTGGCGGATGGCGCGGAACCATCAACCGCAGATATTATCCACATCGCGGATATGGCCGGGTTCGAGCACCATACACCTGAAGAAGAAATTATTGAAGTCCCAGTCAAACTCGATAAATCCAGAGCCAATCAGAAAGGCGCAGAAAGTGAAGGTGACAAATGACCATTAGTAAGGGCGATTCGCCACAGTTCGCTTTGGATCGTCTTGATCCGAGTAGGATTACGTTTGCGAGGGAATTGAGAGGTCTGACCAAAAAAGAGCTGGCCAAAAGCATCAAAAAGACACCGAGCGCAGTATCTCAAATCGAACGAGGACTCATAAGTCCGGATTTGGAAACCTTCGTCAGCATGTCATTTTCGTTAAAGGTGCCGCCGTCTTTCTTTATTGAAAGGTCCACGCTCTCGAAATCAATTGATTTGTCCACATGCCATTTCCGATCATTACGTTCTACCTCACAAACCATGAGACGGCAAAGCACCAGAAAAGGGGATTTGTGTATCGATTTTATAGAGATTCTTGAATCAAAAGGCGTGATTTTACCAGAAGAACAAATTTCTAATTTCAATATCTCACCCGAAGCCGATGAGGATATCGAAAAAATTGCTGTCGCTCTTCGAAAGCACTGGAATATGGGCCTTGGTCCTATACCAAATATCGTAAAACTTTTTGAGAGCAAGGGTATTTTGGTACTGCCACTCCTTGATGCAACCCACAAGGTTGATGCCTATTCCACCTGGCGTGGAAATCATCCCTGCATGCTTGTATCGTACCAGAAAACTGCCAGCCGTATAAGGTTCGATGTAAGCCATGAGCTTGGTCATCTTGCCATGCATGAAGATTTCGCTGCTGGTGATGCCATGGCGGAGAGACAGGCTAACAAATTTGCAGGTGCATTCCTGGCCCCAAAAGAAAGTTTCTTGGAGGAGTGCCCCAGGAGTTGGAGTTTTTCCGCTTTCGCCAGGCTAAAGGATCGATGGAAAATGTCAATCCAGGCTTTGTTGTACCGGGCAAAGGAACTTGGCAGAATTTCCACATCAACTCATCGCAGAGCAATGATCCAATTGTCAGACGAAGGCATGCGCAAAGACGAAGGCGATGAATGGGAAAAGGAAAAGCCAGTGATGATTACACAGGCTCTGGAACTTCTCCAAGACCAAGTCACGCTTAATGAACTTGCCGGAGAGCTTTCGATTTACCAAAACGACCTAAAAGATATCTTACGTCAGTGTGTCCCTATGGAGACACTAAAAAAAATTGACCGTAGGAATGACAATGATTCGGCCCAAATTGTGACTCTTCGCAAATAATACGAAGACATATCCGCAACCGCCAAAAGGATAAATCATCTACATTATGGATATCTATTTTTCTGATATTTTTGATATCCCCCCAGAGGATATTGAAGACTACGGTGCTTTTAACATCTCGCTGATAAACGATCTTCCTCTTTTTATCGATCCATTTCTCTTGTTCAATTCCAGCAAACCTGATTACAGAGAGCTTCATGATCAGATGATCAGGTACTTGCGATTTCTGAAGAGCTGCTCCGAAAACGGTAAAATTAATGAGGGGCTGCTACGAAGTTGGTTCTTATTTTCTGAAGTAAAGCAGAATTGGCTCGGATATAGCTTGGCTGGCAATAGCGGTTCTGGTTTAGGGATTAAGTTTGCCCGTGCACTTAATCAGAATCTTCATTCCGTTTTTTCAGATTTCGGGGAAGAAAAGGTAACAAAGGGGAGCCATCTTGAAAAACTTTGTCTGATAAAAGATGGCGTTGGTAGGGATAATATTAGTGACTTTACAACGAACCTAATAAAAGATTATTTGCTAAACTATACGCAAGAGTTCGCTGTAACTTACTTGCGCCCTGATCGGCGCAAAACAGTACCTATCAATAGAGCCCGTTTCAACTATAAAACTTTCAATTGGGAAAGAGGGAAATATGATCTTCCCTGGTTTAATGGTGATTATATCATACTCACTCCAAAGGATATACTCACAAAAGATGATACCTGGATTAATAAGCCTGATATTATAAGCACTTTTGATGATGTAGCAGACTCGATACCTAACATCGAATTGCGAGCGCAAATAAATCAATATTTTGTAAGGATGCTGCCAGAGGATGCCAAAGATAAAGATTACAGAGAGGCAGTTTCATGGGTGATTTCGAAGTTCCCTGAATTTATCGATTTCTATATCAAGTATAAGGAGGACAATGGGGATGACGCAGTTTCTGTAAGCGAAAGCCGTGTGAAACAGGTTGAATTTCTGTTTATAAAAAAGCTAAGGGAATTTGTTGAGAGGTTGGACCATGAAACATCTTTTTACTCTATTGAGCATGATACTTTATCAGAGGCAAGGGATAGGGTCATGTTTTTAAAGGATGTTATTGAGAACAAAGGAGGCCATCATCTTTTCTTTGTTGATGGGGAGCCAATCCGCAGGGAGAGTGATCTCCAGATTCTTTTCCGCCTGACTTGGTGTGCAACTCCGTCAGACGTCAGCCGCGAGGTTAATGACGGTCGCGGTCCTGTGGATTTCAAAATTTCCCGGGGTAGTTATGATAAATCCTTAGTCGAATTCAAACTGGCTAAAAATACTCATCTTCGTAGAAATCTTGAAAAGCAAGTTGAGATATACAAAAAGGCCAGCGATGCCGACAAAGCGTTAACTGTGATTCTATATTTTACTGAAAGTGAGCTCGAAAAAATAGTCAAGATACAGAACGACCTCGGATTGCATGACAATCCGGACATTATCTTGATTGATGGACGTTCTGACAATAAGCCTTCAGGGTCGAAAGCATGATCTGGTATCAAAATTCACATGCTTATAATCTTAGCCTGTTGTATCTCAAAAAAAACAGCCCCCTCGTTTTTCCAACCTTATTTCCCACCCCTTTTCGCTTTTTCTGTAAAGTTGAAACTTCTGGTTTATGTTGAGTTGATGGTATAGAGTTTTGGAGTGGTTGTATGTTCTACTGTGCTGAATTTACATTACAATATTGCTATGCTATTACGTTATGTCGATAAGGTCAGATTGTCGCAAATCCAGGGGGGAGGGTGGTATGGGCACACACTTTTCTTTTTTTAACTTGTTTGTGGACTGATGGCTGATTTTTTTTGCGGCTGATAAAAAATGTTGCCATAAGGGTAGCTGTCTTGGTAAGTTGAAAAATACGAAATAAAAGGGCAGGGAATTGAAAATCCAAAATTCCCCACTGTGCCTGATTGTGCCCAAAATGTGCCCGTCAAGGTCAAAAAGTTTCAAAAGATTACTAACAAAAACAAAAACGATGAAAAAAAGTTCTTTAGAATCAACAGGTTGAAAATACAGCGAATTTTGATTTCAATTTTTCTGCTCTACGAATCCGTAGGTCGCGTGTTCAAATCACGCCGGGCGCACCAGGAGAATCAAGGGGTTAGCCGACATGGTTAATCCCTTTTTTATTCATCATCGAGCGGCTCATGGCAGTATCTTCGGCCCGGAATGGAACCAATTCCCAATGGAACTTATCGAGCACATTGGAATTTCCCTGTCGGACGATGGCAAGGATCTCCTGGCCGGGCGCGACATTGAAATTGGCGGTAAACTCACAAGCAGATCGGTCTATGGGGAAGTATTGTTTAAGCTGCTCAATATTTCTATATCCTACGAATCGGCCGCACATGCTATGGCCCTCTAAGTTTCTGGGTATTGTCAAACCCGGCAGAACATATATAATGGCTTTTCCAGAAAAAAGAAACACGGTCAGGCACAAAGTTTTCTTTTTAGATTCAATGAAAATATCCCGGTGGACATATTAATAATATCAATAGGTTGTGATTTCAGCTCATCTATGATATTGAGTACTTGAGTTTTCGATCTGTTCCTGATTTCGATCGCATGACCCAGAACTTTGGCAAGAAATTTCACTTCTGAGTTTATTTGGTCACTGGAGGCTATCTTTTGTAATTTTGAGGCTGCCGATATTTCATAATTCAAGTTATGTCAACTTGACAGGATTGAAAAAGTAAAGGTGCTTTCAATGTCTGAAAAACCTACCTATGAACAATTAGAGCTAAAAATTGAAGAGTTAGAAAGTGAAGTCATAGAGAGCAAAAAACTGGCATATTCTCTGCGGGAGAGCGAACAGAAATATCGCTTTCTGGCGGAAGGGGTATCGGACATCATCTGGACGCTGGACCTGAATCTAAAAACCACCTACGTGAGCCCCTCCATTACGAAAGTTCTCGGTTTCACTCCAGAAGAGAGAATGCATCAGGAAGCATCTGGATTGATGACACCGGAATCCTATACGAAAGCGGTGGATATTCTCACACAGGAACTGGAGAGGGAGCAGGCGGGGCTCGTCGATCCCGACAGTTCACGGGTGATAGAAATAGAATATTACCACAAAAATGGTCACACCGTGTGGACAGAGAATGTTGTTCGATGGTTGCGGGATCATGAGGGCAACCTCATCGGCATTCATGGCGTATCGCGTGATATCACCGAGCGCAAGCAGGCTCAACAAGAGCTGCAAATACACCACGACATGCTTTCAGCCGTCTTCGAGAACGCGCCCTATACCATGCTTCTGGTAAATGAGGCGGAGAAGGTAATCAGAATCAACCGCACGGCCGAAAAATTAACCGGCCGGACCAAGGAACAGATGCTGAACCAGCCTTGCGGCAATGTCCTTTTTTGCCAAAACTCGCTGGATGGCAAAGGATGCGGACACAATCCCCCGTGTGCGGAATGCCCGGTCCGAACGCGGATTTTACACACCATGCAAACCGGCGAGCCGACCTTGGACCAGGAAGGCCAGATGACCTTCTTGATTAACGGCGAGCCAAGGATCCATCACCTCCTGATTTCCACCACCCGCTTGACGGACGTAAACGGGAAGCAGGTCTTAGTCACCCTGTCGGACATCACCGAGCGCAAGCGGGCGGAAGAAGCGACTCAACAGGAAAAGATTTTCTCCGATTCGCTCATCAACAGCCTGCCTGGTATTTTTTATCTTTTTGACGAGACAAGAAAATTTCTGCGCTGGAACGACAATTTTGAAAAGGTCAGCGGCTATTCGGGAAAGGAGATCACCAGCATTCACCCACCGGACTTGTTTGAAGGCGCAGACAGGGAGTTGATCGAGCAAAGCATTTTAGAAGTCTTCAGCAGCGGAAAATCGGATGCCGAGGCGTATTTCGTTTCCAAAAGCGGCGCGCGCACCCCCTATTATTTCACAGGACTGCGCATTCAGCTGAATGCACTTACCTACCTCATTGGCGTGGGCGTGGACATCACCGAGCGCAAGCGAGCGGAGGAAGCACTTCGTCAAAGTGAAGAGAATTACCACCAGCTGTTCGAGGCGGAATCCGACGCCATCTTTCTCATCGACAACGAAACCGGCAACATTTTGCAG
>Ga0209163_1000292_pt1 | contig 112770 bp, 108 predicted proteins | sample MTBAKSrepl2MetaG_FD_187457 | JGI IMG/M metagenome (GOLD analysis project Ga0209163, IMG submission 187457) | Enrichment culture microbial communities om Arthur Kill intertidal strait, New Jersey, USA, that are MTBE-degrading - MTBE-AKS2 (Arthur... | ecosystem: Environmental > Aquatic > Marine...
TGGCGGATGTAAATGCCGATCCGGGACTCTACACCCTGAATTTAAACCTCTCTTACGAAGACTATGATTCCAATGAACAAACGATAGAGACTACAGCAGGAATGTTCGTAGGTGGGGTAACCGACTTCGATGTATCCTTCTCGGAAAGTGATGCAGGAGAGATCTCCCTCTCAGTTGCAAATGTGGGCAATAACATGGCATATTCTGTGAAAGTATCGATCCCGAAACAGGACAATTACAGGGTATCGGGAAGTTCCTCAACGATTGTAGGGAACCTTGAGAAAGGCGACTACACAATCGCTTCCTTTGACGTAACTAGCACTCAGGGTGCTGCAGGGGCTGAAGCTGGTGCAGGTGGACCCGGTACCGCAAAAGCAAGTGCTGAAGGAGGAAATTTAACTGCTGCTTCCGTGGAGGACAATCCCCTGAAAGTCCGGATTGAATATACGGATGCAAAAGGAGAGAGAATAACGGTCGATAAGGACGTGGAACTCGAGATCACCGGCGGAACCATGACTCCGCAGACAGGAGGGCCTGGCAACAGCGGTGGCATCAGTTCATACCTGCCCTATATTGCAGTGATAGTGCTTGCAGGCGGAGCATTCGTGTATCGGAAGAAAATACTGGAAAAGATACGGGAAAGGAAAGAGAAAAAATTCGGGAACAAAAAGCCTGAAGGCAACAGAATAACCGCAGCTAGCAAAAAGCCCGAAGAGCAGAAATACGTCCATGAGACGTCAAAAGACTGAAAAATCAACATCCATAGAGTAAGGAAGGATGCAAGATGAGAAATTCAACCTACCTGAAAATGGGCCTGAACATGCTCCTGCACAGTAAACTGAGAAGCTGGCTGACCATTATCGGGATAGTTATAGGGATCGGGTCTGTTGTTGGCATCGTCTCCCTCGGGGATGCCATGCAGGCAAACGTGGAGAGTAGATTAGCCGAGATGGACCTGACAAAAATAACCATAACTCCAGGTTATAGCAGGGCTTCATCAAGTATGCCTGGACCCCCTGGAATGGGGGGAGGATCATCGACAGATTCTGAATTAACAGACGATGATCTTGACGCACTCCAGGGTATGGATAGTATACTATACATGGCCGGAGAAGTTTCGGGGGATGAAGAGGTGAAATATGCAGGAGAAACTGCAACCCTTTCAATAACAGGTGTGGACCCTCAGGTCTGGCAATATATGACTACCCTAGAAACACAGTCAGGAAGATTGCTTGAACCGGCTGATAAGTATGTTGCAGTCGTTGGAAGCGACATCGCCACTGAAATTTATGATCAGGAAATTGGAGTCAATCAGGTAATAACAATTAATGGCAAATCAGTTCGAGTTGTTGGAGTCCTAGAAGAAGGTGGGATGGAGGATTCCAGCATCTACATGCCAATTGATGCAGCAGTAGAGCTGATTGATGACGCGGAAGAAGATGTCTTCGATTCTATCACGGTAAAAGCCGAGAGTGAAGAACAGGTGGACACATTGATGGAAGATATCGAGGAGAAGCTCATGATCTCAAGACACATTATTCAGGAAGATGACCAGGACTTCTCCGTGACAGCTTCAAAATCCATGGCAGAATCAGTTACCGAAATGACCAGTACTATGACCCTTTTCCTCGGAGCCATTGCAGCCGTCTCCCTCCTCGTAGGGTCCGTGGGTATCGCCAATACCATGTTTACCTCTGTCCTTGAAAAGACAAAGGAGATAGGGACTATGAAAGCCATCGGGGCTAAAAACAGGGATATCCTAATGATTTTCCTTTTTAACTCCGGAATGGTGGGGCTTGTTGGCGGCCTCCTTGGAATTATGCTGGGATGGATTGTTTCGGCTGGTCTCATAACAATGATGGGAAGTGATATGGCAGAAGGTGGTGGAGTAAGCATTTCCCTGATGGTTGAAGGACTTATTCTGGCAGTCACTATCGGGGTGATCTCAGGAGTGGTGCCTGCGTACAGAGCTTCGAAATTAAAGCCAGTAGACGCATTGAGGTACGAATAAATGGAAAAAAAGAGATGATCCCTTTCTTAAAGCCTGATGAGTTCCAGGATTTGAAATAAAGACTAAGTCTCGAAGGTTGAGTTCTCGAAGGCTGAACTCTCAAAGGTAGAACTACAGGAAAAGAAGACAAAAGGTCCTCAAGCGGGTTCAAAGTATGGCACAGAGTTAATGGCATAGAGTGATTTAGTTTCAGAAATTGGAGATTTGCCTCTATCGCCTTTCTCTGTACATTATTTTTTCAATTCGAAAATACATTCTGTTCCGGAACAGAATCCCTCACTTTCCAGTTCAAGCGTGGAATGTTCTATCTGGTGTTTTTCTAATTTGCTTTTGATAGACTGCCTCATTCTATCCGGCCTTTCCAGGTATTTGTCTTCCACAACAACATGAGCTGTTAAAATATCCGTTTCTCCTTCCAGAGACCATATATGGATATCATGAACAGATTTCACTCCTTCGACCGATAAGATAGATTCCTCAACCTCATCAATGTCGAGATGCTCAGGGACACCTTCCAGAAGAAGGTTAAAGGTTTCCTTTGCGCTTTTAGAAACCCCCCATAATACAAAAATCGTGAACCCTATGGTCATTATAGGATCAATAATGGGCTTGTCCCAGAACCTTATGATTATTGCCCCGATGAGCAGGACTATCCAGCCCAGAATATCTTCCAGAAGATGCCATGATAATACTTTCTCGTTCTGGCTCATCCCTTTCTTCAATCTAAAATATCCCAGTCCATTTATAGTAACTCCGATGATTGCAATTAAAACCATTCCTTCGGCATTTACGGGTTCCGGACTGAGCAGACGCGGGATGGCCTGGGACAGTATAAATAGTGACCCGGCTATAAGCACAATAGTAGCAAACGCTGCAGATAAAAGAGATAACCTCCGATATCCGAAAGTCATTTTACTTGTTGCGGGTTTTTTTGCTTTCTTTTCTGCAAACCACGCTACGATTAATGCAAAACTGTCAGCGAAATCATGCAGCGAATCAGCCAGCAGTGCTAAACTATTTGTTAAGAGCCCTCCAATTAATTCTATAAGTGTAAAAAATACGTTCAAAAGTGCAGCAAACCCCACGTTTTTTTCTCTATCACCCATAAACAGTTCATTATTTCACGTTGCTGTTAAACCTTCTGTCCGCATGGAACTGAGAACTCAAACCATCCAGAGCTGAGGTTGTTCCTGATTATCTTAGTTCTTCATGAAACTTCATTCCGACAAAAAAGGATAAAAATCAGTAAAAAAGGTGTATGTAGCTGTCGAAACTCTCAAGAAAAAGAATTAATCAGAATACTCAACCCAAAAAGAAAAGATCTGGATGCGAGGGATGGGATTCGAACCCACGAATTCCTACGAAACTAGGCCCTCAACCTAGCGCCTTTGACCTGGCTGGGCAACCCTCGCATTTCGATTAAGCAAATGAATGGGCTTTAATTACTTTTTATAAAATTTTTTTGGAAAAACATACTGATTTAAATTTGTCATAATTAAGAAATCTGGTGCGAGGGATGGGATTCGAACCCACGAATTCCTACGAAACTAGGCCCTCAACCTAGCGCCTTTGACCTGGCTGGGCAACCCTCGCATCGTGTTTTTCCTGTGAAATTCCGGCGCGCCTTGCGCCTTGCACTCCCTCACAATATCATGGATAATATATAAACGTTTCGAGTCGTGAGGGACGCTGTTAATAATTATTCGAAGATCCCGCAGTAAACGGAATAGTTCCTCAGGTATCCGGGCGCAGGAAATCCCCTGTAAGAGAGGAGGACAGGCCGGAATACGGTCGGAAATGGGGTTTGAACCCGGGGATGAACCGGGATTCAGAGCTGGTCCAGAATTGCCAGCAGCTCTTCGGCTTTGCCCTTAACCACATTTGCGGCGTTGAGGACAAGGTCTTTAGCTGTATATGAACCATCGGACTCCATGGTAAAAACAAAAGAGTTTTCGTAGAAGTCCACTTTGATCGCGTTAATGTCGCATACCTGCTCACAGAGCCTGCAGATGGAACACTTTATGATGTCATCCTCGGCAATCTTTGCTCCGGCCTCTTCAACACTGATGATGCCCTTGGGGCATTCTGCTGCACAGTGCCCGCAGGCATCGCAGTTTTCAATGGTGATTACAGGCATGTTTTTGTAGCCGCATGCAACGCCGGCCTGCCACTTAACGCTGTCTCTACCATAGCCCATGTGGGCGATAGCCTCGAGCACAAGCTTCTGTCCCTTTTTCAGCTCAACAATCGGAACATTCGGATCTGCGGGCTGGATCTTGGGGTCAGTGGGGATAAGGTCCCGAGAATAAACGGTTCCGGGGCCTTCTGCACTGAGGGTCAGGGAGACCTCGCAAGCAGGGCAGCCTTCTCCTCCGCAGACATCGCACTCAGCCTGAGGCACATACGTCTCTATATCCGTTACAAGCGGGATTAAGGAGAGACGGAGAGCCAGCTGTTCATCATAGAGTACGGAGGTGTTGTCGTAAAGGTTTACATACTCGATTGCAAGAGTGGGTACATCGGCGACCATGGCACGCCGAACGCCGTTAGCAAAAGCCGTGCTTACCCTGGACAGCACAAACTTTGCAGATCTGTCCGATAACTCCAGAATGTCTACTTCCATCGTCATATGCCTTAATTCCCCTTAATTTTGAATACCTTAAAAAAAGAGAATTTTGAAGAATTCTCTGAATAATTCGCTTTATACACGCCTTCCGCCTTTCGGACGGGTGCCGTCGTGCGGGACAGGAGTGACGTCCTCGATCCTGCCAATGCGGATTCCTGCTCTTGCAAAAGCCCTGATTGCAGCCTGTGCACCGGGTCCGGGGCTTCTCTGCTTGTTTCCTCCGGGAGCTCTTACCCGGATGTGAATGCCGTTGATACCCTTGTCCCTGAGCTGGTCAGCGAGCTGACCTGCCATCTGCATGGCGGTGTAAGGAGAACTTTCGTCCCTTGCAGCCTTTACAACCATACCACCGGAGGACTTTGCAATGGTTTCAGCCCCGGTGATGTCGGTTACTGTGATGATTGTGTTGTTAAATGAGGACTTGATGTGAGCTACAGCCCATTTCATATCTGCCATGTTTATCTCCTCCCTCCTCTCTTCTTCTTTCCACCGGCGCCGCCTCTTTCAGCGGGCTTTTCTCTTGCCTGTTTTGCTTCGGCAGCGGCCTTAAGGGTTGTTGCGCTGTCTGCAAGGAAGGATGCGACCTGGACAGGTCTTTCAGGGTGGGATTCACTCATGAGAGGGGAGTTTCCATAGTACCCGATATGCATCTCGTCCTCCTTTGAGACCAGCATTCCCGGAATTGTAGCCTTTCTTCCGTTGATTGCAATGTGGCCGTGAGTAATGAACTGGCGTGCCTGGATAACAGTCCTGGCAAGCCCGAGGCGGAGTACCTGGGTCTGGAGCCTCCTTTCAAGGATATTTTCAGTCTTTAAAGAGAGAATATCGTCAATGTTGGCATCAGATTTTATAATGCCGTAGCGGATGAGCTTGGAAAGAATTTCTTCGGACTGGGTCCTGTAGTGGCCCTCGAGTCCCCCTTCCTGCCCGCCAGCGACGTGTGCAAGAAGTTTCCTGGCTTCGGACCTGTACATCCTGAGCATACTGGCTGCTTTCCAGACTTCCTTCTTGTTCCTGAGGCCGTATGCCTTTACGAGCTGGACTTCAGTAGCCATCCTGGCTTCCTGCCAGGGGTGCTTGGGAGTCTCATAAGTTTTACTTTTCTTACCTGGATATGCCATTTCAAATCACCTTAACCGAAAAATTACTTCTTCCTGCTCACACCGACAGTTGATCCGCGGCGGCCTGTGGATTTTGTCCTCTGTCCTCTGACCTTGAGGCCTCTCTCGTGCCTGAGTCCTCTGTAGGCACGGACCTTCTTCAGGTTGTTAATGTCTTCCCTGAAGGTCAGTAAGATATCCGTTCCGAGCAGGTGCTTGTCCTGGCCGGTGGTGAGGTCTTTCTGCCTGTTAAGCATCCAGGTAGGGACGATGTCTTCAAATTTTCCGATTGCAGCGTCGAGTTTGGCTACTTCCTCGTCCGGAAGGTGTCCAAGTGTAGCAGACGGGTCAACCCCTGCGCCCTTTGCAATGAGTATTGCAGTACGTCTCCCGATTCCGGGAAGACCTGTAAGAGCATACTGTACGGGCTTTGCCCCCTGCAGGTCGGTATTCATAATCCGAACAAGATGCCTTAGTTCTTCGTTGTTGTTTTCTTCTACCATATACTTCCTCCATTGGAGTGCATACAGCATCCTGTAGCCCCTGTCGAATACCCTGAAAGAATATGCGAAAAACTCAGGAGCAGCTCTCAAAAGGAGCTTCTTTACAGCACATACTGATGAGTTCCTTTACATGCAGCTGCCAGTATATAAGGATATCTGCGCTCACACCCCACTGAAAGCGAATGTTCGGAAGAACTGAAAGCTGACAGCGAGAGAGTTACTGAATAATGAAAAGACGTGAAGAAAAAGGTGTAGAAAAACAGAATCACAGAATAATAGAATACGGAATCACAGAGTAATAGAAAAACAGAATCACAGAATAGTAGAAAAACAGAATCACAGAATAGTAGAAAAACAGAATCGCAGAATATCACAGAATAATAGTATGGAGCATAAAGAACAGTTAGAATGTACAGAATTGGTGAAGTTATGGAGAAATGAAGAAAGAAATGCTGAAAATTTTGTACGACATCAGAATAAGAAAACCTGACGCCGAGGGGGAGATTCGAACTCCCGAGGGGCTAAGCCCCACAAGCTTTCCAGGCTTGCGCCCTACCGCTAGACTACCTCGGCACAGAGCTTATGGCACGGCTTATACCATAACGGAATAGTGGTATATAAATCTTATTCTAGGAATGAATAAGGAAGAAAGAAATTTGAAAGCAGGAAGAAGGAATTTTAAAAGTTAGAGCTGGACACTCTCCTCTTTTTTAGTCCAGCCCCTTGGATAAGTTCCTGCTTCCATGAGTACGCGGATAGGAGAAGCTGCAAGCCCGGCAGATGCTTTGAGGATCCCTTCGGTGGCCATTTCAGCCTTTGCAAGCGCAACAAGTTCCCCTTTTAAGGTGAAGAGCGCTGCAAGTTCCCCTTTAGCCAGATTGGAATCAAGGCTCGTAATGCCAGGGACTGCCAGGGAAGCACCTGAACAAACCGCTTCCACCGCACTGTCCCGCAGGATTATTTTAGGGAGGTGGGACACGGCAGATTCCATTGGCCGGATCACCCTTCTCAGTTCGGACTCGTCACCGTCTTCCTTCCAGAACACATAGGCATCTTTCAGCTCATGTAGGGTGACAAGGGTTTTTTCCGTAAAAGGACCAGCTTTGGTCCTGCGGAGTTCCTGCATATGCCCGCCGCAGCCCAGAGCAAGCCCGATGTCATGGCAGAGTTTCCTGATATAGGTCCCTGCCTCGCACCCAACGCGGAAGAGTACGGACGTGCCCTCGATTTCAAGCACTTCGATATAATAGATTGTCCTTACCCTTATGACCCTTTTAACAGCGGATTTGATAGGAGGCATCTGGTAAATAGGGCCTGTAAATTCCTCGCAGACCTGGCGGACCAGCTTTGGAGGCATAGCCCTGTGAAGCTTCAGGTGGCAGACATACTCTTTTCCTGAAAGGCGCAGGGCAGGTACGGCTTTTGTGGCTTTCCCGAGCAGGGTGGGCAAAAGCCCCGTAACCTTCGGGTCAAGAGAACCTGCATGCCCTGCGGTATTAACGCCAAGGATGGCTTTTACCCAGGCTGCAACTTCGTGGCTTGTGGGTCCGCTGGGCTTGTCAATATTCACCACTCCCTTTTCGATATATTCAAGGATAGGGCGTTTTTCCGGAGCACAGCCGTAGGCCGGATTCGTCCAGGCGCCGTACTTCCGGACAAGGGTTCTTTCAACTTCTGACGGCAGTTTGCCGGCGGATGACATGGTATTTCAAAACTCCTGGGTTATGGTTATGGGTTTGGCACATATATCGTGAGCAGATATCCAGCAGGCAAATCGTGAGCAGATATCCAGCAGGCACTAAATTTCCAGTATGGATACCGGTTAAGATGCCCATATGGACATCCAGCTGAGATTTTCAGTTAAGACCTCAGTAGGGGTATCCAGTTGAGATTTTCAGTTGAGATTTTCAGTTGAAATTTCCAGTATGGATACCAGTTGATAGATCAAGTTGAGATTCTCAGTGGATATGCATAATATAAGGGTTAGCAGATAAAACCCTGCGCCTGCTTAAAAACCTGCCCGGGAAAATGTCCCGGAAAATAATCGGGCTGTGGAAAGAATCACGCCGGCCCGACAAGAGCGTCAATAGCGACCCTGAGGATATCAAGGGTCTGGTACTGGTTCCATTTTTCAGAATCGATAACGATGTCGTAGATTGACAGGTCTGTGATGTCAATCCCGTAATAGTTCTTATAGCGAAGGGCTTCGGACTTTTCCCTTTCAACCGTTTTTGCCAGTTCTTCATCAAAGGAAACTGATTTCTCGCGCCTCTGGATACGCTTAACCCTTGTCAGCGTGGGGGCTTTTATCCAGATTTTAAGTACATTGGGTACTCCTTCGGCCATATGACCTGCAAGCCGGCTTTCGAGAATGAGATTGTCCTGAGTATGAATAATGGATTTCTGGTTTTTATCGATGTCAAGGTCGATGGAGGGATCTTTTTCGGCCAGAGCTCCGAACTCAGCCAGGCTCATTCCCCTCTCCTTTGCCATCCTCCTGAAGATCTCTCCGGAAGAGACCAGCTCAAGCTCATAGTACTCAGCCAGGAGCCTTGAGAGGGTTGTTGTCCCGCTTCCGGGAAGCCCGCTCACTGTGATCTGCATTAGACCCCACCGATATTCAGTGCCTTCCTTATAAGCTGGCTGACCCCAAGAGAGGAAATAAAGTACCAGTAGATCCAGTGCTGGAAGGGACCAAAAGCTCTGGAAGTAAGCAGCTGTTCACCCCAGAAAGGAAAGACCATGGTGGCATTCCCGTGCCCGCTTATGAAATAGTAAGCCCACATGAAGAGAGGCAGGGAGATAATACTTATGTAAGCCATGGGCTTGAACTGCTGCTTGGACATCTTCATCTGGTCTTCCATCATCTCCTTGCGCTGGTCTTCGAGTTTCTTCAGCATATAGGTATTCTGGGAAAGCTGTGCCTCACGAAACTCCTTCTGAAAGACCTTCATGCGCTCCTGGGTAGTCCGCATGAGTTCCCAGTCGATAGTGTATTTCTGGATAAGGGATGCATAGAGGGCAGTGATAGCCGCCATTACTAAAAGGATCAGGTGGAAATTTTCCTGTCCGACCAGAGCAAGTACGGGATCCATTAAGACCCCAACTGCCTCCCCTACAGACTGACGGAAGGGCTGTCCAAGAATCATTATCCCGAACATGAGGGAAAAACCGAAAGCCAGCAGGAACCGGTCAATTTGCTTTTTTAATGTCTCCGAAACCAAGTTGTCCTCACCATAAAGGTTCAATAAATGTTAATTCTGAAATTTTAATTATGATTTTACGATTCCTTCAAATTAAGAAAGAATCCAAGAAAATGAAACCTGATAAAACATAACGCACACATAAACAATCTAAGGAGAGCCCTATTTAAATTGTTTACGCAGGGTTTTCAGGTTAATAAGTTTCGATGTATATATAAGTTATACTATTTACTCAAAATTTGATAGTGGGGTTTTCAATCTGGAAGCATAAAAAGATGTTAAAGAGGAAAGCCACTTTCAATGCTCGATAACTCCAAATCCCGGACCTTGTAAAATGCAGATCCTGAGCAATTATTTGCCTATCCTGGCATAAAAGTTATTGCTGCAATGAATTCATTGAAAATTTTTCACCTTTTAGCTTCTCTAAGCAGATAAAGTAGGAGATGCTTAAATTTCCCTCAGGACTCGAAAACCGAGATCGGTGTTGTGGAGATCGGAGTAGCCTTCGCCAGCCGACCCACAGTTCTGAGTTCTATAATCGTAAAAGCTGCCTCCTCGAATCCCACGGAAAACACTACTTTCATCCCCCCCGTCTTTATCCCGTTCCAGGATATTCTCATTAATCCATTCCATAACACTCCCATGCGTGTCACTTTCATTAACCCATTCCATAACATTTCCATGCATGTCATAAAGACCCCAGGGATTTGGCTTCTTCTGCCCTACAGGATGAGTTTTAAGACCGGAGTTTGGCCCATACCACGCATAATCCCCAAATTCTGCTTCATCATCCCCAAAAGAGTATCTGGTTGTTGTCCCGGCCCTGCAGGCATACTCCCATTCAGCTTCAGATGGCAGACGATATTTATCGGTACCTTCCATTTCATTGAGTTTTTCGATGAACTCCTGAACCTCATTCCAGGATACCCGTTCGACTGGAAGGTCATCCCCTTCAAAATATGAAGGATTGCTGCCCATCACTTCACGCCACTGTCCCTGGGTAACTTCAAATTTACCCAGATAGAATGGTTTTTTAATCTCAACTTTCTTTGCCAAATCTTCATTGATATATTCTTCAGTTATAATTTCACCTGAAGGCGTCCTGACGAGTACTGTCTGATAGATAGGCCCCATCATGAATTCCCCTGAGGGAATCTTCACGAACTCCATGCCTATCGAATTTGTATAGTTAGGTTCCGGTCCGATTGAACTTGCGTTGTCAGAGTCATCTGCTGATTTTCCGAATTCGGTACAACCCGGCACCCCACAAAAGAAGAGTATAACTACCAAAGTAATGAATACTTTTTTATTCGCTCTTCCAAACATACATAACACCATTTAAAAATCCAAATTTCAGTCCAGGTTAGCAGGCTCAGTACTCAGTCCTGGCGACTTCGGAAGCTTCGGTCGAGGAGGTAGCTTTGCCGGATTACGAATCGGTTTCGCACACAGCCTCAATTTGAGAGTCCGACTTTCATATATCTCAGCTTACATTCTGATTCAGTTCCAGACCAGGAATGAAAGTTAGTTTTATCTGCATATATAATGAATTTTTCGTTTTAAATTCGGAATCTATTTTTATACAGACTCAGGGGTAATATATAATCATCCTGTGATGCAAAGTCCTCAAAACGGATCACGATAAAAGATTAAATTCCCAAAAGCAGTAGAACCTTTGAAGACTCAGAAAAGAAGGCAAAAATTACAGTTGAAGCAAAAATATCACCTATCAGAGCTATCCAAGAGAAAGAGAATCCAAAAGAAAGAGAAAAAAAGATTAAAATTTTTAAGTCAAAATTCTAATTTGAGAGCCTCGAAGAGCCTCCAGACAAGCTGGTGAAGACGCTTATATTTACGCGAATTTAAATGAGGCTCCCAGGATCAAGAAATTATTCTTCCACCAGGAAGGGAAAGATCAAAACATAGTTTTAAATAACTTGTCATAACTTATCATAAAAAAGCTTGGAAGCCTAAAAACAGAGAGCCGGATTCAGGATAGAAATTTCAAACGGGATTCCGGGCAGCCCCTGCAGACATGAAAAAGGAGTTTTAAAATGCACCTTCCAAACCCCCATAAACAACACCCGAGAGTCAGCAAAAGGGCGTGGATATCCGAAACTGCAGTAATAATAGGGAACGTGAGTATTGCAGATGACGTATTCGTAGGGCCCAATGCAGTCCTCAGGGCAGACGAGCCCGGGTCATCCATAACGGTTCAAAGCGGCTGCAATGTTCAGGACAATGTTGTCGTCCATTCCCTCTCTCATTCCGATGTACTGATCGGTAAAAACACATCCCTCGCGCACAGCTGCATCGTACACGGCCCCTGCCGGATCGGAGAAGGCTGCTTCATAGGGTTCGGGGCAGTGGTTTTTGACTGCAATCTCGGGAAAGATACGCTCGTCCTTCACAGGTCCATTGTTCGGGGAGTAGATATTTCCTCAGGCAGGATGATACCTGACGGGAACGTGATCACCAGCCAGGCCTGTGCTGATGCTCTTGAACCCATCACAAAAGATCTGACCGAGTTCAAAAGGTCGGTGGTAAGGGCAAATATTGACCTTGTGGAAGGATATATAAAACTCAGAGAAGAGAACTGAGGAAAAAGAGCTAACTAAGAGAAGAGAGCTAAGGAAAAAATAGCTAAAAAGGAAAATATCGAAAAAGGCAAAAATACAGCTGAAAACAAAAATAAGGTACTTATTCAAAATTATCCAGAAGGAAGAAAAGAACTCAGATCGAAATCTTCTATTCGGAAACTAAAAACCGGAGGTTAAAGGTATTTTCCCTCCAGCTTTTCCAGAACCTTTTTTCCTTTATCCGTAAGCATATATTTTTTCCAGGTCGTTTTCTCAGGAGTCAGGCATTCGATTAAACCCCTGTCCTCAAGTTCTTTTAAGGCGCGACTGATATTTTGCGTGGACCTGCTTGCTTCATGGGCGATATCCGAAGCCCTTACTGCAGTATGCTTTTTCATTGATTCCATGAGTATCAGGCGGCGGTCAACGCTGATAACCCATTTTATCAGTTCGTCTATTGAGTTTTCAGTCATGTTAAGTCAGATTCTCCAGCAAAAAGCTTCCTAGGGAGATAAGCAGTCACATAATATTTAAAATTTAATCACTCTGTCATATAAGAAACTCTCAGGAAAGAGAATTCAAGGCTTGAAAGAAGTCAAAAATTCAAGGATATTTTAAAAATACCGGAAAAAATACAGATAAAATACTGAAAAAATAAGGAAAAATACGAAAAATAAAACAAAAGAAAAAGAAAGGAGGAATTCAGGCAAACTTTGCCAGAATTGCCTTCAGGTCCTCAAAGACCACGTCGATATCCTTTGTCCCATCGAGGGTGATAAGGATGCCTTTCTCTTTATAGTAGTTGATAAGCGGCTGAGTCTGCTTTTTGTAGACATCCAGGCGGTTCTGGACGGCTTCTGCGGTATCGTCAGCACGCTGGAAGACCTCGCCTCCGCAGCTGTCACAGATGTTGTCCTTCTTTGGGGGGTTTGAGATTACGTGGTAGCTTGCCCCGCACTTGCACATGAGGCGCCCGCTTATTCTTCCTACGAGCACTTCATCAGGCACTTCAAGGTTGAGGACAATATCGATGGGCTTTTCGATTTCCTCAAGGATTGCTTCCAGGGCATCAGCCTGGGGGACAGTCCTCGGGTATCCGTCAAGAATGAAACCTTTTTCGCAGTCTGCCTCTTTCAGACGGTTTTTAATTATGCCGATAAGCACCTGGTCAGGAACAAGTTCTCCTTTGTCCATATATGCCTTGGCTGCAAGGCCCAGTTCTGTTCCTTCTCTAACATTTGCCCGCAGGATATCCCCTGTGGAAATCTGCGGAATTCCGTAGAAATCAACCAGTTTTTTGGCCTGGGTGCCTTTGCCGGCACCCGGGGGCCCGAAGAGAATTATGTTCATTCGAAGATCCCCTTTTTGTGTCCTTTTATTTGGATTGTTTTCTTTCTGATCTATCTTTTTCAGTTATCCCTGCAGTTAGAGGTTTACCAGCCCTTACTGCTCCCCGAAGAAGGAACGGATCATCGGGTGCATCTCCATCATCTGTTCGGATGCGATATCCTCGTACAGACGGTACACAATACTGACAGTGAGCAGCAGTCCGGTACCTCCGGCGCTTCCGAGCGTACCGAGCAGGCTTGCAATCAGGGTGAGAATCCCGATGAAAGCTCCACCTATAACGGTAACCTTTGGAATGTAGCGCTGCATAACTTTTTCAATACTGCCTATGTTCCGCCTGAAACCCGGGATCTGCATTCCTGAATTGAAGATCTTCTGGGCTGTGGGCTTTGCACCCATGCCTGTGGTCTCTATCCAGAAGAGGGCGAAGATAATCCCACCTCCGATCAGCATAACGGCATCCGCAAAGACGTGAAGCGTAATCTGCCAGATTGCCGGAGCAGTTGCCCCATAGCTTGCAAAGGATTCCCGTACGAGAGATGGGATCCAGTCATATGGGCTGTGGATGGGAGCCAGGTAATACATTATCCCGTTCAGGGGCTTTGAGCCGCTGAATTCTCCGAGGAAGGTAATCCCTCTGCTGGCAAGGATGATCCCGACCATCTGAATGTTAGCCTGAAGAGCCCTGACAAGGATCATTGGCAGAACTGAGGCGTATATGAGCTTGACAGGGAAGCGTCCCCTTGCCCCTCTAACCGCACTGTGGGCGAGAGGTATTTCTATTCTCGTACTTTCCACATATACAACGAGCAGGAAGATAGTAACCGTGCTCAAGAGAGCGAGAATTCCTCCTCTGACAAGCAGGAACATCAGACCTTCACCGGAGAAGAGGTAGTCTGCCCCGGTATTCTGGGCAATGTAGATCCATTTGGGAATAAGTCCGACAGGAAGCCCATCCTCAAGTTGCCAGTTAAAGATACCTGTAACGATCTGCTGGGAGATTCCCGCAACTATGAAAAGCCCGACTCCTGATCCGATGCCCCATTTGGAAACAACTTCATCCATGAAGAGGATCAGCGTGCCTCCGATAAAGATCTGGACAAGGAGCAGTAAAGTGATCACTCCCAGGCCTACACCAAGAGTAGAAGCAAGCCCCGAATCCGGCTGGATGTATCCGCCAAGAAGCTGCGGTAGAGCCTCCAATATGATCATGACAAAGACAAGAAACTTCTGAGCTCCCTGGAAGAATGCCTGATCTTTGGGGTCCGAAAGGTCCATTTTGATAATATCTGCCCCAACAAGAAGCTGCAGAACAATCGAAGCAGTGACGATGGGCCCGATACCGAGAAGGACCAGAGATCCAGAAGCCCCGGCAAAAAAGGCACGGTAAGATTCAAAAAGGTCAACAGAATCCTGAGACATCCCGAAGAGCGGTACATTTGCAAGAGCAAAGTACAGCACCAGAACTCCCAGAGTCCACCAGAGTTTATCCTTGAAGTGGACGTGTTTTTCCGGACTTGCTACTGCAGGTAACTTGTTAAAAAACGGTTCTAAGGTATCCCTGAGAGTCATCGATTACACCATTCAAAATATACGTTTATTGATACTATATTAAATATTAGACTATGTTTTTACCGTAAGATGGTATATAGCACATCTAATATAAAAAGTTACTAAAAGAATGAAATAAGTAATGTCAGGGTGACATTACTTATTCGGCATCGATGCAGCTTCCACCAGCGTTTTCGATTTTTTCACGGGCAGAGGCGGAAAACTCCTCTGAAGTGACCACAAGATTCTTTGTGACACGTCCGCTTCCAAGTACCTTCTCGATTCCGAGGTTTTCAAGGTTAATGTGGTATGCCCCGTCCTTAACTTCCGCAAGCCCTTCTTCAACAAGATAGGGAGCAAGTTCGTCGAGCTCTCCGACATTTACTATGGAAACGTCTTTGGATACTTCATCAGGGCGCTTGAAACCGTGCTTTCCGTAGCTGTACCCACGCATCATGGCTCTGACGAAGTGGTGTTTGCAGCCACCGGCTTTCCCGCGGCCTCCGCGGTTTCCGGCTCCACGCCTGTTTTTGTGGGTCCCGCCACCGCAGGTCCTGGACCCTCTGAACTTCTTAATATCCATTTAAACCACCTTATCTCATCTTGTGCAGAAGCACGTTGATATTTTCATCGTGGTTTCCGAGTACGCCACCCTGCTGGACTGTCCTCTTAATCCCTGCATGCCCTTTTCGGGGCGGATGAAGCCTGAAAACAGGCTTCAGTTTGGGGACATCCTTAAGGGAGGCTTTTCCCTCGACAACGGCTTCGGCAAAGGCCTGTATGGAATCATAGTCCGTGTTTTCACGGATGTATTCTTCTGTGAGGCGGGTGTCGCCTTCAAGCCTTCCGCGGTTTTCAAGGACTTCTGCAAGGGTATTTGCATCAATCTTGCCGTATGCAACGTAGTCCTTCACTTTCTGGACCATACCCTTGTAGTGAGGATTTTCCGGCACAAACACGCAGTGGTTAACTTTGTGCAGGCGGAGCATCTTCATGGTGTCCTCAATGGTATAGCGTACGTTGACCTGACCTCTCAGTCTCACAACTGCATACATCTCAGACTTCCTCCTTACCGTAGTAAACAGGCAGCCTTACCACGTTGACCTGGTTAAGGGCATCGTAGGTAGCCTTTGCGAAGTTGAGGGTTGACCTGGTAGTACCGAAGGTCTTGGTCCATACGTCTTTAATGCCGGCTTTTTCGAGTACCTTGGTTGCAGTGTTTCCTGCGGCAATCCCGAGGCCCCTGGGGGCCGGGATAAGGGTCACACTTACACTGCCTGCCTTCCCTGTAACCTCGTAAGGTACGGTGTGCGGCAGCCCGCAGGCGCATTCCCAGGAACCGCAGCCTCTGCGGATGTAGGTAATGTTGAGCTTTGCAGCGTCAATCGCCTTGCGGATCGCAGGCCCGACCTGGACGTCCTTTGCCTGTCCGAGCCCTACATAGCCGTTTCTGTTTCCTACGATTACGGTTGCTCTGAACTTTACACGGCGTCCGGAGTCAGTCATCCTCTGGACCATGTTAATGTCGAGCACCTCATCTTCCAGGTCAGGAAGCAGCATATCAATTATCTGGGGTTCCCTTATAGGCAGGCCTGATTTGATTGCCTCATCCATGGAAGCAACCTGTCCTTCAACAACTAATTTTCCAAGCCTGGTCTTCGGAACCCAATCTTGATCGAATGCCATTTAATCACCTTAACTAAACTCAGCAAAGATTTTCTCTTTGGTTGCTTCAAACTGCTCTGGCAGGTCTGAGCTCTCTTCTCTGTATTCGGCTATGTGCTCTCCGCGGATCCTCTCGTCTGAGGGGAACACTTCCGGGCTGCAGGGGATTTCAAAGCCCGAGTCTACAATCCCTTTAAGAGCGGCATAGACTCTTGAACCTGCAGAGGAAGCCTGGAGTCCTATGTCCAGGATGCCTCCTTCATAGCCCTTCTGCAAACTCTTCAGCCCGAATAAGAGCCCTGTAAGGTATGCAGCCGTCGTGTTTCCGGTAGCTCCTGTGTAACCGTACTTTGCAAGCTCACTCGAAACGGCTGATGAATATGTTATGTCCCCTTCAGGGGTTGGAGCTATTAACTGGATCTGAACGTTTCTTGCACTCTTTCTGACGACCACACGGTCCTGCCTTGAGAGTAGTAACTTAAGGCGGAGGTGGTAGTTGGTGCGTCCTTCTCTTCTTCTTCTAAAAGGAACCTTATATCTTGGTCCTGTTGCCATCTTCAGCTCCTCCAGGTTATTTCTTTAACATTTTTTCGGACTCAAGGTGAGAGTTAAGGTGGGAAACGCTTCTGTATTCTCCGCCCTTTGCCTTTCTGTAGAGTCTGCAGTACACTGACTTTTCAAGTGCTCCGTCTGCACGCAGCTCCTTGAGTCTTCTTCTAAGAGCCCGGATCTTTTTGATCCACTGTTCCTTCTTGGGAGTACGGGCTCCTTTCTTACCCTTTCTGGAACCATGCCCCTTGCAGTGCCCATACTTACGTTTGGCAGCAAGTGCTCTGGCCCTGCCTCTGCTGACTCCTTTTACAGGCTTTGCCTTAATGGTGCCTTTCTCAATGAGCCCACGGATATCTTCTCTTGTGATTGCGGAGGCGATTTCTTCGGAAGCTTCAGGGTTAAGCCATACTCTGTCAAGCCCGCATTCGAGAACTTTGGAAGCCAGCTTCCTCTGGTTGAACAGGTCGGACATTTTACTCACTCCTTCCAGGGTTCAGCACTTTAATTCCGGCTTCTTCAGCTTTTGCGAGAATAAGGGCTTTCTTTTTTGCGCCTATTGTCCCTGCTATCCTGATAGCTTCGTAAGACGGGTCAACAAGCTCAAGCTCAGCAATGCTGGAAATAAGAACATCAGAATAACCCGATGGGTGCAGGCCTTTAACTGCGGATGGGCTTCCGTATCCTACCTGGGCAAGCGCACCTTTTGCAACATATTTTCTGCGCTGCTTGCCCTGAGAACCTCTCGGGCGCCTCCAGTTGTCATCAAGCCTTTTGAACTTGTGGCTGCAGGTTCTCTTGAACTGAGGTTTCTTTCCTTTCTGAACCTTTCTCACATTGAATAAGCGCCTGGATTCAGGATCCATATCAAGGGCGGGAACCGAAGTACCTTCAACTTCATTGAATTCTTCTGCCATCATAACCACCTTCAGGCCTTCTGCACTATGTAGATTCCATCCTGGAAGATCCTCGGATCGAACCTCTTAATCTTGGTCTTCTGTTCTATGTTTGCGGCAGTCTGCCCGACATCTTCCTTGTTGATTCCGGTAACCGTGACCTCGTTCCCACTTACCTTAACCTTTGTCTCGCCAAGGATTTTTGCAACTCTTGGCTTCTTTTCTCCAAGGAAGTTCCCGATTATGAGGGTCTTGCCATCAACTTTGACCTGCATCGGGAAGTGAGCGTACACAATGGACATCTTGCACTCAAAGCCTTCACTTACGCCTGTGATTAGGTTCTTGATATGGGAAGCAAAGGTTCCTACCATGGCTTTCTGTTCCTTCCTTGAGGATTCAGCGTCCACGAATACTTCGCCTTCCCTTACTTCTATCCTGATTCCCGGGTACCAGAACTTTCTTTCGACAGTTCCCTTAGGACCCGTGGCTGTAAAGACATCCTGAGAGAGAGAGACGGAAACTCCTTCAGGAATCCCTATTGTTCTTGCAATTTCCTTAACCATTTCCTGTTCCCTCCTCAGTATACATAAGCAAGAAGCTGCCCACCAATCTTCTTATCACGGGCCTCGTATTGAGACATAACCCCGCTTGAAGTGGTTACAATAAGGGCACCAAAGTTCTTTGCTGGCAGGAACTGCTTTTCCCAGCGTTCGAAGCTGGCTGTTCCTACGGAATACCGCGGCTTGATTGCACCGCACTTGTTGATTCTTCCCACAAGGGTAACGCTGTAGATTCCGGCTTTTCCATCGTCGATAAACTCGAAATCTCCAATGTAGCCAAGATCCTGCATAACCTTCAGGACGTTGCCGATATTTTTTGAAGCAGGCCTGACAATACAGGAGCTCTTCCCAATGGCTTCCGCATTCTTGATAGTGGAAAGGGCGTTTGCAAGAGGATCAAGTAATACCATTTAAATCACCTTACGAATACTTCTCAAAGCCCATCTCGTGGGCAATCTCCCTGAAACAGTGCCTGCAGAGGTAAATGTCGTACTTGCGGACAAGCCCCTGTTTTCTTCCGCACCGCTTGCATTCGTTTACTCCTCTTCCGGACTTGTTTATTGTCTCTGTCATTTACATGACCTCCACGCCGTAACTTTCGTTAAGGAAGGCGATCGCATCGTCCACCGTGACCCTGTGTCCAGCCGGGATCTTTCGGGTTGCAATTCTTCTCTTGCAGATCCTTTCTCCCGGGCGCTTGAGTACAACAGTTACGTCCATTCCGAAGACCCCGATGTTAGGGTCATATCTCATACCCGGAAAGTCAGTGTGTTCTTCAATGCCGAAAGAGACGTTTCCGAGGGAATCGAACTGGGCCCTGCTCAGGGTCTTTTCGACAATCCCGAGAGCAGTTTCAAGGAACTCCTGGGCTTTCTGGCCCCTGAGGGTTACCTTGCAGCCTATGGGTTCGTTCTTTTTGATCGAGAAAGCAGGGAGGGTCCTTTTGGCAAAGCACCTTACGACCCCCTGCCCTGTGATGGTCCGGAGGATTTCTTCGGCATTTACCAGGTGCTGACCACTTTCTCCAACACCCATGTGGACAATTACCTTTTCAACGACCGGGGTGCGCATCGGATTACTCACGGATCTCACCGCCAAGCCTGATTTCGGGTTTGTCCTTGCCAATAACGACCACGTAGTCTTCGATTGTTTCGAAATCGGTTTCTCCGGAAATCATTACCGTGTTGTGCCTGGAACTCTTAACTTCCCTGATCTCCATAATCTTTCCGGTTTCGCCCGAGTGCTGGCCGCCTATAACCATTGCAAGGTTGCCAACCTCAAACTTCAGGTGCTTTACTACCTGCTTGTCAGGAATGGAAAGAATCAGGGAGTCCTTTGTCCCGTATTCATTGGATCCGATGATGTTGGTTCCGTCGTTGAGGTTAAGCTGGACTTTTCCTCCCTTGACGGTTGTCTTGTTGTCGATCCTGCACAGCTTGTTTACTTTGGTTTCGTTGAGCTTGTGGAGGGTCAGACGTCCCTTTTCATCCTGGAGCATCCTGTATGCTTCATTTACGAGAGGGAGTGTAATTACATCAAAGAGCCCTACCGGGAACCTGAGGTCTTTCCTGGGAATTCCGTCAACAAGGACTTTTCCTTCGGAGAGAATCCTTTTACCTTCCCTGCTGTTGTCAACAAGCTTGAGAATGTCCCGGATGATGATCCCGAGCGGAAGACTGCGTGCCTGGCTGTGAGGCCCCGGGCGGGTAGTGGAGATCCACTTATTACCTTTTTTCCCGACCTTCCAGCTCTTTGGAACTGATAATCTTTTCTGGTGTGTCACAAAATCACCTGCCTCACTTCTTAATGCTTGACGCTCTGCGCCCGTCCTTCATTTCCAGTTTTGTGATCATGACATTGGAGGGGTTTATGGGCCTCGGGACCTCGGTGCCGTCCACTTTTGTGGAAATGACTCCGTCCACTGCGATTGTGCCGTCCATAAGGGATACGGACTGGACTTTTCCTTCAGTGCCCTTGAAGTCTCCGCGCATGACCTTTACTGTGTCGCCAGTGATAACTGCAGCACTTCTTGTGCCGTACTCTTTGGCAAGTGCCTCGCTGAGTCTTGCACCCATGAATTTCTGCCTGATGTGGAGAGGTGCGGTGTATCTTGCCTTTCTCTGCTTTCTGGGCTGTTTGGATACCATTGCAATCACCTCAGACAATAATAGATGCGGTTGTCCCGATCTTCGGGTACCTTTCGGCAACTTCCCTGGCAACAGGGCCTTTTATGTCCGTGCCTTTGGGGATTCCGTCTTCGTCCGTAATTACCATTGCATTGTCTTCAAATGCGACATGCAGTCCGTCCGGACGGCGGAACTCCTGCTTCTGGCGAACCACGACTGCGAGGAGAACCTGTTTCCTCATTTCGGGTGTGCCTTTCTTCACGGACACAACACACATATCCCCAATTCCTGCGCAGGGCATTCTGTTCTTGACGCCTCTGTACTTCTTGACAGAGATAATCTCAACCACTTTTGCCCCGGTGTTGTCCACGCAGGCGATCTGGGCACCTGCATTGAGAGCTCTCGGGATGTTTGAGCGTATGCCTTTCATTTGGGCACCTCTGCTTTGACGACAACGTAGGATTTGGTTTTGCTTATAGGCCTGCATTCCGCAATTGTGACAATGTCACCGACTTTTGCGGAGATACAGGATGGATTATGTGCATGAATCTTCGAGCGTCTCTTTTCATATCTCTGATATTTCGACACCATTTTCATGTATTGCCTTTCAATGACTACCGTATTGTCCATTTTGCTGCTGACCACGGTACCCACAAGGATCTGACCTCTTACCGGAAGTGTTCCGTGGAAGGGACAGTATGCATCGTCACATTCCTCTGATGGCGCCGGTATATTCAATCCAATATCTCTTGCCATGAATTTAGCCCCATTTACGTAGCTTTTTAATGTTCTTGATCCGATTTTCGGGTTGTGAGAGCAGCAGGTTTCCCTGAATTTTAACGAATGTATCGGATCTGCGGCCTTTTTCTGAGAGCTCGGCAGGGATCCGGAAAAGAAATTCCGAATCCGCCTTGGGAATCTTCAGTTCCCGGGACTGAGAGTTTTCCACAACAAGCATATTTTTCGTCTCGTTGATTACTCTGCCCCGGATTCCTGTTAATGATGGATTAGTGGAGTTAATCACCTTGATCTCGAGCCCTATCAGTTCATGAAAGATAAGAGTCGAAGGCAGAATTTCCACTTTAGATCTCATTTAGCTCGTGCTGAATTGTCTTTATCCGGGCAATCGTTCTCCTGATTTCTCCGATCCTGCCAGGGTTATCCGGAGCCCCACCTGCAGAGGTAAGAGCTCTTTCCCTGACCAGTTCGTTTTTCAGGTTTTCGAGTTCGTCGGCCCGTTCTTCAATCGTCATAGTCCGGATTTCGCTGGTCCTGAGAATTGCCATTATTCCTTAGCCTCCTTGTGGACCCTTGCCATGGGATGCCAGTAGTCATAGCTCTCATGCTTGTGCTGCCAGACACCGTTGACCTGCCTGCGGACTTCATCTGAGCCTTCTACATAGACAAGTTCGGCTCCTTCAATGTCTTCGGATGTTTCAGCCTGGACTTCTTCTGCTTCTTCGGGCTCTGCAACTTCGGCTTCCTCTACGGGTGCCGGTGCAGGGGCTGCAGGAGCGGGAGCGGGAGCGGGTGCAGGAGCAGGAGCTTTGGCTTTTGCTTCCTTTTTGGGAGCTTCGGCTGCTTTCTCAGCTGGCTTCTCGGCAGGCTTTTCAGCGGGTTCTACAACTTCGGCGGATTCCTTAACTCTGTATGAGTCGGGCAGGATAACGCCGGGCTGAATGATCCTGACTTTGCAGCCGAGGGTGCCGAGCTTTTTGATTGCTACTGCAAACCCTTCGTCCACGACTTCTTCTACAGGGTTTCCGGAGTGCTTTATGTACCCGTCAACGAATTTCTCGACTCTTGACCTTGCTCCGGTAAGCTTTCCGGAGATTACGACTTCACAGCCAAGGGCGCCTGCGTTCATGACTGCTCTGAGGGTGTTGTGACCGGCCTTTCTGAAGTACCAGCCCCTCTCAATGGAAGCTGCAAGCCTGGATGCCATCATCTGGGCATTAAGTTCAGGCCTCTTGACTTCCTGAGCGTCAATCTGCGGGTTTTCGAGGTTGTATTTGGTTGCAACGTCACGGGTAAGTTTTCTGATGACCTTCCCGGCTTTCCCGATTACCATTCCCGGCTTTTCGGAGTAGATAATAATCTGGGTGCCCATGGGGGTCCTGTTAAGCTCCATGCCGCCGTATCCAGCCCTGTTGAGCTGTTCTGCAAAATACTCGTCCATGGAGGCTTTGACATACCCGTCATTGACGAACTTTCTCTCTATTGCCATTTAGCGCACCTCGGAGAGGATCATCTCGATGTTTACAGTTTCCGTGTCTTTGGGCGTTGCCCTTCCTCTTGCCCTTGGCATGAACCCGTGAATTACTCTTCCGCGCTGAATTGCAGCGTGGGTGATGTACATGTTTGCGGGCTCAAGGCCTTTATACTCGGCATTGCTTTCTGCATTTTTGAGGACCTTTAAGATCTCTTTTGAGGCACTGACAGGGTATCTCCCTGCAGCCATGGGCCCTTTCCTGTGGCCTGTGCCTTCATGGTGTCTCTTAAAGGGAACTGCCTGCTTCATGGCAATTACGTCCTCGAGGAACTTCCTTGCTTCAGAGGCTTTCATGCCCTTAATCTTGCAGCAGACTTCACGGGACTTCTTAGGGGAGATGTGAAGTTCGGAACCCATTGCTTTAGAGGTAGTTTCAGGGTCTCCATTAATCGAATAATTGATTCTTGCCATTCCCTTTCACCTCATTTCAGCGGTACGAACTTGCTTGAACGGGTTGCTCCCACACCGGCACTGCCGTGGTTAACTTTTGATCTTGTAGGTGCGAATTCTCCGAAGCGGTGCCCGACCATTTCAGGCTGGAGCTCTACACTTACAAACTCTTTCCCGTTGTGGATTTCGATAGCTTTTCCGATCATTTCGGGAAGGATTATCATGTCCCTGTGGTGGGTCCTGACCTTCTTTCCTTCCTTGAACTCGTGCAGGACTTTCTTCTGCCCGTCGGTGAACCCGCGTTTGATGCTCCTGCGTTCTCTGGAGGGCAGGAGTTCTGCAAACTCTTCAAGGCTCAGTTCCTGAAGTTCTGAGACGGTCTTCCCGCGGTAGGTATACTCACCCTTTCTCTTCGGTAACCTTGATGATGATTTTTTTGCCATAACGAATACACCTCATCAGCGCTTCATTCCGGTCCTTCTTGCTGCAATCAGTCCGACCTTTCTTCCGGGCGGGGCGTTCCTGCTAACCGTGGTTGGCTTACCCGGGTGTTTCCAGGCACCTCCACCGAACGGGTGGTCACGCGGGTTCATGGCAACACCAGATACCCTCGGATACTTTGCAGCCCTTGTTTTCAGTTTGTGATACTTCTTCCCGGCTTTGAGCCAGGGCCTGTCCACTCTGCCGCCGCCGGCAACAATACCGACAACTGCCCTGCATTTGGGGTTAAGCCACTTTATGTTCCCGGAAGGCATAGCCACTGCGGTTCTGGTCGGCTCGTGGGTCACAACGGTTGCATATACTCCGGAGGAACGGACAAATTTGCCGCCGTCGTTTGGCTTTGATTCGATGTTGCAGATGAAGAAACCTTCAGGCACGTTTCCGATAGGAACAATGTTCCCCGGCTTAACCTCGGCGTCGTCTCCGCACTCGATGATGTTCCCTACTGCAATACCTTCGGAAGCAAGAAGGAAAAGTTCCTCTCCGTTTTCAAAGGCAACTTTTGCGATCGGGGCTGAACGTGCAGGGTCGTGCTCGATGTCTATGACTTCTCCCTGAAGGGAGGTGTTTTCATCCACACGGGGATGCCTCAGGTCTGCCTTGTACTTGTGAGAAGGAGCTCTGTAGGTTGGAGTGCCTCGACCCCTGTTCTGTGATATTAGTCTTTTACCCATGGATCACACCTCACATAAGTCCTATCCGGGTTGCAATCTCGTGTGCCGCTTCAGGCTCTTCAAAGGCAAGGACTGCTTTTTTCATACCCTTCATTGTGGTCATGGTCCGCACGGATCTTACTTTGAACCCGTACATCTTCTCAACATCTTCTACGATCTGCTTTTTGTTTGACCTGGTATCAACGATGAACTGGAGCTTGTTTTCATCAAGCAGCATCATCGCTTTTTCAGTAACAAATGGATAATTGATAGAACTCATTGGAATGCGCCCTCCAGTTTTCCAATTGCAGACTCTGTCCAGACAGTAAGGCGACCTGCGTGCGTACCCGGTGCGAGCAGTTCGGCATTCAGTGAGTCCACTGTTACGACGTCTACTCCGGAAAGGTTTCTTGCGGCTTTCAGGATAGGAGAGTTTTCTCCTGCAACAATCAGGACGCTCTTTTTATGCTTGTATTTCCTGCCTCTGAGCTTTCCGCGGCCGGCTCTGATGTGCCTTCCGTATTTTGCCCTGAGTACATCCTCATAGAGACCTGCAGCTTCGAGGAACTCGATTACCTGCTTTGTCCTCTCGAGGTTTTCAAGAGCATTTACTGCGACAATCGGAAGTTCGGCTTCGAAGATGTGCCCTCTCAGGCTTACAAGAGTGGGGTCTGTGGTTGCTGCAATTGCAGAGCGGATTGCATAGCGGCGCTCTTTTGTGTTGACCTTCTCGCTTCTGTCAGCTTCCGGCTTTGGCGGGTGAGCTCTCCTTCCGCCCTTTGCGTGCGGGACTCTTGCAGCCCTGCTGCTGTTTACGAGCCTCGGGACCTGGGATACGCCTCTTCCGGAACCCCAGCCTCTTGCGGAGGTCTCCATGCCTGCGTAGAGGCGGGGACCATAGGGCTGAAGCCTGTTTGCCTGTGCTGCCAGTACTGCCTTTTTAATCAGGTCAGGACGGTAGTCTACATCAAACACTGCAGGGAGCTCGATTTCCCCGACAGCTTTTCCTGTAAGGTCTATGGTTTTTGCTGTAGCCATCTTAGATCACCCCTGCTTGGATTCCCTGCTTATGTACAGGATGTTGGGTTCGCCAAGGTCGGCTTTCTTTGCCCGGATCGGGTCTCTGAGCCTTATAAGCCTCTTGGAAGGGCCAGGGACACTGCCTTTGATAAGGACGTAGTCACCGCGGACAAGACCGTAGTTAATGAACCCGCCTTCAGGAGTGACTTCTTCCCCATCGGCTCCGATCTTGAGGATGCGCTTGTTAAACTCGGTCCTCTGGTGGTATCCCATCTGACCCATCTGCGGGACTCTCCAGGAAACATGAGCCGGGTGCCACGGACCAAGGGTACCGATCTGCCTGAGGCTTCCTTGCCTGGAGTGCTTGCCCTTCATCAGCTGGATGCCCCAGCGCTTTACAGGGCCCTGGGTACCTTTACCGATTGTAATTGCGGCGGTGTCAACAAGTGTTCCATTCTTGAAAACATCGGTAACGCTTACAAGGGTGCCGAGGATTGACTTTGCGTATTCGAATTTGGTGCTGAGGTCTCTTGCACTGATCCCGGATTCCATGATGTCCGGCACCTTTTTGGGGACACCGGTAAGGCTCTTTGGCAGGGTGTAGATAACTGCCTTGATGTCGCTTACTCTGCCTTCTTCGATCAGTTTCCCGATAGTTTCAAGGACTTCAGCCTGGTTCTCTGCTTCCGGAATGGGAATCCTGCGTTTGAGTTCAGGATCAAGGTCTGCTGCCCATACCTCAGCGATTGCCTTTTCCCCGGTGCTGTCTTCTGCGTAAGCCCGGATGGCTGCGACCCTTATTGCAGGAGTTTCGATTACAGTCACAGGCACGGAGATTTCCATACCCTGGGTAAGGCTGTTCTTAATATCATCAACCATGATCACGTGGGTCATACCCACCTTATAACCTGCAAAACTCTGCAGCTTTGGCTCGCCCGTAGCTTCCGGCCAGGCCCTGAACCGTGGAATGTGGCTCTTGGCCCTCTTGCGCGGACTGAATGCGAGGGAACCTCGTTTTGGTCGGTGTATGCTTGCCATATTTCTACTCCGTAAACTTCAATTGAAATACCAGCCCCTCCGGTCAGAACAACATGAGTGACAAAAGAGAAATGCACCGGATTCCCCGAACGCTACCAGGTGGGGGAGGGATGTCGTTCAGACCTGCCGGCTGGAAAGCCTCGAGCAGACCGGAGCTCTATGCTCCCGGTACCCTACATTCCTTCAGGCATCTGCAGATATTCGGTTCCCTTCCGTTCCTGCCTCTGCAGGAAACCTCTGATTGAAGGACCGACCTTACGATCCTGGCAGACCCAAATCCAGGCACCTTGCCCTGATTTGAAACATATAGCAATCTGATTTTGAAACTTCAGTATTCAGTAACCTGATCTCTAATTCAGTTAACCTGACTTGAAACTTCAGTATTCAGCAACTGCAACCGCAACTCATCGAAAACCTGAAACAGTTTCGTGCGATTTTGGGCGTCCGTACGGCGCCAAAAGCGGGCGTTTCAAAGCATTGGCCCTTTGACACTCATGTTGATCCGACTTTTCTCACTGGTTTATATTCAATGCAGGAAATTCAACCGCAAAAACGGTAGAAAGCCCTTACTTCCGGAGATTTCCGGGAGTTTAGCATTAAGCATCACATTGATCTGATTAAGCAGTTCCAGACACCATAATGCCTGAAACCTCACATCTCTGATGTACTTTGCCTTTAAATAGCACATCTAATATATAAAGCCTTTGCAGAGGGAGAGGAAAAATAAGAAAGAAGAACCAATTGCAGGGGAGAAAAAAGCCAGTAAATTAAAAAGTTAAAAGCTGCGAGGGTTACGCAGATTAACATGCCGTTCTGAGCTGTCCAGTATAATACGCCACTGTGAAGCATCTTTATACACTATTGTGAAGCCCCTATATAATACATTCAGGACAACAAACCCAGAAAGCAAGCTAACAGTAGAAGCAAGTTATCAGCAGCAGAAGCAAGTTATCAGCAGCAGAAGCAAGTTATCAGCAGCAGAAGCAAGTTATCAGCTCCAGAGCTGGAGTTCGGAAAACAGAACCCTGAAAAAAGAAAGTGAAAATGGTTTCGGATGGAGAAGTACCCGAAAAAACTCAGGATTCTGCCTGTTTTTCGGCAGAAACCTGTTTTACGATTTTAGGAATCTTCCTCCCCCCGAAGTTTATCCCGCCTGCGAGCGCCACGCCCTGCGTTTTCTTAACTAATTCGGCATAGTTGCTGTCAAGGCTGGCGATGATCGTTCTTCCTGCTACCATTTCAATCCTCCCACCGGCACCCAGGACCACTTTAAGGATTCCCTGAATCTGAAGGGCGGTAGCATTTTCTGCAACCTTTATAAGATATGTTTCAAACGGCATCGGAAAACCTGCAGATCAAAGTTCAGGTCAAAGTTCTAATCCTGGAAAGAGTGCTGCTGCGCAGTGGAGTTTCGGGCGCCTGTTTTGAGACCACGAGATTCACCGGAACTGACAGGTTAACCGTAGAACCTGCTCCCGGATTCTGGCCTGTGACTGTTCCGACAGTAGCCGTTGAAGCGACTTCGGAAATCGTCCCGACCTTTATCCCCTGAGCCCCGAGCAAAGCGACCGCCTTTTCAAGGGGCATCCCGATAACGCCCGGAACTAATTTATAGTCCTGCCCGGAAGTTTCGGCAGATGTGCTGGCAGAAGTTTCACGGGATACCTTAGTTGCGGTTTCGGGCTGCGGCTTTACGGGAGTATCTAACGTGGCTTCAGGCATTGTTACTTTTACAACGGTTTCGGGAATTGTCCGCAGGGGTTTTTCAAGCACCACGTCCTTTTCTCCTGTTGAAACGACAAGGTCAACCTTTGAGTTTGCTTCAACTTCAAGCCCGGGCTTGAGGCTCTGGGCAAGTACGACTCCGGATTTTCCGCTCGATAGCTGTTCCTTTACCCCTCCCGGCTGGAGCCCGGACTTTTCTATGACCTTTTTTGCACTCTCAAGCTCAAGCCCGAGCAGGTTCGGGACTCTGTAGACCTTTGTGGAAACCGTCAGGACAATCGCAGAGTTAACTTCGACTTCCGAACCCGGGATGAGGCTCTGGGCAAGGACTATGCCCGGGGCTTTGTCCGAAGGCTGTTCTTTGACCCCTTCAAGCCGGAGCCGCGATTTTTCAAGGAGGGTTTTTGCGGCTTCAAGCCCGAGCCCCGCAAGGTCCGGGACCTTTACGGAAAGAAACCGGGAAACTGTAAGATCCACTTCTGCTCCCGGTTCTGCAAGAGAGCCTTCCGAGGGGAGCTGAGCCAGGACCGTACCCTGAGGTTTACTGCTTTCTATTTCAAGGACGTCTCCTACCTTAAAGCCCGATTCAAGCAGTTTGCTTTCGGCTTCTTCTTTTGAGAGCCCCACAAGGTCGGGAACTTCCACATAAGAGTCAATGCCCGGTTTTTCAGGAGAGGCCTTCAGGGAAAATTCTATTGTGCTGAGGTTTTCGGGGCTGATGATGTCATCGGCTTTTGGCAGCTGGAACCTTAGCTCCCCCCCTTCGAGAGCGATATTGGTCTTTAAGGTCACATTCATATTGCTGACAAGGTACTTTGAACCGGACTGCACTTTTTTGAGTCCTTTGTCCATTTCCGCAAGGGAAGATGCAAAAGAGCTGACAAGATTTGAAGAGGAAAGGACAGGCCTGCTTTTCTGCAAAATGGAAATCCGGGACTCAAGTTCTGCTTTCTCACTTGAGAGCTTTGTCACCTGGGCAGCAAGGCTGCTCTTTTCCCGTTCAAGGACGAGTTTTTCCGCGAGCAGTTTGTCAAGATTTTCTTTATAGACAAGGGTTTCTTTTTGAATGGATTGGAATTCGATTTCCGTATTATTCAGTTTAGCTACAATGTTTGCATAACTGGCGGAATCTATTGTTCCTGCTTTCCTGAATGCTTCCAGGCTGCTCCTGATATCACTTAGATTTGTCATGCCGTTCCTCCTGAAAGAGCATTTCCTGAAAAGGGCCTTATTCCTCCCTCACTTTTGAAGTTGCAGGGACGGAAACGATCTTTGCTTTGATGCAGCTTGAACCCTGCACATCGTAACTGTAAAGCGAGTTGTAAGAGGCATTGAGGGGAGAGGCATTGAGGACAGGCCTGTAGCCCCGGACCCGGTTTTTAGAGTCCCTTTCCTCTTCAAGCTTCACAGTAAGCGACATCTTAAGCTCAAGGTCCACCTCAGGGATGTGATACCAGGCAGCCTGAATATCATACTCGCTGAGGGCTTTTTCTTCATCAATCTCAATCTGGGTCTTTATGGAATTCCTGTCAAGAGCCCGCTGGGTCTCGGCAACGGAACGCCCGACTTCCCCCAGAAGCCTGGAAAGGGGGGTGATAAGCACTTCTCCGATTTCTTCCCCGTAATTAACCACAATAACAACTCCTTGAAATAAGTCCCGGAAATTAGTTCCGGCAAAGATGATAGAAAAATACGGCAGAGTATTTAGCCTGCAAAAAGGGTATTTAGAGCCTTATCTGCCGTGACTGCGGCCAGGTCCCCCAATATTTGAAGGGAACCTTCCCGCAGCAAGAAATATTTGATTAAAGGCTTTGGTCAGGGCGGGCTTATTCAGCAGCCTTGACTTTCACCCTGGGAATTGTCCTCTCAGGGGCAGGGACTGGCTTGAGGGTTGTCCTCAGCAGGCTTGTGCCTTCTTCCTTAAAGGAAAATTTTGAACTGTATTTCGCATTAAACGTGGAGGTATAGGCAACAGAAGTTGTATTTTCAAAGCTCCCCTTGCTCTTTCCAAAGAGGATTTTTGCAAGCCCGCCGGACTCCATGCTGCCCGTGACTTTTGACTGGTTATTAAACTTGAACTCTCTGCCATAAGTGAGATCTGTTGAAGACTCCCTCATCATGGTGATTGTCATCTTAACTTCGATAATCGACTCCGTAAATTCGTAGAAACGAGGCTCAAGCCCGTAAGTAAGAAGCGACATTGGCTGGTCATTGGTTACCACACTGCTTGCAGTAACATTCCCGTCAGCATCCACGGTCTCTTCAATATACATTACAACGCTTCCCGCATCAAGCTGGGTTGACGCAAGAGTCTGTGCAACCTGCACCGAATTCATGTCCAGAGCCATCTGCCCCTCTGCAATAGCAAGGGCCATTTCTCGAATCATGTCCCCGAAGGGAACATTCAATAGTTCCTGACCGACACTTACCATAGTTATTTATCCCCTTTAAAATAAATAAAAACTGAGTATAAAACTTAAGTCTCTAATGGTATAAAATACTTTGTCAAAAAAATAATAATATTTTTAAAAAAAATAGCAAAAGATAAAAGAATGGAAAAAACGAAAGGAATGAACTTACACAGGCACTAAAAAAGAAACTTCTTCGCTCGTCATCCTTCTTTGAGAGACTAAAAGGCACTCCAGAGTGCAGTAAACAGCCTTTTCTTCCACCTCCTTCATGACTACAAATTCACCCCCGCAAACCGGGCAGATTTTTTTTACGTACTCCATTAAATCTCACCCGCCTGTCTTAGCCCCCGGCTTCGAGGATGCATTCTGACAGGCAGAACCATCCTCCCCGCTGCAACCGTAAAGACTTTTTCTCGAATTGTGCGCAAAGAGAAAACATTTAAAAGTTCCGGACCGACGATTCCCATATTATTTATCTCCTTAAAATTAGTCAAAGATTGATTGAAAATAGAAAGGCTTCAATGTTATAAAACACTTTGTCAAAAAAATAACAAATATTTTAAAATATTATTATACAGTAGAGACCCTAACATTCACGAAACTTTGCCCATGAACAGCACCAATAGATTAAAGAAGAGAAAACTTTATAAAAAAAGAATAGATTTATACTTAAAAAAGTTAAAAAGGTAAAAAATAAATAAATAAAACTGTTTACGATGACACGGCACAAATTTACACAGACACTAAAGAGGAAACTTTCTCTCTCTTCATCTTCCCCTGAGATGCCGAGAGACACTCAAGCGTGCAGTAGATTGCCTTTTCCTCAACCTTTTTCAGGACTATGAATTCATTCCCACAAATAGGACATGTTTTTCTTACATACTCCATAATATCACCCACTCGTTTTAACTTCCAGTTTCGATAACGTTTTTTGACAGGCAGCAGCCGCGTATTTTATTCCATAATAAGGAATTAAAGGCGTAGCGGAGCATTATTACCTAATTGCATATATCAATTAAGGTATTATGCTGCCATATCACTAAGTTTTCAGAACTTTACTCAAACCTACCCATTTAATCGTAAATACGATTGTAAATAGCTAGATATTAGATGAGTAAATAACATTAGGAAACATAGTTACTGAAGATAGGTACCGAAGAAGTGAGGGAGTTCTGGTTTTCAAGAGGAAAATTAGCTAATAAATGAAAAAAGAAAGAAATTGGAAAATGTTAAAGAAAAGAAGAGTTGTAGAGGGGTTACAGCCCTTCTTTCTTACGGCCGAAGATGAAAATCAATCCTAGTACAGCTGCTACAGGGAGGGCGATGGTTGGGAATTCTGGAACTGCTGCTACAGTAGTGGTTGAAGCAATAACCATTGGCGTTGAAAAATTCCCAATACTAATTGAATACTTCGCTCCTTCCCTGTAAGTGAGCAACTGTACCGCTATAGCATCCTGATCTAGAAATTCACCAGTACCGCCAGCGGCTGTATTCAATAAAGAGAAAGATTCAGGAATACGCAAAACCACAATATCCCCATCGACACCTGTAGTACCGGTAACAGGTGAAATATCAATATCATAGTTTTGAGGATTTTCAGATGTATCACCGCTACCGACAGCAGGATCGTAGTTAACATAGTAACTAAGGTTTAATATCTGATTTGGCGCCATTTCCACTTCTTGATTACTTAATACGTCTACGCCATTTATGCCTCTAATTTGTGAATACATTCCCATAGCCGATCCGGCCATACAAGCGATCAATAAACCGCTCACTAATAATAATAGAATTTTCTTCATGATCTACCCCTACTTTCCAGATAAGTTACACACCATTATTTTTGGAAAGTCATATGAACTGGACTTATTATAAATGTTTAATCCGGGGGAATCCACTAAAAAAGTTAATATTTTCCTTGAATATTCAGAGGCCCACTTACATTCCACTGTAATCAGACTATAGACAAACATGTTTCCCGATACACAGGTAAGTCATGGAACGAGATTGAGGAGGGGGAAAGAAATATTCAGGGGAAGAATACAAACCAGTAATGAATTGCGCCAACATTGAAATTAAACATTTTATAATGTCACACTATATATCGATCACGAAATATATAAGGATGTTCAAGATTAATATATAAAACCAGATTTATTCGGCGTTAAGTTGAAAATATATAATTATAAAATATATATTACATGAAGAATGCGACAGTTGTAAACTTCAAGCGTAAAATCTTTTACAAAACAACAGTGCATACTACTTTGGCATCAATTCTTCAATTAAGGTATTTCCGCTGATTTATCATATTTTCATCAATTAAGAAGTAGCCATATTATTCTAAAAAGTAGATTTACAGTGATACTGAAATTTATCTAAATTTATCAAGATGAAAAATAAATGTTATGGCAATATTTCAAAAGCTAAGAGATATATGTAATAAAATTATAGCTCAGTCAGGACGGACTCTTGAAAAACTAAGGGTATGAGTTTCAAACTTTAAAAACACAACAAAAAAGAAAAAAATTAAAAAAAAAGGATATTAATTAAAGCCCTTCTTTCTTACGCCCGAATATGAAAACAAGCCCAATTACAGCTGCTACGGGGAGAGCGATTGTTGGGAACTCAGGGACTGAGCGAATTATCCTGGAAACAACCGAATCCTGATAAAGACCTTCCTCACTGCCATATGAAGCTCCAATTCTTATAGAATATGAAGCTCCTTCAGGTGCATCTTCATCTAGATGGATTGTTATAGGGCGAGGGTCAATATAACTGGATGAGTTAGGCTTAAAGCTACTACCTGGAACCGTGATCGTTAATTGACTCGTACTAGCTCCTGACGTTGCACCAGTTACATCGCCAATCCAGGTGAAATCTTTGTTAAGAAAGTTAGATTCAATCTGTGTGCCCCCTAAATAAACGATTTTTGTTTCTCCAGCTGTCATGTTTATTGGATTGTCTATTGCATGTTCTCCTGAGGGCGATGTGTAAATTTGTGCACTGAAAGCCATTGCCGATCCGGCCATACAAACAATCAATAAACCACTCACTAATAGCAATAACATTTTTTTCATAATCTACCCCTACTTTCCAGATTAATCTACTCCACAATTGTCGGAAAGTTGTCTTAACTGGACAATATAAAATGCTTAATTTTGAGATTTCATAATAAGTTGATAGCCTCTCAGAATGCGACCACATTCGTGTTCAGCTTCATATCCCTTACAGTTTGAGCATCGTTTTTTTCTAATATATGAACATGCATTGAAAGCAAACATGAATGAGAAGGCATATTTAGAGAGAAATGCTAACCAGCCCACAGATCGCAGTCAATTTTTAAATTAATCATTTTATAATGTCGACTCTTATATCTTATGGGAAATATATAAGGGTGTTCAGACTAAATATATAAAATAAGACTACTGTACCCGATTTAAAAACATTAACAAATATAAATAAAAATCCAAGGCTGAATTTGAAAGCTAAAAATTAGAACTCCATATTCCTAAAAGAAAGCAAGATATAAATTGTTTATATACTAAAGCTTCAATTTCGCAGTTTTTCTCATTTTTCTGTGTTTTACGAATTTGAAAAAATTCATTTTTCATCCAAAAAAGTATGTTTTTAGTAACACTTTAGTCCATACTAATTTTTTAGAATTGAAATAAATATTAGATTAATATTTTATAAGTTAGGCGATGCCTGTAAAAAAATAATAACTGAGTTTAATGGATATTTCTAAAAAGCTGAGCTTATAAAATATGGAACTTAAAAAGTTCAAGAAAAGAAAATATTATATGAGAGAAAAAATTAAAGAAGTTTTGAAAGCCAGAGGATTAAAATTCATCGAAACTTCCCTTGGATTAATAGATTCCGATTTGATTGTGATTATAAAACAGTTCAAGTTGACCAGACTGGAATAATCCTGCTTATTAACCTGAATGGTCAACTACAAATGTGCTGTTACCTGTTATTTTTTCAGAGTTTAGATCATAGCCTGTTACTGAAACTTTGTGATCACCCTCATTTAATTCTGACTTAATTCTTGCTTCATAGAAGTAAGCACCATCTGAGTACGATAGATAAGTGACATTAACCTTGAGATTGCCTGAGACTGATACTGAGGGTTTGGACTTTAAAGCTGTTGAGGGAGTAACTTTGATTTCCAGATCTCCTTCATCAATAATTTTTGGAGTGAGCTCGATTTCAAAGTCAGGGATTGAAGTGTCAACCATAAACTCGTCAAAAGAAGATACTGTGTTTCCAAAGATATCCGTACATACAGCCTCTACATAAAAGTGATTTCCAGCCCTTACAATGTAATTGCCTGTCCAGTTGACTCCATCAGAGGATGTCAATTCGATAGATTCGGGCTCAAAACCGTCCCTGGTAACAAGACACACTACCGCCTGGAGAGGCACAGGATATGTCACAGTAAACGTTGTGGCAGTCTTACAGGGATTGGGAGAGATATCAAGCGTAACCTTGGGAGCTCCGGTATAGACTATAGTTCGAGCATCGTATTCAACATGTGCAGGTTCTTCGTTTCCAGCATTATCTGTGGCTCTTGAGCGGAAATAATAGGTCTGGTTGTGATTTCCAATAAAGACCGAGGAATTCTCAGCAGTCTTTGGGATCCAGGCATTCCAGTTGAACCCATCAGTACTTGAGTCTATGGTGTAGTAAGCAATTCCTGAACCTTCGTCCGTTCCATTCCAAGAGACAGTAAAAGTTTTGTTGTTAGTATACAAAGGAAGTTCCATCACTTTTGATGTGGGAGGGACAGTCTCAACAGTATTACTCTCTGAGACATATGAAGAGATATCTGAGAGAGGCTTTAAAGAGATATTATCCCACAAAACTGTAACAGGCATGATTTCACCTGAAACTTCCTTCAGACCAAAGGTAAGATTATTGCTACCTTCGTGTAATGATGCAGGAATTTCAATGTGCTGCCATCCTTCATCTCCGTTTATTCCATCTGACCAGATTACTTCCCCATTAACCTTAATCTGTTTAAATTGAGCCTCGGTTACTGGAATGCTTAAGTTAAAATCATCCATTACAAACGCTGAAATCACAGCTATAGTGTTTTCTTTACATTCTATACTTTGAGAAATCTCACCAAAATTCACGGAATTATCGTAAGCACTTCCGTTGTATGAATCAACTATTCCATATGCGAAGGAAGAATTAAGTCCAGAATCTATTACATACGAACCCGTAATTTTTTTGGAGTTAGAGTTAAATTCCCAGGCAGTTTTCGATTCCATATCTCCGTTTTGAATTTTGGGAAGCAGATCAATACTTGAGTACTTATCTTCATTAAAACTGCTCAGAGAGTTATTATTTTGAATATAAAGATGAACAGATCGGTAAGGAAAATAGCCTAGATTTTCTTTGAAAAGAGCAAACTCGAGTTTAGACTTCCCATTTTTCCATTCCTGACGCGTATACGTTAAGTTATCTATCCAAGTTCCATCGTTCTCTACAGGAATATTTAATTCATTTATTACTTGCCCATCTACCCTCATTTGAAGAGTGTAATTTACATCCTGAAGTTCATGATTTTCAATTCCAACAGTGACAGTTAATGGGATACTGATCACGCTTTCTGAAGGATAACCTTCGGCTTTTCCTTCAGGACCTAATAAATATAATGCTGTAAATGTTTCTTTCTCTTGAGTAACTTTTGCATACACTTGCATGCCGCTAACCAGTATTATGGAAATGATAAGACCGATAATCAATCCCTTTTCAATTTCTGGCGGGACAGGTATATTTTTGGGCTCTGTATATGGATGGGATTTTAAACCTTTTGCTTTAACTTTGCTTCTGGATCTATGAAAACGCGTGTTTTTTTCGGGAACTGGCACTTCTTCCGATGCCTTGTTATTTTCATCAAACTCTTCTGACTTTATGGATCTTATAAATTCATTAATTGAAAAAGAAAATTGCTCGTTCTCATCAAGGAGTTTTCTTGTAAAAATTGCAATAATACTGAAAAAAGCAGTTATCCCCAGAATAGATATGACAAGGGAAGTAGGACGATAACCCCATGGGAACAAACTTATTAAAAATCCATCAAAAACAGAAAGTAAAAGGCTGAAACCTATACTCGATGTGAAGCGTTCAAGTCCATTAAGTTCTGCTTTCCCGGGAAAAAATGCAGCTATAAAAGAATAACCTGGAATGAAAAAAAATAGAGGCAATGAGAGCAAAATCCTTAGTAAAGTCTCACTGAATGGAGGGATGAGTACAAAAAAGGCCGCTAAACATGCAAATAAAGTGACTGCAAGTAAGTCGTCAACAAAAATACATTTTTTTAAGTGTAGCATTATAAACAGAAATAATTCATCAAAAGATATAACTTTTTCCTAATATAAAAAATAAATCAAGTTTTTTGAGAACAATAATAAAATATAGACTCCTCTTTAGTAAACCTGTTTTCACCCATCTGATATTAATTCTTATAATAGCTAACTCTACTTTCGTTATAATATTTACCTGAACAATTGTCAAAGTCAATCCCTTAGTTTCTCATATTACCTGTGAGCTTCACACAAACTTTATTGTTTATGCATATCATAGTAGCTTGCCTCAAATTGAGAATGTAACCTTTCCTCCAATCCATAGTAAATCTCTTGTAAATCTCTTGCTACACCTCAATGTACACATAGTTACAAGCATAACATTTTAATTTAGAAATAAGCAGTAGTAGATGAAGCCTTTAAACAAAATCAGCCACTAGAGTAAAAATATTACATTATGAGAATTAGTTTATAATTCATTATTTGGATTAATGCATTAATTTAAAAATAAGCTAAAATAAGAGCAAAAAAAATCGGAGAGGAAGTAATAATGAGGGATTTTACCTTAAAAAAATATGTACATCTTCTTCAGGTAATCAAAAAAACGGACTACCGCATCTATACCGTAAAAGATTTCCTGAAATCCTCACCAGAGAAATGTATTATCCTGCGGCATGATGTAGATCGTGCATTAAATAGAAACCTAGAAATGGCTAAACTTGAGTTCAACCACGGAATAAGATCCACCTATTACTTCCGACACATAGAAGAAACATTCAAGCCTGAAATAATTCGCCAGATTGCTGAGATGGGGCACGAAATAGGTTTTCATTATGAAGTTATGGATAAGGCAAACGGGAAACCAGAAAAAGCAATTGAAATTTTCGAAAGGGAACTTGAGGATTTAAGAGAAGTTGCGGAAATTAGCACTGTATGCATGCATGGAAACCCTCTCAAACCATGGTCAAATAGAGATTTATGGAAAACATACGATTTCAAGGATTTTGGACTTATAGGAGAGCCATATCTTTCAATAGATTATAGCAAAGTTTTTTATTTGACAGATACTGGTAGAACTTGGGCAGATCTAAGAATTAGAATTAAAGATACGATTGATGAAATAGGAATAAATTCAAGTGTATATCTTAAAAATATCTCTTCTACTGATAACGTGACACAATTTATTCAATCTGGAAAAATTAACCAGATATGCCTGCTTGTGCACCCAAACAGGTGGTGTGACGATTTTGGTGGCTGGACTAAAGAACTAGTTCTTCAGAACATAAAAAATCTCGGAAAGGCAGGAATTATTTGGTACAGAGATAAAGTTCAAAGAAGTGAGAATTGTGGGGTAAAAGAATGATTGAAATTAAAGATTCAATCGACAGTAAAAGATGGGAAAAATTCGTTTCAAATCATTCTAAAGGCAATATTTTTCAGAGTACGTATATGGTAGATGTATATAACTCAACTAAAAACTATGAACCAATTTCTTTAGCAGCAGTAGATTCAGAGAGTGGAGAAATACTTGCAGTTCTCCAAGCAGTCATCATAAGAGATGCACCTAGTTTTATAGGATCCATTTCTTCAAGATCAGTAATCAATGGCGGTCCCATTTTTTTGGAAGAAGAAAGAGGACTTGAAGCATTAAAAAAGTTGCTTACTTATTATGAAGAATTTCTCCACAACAAAGCGATTTATACTCAGATACGCAATATATGGAACACGGATAAATCCAAGAGCTTATTAGAATCTCTAGGATATCAATATGAACCTCACTTAAATTATCTAATTGATCTAAATCGCCCCATAGAAGAGATATGGAAAGATATCCACAAGCCTCGCCGTAAAGGAATCAATAGAGCTGAAAAAATTGGAATGAAGATTAGAAAAATAGAAAATAAAAATGAAATAAAAGATTGTTACAAGCTAATTAAGGAAACTTACAAAAATGTAAGGTTGCCTCTTGCCGATATTTCACTTTTAGAAAGTGCATACGAGAAGTTTTATGATGCAGGTTTTGTCGATTATTACATCGCCACATTAGATGGTGAAGTTGTCGGGTCAAGGGTGGTTTTGAAGTATAAAGGTATAGTTCATGACTGGTATGCAGGCTCAAAAAAAGAGATTAACTACGTAAATGAGGCAGTTGTCTGGAACATGCTTTGCGAATATGCTGGCAAAGAAAAGTTATTTGATTTTGGAGGGGCAGGCAACCCAGAGAAACCTTATGGAGTCAGAGAGTTCAAGAAGAGGTTTGGAGGTATGGAAGTCAACTATGGAAGATATAAAAAAGTTCATGATAAAAATAGAAACAAAATAATGAAGCTTGGATTGGAAATTTATAAAATTATAAGAAATACGTGACCATAAAACGCAAATATTTGTCTTATTTAAAGACAAGTTAATCTCAAATTAGTAAAATCTTAGGACTAGTTTTTCATGACAAGAAAAATTATTGATATCTTCGGAGATATTTTTGAGGTTTGAGATCTACTTATTAAAAACGAGATGTAATTTATGGTAAGGGGGATGAACTCATAAAACCAAATCCAGTGCTGATCCCACGATTTAATATAGATTATACTATTAAAGATTTCGTACATTCTCTAATGAACCTAAATGCAAAAGTGGACATAACACAACTAACAGAACTGTTTAGTAATTATTCCATAGAATTTACTAACAGTGGAAGAACGTCCCTGTATGTAATACTAAAATCTTTACGTCTACCTCAGGATTCGAACATTGGTGTGCCGCTTTATTGTTGTCCAAGTGTCTTTGACGCTATAATCCAAGCTGGTCACAAACCACTATTTCTAGATATTGATCCCGAAAACTATACGTTAAGTCCCGAACATCTCATTGAGAAAATCGATGAAATCAAAGCCATTGTCGTAATACATACTTTTGGTAGACCTGCCGATATGGATAAGATTCAAGAAATTGCAGGCAAAAAGCCGATTATTGAAGACTGTGCTCATGCTCTTTTAAGTCGATATAAAGGAAATCTTACAGGAACAATTACGACTGCGGGATTCTTCAGCTTCAGAACCGGAAAGTACATATCAGCTGGAGAAGGCGGAATGATAATCACCCGAAATACGAAACTTGAAGCAAATATAAAAATGGAAATACAAAAGTTACCAAAGGGTTCAAAAATTGACGAAATCAAGCATGTGATTAAGACTTATACACGTTCTGTACTATATCACAGACCATGGTTTGGACTGCTATCATTACCATTAGGAAGTAAACTTGAAGACAAAATTGACCTGATGAACAAATATTCTTTTAAAACTACAAGAATTAGAAATACTGACCTTCAGACTTTTGTTAAAAAACTAAATGGTTTTCAAGACAAAGTAGAGATACAGAGAAGAAATTCTAAGTACTTGATTGAAAAATTAGACGATACAGGTCTAAAGTTACCTTTAGAAACTGAAAACACTTACTGCAACTATTACCTTTTACCAGTACAGGCGGATAGTGAATCAGAAAGGGACAGAATTTGTGAGTTTTTGAGAACAAAAGGGATTGATACAACCAAACTTTTCAGCAAAACACCGGCTATAGCAAAAGTAAATTATGGATATAAAGGGGACTGTCCAATCACCGAAAATATTGCAAACCGGATTATGACAATTCCAAACTATTATACCTTGAAAGAAGATGAGACAAAAAAAGTATTAGAAGCTATGAGATTATGTCTTTCATCCACATGTTAATTAAGAAAATGTGCAAAGTATTTGCTACTATAGCTCCAATAAATAGCCTTAGAGTTATGTTATTAAAAACCTGTAGTTATAATATCGGGAAAAAAGTATACATTGGTGAGGGAGTAATAATAGTTGACAAGTTATCTGATAAAAATAATCTTATAGTAGGGGATAGAGTCTCAATTGCACCGAGATCAATATTTATTACTTCTTCAGACCCAAATTTTTCGAAAATTAGCCCTTATGTGAAAACCATTAATGGAAAGATCACAATCGGAGACGATGCTTGGATAGGTGCCGGTGCAATAGTGTTACCAGATGTGAGCATAGGAGTTGGCGCTGTAATTGGTGCAGGAGCAGTAGTAACAAAAGATATCGAGCCTTACACAATAGTAGCAGGAGTCCCTGCCAAAAAAATGGGGGAGGTCAACATAAGTGAAAGTATTATTTGATATAGGTCATCCTGCCCATGTCCACTTATTTAGAAATGCAATTAATTGTCTTAAAAAAAGAGGATACCAAGTAGAAGTTACTGCAAGAGATAAAGATATAGCTATAGAATTATTGAAGAACTATAATATAAATTATAAACGGATTGGTAAAAACAAAAAAGGCATCCTTAAAAAAGCATTAAACATGATTATTATAGATTATAAATTATTACTGATAGCTAAAAAGTTTGAACCTAACTTAATTGTGAGTGCTGGATCACCTTATGCAGCACATGTCAGTAAAATACTTAAAGTACCTAGCATTGCTTTCGTTGATACGGAACATGCAAATCTTACAGCAAAAATAACTTACCCTTTTACATATATTATTTGCACACCCTCATGCTACAAAAAAGATCACGGAAAAAAGCAAGTTAGATATGAGGGATATCACGAACTTGCATATCTTCACCCAAATAAATTCACTCCAGACCCTAAAGTACTAATAAAACTTGGTTTAAATGAAAAAGAAAAAATTATAATAGTAAGACTTGTTTCTTGGGAAGCTAGCCATGATATCAAAGATAAAGGCTTTGAGAGAAGCCAAGACATTATAAAAATATTAGAACATTACGGGAAAGTGATAATAACTTCAGAAAAAAAATTACCAGAGGAGCTCAGACCATATAAGATGAATGTGCCTCCCGAAGATATGCATCATTTGCTGAATTATGCATCACTTTATATAGGGGAAAGTGCGACCATGGCTTCAGAAAGTGCTGCATTGGGCACACCCGCTATATTCGTATCAACATCAACAAGAAGTTATACTGACGAGTTAGAAGAGAAGTATGGATTAGTATACAATTTTTCAGATCCTATAGACGGGCAAAAAAAAGCTCTAGACAAAGCCATTGAAATATTAAGTTCTGAATCATTAGAAAAAGAAATAAAGATACGACGTGAGGTTATGCTTGCGGAAAAAATTGATGTTACAGAGTATATGATTAATTTGATAGAAGGTTACTTAGAGATCTAAGAAATGATGACAAAATGTTATATCTGAAGTATATCAGAGACAATTTTAGGGAATAGAATGATCATTATCATTTACAGGAAATGGATAGAGGAATTTCAATTTAAATCAAAGCTGCGCTGGCGCACCCCGCTGCAACCAACGGGGTATGTTCGCGCCAACGCTCAAAATTCCGTTAAAGAAAGCAATAACCCTAAATAATTTAGTTTAAGCAGAAGTTAACAAACAAAAAAATGGAATTGATAAATCATATTATCATTAACGGTTGCCGAGGAAGTTTTCCATCCCCGCAGCAAGTTAGCGGGGTATTCGACTGAAATAAAAGTGTAATTAGTTGAGAAAGGAACTACAGATTATCATGAAAGTTATGGTAGTCGCTCCCGTAGATCCGTTTGCATCTGTAGCAAGCGGAGTAAGAATTTACACTATGAATCTAATTTCACATATGATAAAGAACAATGTAACTCCAATATTGTTAGGTGTATCAAGTTCTAGAAGTATAAAAAATGAGTTAAACTTTAAATTGGTACCAATTATTAACAAAAACACATCAGGATATAGATATTTGTTTTGGCTATTTATCAAAGCAATTTTTTTGAAAATAGATGTCGACACAGTGATTCATGCACAAAGATCTGATTATTTATTACCCTTTATATTATTACATAAAAACAATCCAAAGATATGTACACTCCATGGAACACATATAAAAAACATTTATCTAAAAAAAGGATGGATCATAGGTTCCATTTATGAACAACTAGAAAAATACGTATTTCGTCATGCAGATAAAATTATAATGATATCCTCAGAAACTCAATTGTATTACTTTGAAAAATATCCATTTTTGCAAAATAAATCAGTAGTAATACCCAATGGAGTAAATATAGAGATATTTAAAATAACAAATAAAAATAATAGCATTATAAAAAGATATGGAGTGTCCAATAGAGATAAAGTGTTATTATATGTAGGCAGACTGGAGAAAGAAAAAAGAGTAGACAACATTATAAAAATTTTTTGGCACATAAAGAATACATTGCCAGACTCAAAGCTGGTTATAGTGGGAGACGGGAGAGAAAAGAAATTACTTCAAAACCTTGTAAGAGATATGAAACTCAAAGGCGTAATTTTCATTGAAAATCTAAGATATGAAGAAGTTCCAAAGATAATGAATTGCGCTGATTTGCTGATTATGTATTCAATACACGAAGGAATGCCAACTGTAGTCCTAGAAGCATTAGCTTGTGGGCTGCCAGTTGTATCAACAAAAGTTGGTGATTTGAATAATATTATAACAACTGAAACAGGGCATATATTTAAAACTACAGATATAAAAGAGATAGGAAATATAATATTAGACATATTAACTGGGAAAAAAATATCCAAGATTTCTTGCGTAAACACAGCTAAAAAGTATTCATGGGACGAGATATCTAAACAGATTAGGGAGATCTATTATGAAGTTCTTGAAAAAAAATAATGTTATTTTATTATCATTATTAGTTTTATTAAATATTGTACTTAGACTCCCCATGTCACATGCATTTGGTGCAGACACATATTTTATATATTCACTTGCAAATTCAATTTCAGAATATGGATACGCAAGATGGGTTATCCACCCATTATCTTTAGTGGGTACTTATCCACTGTCATATGCATCTATGTATCCATTTTTACTATCTGGTATATCGACTAGTACCAATGTGTCAATAGAATACAGCATTTGGGTATCAGAGATAATACTATCAATCTTTGCAATACTATCAATTTATTGTGTAGCAAAGGAAATCGAAAACGACGATTTTTTTGCATTTATAGTCGCGTTTGTATATTCGTTATCACCAGTCTTTTTCTTTTATACGAATTGGATGGGATCTGAGAGAGGGATATTCATGTCATTATTTCCCTTCTTTATCTATATAATGATCAAATCAAATTCTAACATTAGATATTTTATCATGAGCTTCTTATTCTTAATTCTTTTAGCAACCGTTCATAGATTATTTTATTTCATACCATTAATCGTAATTGGCTACATAAGTGCAATTATTATAACGAAATATAGTCATGTAGTCACATTCAATTTAGAAAATCCTTATTTACATCGCTTTTTATTAGTATTTATTTCAGTTTTAGTATTATTTTGCATTCAAAGTGGGGATATTACTGAAAATTATTTAGAAGGAGCTTCGACCCAGACAGTTGAACAATCAGATATGGCATTTATTCCATTAATAAATCTATTTGTTAATTTCATAGGAAAAATAGGATTGAATTTGTTATTCGTTTTTGTAGGCATCATACATATATTAACAAGCAAAAATTTGACATTAAATAAAACGTTTCTTATTATGAGCTTTATTTTTCTGACATTGACTTTACCATACAGGTATTATACTGCATTGATATACACAACATTTCTATCACTTTTAATTGGATTTGGAATTATTGCTCCCCTCTCAAGAATCCGACTGAATCACAAATACCTTAAATATATAAATCACAGATACTTTAGATATATTTGTATTAATATGATTTTAATTTCATCAATTCTGTTTACAATTTACATGGATGATCATTGGAAAGAAATTTCTACAAATAGTGCGATGAAAGATGAAACCTACGAAACTGGTTTGTTTGTACATGAAAAGATTAACGCTACCATGATTACTAACAGTGGATGGGATGGTCAACAGATTAACGCAATTTCAGGAAAACCAGTTTTACCATTTGGAATTCAACAATGGTTCAGTCCGTTACAACTTGTATATGGTTTTGAAGATAGAAAGAACTTAGAGGATTCGAAGTTGCTCCCATTAAAAGATTTATTACCACCCCCAGATGTATGGTATACATTTGAGAACGTTTCAAATGTAAAAAACGATTATCAGAGTGTAATGTACAATGATATCAGTTCAACTGATGCTCAGCAGAATTTGTTAAAATATAACATAGGGTATGTCATACTTAACAAAGATTTCGACAATAAATTTGTTTCTTATGGCATTCGTAACAGTCAATTCATTCCCTCTATGATTGAAAAAGAAAATAAGATTTTAGATACCAATTCAAAATCAATTTGGTGCTTAAATGAAAAGAGGTAAAATAATTGTACTAACACCCTATTATCCACCAATAAAAGGTGGAGTATCTAGTTATGTATCCAATTTGGTATCAAAACTAGATTACTTTAACTTTGATACTAAAGTAATTACGAGAAATGGGAATAATGGAAAAAATACATATGTTGTAAATCAAAAAGCTTACTTTGTTATAAAATCCATTTTAATATTATATAGATATAAACCAAACATCATTCATGCGCATTCGAACTGGTACACTCTAACACCTTCCGTCATATACAAGTTACTAAACCCTAAAACAAGGTTAATATTCACATTTCACACAGAACCGATTGACAAAATTAAAAGTCTTAAGAAGAGAATTTATCAATTATTACTTTCAAGATGCGATGTAGTTACTTTTGTGAGTATTGCCCTAAAAAATAAGCTAGAAGAAAATTTTCGAATGAATACCAATACACGAGTAATTTATGCTGGTGTTACTGCAAATAAAGTGGATAAGAATGAAATACGACAATTTACAGACGAATATTTATTAGAAAATAGTAGACCAATCATATCTTTCGTAGGACCACTAGTTTTGAAACAAAAAGTAGAAGGTATAAAAATCCTTATACGAGCTTTTAAGATTGTAAAAGAAAGATACCCTGACGCAAAACTGTTAATCATCGGTGACGGAAAATACAAAGTAGAGTTAGAACAACTATGCAAAAAGATAGAAATATATGACATAGTTTTTACAGGTTTTTTAGACAATGTTTTTGTTCCTCTGGAACTAACAGATATATATACACACATAACGCTTCAAGAAGGTTTTCCTATATCATTACTTGAAGCGATGAGTATAGGGAAACCTGTGATTGCAACAATAGTTGGTGGAGTTCCAGAAATTATTGTAAATTATGAAAACGGTATTCTTACAGAAGCTGATCCTGAAATAATTGGTAGAAATATTATTAGTTTATATGAAGATAAAATTAAAATGAAAATAATTGGAGAAAAGGCCAGAACAACAATAGAAAAAAGATATGATTGGGAAAGTATAACAAAAGAATATATAAATATATACATATAAAGAAGGTTGACAATTGAGAATACTGTTAATTTGGCCACATTTTTATCCAGATTTATCTGGAGTAGCTTGTGCAAAAAGAGGAGAAGCATTTGCAAAGTATTGTAGTAAAAAAGGCATAAAAGTCCACGTTATTGCACCAAAAAGCAAAAATGTTAGTACCACTGGGATAAAATATGAAAATTATGAAGTAAACAGAGTAAAAACATATGACACTGTTCGAGAATCATATTCTTTTTTAATATCTATGTTATATTTTCCCTTTTCGATTAGAGAATTAATTACAAGGGTCAAGGAAATAAAACCCGATTTGATAATTTCAAGCACACCGGGCCCATTTATACCATTTGAGGGCCTACTAACTGCAAAATATCTAAAGATTCCATATATCTTTTACATGGCTGACTCATGGCATCTAACAAGACATTCTCATAAAGGCATTCTGAGAAAATATTTAAAAATGCTTCTAGAACGTGTATGCGCAACTTATTCAGATTATATATTTGTAGTCACACCTACATTAAAACAAATAATAAGCGAAGGATACAATATTCATCAAGATAAACTTAAAGTTGTTTATAATGGTGTTGATCTAAATTCCTTCCCTAAGCTTGAAAAAAATGAAATCTATGATCTTGTTCATTTGGGTAGTCCGCGTTTCTATTATGATACTGTAAAATTAATAGACTCATTCTCAATCATCGTACATAATTATCCCGAAATAAAGCTAATATTTTTAGGATGTACAACGGAGATATACGTAAAAAAAGTGAAGCTTTACGCTGAAGAAAAAGGACTGTTGGATAACATTGAGTTTGTACCTATAATCCCTTATGAAAAAGTTCCATACGAATTATCTAAAGCTAAAATAGGAATAATTTCACTGATAGATAGAGCAGAGTATAAATCTGCAATAGGAGTTAAAGTATATGAGTATATGGCAGCGGGATTACCAACAGCATATCTTGGACCCTCAAATAGTGAACAGGAAAAAATAATAATAGACAATGATATTGGAGTCAGTTCATCCAATATAACTGATTTTGCTGAGAAAGTAATTCACTTGATGAAAAACAAAAAAACTAGAGATATAATGGGAGAGAATGCTAGAATTTGTGTTAAAAAATATTCATGGGAAAATATAATAAATAAAACGATCGACGAACATATAAATCCATTGGCTAGTAACCGAGGTAAATATGTCTAAGAATAAAAGTGTGTTTCTAACATATCTTGCTCCTGAAGAGATGGTAGAATTTGTAAAAAAAGACTACAAGATATTGAATAATGAATTTAATGTTAAAAAATATTGTTATAGTGGAAGGAAAAAGGGTTTACTAGACATTCCCCCTCTATGTCATGGAATATTGAAATCAGATGTAAATATTTCTTGGTTTGCATATACACAAGCTTATTATGCAGTGAAATTATCAAAAATATTTAAAAAAAAATCGATTGTGATTGTAGGCGGGTTTGATGTTGCAGAAGAGTCAAATCCGGAGAAAGTACTTAGTTATAAACGGCAAAAACAGCTACATTATATTTTAGAAAACGCTAATGTAATAATCGTCATATCGAAACATTTAAAAGAAAAAGTTTTAAACTATTCAAATAGAGAAGATATTAAGCTAATATATCACGCTTTTGATTATAATCATTTCAAACCAGCTGGTCTAAAAGAAAATATTGTAATTACAACTGGATATGTAAAAAAGGATAACTTATGGAGAAAAGGTCACGAGACATTCGTAAGATCTGCGAAATATTTGCCTGACGTCAAATTTATTTTAATAGGCAAGCATCTAGACGATTCAATAGAATACCTAAAATCAATTGCAACTCCAAACGTAGAGTTTACCGGATGGGTAACCGACGAAAAATTATTGGAGTACATGCAAAAAGCTAAAGTTTATGTTCAAGTCTCATATCATGAGGGATTTGGATTATCTTTAGCTGAAGCTATGTTATGCGAGTGCGTGCCAGTAGTTACAGAAAAGGGAGCAATACCAGAAGTTGTGGGGAGTTGTGGATATTATGTTCCATTCGATGATCCTAAGTCAACGGCAGAAACAATTGAGAGAGCTTTAGATTCAGATATTGGAAAAAAAGCTAGAGATAGAATAAAATTATTATATCCATTGGAAAAAAGAGAGAGAGAACTTATTGAATCAGTATATAAATGAAGAAAAACATATTGAAAAGATACTATGGAAAAGGAAAGTAGTAAAATTAAAAACTTTGTATTTTTAATATACTCCACATTTCCAGAGAAAGTCGGTGGAAGAGAAACCTGGATGTATGGCATATCGAAGAAATTAGCAGAAAGAGGATATGCTATTACAATTTATTCTCTGAAGTCAAATAGTGTGAATGGAGAAAACTATGATTTAAATGGTCTCAAAAACGTTCAAATTATTAAAGTTCCTACAATGATATCATTTCCATACTCTAGGTGGTTCATTCTTCGTTCTCGTTTTAAATATTTGCACATTATAAACATGATTTTGTTCAGCATTCTAGTAAGCACTCATATCTTGATTAATCATAAAAAAGATCAAGTAATCGTGTTACAAAAATTGGGGTTAGAAGCATTGGCCAGTTATTTGCCAAAAAATAAAAAAAGAAAGCTTATTGCTTTTACCCACGGCGATTTAATGTACGAAACAAGAAAACAGTTTCCCAATCCTCTAATAGTAGGGTTAATGAAAACTACTGAAAAATATACTGCAAAAAGATTGGATTTAATTTATTTCACACATCAAAATGAGATGAAAAATTACCTAAATAGACTTAAAGTTAATGGAAACAAATGTGTTGTTCTATATAACGGTATTGATAAGAATAACTTTAATTCTTTATCATATGCAGAAAAACTAGATATAAAAAGAAAGTTGCATATAGAAGAGAATGAAAAAGTTTTTGTCAATGTAGCAACCATTCATGATATAAAAGGACATATTTACTTAATAAATGCAATTGCAAAAATTCCTCAAGATTATAGGAAAAAGATAAAGTTCTTGTTTATTGGTTCAGGTAACCCAAACAATTTATTGGATATAGCAAAGAAACTTAATGTTGATCATAATATTATATTTATTGGGAAACTTAAAAATAGTGACGTTTTTAAAGTACTGAAATCAAGTGACGTTTTTATAATGCCTTCTTTAATGGAAGGCTTACCAATTAGTATGCTTGAAGCAATGTGCTGTGGATTGCCAGTTATAGCTTCTAAAGTAGGTGGAATTCCAGAGATAGTAGGAGATAACGGAATATTAGTTCCTCCAAAGGATTCTGAAAGGCTTAAAGATGCAATTATTAGGATGATAGAAAATTATGAGTTTTATTCGGAGAAGGCATCTAACGCCAAGGAAAGGATAATTCATCAGCACAACTGGGAAAACATAACAGATAAATTTTTGGAAAAAACGTTGAAAGACACGTAGGTATAATATTTTCAGTGACTCGCCCACTACCAAACATAATAGCATTACTTTGGATATAAAAAAAGTCAGACTTCATAAGTACGAGTTCAAACTTTGAAAAGACTGTTTATTCTTAGAACCTTAACTCTTATCATTTAGGGAATAACTTCAAGTTTAACTTTTTTTCGATTACATCAATCTTCTTAGGTACTTCCGTTAAAATCATCTGGCAATCTAAATTGTCAAGGCCGGTGAATAATTCCTCATTTTAGCCGGATTAAAATTCCCCAATTTCCAATCCTTGAGAAAAGCTCAAGGATCATAAATAATGCTGAAAACGGAGGAATGGCTATTGATACGAGATTTGTATTCACAAGGCTTTAGCATCAGTGAAATCGCCAAACAAACAGGTTTTGACAGGAAAACTGTGAGGAAATATCTTCGGCTGAAAACCTTACCTGAACCCCATAGACGTTTTGGAAACCTGAGCAGGGAACCCCTGCCATACTTCGTTATGAAACAAAGCCAGGTGTACAGGCTCAGGTTGACTGGGGAGAGTTAGGAACAGTTGAGGTTGATGGAAAAGTAAAGAAACTCTTTTGCTTCAACATGATTCTTGGATATTCCAGAATGAGATATGTTGAATTTACACTAAGCATAGGCACTTCCACTCATATCCAGTGTCATCTGAATGCTTTTGAGTACTTCAGAGGGTTTACACAGGAGATTCTCTGCGATAACATGAAACCGGTTTTTATCAAAAGAGCCTTAAAATCATCAGATTCTGAATGGAACTCACAGTTTGAGGATTTCTTCAAATTCTTTGGTTTTATTCCGCGGTTATTCAGGCCTTATAGGCCTCAAACAAAAGGGAAAATTGAAAATACAGTAGGTTTCTTCAAGAGGGATTTCTTCCTTGGAAGACGATTTACCTCTCTCGAAGACCCGAACGGCCAAGTTCACAGGTGGTTGGAAAGGGTAAATTCAACTGTCCACGGAACAACCTATCAAATCCCTCTTGAACGTTTTAAGGAGGAGAACCTGAGCCCTCTGGGCCAAGTTCCTCCTTACAAAGTTGTCCATAAGGAGACCAGAAAGGTCTCCAGAGACTGTTATATTTCTTTCCTTGGAAATAAGTATTCTGTTCCTTTCAGGTTTGCAGGAAGAACTGCAAAACTTCATATTTTGGAAGGAAAACTCGAGGTCTATGTTGATTGTGAGAAGATCTGTGAACATGAAATCCTTCCTGGAAACTGCAGAGTTTCAAGGAAAAAGGAACATTTCCAGGGTCTCCCGAGTGAGATTCTTAAAGAGAACTCAAAATGCAAGAAAGATTCACAGATTCCGTTGAAGTTTTCAGGTCCCGAAGTTGAAAAGAGGTCTCTTGAAGTTTATGAAACATTCAGTAAAGGTGATTTGAATGAACAATTTCAGTTATGAGAGACTTCACAATAACCTGTAGTACCTGAAACTGAATACTATTGAAGAACTTCTGGACAACTATCTTGAAATTGCTGCAAGAGATAACAAGACAACAATTGAAGTCCTTGATTATCTGTTTGAACAGGAAAAGAAGCACAGAAAAGCTGTTGCAATTGAGAGAAGGATGAAAAGTGCAGTTTTTCCCGTTAAAAAGACTCTTGAGGAATTCGAGTTTGAATTTCAGAAATCCATTGATAAAAAAGTAATCGAAGACCTTGCAACCTTGAGATTTGTTCACAATGCAGAAAACGTTGTTTTGCTTGGTCCTCCGGGAGTTGGGAAGTCTCATCTTGCAGTAGCTCTTGGGATTGAAGCAGTAAAAGCAGGAATTTCTGTTTACTTTACAAATTCAGGAAACCTTATTGAAAGGTTGAAAATAGCAAATAGAGAAGGAATGCTTGAAAAGAAGCTCAAAGGCCTGATGAAATTTAAAGTGCTGATTATTGACGAAATAGGATATCTCCCTTTGACGAAGAAGGAGATCACTGCCTATTTCGGCTGATATCCAGACGTTATGAAAAAAGTTCAACGATCTTGACATCAAATAAATCCTATGGAGAATGGGGAGAGATATTCAAGGATCAGGTAATAGCGGCTTCTGTACTCGATAGAACTCTCCACAATTGTACTACCATTAACGTCAGAGGGGAAAGTTATAGGCTCAAAGAAAGGAAGAAACATGGTATAAAATCAGGAAATATGTAACAGTAATTTCGAACAAGTTTATGAAAAATTGAGGTAACTTTATATCAAAGGGTGGGGAAATTTAAACCGACCAAAATGGGGAAAATTAAATCGGCGTTGACATCAGTTTCATGCCGATGAAGAATCCTCTGTGAGTTGAGTGGCCCCATTTGTATTCTTTGTTTTCCAGGCTTTTTTTGGCAATCTTTTTTGCATGAAAGTTCTCAAGCTTTCCCTTTCTTTTAATTCTCTGATAGAAAAGGAAATTTCACAGGAAAAAAACATGCTCAAGAGTAAGATTTTAATAGCAGGCACTGATTTATGGAGGGGCAGAATGCCCCTCCTTGTGAGAATTTGCCTGCAAGATCTCATATCAAAAAAGTTTAATATTTCGGATAACAATTTCCATTTGAAATCTTCGTTTAGTGGTATAAGCGGAGCTTTCATAATATATCGCCAGAGGAGGATTTTACGTCCTCATCAATAAAATTTACGATTTTTGAAGGTCTTAATTAGATTTTAAATCAAAAATAAGATGTACTTTTTTTGGGGAAACTATTATCTGGATTAATTAGCAGAAAAAAAGGGAAATAAGTTCCAGTTAAATAGCGAGTTTAAGAGGCCCCTAACTATAGTTCTTGACGTAACCTATTACACAGATTAACTCTTATATTCTCTTATATGGTGGGGAAAGAACAAATTGCTATTGATCGGAAGTTAAGTCTTGACGAGATAAACTCCTTAATCAAACATGAAAATAACTCTAGAGTTTTAAAAAGGCTTTATTTTATCAAATTTAGGTATTTAGGCGACTCTGTTGAAGAGGCTGCTATCAAAGTTGGAGTAACCAAGAAGTGTGCTTATTATTGGCAGGATTATTGGAATAAAGGCGGCTATGCCGCCTTGATGCCACAATTTGGTGGAGGAAGAAAGCCTAAGCTTACTGATAAACAAATGATAGAATTAAAGAGTTTATTGAAAACGAAGGATTACTGGACTACCAGAGAAGTATTAGAGTTAATAAAGGAAAAATATGGTGTAGAGTATTCATTGAAAAGAATAGGAATTATACTGAAAAACTTTGGAATGCATCACTCAAAACCGTATACTCTTGACTACAGAAGACCTAAAGATGCAGAAAATATTTTAAAAAAAGATTAAGTGAAAAGATTCCAGAATACATCTGTTCAAATTAGGAATATGTAATAGGTTTCCTTGATGAATCTTCACCACAAACAAAAGCAAATACGCAACGTTTATGGGCATTTACAAAATCTTCAATAATAAAAAATACAGATTACATAAAGGCAAACGCATTTGCTTTTTACTCAATTAATGGGAATAACTGTATTGATTTTAAAGAAAGTTCAAAGGCAGAAAGTGTATGTGAGTTCCTAGAAAAAATAGTGGAAATGAACAAAAACAAAATTATAGTGCTAATACTTGATAATTCAAAAGCACACACGGCTGATAAAACAAAAACAAAAGCAAGAGAATTGAAAATTAAACTTGTATTCCTGCCACCTTATTCACCAGATCTAAATCCTGTAGAGTTTATATGGGAATCTATTAAAAGAGAAGTATCGGCCAGATTTATTCAATCAAAAGAACATCTAACGGAAATAATTAGAGATGAGTTTATGAGAAGAGGGAAGTCATTATCATTTGCAAAGAAATGGATGGAAAAATTCCATCCTCAAATTAAAAGTGTAATTAGTTGAGGCAAGGACTATAATTATAAGATGGGAAAAGAAAATTGAGAATTACTTTGCTATGCTTCATTTAGCATGTGCATGGATAACACTAAGAGCAGCAGGACTTTTCGGATAGGCTCTTAATCAAATAACATATTATTGAAGTGTAACTTAGTTAACTTCATTTTATTGCTCTTACCCAAAGGAAACCTTCTTGACCTAATTCATATGATAATTTCCCATCGAAGAATGGTGCATAAAGATCTTCTTCGGGCCCCTTTTTAGTTATTCGATATGATTGAACTTCTAAATAATTTAGCAAATTCTCTCTAATGATTTTCTCATTAAGCTGTTGAGGTTCGCAAAAACTAGCAGGCTCTTCCAAATTAAAACTACCTATAAATAGTCCACCGGGCTTCAAAACTCTTATTATCTCTTTACACATAGATGTAAAATTATCTACATGATCTATCGCATTAAGAGTAAACATTACATCTACAAAATCTGAAGGCATAGGAATCACATTTTCAGTAGACTTCAAATATATCATTCCATGAGAAGTAATGTTATCTGTGAATTCATCAGCATAGATGTCTGCAAGAACATCAATCCCAATTCTTAGGAATGCAGAACTAGCCCACACTAGACTACCTCTTGGCCCACATCCAAAATCCGCAACGATTTTTCCGTTAAGGAAATCATCACTAGATTCTTCTGCCATTGCCAACATTAATCTTCTGTAATGAGAGTTTACAAATTTCCCTTTGTCAATCTCTAGTCTACCCCTCCAAAAAGATAATTCTGAATCATATTTCTTAACTAAATATTTATTTATTGGACGGATAATCCTTTTTATAGGTTCCGGAACTTTACTTTTAGCTCCTTTAACTGACATATGTATTCCTCCTAAACTTTTACTAATATAACGGAAGTTTTCAATTATACAATTTACTATCTGAAATTCGATCTTCTGCAGATATCTACAAAAAACGCACATGATATTCTGGAATAACATGCCCAAAAGATGAAAGTCCTTCTCAATTACCTTTTTTGTTTACTTACTCCATCATTACCTTGGACAGGAAGGTTGCTTTTACTTTGGTTCTGCAAAACCGTCAAAAAACTAACCATTGAATTGCCATCGAAGGCCCAGATGTGACTTTGATCACGGATGCCAAATTGCCTTTGAGGCAGTTCTACTGTCCTTGAAATGATGGAGTAATGTAAATTGGAAGGGGAAATAAACAAATCTTGTGGTTTAGACATTCACAAACGTTTTGTTATTGCTACTATTCTGAGTAGATCCGGTGAAAAACAGCAACAGCGTTTTGCCAGAGATGATGATGGGATTTTAAACCTTAAAAATTGGGTAACATCAGAAAATTGTGACGTTGTTGCCTGCGAATCAACAAGTGATTTCTGGGTCCCGATTTATGAGGCATTGATAGATCATTTGCCTGTTATAGTTGGAAATGCTCGAGATATGAAGGCATTTACACATAAAAAAACAGATAAAATAGATTCAGAAGTAATTGCACAACTTGCATTGAATAAGATGGTTCAACCTCAAGAGTTTTTTCGAAAAGGCACAGGGAATTCAGGTCATACGTTAGGCTTCGCCTAACTATCGTAAGAAAAAGAACAGATATAAAAAATGAAGCTCATGCTGTTCTCTCTTCCGAAATGTTACATTTAGGTGATGTGCTGACTGACATTTTTGGAAAAAACGGCAGAGCAATTCTAGTAGATTTCTTTAGGAAAGAATGTTGATCAGATTATAGAATCTCTTTCTCCAAATGTAAGGAAAAAAAGTGATCAGATAAGGGAAATTCTGGACAGAGAAGTATCTCAGAGTGCTGCAATCAGGCTTCAGATATGCCTGGACCTTATAAAACATCTGGATGATGAAATTGAAGTTCTGGAGTAACTATTCAGCCTGCCAAAATCAGGCGAATGATATCGATTGTGATGAAATCGATATGTCTGATTACTAACTAATGACAATTGAAAAAACACAATCAATAGCCAACAATTAAATAAAATTGATTTTCAGAAATTTGCATATTGAATCTTAATAATGATGGCTATAGATATTGTTTTCCCCAGGCTGAATAGTTACGTTCTGGAAAGAGAAATTTTCAATTATGCTTATCAAAAGCATAAGAGGGAAATGGAAATTTTGATGTCAGTTCCAGGAATTGGAGAGCTCGGTGCGGCAACTCTTATTGCAGAAATAGGAAATTTCAGCGATTTTCCATAGGGAGATAAACTTGCTTCATGGCTTGGTTTGGTTCCAAATGTCTATCAATCTGCAGATAAATACCATAACAGAAGAATCACTAAAAGAGGATCAAAAGTAGCAAGATGGATTTTGACTCAGATTGCTCAGGCAGCAGCAAGAAAGAAGAATAGCAGGTTAAAAGAGTTTTTTAACAGAAAAAAGAAGTCAATTGGACATGCAAAGGCGATTATTGCCCTAGAAAGGAAAATTGCAACGATAATATGGCATCTGATTACAAAGGATGAAATGTATGAAGATGAGACCGGGTATGAAAAGGGGGAAGTTAAAAAGAGGAAGATTGTGGAAACCGAGATATTCTCGGTTGATGAAAGGATAACAATAATTAGTGGAATAATTGCAATGATGGGAAAAAAGGAAGAGAAGAGTACGTGATGATAGTTTTCATCACGGACTTTCATGCCAAAGATAGCAGGAAAAATTGTGAAAATTGGAAGGCCATCTGCGGAAAGTGGACTCGATTCTTTAAAAATTATAATTTGCTGACTTTCAGGTGGAAACACCTTGAAAATAAGATTACTATTGAAGTTAAAATGGTCTTTTCTATTATAATGTTTATCAAAATAAAGTATTATATAAAAGGAGTTATTAGTAGGATAATTCAATCTTTAAGGATTGATTCAGCACTAAACAATATAGAAATCCTTTTAAATAAAAGACATCCATTAATTTTAACTGAGTTTTGGATGAACATGGGAGATACGATGAAATATAATATAAAGTTTGTATATGCATTGTGCATAAGTATTTTCATAGTGGGCTTAGTTACGACCCTATCATGGTCCTACACGTCTCGTTGGTTTGGACTTATATTATTACTTATCTCATTATTTTCCATTTACTATATTAATCAGAAGGATCAGAAGACTTTAGTTTATTCCAATAAGATTAACCTAAAGCGCTCTTTACTTGGATTTTTACTCATTATTGTGGACGTTTTGTATAACTTAATTCAAAAAGATACTTTTATGTACTTTGATTATGGAATGATTTCAGCTGGATTAATAATTGTTTTACTTAATATAAACTGCCTTAAATTCTTAAAGCTAGATGAACAAAAAATTGCTTTTTCGACATATTTTATTTTTATTACAGTATCCTTATACGGATTTTTATTTGAAGGATTAGATCTACTATTGAAAAGTACGGGAGAGCCATCTAATCCTTTTTGGGATTGGTTCAGTAAAAGTACAGTTACTTTGGTTATTCCAATTTTGAATCTGATTGCTCCAACGACATCAGATAATGCAACTATAAATTTAAATGGTTTTAGTGTTAGCGTTGGATATGCTTGCTCAGGAATAGAGTCAATCTCTGTATTTTTTTCTGCGGTAATTGCGTATTTTGCATCAACAAGAGGATATTCGTATATCCAAATTATTAAATATCTTTTGACAGGAAGTTTCCTTTTATATTTAGTTAATTTACTAAGGATAACTATTATAATTTCTGTAGGATATTACTTTGGTATAGAGAAAATGATGATGGTTCATACACATTTGGGTTGGATCTTTTTTGTATTAAGTATGACTTTGTTTTGGTACTTGATTTTCAATGAAAAATCGAACTCAGTTTGAATTACACTTATCTCATACAAAAAGATTCCAAAACCATATAGCCAGAAAATTTTTATTCTAGGGCAGTCCAAGATTTTATAGAAACTATCTAAATATAAATTTGCCCAAAAAAGTTATAAAAATGGGAACTATTCAGCCAATCTAAGCAAGTCAATAGACATTGATTTTGATGAACCTGAGGAGTCAGAGAACTAACCAAAGAGAATTGAAAAAAAGAAATCAATCGCCGACTATCAAAGAAAATCAATCCATTGAAATTCATCAATTGAACTTGAACGAAGATGATATTGATGTTGTTTTTCATAGGCTGAATAGTTACTAAAACGATATATTTAAATTGACCATTATATTTTGTCCATAATAGAAACGAGGAGCAAACTCCGTTGCCATCAAATAAGCATATTAAATTTATGAATGATAACATTTACGGGGCTTGTCCTAAAACTCAAAACAGCATATCTTAATTTTTGGTAGTGGGGGTGAGTCATTGATCAAATCTGAAAAAACGAGCACATACTCCATGTTTGAAAAAATATGGAGATATTTGGAGGCTCTTGGTTTTCAGTAACTCACCCACGACCCTATTCCTTTTGTTCTCTGGAATAGAGGCTTTGATTCTTCTTCTGCGCAGGTACTCTCGTACCTGCGCATCATCGTAAATTGAATCTGCTACTATTTCATTTGGTTTTGTTATTGATCTATATCCAGTCCTGATTTCTATTGCTCCAAGAGTTTCTTCAAATCTATATGGATCATATTCTGCTCCTGAACCAATAACAACGCTTAATGGAAGATCTTCTGAGGTTACAGCTGCATGAATCTTTATTCCTTTTCTCTTTTTGAATCCATTATACTCAACACTTTCTCTCCTTTTTTGCCCCTACAAAACTACTATCTATAGCAACAATTCCAAGGGAGAGTTGTCCGTTTTGATAAAAATCGTTTTTAAGAGAATCCACAATCATATCCCAAACACCTTCTTCAGAACATCTTTTTAATCGTCTCCAAGCAGTTACATAAGAGCCATATTGTTTGGGCATATCTCGCCATTGACAACCTGTAACAAGAACATAAAGAATACCGTTGACAGTCTTACGATCATTTACTCTCTTCATCCCAACGTTCGGTTGGGGAGGAAGGCGTAAGTGAATATATTCCCATTGAGAATTACTAAGTTCTTCGAAATGTATACTATTTCCCTATATAATATAAAATCAAACAATGAACCGATCCTAAAACTCATAATTTGCTTCTTTGGATCTCGCATATAATGATAAATCGAGCTTATGATTGTGAAAACAATCCTGAATAATTCTATAATTGAGACTAAAACTGGGTTTTGGGATAAGCTTAATATATAATTTTGAAACAGGCTCATTATGAAAATAGTTCTGAAATTTTATTAATCTGAAGATCAAAATTAGTTTTGGAACAAGTTCACCAATAAACCCTAAAAATGTAAAATTATACAGCCCAAAAGAATGTAGGTTGCCTCTAATTATGAAGTAAAGATATAAATAGATTTTCATAATCAGTTATTGTTCTATTCAAAGAAAAATCTTTGGAAACTTTGTCAATACCCTCTTCAGATATACGTTTATATATCTCAGGGCTGTTATTAAGCAGATAAATTTTTTCAACAAACTCGCAAAACATTGTTTTTATATTATAATCTACCAAAAATCCATTGAGATTATTCTCTATCACTTCAGATATCGCACCAACGTTTGTGCTAATCACTGGAACTCCAAAAGACATGGCTTCCAAAATAACAAGAGGAATACCCTCGCTATCTGATGTAATTAGCAAGACATCAGAATCTCTCAAAAAATCTTCGACATTTTCTATTGAGCCCGTTAAAAACACATAGTTAAGAAGATTATATTGAATAATTTTACTCTGAACTTTTTCAAAAAGATACCCGTTACCAGCAAGCAGAAATTTATACCCGCTTTTTTTTTCATAATTTATAATTTGATTTGCGACTTCGATAAAGTATTCTGGATGTTTTTCTTCTGAAAATCTGCCTATATAAGAGATCACAAAGTCATTCTCAGAAATATTGAAGTTCTTTCTAAAAATACCATTATTTGATTTGTTTTTTTTATTCTTACTAACATCTATGCCGTTTCTAATTACCTCAAATTTTTCTGGACTGAGGGAATAGGTGGATATAAGATATTTTTTTAAGTGATTACTTATAGTGATTCTTTTATCAAAGTATTTGTGCATTTTATAAATGTATGGAAAAAGAGTGCTATTTCTATGAACAAGTCCTTCCCCATGAGTTAAATCAATAATTTTTACATTTGGATACTGTCTTTTAATTTTAGGAATTACATAATATCCATAACGAGAATTAGAAATAAAAATGATATTAATATTTGCTTTTTCGATATATTTTAGTATGAAATTTTCATATCTTGCAGAAGAATTTAGCAAATCTGGTAAATGATATATATTGGAAGTATGATTTCTAAAGAATTTTTCCCATGTGTTACTACTTTTGATAGTTGTAATAAAATGGAATTCAAATTCATTTTTGTTAACATTTTTTATTATTTCTAAATTTACTTTCTCAGATCCGCCCATAACCATATAAGGAACAATAAAAAGTATGTTTATTTTTTTATCTATTTTTGTGATATTACTCAGCAAACGATCTATATTTTTATTATCTGCATACCTATAAAAAATAAGATTTTTATATTTGATTAATAGAGGTAAAAGATTTAACTGTCTATTCATATTTTTTATTAATTTATAAGCAGATATAATATGTTTTGATTTCAAATTTTTCTTTATTATAGTACATTTTCTCTTATTTCCACAAACGGCAATATCTTTTTTGACAAAAAAAGTAGGAGAATTATTCACGATTTCATCGTTTATTTTGGGCAAGGAATATAATAATTTAAACATTTTCAGTTTGTTATTAACATCTACATAACTATAATAACTTCTATCTAATTGACTTCTTAAACTATTTAACTCAAAACTGATACTTTCATCATATTTTCTACATATCAATAGTACCTCTTTTACTTTTATTAATTTAGAAATTTTTGACAACTGTAGAATCAAATAATATTCTGGAAAATTTTGTATAAACTCATTATACCCTCCTAACTCTTTTAAAATTATCTCTTTAATAAATAAGCAGGAAGAATAAAAGATACAATTTTCAAAAAAAAGAGTATAATATATTTCTTCAGGAGAATTATTTTCTCGATCAATTTGCCAGTTTTCAATAGTGTTTCTATTTTCATTTATAATACTTGCCCAGCATGAGATCATCCCAAAATCCTCTTTTTTTATCAATTCTAACTGTTTCTCTAACCTACTAGGCAAGGAAATACAATCAGGACTCATTCTTGCTATATATATCCCTCTTGCAAGCTTAAGCCCTTTATTCAAAGAGCGTGATAGCCCCATAACTTGTTTATTTTCAATTATTTTAATTCTAGAATCTTTATATGAAGATATAATTTCTCTACTCGAGTCTGTGGAATTGTCATCGATTATCAAAAACTCAAAGTTTCTATAAGTCTGGTTTAGTATACTTTCGATAGCTTCCTTTAAAAAATTCTCTCCATTGTGTACAATCATTAGAACTGTAACTTCAGGAATATTTGGAGACTCTGTTGTATCCATATAGTCGTACATGTTTCTTAATCCAACTCAACAACATACTGGTTCAAAAATACTCTTCCAACATTATTTTTTGAGTAGATAATATTGACTTATGTTTTTTAGTAGTAAGCGATTTAGAATGAAACCTATAGAAATATAGTACTTTTCTTAAAGCATACATATTAAACAACCTGCTTGTCCGAATCCAATATTCATAATCTTCGACCCCAACATATTCAGATGAATATTCTCCTACAGTTTCATAGACGGACCTTTTATAAAGAAAGCAGGGACCAATAGGGTTATGTTCATTCAGGTAAGATGGCAAACGATTTAGTTTAATATCAATTAGGTTATCGTCCTCATCGATACAGTACCAATCAGAATATACGAAATCATATACAGGATTTTTTATCAAAAAGTTATACATTGTTTCAATAGCTTCTTCCATATAGATATTGTCATCTGACGTCCAACTTAAATATTGACCTTTTGATTGTTTAAACCCTGTGTTCAAAGCTGCCGGCAACTTTTCATTTTTTTCCTTTTTAATGTATATGATCCTATTGTCTAAGAAGCTTTTTACGAGGTCTTCACTACCTTGATTGGAACCATCTTCTACAATTATAAGTTCTATATTATTATAAGTCTGGTTTAAGCAACTTCTAATAGACTTTTCTAAATAACTTTTATCACTGTTGTATATCGGCATTACTATTGAAATGAGTGGACGACCAAATTTTTCAGATTCAAAATATGAATTTATTGACAGATACCAGCTTCTCATAGGAATAATATCTTTCTTGTTATATTCAAATACCGTGTCTTTTTTATAATTAGTAGAAACTTTATTTTCAAAAAAAGAAATTAACTTAAGACTGCAGCGGGGAAGAAATTTAAGTAGTTTAAATAATGCTCTAAGAATTTTATTTGATAATTCTTTATTCATAAAAACCTTCCCTCTAAGGATTTATCTATCAAATTCCTTTAATATTTCAATGATTTTATTTGCTGCTTTTCCATTTCCAAATGGGTTTTTCCAGCTTTTCTCTACTTTTAGCATGTAGTTAACACTATTTATTATCTTAAAACTGTCAGTACCCGCTAATATATTTGATCCAACTTCAAGAGTTTCAGGCCTTTCTGTGTTTGTCCTTAAGGTAACACATGGAATTTTTAAAATACAAGCTTCTTCTTGTACCCCACCGGAGTCTGTGAGGATAAGTTTTGCCTCACTTTCTATATTTAAAAAATCAAAGTAACTAAGTGGTTCGATTAAAGTTAAAAAATTTAATTTAAAATTAAACTCTTCCATTCTTTTCTTTGTTCTCGGATGAATTGGAAAAACAATCGGCACGTTAAATCGACTTTTTATTTCAATTAATGCTTTCAAAATACCTTTGATTTTTTCCGGATTGTCCACATTTTCTTGCCGATGAGCCGTTACTAAAAAATAGTTTTTCTTCTCTAATCCAATCTTGTTAAATATATTATCCTGATCTTTTGCAAGATCCAAATTTTCATAAACAGCGTCAACGATAGTATTCCCTGTAACAAATATATTATCTTTAGAAACACCCTCATTAATCAGAATCTCTTTTGATTTTTCTGTAGGTGCAAATAAATAATCCGAGCAATGATCAGTAAGTATTCGATTTATCTCTTCTGGCATTGCTCGATCATAACTTCTAAGCCCAGCCTCAATATGAGCAACCTTAATATTCATTTTAGACGCCGCTACGGCACCTGCAAGAACAGTGTTTGTATCTCCCTGAACAAGGACTATACCTGGCTTCTCAATATTCAATATTTTCTCAATTTCAATTATCATCTTCCCAGTCTGCTCACCATGCTGACCAGAACCTGCATTAATATTATATCTAGAATTAGGAAGATGAAGTCTTTCAAAGAAAACTTGATCCAGATCATAGGAGTAATGCTGACCAGTGTGCAAAATGAAAAAATCTAAATTATCTTTTACACATTTCCTGATTATGGGGCTCATTTTAATAATTTCAGGCCGAGTTCCGAGTATTATTGCTATTTTCATGATACCTATATAATTAATGAACTGGTCCCAAAACTCAGAAATCACTCCTCATAATCTCGATTTCGAAATAATCAATCGAGCTACTGACCAAGAAAGTATTTCTGAAATTCTTATTAATTGGAATAAAGAGTGGTTTAGGGATAGCTCAATAATATCGCGTTCAACTTTTCAATACAGTTTTGAATAGTTTTTACTTAATCTATAACTTCATTTGTTATTCAGATTTAAACCTTAACTTTTGCTAATTATCGATGTAATGTTCTATGTATTTCTTGGAAAGAACTTCCTAATAAAATAGAAAAATATAACATTGTTATTTTTATAGCCTTCTTTCGAAGTTTAAAATTAATAATTTGAGGTGAAAATAATGAGTGGCAATTATTTCGGTAATCTTTTAACACTTTATCGTATGTAAAGGCTTCTAACTGTGATAGTTGTTCAAACCCATATTTTCTGATCGCATGTTCTCTTATTAATTTAGAATCATAAAGATTTTTATTTTCAATCACATAAAATATATTTAAAGTAACACATTCAGGCTTATATATATCATGATAATCTACAATCTTTGCATTAAATCCGTCAATTAAATGATACATAGAATTTCCTTTACCACCAGTAGCGATAACTGGTTTCCCTACAATTAACGCCTCCACAAGAGATTTACCAAGATCGCCTGATGGGTTACAAAGTATATGAAAATCGCACCAGTTTAAGTACTCAACAACCATCTCCTGCGTTTGACTGCCAACAAGTCGAACATTATTTGTAAGCCCTAAAGTGTCAATTAGTTTTTCAAATTGAGGTCTATCTTCGCCTTCTCCAATTAACACTAAAACAGCGTCGGGATATTTTTTTACAACGTTTAGCATTGATTTTATTAAAGTTGATTGATTTTTATCCCTATCATATAGTCTGCCAATAGAAACAATACGAATTGAATTATTTATTAAATCTGTTGGAATTCTATTGAATACTTTGGGTTTAAAGAGATTCTCATCAATTCTATTAAGCAGAAGAGTGACATCAAAATAATTATAGTTATTTATAATAGTTTCTTTGAGCCACTCTACATAAGTGAAAACGTGATCATATGCTACTACAGTGGGAGGTGATAATTTGTCATGCAATGATAAAATAGCAGGGATCTTAAGTATGCTCTTTACTTCAGCAGTGATAATATGTGTTCTAAACGCCTCATAATTACGCAATATACATACGTCATAAAGAGTACAATAGTTAATTAGTTGTAACGAAGCTTTTAGTCCAAACCAACCATCATCAAGAGGATGGATATGCACCTTTTCAGAGATATCCCATTCGGAATCACCAAAAGCAAATATATGAACATTGTCAAAATAGTCTGCTGGGTTATAATAAGCTTCTAGTTGCTGAAGAGAATATCCTTTTTTTACATAACGCGTAATGGGTTCGTAATTTACAACTCCTAAAACTTTTTTATTCGCCCTTCTCATAAATTCCCACATCCCATTTTGTAGGCAACTTTATTGAACCACGCGCATTTTTTGCTCTTCCTACCACAAATGTATAAGCTTTGTCTTTCCAATCTACCAAATTGGTAACGTTTTCTTCTGCTATAATAGTAGAACAAGAATATTTATTTTGAGGTAAATGAAACTGAGGGATATTAATTTTTACTTTAATATTTCCTGGCAATATTTCATCGAAATTCACACATTCATAATCGCTGTTAGAACAATACATAAATCCAGCACCATCATAAAAATTAACCCCAAATATAGGATTTTTCAATACTTTATTTATCAAACATTCGAGTACAATGTTAATTTCTTGCCCAGATTCAATGTAAGATATTTCTTTTAGGTTTTTATCTAAGAACTGTATGGACAATATTTCTGCCTTTGGAGCTTTTGAAAGATGTTGGTTCTTTATATCTTCAACTTGGATGATTTTTTCTTCAAGTGAATCTTTTATATAGTAATTTATAGCTTCTTCAGTTGGACCAAAATATCTCATTTTGCCTTTGGAAAGATATAGACATTTTGAAGTTTGTTCGCGAACTGTGTACTCATTATGACTTACAAGAATAACAGAAACTCCTCTTTTTTTTATTTGCTGAATTTTTTGGTAACACTTTAATTGAAATTCTCTATCTCCCACTGCTAAAATCTCATCCACTAACAAAATATCTGGCTCTGTATGTACTGCTACAGCAAACCCTAGCCGTACATACATTCCTGAGCTATAACTCTTAACGGGAGAATCCAGAAAATCTCCTATATCAGCAAATTTTACAATATCATCAAACTTAGCATCAATCTCTTTTTTGCTCATTCCCAGAATGGTTCCATTCACATAAATATTTTCTCGCCCAGTTAATAAAGGATGAAAACCTGCTCCCACTTCTATAAGGGCTCCAACTCTGCCTTTTACTTCAATTGTTCCTTTATCAGGCATAAAAATTCCATTCAGCATCTTAAGTAAGGTACTTTTACCAGAACCATTTTTACCTATTATACCAAGAGTTTCCCCTCGATGAAGCTCAAAGGATACTTCATCAACAGCCCAGAACTCTTTAGGGCGTAAGATGCTGCAATCAATATCCATCCCAAGAGTAGTTTTTCCAATATCATAAACTCCATATTTCATCAGACTTTTTATATCGCGGCTGAACTTTTTTGAGACACCTGAAGCTTTTATGACAACGTCATCCATTTTTATATCCTCTCAGCTATTTTTGGTTCCATTATATGGAACATCCGCCATGAAAGCAAAAATAAAATCAAAGAAAAGATTGCTGAATACATGAATTCATAAGTTTGAGTAAGTCCTCCTTCTATTACAAGATCTCGTGCTCCGATTACTAAAGTAGCAACTGGATTAAACTTAGTCAAAGTCATCATTGGCTCCGTTGTCGGGACTGGATAAAGTACTGGAGTGATAAACAAAAAGAAAGTAATTACAAAAGATATAATCTGGCTGACATCTCTGAAGACGGCGTTCAAAACCGACAAAATAAAACCAAATCCAAGTGTTAATAAGATTAATGGAACTATAGCTATAGGCAGGAATATAGTTGTCCATGAAGGAGTTATTCCATAAATTAAGAACACAACTGCAATAAGAGCGGTTCTTATTAGAAAATCAAAAACTGTTTGTGCAAGAGACGAGATTACTAGCGATTCTTTTGCAAAGTTAATTTTTCCAATGAGATTCCCTGCGCCAACTAAACTTCCAGTGGATGAAGTTATTCCAGTAGCAAACAACTGCCATATTGTTATTCCTAGAAGGGCATATGCTGGATAAGGTATTTTTGTCTCGCCTACGTTAAGAACACCTGAATAGTTGAGATATACAAAAACTCCAACTGCGAATATGGGCATTATAAATGTCCATATAATTCCAAGCACTGACTGTTTGTAGCGAGCTGAAATATCTCGAATAAAAAGCCTTATAATCAATTCTCTACTTTGAACTAGTTCCGCAAACATTTCATTCCAGATTGAAAAGCCTAACGTAGAATTTCTGTTCGGTTTGTAGATTTTCGAGTTCTCATTTTGATTTACGCGCAAATTCATCTCATCCTTTCAATACTCGGTAGAAACAATAAACTTTCTTCCTTATCAATATTTGGAATATATTTTGATAATTTTACATAAATATTAGGATAATTATTTCAAAAGATTGAAACAACTTTGAAACATAAATATTTGTGTAACTTTTTTCATAGATTTACACTTTTACACAAGTAGTCTCAAAATCACAAATTAATCTAGCAGTACACAAACTGTCTGCAAAATATTTTCTCAAGTGCGACTTTGCACCTAAAGTCTGATTTTTAAGACACTTAGGTGCAGAATTAGGACTTTAGGTGCAAGTTTAGAATTAATACATTTTTTTGAATTTTACGACGTTTATACTTTTAAAATAATTCAATTATGGTTCTTGCCTCAACTAATTACACTTTTAATTTGAGGATGGAATGTTTCCATCCATTTCTTTGCAAATGATAATGACTTACTTCTTCTCGTAAACTCATCTTTAATTATTTCCGTTTAGATGTTCTTTTGATTGAATAAATCTGGCCGATACTTCTCTTTTAATTGATTTCCATATAAACTCTACAGGATTTAGATCTGGTGAATAAGGTGGCAGGAATACAAGTTTGATTTTCAATTCTCTTGCTTTTGTTTTTGTTTTATCAGCAGTATGTGCCTTTGAATTATCAAGTATGAGTACTATAATTTTCTTTTTGTTCTTTTCCACTATTTTTTCTAATGGATTTCGATTTACCTCTTATTTTTTTCTTCGCTGGAATTTTCCCTCAACCGTTTCCTGAGAATTTCTCTTAATGATTCTCTTTTTGACTCTTTTGATCATTATATTCTTACCTCAAGGATAGCTTTAGCTATCCTTAGAATACACCTTTCCTTTTCAATGTCCTCAGTTGATACAGATTATAACAAAAAGCCGTAAACAACATCTTCACATTCACCCTTTCGACAGTGGTTACAAGAATCGTTCCTGAATTAAATACGTTTTTCGTTACTGCATAAACTCTTTCCTTTGGAATTCTCTTTGAACTAATCCTCTTGTTTCTGATTATATTCTTTATTCCCAATGGATGTCCTCTAACTGCTTTTTTCATTGTTGCGGCAAAACCTTTTGCTTCTGCTCCAAAGTATCCTCTATCTCTGTAAACCACTTCATTTTCCTCTGACAAATCAACTTGAGAATCATGAACTAATGCTGTTGTTGTTTTGAATCTTCGGATAGTTCAGAATCTCTGTCTATTATGCTATGAAGTTTGTAACCAAAATGTGACTTACTTCCCTTCTTTGTCCATGTTCCATCTCTGCTTCTTCTTGTTTTTGCTTCATTTTCTCTCGGCTTATCAGCTTTAGCATGTCCTGGATCTGAATGAATAAAAGTAGCATCCTGAATCATTCCTTTTTTGATTTTCAAACCAAGAGAATCAAGTTGCCTTTGTAATTCTCCCCAGATTTCCTCTTCCTTTCCGTTATCGATAATTCTCTTTCTGAATGGCCAGACAGTAGTAATGTCTGGGATATAATCAGGAAAGCCGAGAAAATTCCTGAAAGAGAGACGATCAATACACTGCTTCTCAAGTTCGGGATCAGAAAGACCATGCCATTGCTGCAAAACAAGCGTTTTAAACATTACAATGACATCAGCTTCAGGCCTGCCGCCTGAAGCGGTTTTGTTTACATACATAGGTTCTAAAATCACACGAAAAAGTTTCCAGTCAATTAAGGATTCAAGTTCAGAAAGGTTATCTCCAACCGATTGAATGCGTTTGTATTCTTCTTTAAGAGCAAAATCCGTAAACGTTTTCATAAAGAAAAAGTAATTTAGTGAGATTTAAATCCCCCCTTAATGGGCAAGCTAAGAGGGGTTTATCGAAATTCTCTCTCGGAACTCACATACACTTTCTGCCTTTGAACTTTCTTTAAAATCAATACAGTTATTCCCATTAATTGAGTAAAAAGCAAATGCGTTTGCCTTTACGTAATCTGTATTTTTTATCATTGAAGATTTTGTAAATGACCATAAACGTTGCGTATTTGCTTTTGTTTGTGGTGAAGATTCATCAAGGAAACCTATTAAATATTCCTAATTTGAACAGATGTATTCTGGAATCTTTTCACTTAATCTTTTTTTAAAATATCTTCTGCATCTTTAGGTCTTCTGTAGTCAAGAGTATACGGTTTTGAGTGATGCATTCCAAAGTTTTTCAGTATAATTCCTATTCTTTTCAATGAATACTCTACACCATATTTTTCCTTTATTAACTCTAATACTTCTCTGGTAGTCCAGTAATCCCTCGTTTTCAATAAACTCTTTAATTCTATCATTTGTTCATCAGTAAGCTTAGGCTTTCTTCCTCCACCAAATTGTGGTGTCAAGGCGGCATAGCCGCCTTTATTCCAATAACCCTGCCAATAATAACCACATTTTTTAGTCACACCAATTTTGATAGAAGCTTCTTCAACAGAGTCTCCTAAATACCTAAATTTGATAAAATAAAGCCTTTTTAGAACTCTAGAATTGCTTTCATGTTTGATTAAGCAGTTTATTTCGTCCAAACTTAACTTCCGATCAATAGCAATTTGTTCTTTCCCCACCATAAGAGAATATAAGAGTTAGTCTGTGTAATAGGTTACGTCAAGAACTATAATATCAAGCCATTAAGAGTGTGGTCGGAGGATAGCATTTATGGAGCTATTATCCTTGGATTTATCGCTCAATTATTCATATCGCTGATGCGATATGAATTTGAAGAGCTAAAACACACCTCTACAAAATTCATTAAAAAAAGCTTGAAGAATTTGACACTTACAATCAAGCTCAGGATGAATGGGGTCAAAAACTATATTTATGCTAATTTCGACCGGATCAATAGCTTGATGGTAGCAAAATGGAATGGAATTACATGGAATATGTAATAAATTTTTATAAATTTTAAAGAATTGTCAAGCCCAATTGGGTCAAAAAAGAAGGGAAATATTCAGTACCAATTAGTGGATACTGTCAAACTTAGGATAAAATGGAAACAGAAGAAGCTAAGAAAAGATATGGACAAAGAAAGCAGGTACTAGAGCCTGCAATTGGAAATTATAAAGAGAATTTAGGGTTTAGAGAATTTTTAACAAGAGGATTGAAATCAGTCAGCAATGAATTTAATTTAGTGTGTACTGCGGCTAACTTAAGGAAAATATGGATTTACCTAAATAAAAACGAGATCATTGGAAGGAAAAATGAAAATAAATGGAACTTTTCACTTTAAGATTTGAGTAATAAGGAATAGAAAACAAATCTCATAAAAAAGTTCCAATCTACCAGCAGACGATTTTATTTCATTACTAAAAGTAATTGTCGGACAGCCTCTAAAGGATGGGGTATTCGTGACCCTCTGCGCTCCCTTGTAATAAATTTAAATTAAAAATTTAATAAAGTCATTTTTTCTTCACACGCGCGCTTAGAATCAACACAACCTAAATGAATACACAGAATTTATAGAATCTTTAATTTTGAACTTATATTCGTAAACTATACAGAGCTTCACAAAAATTAATCTTAATTTATTTTCTTCCTAAATATTACCATAATCCCAAGCATAGTAGCTATAGGTAAAGTAACAGTTGGGAACTCCGGAATGCTAGTTGAATTAATACTTATACGCGCTTCTCTCCAAACATCTGGAATATCCTCATTAATATAATATCCGTCTTCACAATAAAATCCTGCTGCAATAATTTTTTGACCAGAATCAGAAAAAGATGTCGTGATACTAGCTTTGCCGTCTACTATAGGAACAGATCCAATATCACCGAAATCATAAACCGGATACGGCATCCCGGTGATATCCCAATCTGGATAATATATCGTTGTAAAACGTACATGTCCCACAATAGGGTGTGTATCCCCGTTGGCAGGAGTGAATTGAACTGTAAGTGTAACAGGTTCATTTTGATTATATGTTGTTGTCATTGGTAAAAACTCACCGTTAACCCAATGTTCTGGATAATCAGCATAAGCTGTTCCTACAAATAAAGCTAGAAAAGTTAAACTCAAAATAATTTTCCTCAAACAAACACCTCAAAAAGAAATTATGAAGTGTTTTAATTATGAATACTAGTATTTTTCTATATTTGTCATAATTTTTATAAAAAGAGTGGAAAAAAAGAGAGTTGGTTTTTACCCTCGCCACTTTTGGCATGAAAGTTCAGGTTAAGGTTTATGTCGGTACTATCAAGCCTGTTTCAAAATTATATATAGAGCCGATCCCAAAACTCTAAATTTGCTTCTCTTGATCTCGTATTTTAAGTGCCCAATCAAACCTCTGATTATGAAAGCAATCCTGAGTAATTCTGATAATTAGACTAAAACTGGGTTTTGGGATGAGCTCTATAAGAAGATAAAACAGCCAGTGAGGGTTCACTTCATCCCTGACCTGAAAAGTTCAGGGTATTCATGACTCTCTGCTTCCGATGTAATAAGCTTACATTGATTATGTGCTCCTGTTTTAGTCCTCCTTGAAGAAACATTATACGATTGACTTTTACTTTTACGATTGAACTACAAATTAAGACTATAACATATAATTAAACAGGATTAATTATAAGATAATTAAGGAAGAATTGTATACAATATACAAAAAATGAAAATGTAGATAACGAAAAATCATGGAAGAAGAGCAACAATAAGGAGGATAAAAATAATTTTGTAGGTCAAAAGATACAAAATGCACTTTTAATTATTATATATAATAATAATAAAACTTGAAGGAAAAGATTGTAGACACTCATAATAATAAGGAAGTTAGTGTATTTTAGAAAAATTTATAAAAAATTTAGATTTTTTCGGCATGATACTGAGTTATAAAATCCCATAACCCTAAGATAAGAGATGAACTCCAGAATAGAGCTTAAAAAAATATTAGAATCAAAGCATGTTCAATGAATTTGAGATCATGCCCGAAATATAGAATATAATTAAGGAGTGGGGCTATAATGAAAACAAACAAAAATAGATCTGGGATACTAATTGCATCATTTTTCATAATATGTATCCTAACAAGTGACGTTGTTTATGCAGTAAGTGAGCCTATTCCAGATTTATTCGACGATTTTTCAGATGGAAAATATAATGATAGAACGGGAATAGACCCTTGGGGACGTGGTTTACCTAACTGGACTGTAGAACAAGGAGGCATAAATGCTTCCAATGGCTATGCTGTTCCTACGTCATTTCGTACATACCATTCAATTTTATCTACACAAACTAATATCACAAGTGGAACATGGATATTCAAATATAAGTATCTAAACGGCACTCCTGAACCAAATAATTACTATTTGGGAATTACAGCAAAATATTTGAATCCTTCTAGTGGAGGTGATTTGCATCTTAATAATCCGATGGATGGACACTGGTGGCTAGACTTCACATCTCAAGATAGAAAAAGAGTTACTCACAGTGGATATATTAGTAATATGGCTGGCAGTCAAATTGATTCAAGTTTGGTAGGTGGCAACAGTTGGCATGAAGTCGTTTTCATAAAGGATGAAAATAACTATACCTATTCATGGTTAGATGGTGAATTAGTAAGATGGAGTACAGATAAAACGGATGATATATCAAATTCAAATAAATTTGTCATTGATTTCTATGATGTAACAACAAATCAATTACAGTACCCCATAGCTGTAGATGATGTTAGGATATATAGAAATCAATATCTTCCTCCTTCAGATTCAATAGTTTACGATCCTAACTTGGGCAACATAATTATAAATGGATTTGATGCAAATCTTAAAGAAATCGCTGATGAAGTAAATGATTCATCAATATTTTCATATGATTTGTCGACAAATTCAGCAATTTCTTATACAAATATAATCATCAAACCCGGAGCAGAACTTGAAATTGAAGATGGAACATTACTAATGAATTCATCTTACGACGGAGAACTGATGATTGGATATTACAATGATCCGACAATAAAAATAATCAACTCCACAGTCGCCTCTACTAATGATCATTACTTCTGTTGGAAGAGACTTTCTGGGAATAATTCAAATCTGAAAGGAATATTTAAAGTAGTAAATTCAACGATAGACAACAGTGCTGGTCTGTACTTTGAACGGCCTGTTACATTTTATGTGGAAAACTCGAATTTTTCAAATTTGAATGGTTATAGTCCAGTCCAAGTTTACTTTAGATGGCCAACTGGGGAATTAAAGATCCAAAATACTACATTCTCGGGAAAAACAGGGAAAGAAAAGATAATTTTTTGTGGTGGAGACCAATTCAGAGAACTATCACCTAAACCTGTTGGAGTAGATATTGTTGACTGTGATTTTAGTCAAACGACTCTTGAATGTATCCTTGATGCGCCATACTATTTAAGTCCAAAAAAACCCGGTTGTACTGTTAATCTAATTAACACAAAAACCAATTCATTCTCAGGTAATATTTCAAGGCAAAAATATTATTTAGATGTAGAAGTCACTGATTCTACTGGTAATCCAGTACCTGATGTAGAAGTTTCCATCAAAAACGAAGTTGACGACTTTAATTATCCTGCAGAAAATATGTTGCAGGGAAAGGAATACTTCCAATTGGGTAGTCAGCTATCACCGTCAGGAGATCCATATTTTAGTGGGCAAACAGCAAACTGGATAGCAGGTTTGACAGATATAAACGATCATCGTACGACTACCACAGGTATAAACGGACATACCCCACTACCTTCAGATACTGTAAATACATTGGTGGTTACTGCCCTTGAATTAAATGAATCTGAAGAAACACATTACACATATACTATCACAGCATCTAAAGACGGATATACCAGCAGCTTACCTAACATAACTATAGATTCAAGCTGGCTTCGCTCAGATCCAAATAAATATAGCAAGACAATAACATTAGTGCTGCCAATTAATGCATCACCTGAGAATCATGCGCCAATTTTAGATCAGATTGAAAACAAATCAGTTACTACAGACTCTCTTCTTGAATTTACAGTAACTGCTGTCGACCAAGATGACGATGCTTTGGAATATTCAGCAATAAAAGTTCCAGATGGTGCGAACTTTGATAATCTATCAGGAGTATTTACATGGACCCCTACAATAAATCAGACAGGTAACCATACTGTTACCTTTGAAGTAACTGACGGGAACCTTACTGATACTGAAGATGTTACTATAACGGTAAATGAAAAAGATTTCACAGACTCAGTGAAAAGTTATGTTAATTTGTCTATGCTATCTAACCAGGTAATTCCAGGTGAAACTTTCAAAGTAGATATATTAATCGATCCCTCCACCCCAATCACCGGTGCCCAGCTCGACTTCACATTCGACAGCTCAATGGCCTCAGCCTCCGATGTAACCGAAGGAGATTTCTTCAAACAGAGCGGGGCATCTACTATTTTCAGCGGCGGGACTATTGATAACAGTGCAGGGGAAGTTAAATACATTTACGGTTTGATCCTGGGCACCTCAAGCGTATCCACACCCGGGACTTTTGCAACCGTGAACCTGACTGCAGGAAACAGGACAGGCATGGCAGAGTTCAGCCTCTCAAACGTGCTTATCAGTGACGCAAATTCAAAATCAACTCCGTATACCGTTACAAACGCAAGCGTACTGATAGACACTCCTCCTGTAATGAATCCGATTTGCTGCCTCAAATCGATTGATGAGAAAAGCACTCTCGCCTTTAAGGTAAGTGCTAAAGATGCAGACGGGGACAACCTCATTCTTTCAGCCTCATCAGGCCTTCCTGAAGGGGCAGTCTTCAATACAACATCCGGAATGTTTATCTGGACTCCGGCGAGAGGGCAGGCTGGCGTTTACACCTTTAACTTTGAAGTGAGCGACGGGTATCTCACGGATTCGGAAAACGTCACGGTAACCGTAAACAGGCTCAACAAACTCCCGGTCATTGATTCCTTTGAACCCCTGAACGGCTCGTCCTTCAGCGAAGGGGAAAGGATCGGAATTTCAGTAAACGCATCCGATGCAGACGGACAGTCCCTGAAATATTCAATCATGATCGACGGGGTGACGTGCAGCACCGGTACGTCCTATGTCTGGGAAACCGACTATTCCAGCAGCGGCAGCCACACTCTAGAAGTGACGGTAAGTGACGGGATTGATGAGGTAAAAGAGCAGCACACCATTTACATAAGCGACTGCCACCCGCGCTGGGACGTAAATGAAGACGGCAAGGTAAATATCCTGGACATAACCAGAGTCAGCCAGATGTACGGGACAACTGTAAGCAAGCCTTACCCGCGCTATGACGTCAACCAGGACGGGGTTATCAATATCCAGGACCTCACTCTGGTAGGATACCACTTCGGGGAAAAGGTAGAATAAAACAGACAGGCACAGGCGTAATAACCTGTGCTTATCCACTATTTTGCATTTTGATGGGAAATTAGAGGGGGAACCCATCGATGCAGATACTTGCTAAAAAAATTAAGTCATCAATCATGAAGCAACTGATTAACGGGTTAAAAATCAAATCGTAACCTGTCAAAAACGAAATGGGAGTGGGAAATATGAGAAAGGTTATCATTAGCTTAGTCGCATTAATCGCGATTCTTGCCTTTTTAAGCTCAACTGCAGCAGCAGCGTCAAAAGTAACAATTCAACCGTCATCCAAAAGTGTCTATGCGGGGGAAAACATCACAGTAAATGTAATCGTAACCCCGGACACCCCGATCACGGGCATGCAGTTCGACCTTGAATTTAACGGATTAATGTTCCAGGCAGTGGATGTGACTGAAGGAAAATTATTCAGCCAGAGCGGCCAGAGTACGCTTTTCAGTCCGGGACAGGCTGGAGACGGAACACTCAGGAACGTATACGGCTGCATCCTTGGAAGTTCCAGTGTCTCGACTTCCGGGACTTTTGCAACCGTAACTCTGGCTTCAAGCCCGGATACGCTGGGCACCTCGCAGGTCTGCCTGAAAAATGTAACTATAAGCAGCTCTGCATCAAAGCCTGTGGATGTAAGGCTGGTAAATGCAAGCATTACGGTCTCGGAGCCAAAAAGGCCAAAAGGTTTACTGACGAAACTGATTGAAAGTCTTCTGGGCTAAATTTTAAAGCCCTTAAATTTTACTTTTTTTACGTTGACAGATCCGGTTAACAGGTTCGCTATTTCTTGATAAATGTAAATATTCGCCTGATAACTGTAAACTGAGAACTGCAAAATATCTGCCGAGGATAAATCGATACATAAAAAAGGGTATTTATAACCCGTCCGGCAAATAAGAGAGAGTGTACCGGAGTATTGGAAAAGCAAGTTATGGACTGGTTTCAGTAATAGCGTACCTCTTAATTTTCAGTTCAACCGCAGCAGCTTCCTCGCAGGTCATTCTCCAGCCTTCATCGAGGGTAGTTTCAGCCGGTAACACTGTAGATTTGAACGTCTTTGTAGTTCCGGACACTGAGATTGCAGGCGTGCAGTTTGACCTGGAGTTTGATAGTTCGGTGCTGCAGGTAACAAATGTAACTGAAGGCGACCTGTTTAAACAGAAACAGAGCAGCAGAGAAACTTTTTTCAATACCAGTCTAACAGATGAAGGGACGCTTAAAACCGTATACGGATGCATTCTCGGAAAAGGTGGGGTATCAACTCCCGGAGTTTTTTCAACTGTTACACTCTCTTCAAACTCAGATGTGGAAAATACATCGGAGATATGCCTGAAAAACGTAATTATAAGCAGCCCTGAAGGCAATGAAATAGAAGTCAAAGAGGTAAATACAAGCATCAAGATCTTAAAAACGGAAGAACAGGAGAGTTTCCTGGAAAAATTCCTGGGCCTGTTCAGCTAACCGGACTGCTAAGCTGGCCAGAATCCATTTTTACGTGTATTGTTTATTCTTTTATTTATATGCGTATTCATTTGTTTTAAATTCGGCCGCCTTGAAATTCTATTCTTTCCTGAATAACTGACTATTCAGCTATTTCCTGAAATTAAAATAGCCCTCTCACCAGAACTGAACTTCTGAAAATTGGCTAACAGATAGAATTATCACATATTAAAAATATATAGAGAACGGATTGTTATCTGCTTTACGAATCGTAGTTGAGAGAGAAGGTGAGAAAAATAATCCTGCAGAGCTACAGGCGAAAATTTACAATTTTTTTGATGGTTTTAGTCTTTTTTAGCACCGTATTGACAGGTACTGCTTCCTCAGAAACAATAGTAAGTATATCCCCGCAACAGCAGTCCATTGAAGAAAACCAGAGCTTTACAGTCAATATATACATCGAACCTGACACACCTATGGCCGGTGCCCAATTTGACCTAACTTTCGACAGTACTCTGGCAAATGTCAAAGACGTGCAGGAAGAAGATGCATTCAGCCAGACAGGAGCAACTACCATATTCAATGCGGGCAGCATTGACAATTCGAAGGGCACTGTTACCGGGGTTTACAGCCTGATCCTTGGAAAGGATACGGCAACCGAGCCCGGAATTCTTGCATCAATCAATCTCGTTTCAACCGGCATGCCGGGTGTATGCAAATTGCAGCTCTCAAACGTTATCGTAAGCAATTCAAACGGGAATGCAGTGCCCGTAACAATTGTAAACGGCAGTGTCAATATTGGAGATGCGGAAAGTACAGGCCAGTCCGACAGCAGCTCTGAAACCTCAACTGAAGAAACATCCGGCGGCGGGGGAGGAGGCGTCGATAACGGGGAAAGTTATGAAAACATTAAGCTAAAAGAAGTTTCTAGAGTATTTGTAAGTAAAGACACAGTAATCTCATATCAATTTAAAGCTTCGGAAAACCCGGTTTCGTACGTAAATTATACAGCTCTCAAAAACGCAGGTTTCATAACAACAACCATTGAAGTCCTGGAAAATACTTCAGGGTTAGTTTCAACCGGGCCCGGGGGAATAATCTATAAAAACCTGAATATATGGGTCGGAAAGAACGGTTATTCAACTGAAGAAGACATAGGAAATCCGGTAATCAGTTTTAGAGTAAGCAAGACCTGGCTGGAAGAAAACCGGATTCAGGTATCGACCGTCAAACTGAACAGATACCACGTAAATGCATGGAATACCCTGCCCACCGTAAAAACAGGAGAAGATTCGGACTATATTCTCTTTGAATCGGAAACTCCGGGCTTTTCACCTTTTGCAATAACAGGCCAGAGTTCCCAATTTGCATACGGTCCGGAAAATCAGGTCCAGGACTCAAAAGAAAACCTGGAAGCAGAACCAGCCTTCGAAGAAAACTCTGAATCGGCCCTTTCTTCTGAAAAGCAAAAAGAAACCGTCCGGAGTGAAGATGACCAGGAAGAACGGAGTTATCAGGCACCAGTCTTGGGCATACCCGGAACCGGGATATTATTCCTGGCTGCACTGATGTGCTTTAAAAGAAACAGAGAGTGAAAAGGAATAATCTCCCTCCATCTATTGTAAATTATTTACAGTCTTCCCGGAAGTAAAATTCCCATAACACAAAAAACCGAAGTTAACAGAAACATTGCATAGGTTGCCTGCTTTTCAGTTAACCTGTAGCGGTAAGGCAGGACCCATTTCAGAGTAAGGTCGTTGGGGACATCCAGAGTCCCATCTTCCCTGATTTTTCCAAATTTGACAGCAGGGTACTTCTTAATTTTCCAGTAGACGTACATTAAGAAATTAACCGTATGCGGGATGAGCATAATAAAACCGCTTATGATGAAACCCTGGATAACAATAATAGCCCCTATTGCAGCCCCTACAGTAAGCGACCCGACATTTCCCCAGAAAATCCTGGCAGGGTAACGCTCGTAAAAGTAAAACCCGAGTGTGGCTCCTGTAATGGCTACAACGGAGATTATGTTCTCAACATCGTTAATCAGAGCCGACTTAATAATCAGCGAAATCAAAACAATTACAGACAGGCCTGAAGCAAGCCCGTTATATCCGGAATGCATGTTAACGAGATTTGATGAAACCAGCACATAGGTCGGGACAATGAACTGCAGGTACAGGATCCCGAGTTCGAGGTCTCCAATGCTTGGAAGGGTGAATGCAGTGTGGGTTGCGTACTGGATAAGAGGATAAGAGCAATAGTACATGATCAGGAATTTGGATGTCCTGCCAATATTGATCATGTCGTCAAGGACGCCGAAAAGCCCGAAAAGGGCAATGACAATCATTGCGACATAGTTTGTGGATGTGAACTTGAAAAAGAGGGAGTTCATGGAAAGGGAAAGCATTGCAATCAGCAGAATTGCAGTCCCTCCACGGTCAGCTATCGTCGGCGTGCCTTTTTTGTAAACGTCTTTAGCAACAATATTGTTTTCGGTCAGCTTCCTGATAAAGTACGGCATTGAGACTGCAGTTACTATTAACGGGACAAAGAAATTGCTTGTAAGCATAATATTTTGAATGAATGAAGCTGAACTGGGGATCATTTTTTACTGTCCTCACCGTTATTTCATGTTTTTCCTGAAGCGAAAATAAAGTTTACATTTAACCCGACACATCTTAAGCATAATTATAGAAATACTTATCGAAAATATTTATCATAAATTATTTACAGTATCGATATACAAACTCAGAAAAGTCCTTTTTAAAGGAGGATCAAGGTTAAACAACCCCATACCTTTCTCCCCGTATTTATTGGTTTCCACACGCAGGAGATATCTCCCATACATAGGAAATGTTTAATGTTTGAGGGAAACTACTCCATATTTTTAGGCTAGTGTGTAATATCCCGGGATTTCTGCAAACAGGACAAAATAGGCATCACGATTAAACTTAAAACTAATCCAGGAATTATCAGAATAAAGTTAATACTGGAACATTTGGATATATTTAAAGTAAACCTGAGAAAGTTTAATATATACAGATGTGACCGGCATTTTTATCATATAAAGAATTATTTAGATCAGTTCCTGAAATTCAGGCATAAAGAAAGGGAAAGGGCCTTTACTTCAAGTATTAATGTATACGAATGCCTCTTGTTCAGGGCCTGCACAAAAACAGGATCAAGTGCATTAGTCTGGAGCAGGGATAAACCAACAGTTTCGATTTACCGTACGTTTCGGAATAATTCCATGTAACCCCGTGCTTAGGTGTCGGAAAGTAACTTATGTATTCTGCTAAAAGTTCTACCTCTACAGACAGGAACCCTGCGGAATAAATAGAAATTATTGTTCAAATTTTGCTGCTAATCGTTTGTTAAAACAAAGCCTTTAAATCCCGCACCTGTAATAAACCTTAAAGATAAAATGCTAAAACTTGAAAAATCCCGTTTTTTTATTTTAATAACCATCTTATACGCAATTATGGTCTTTTACCTTTCAGTCAGCGCCGGAATCGGAGATCTTAAAAATTTCCTGAAAATGGGTTTAGGCTATCCGGTTAGAAATGCCCTCCTTGCCAATGACCTTTCTTCTGTAGCGGACTTTTTGCTTGCCTCGCTGCGTGCAGTTCAGGAGGCATCCATAGACCCCGGGCATGTAGGGATATATTTCGGACTCGGAGTTTTACTGTACCTTGTGTTTTTAAGTTCAAAAAACCCGTCACTTGTAAAATATTCGGCAATCTGTGCGGTATTCATAGGGACTGCTTACGGTATACTGAACGAAATATTCCAGACTTTTCTGCCTTACCGGACTGCAAGCGTGGCAGATGCCGTTTCAAACCTAATCGGGCTCGTACTTGCACAGATCTGCGTAATCTTTTTTGTGTTTGCATTAAAAGCGATTCTTGATAAGAAAAAAAAAGTTGAAGGATCAGCAGATTAAAAATTAAAGAAAAAGGTGAAGGTTGAAATATTTCTGATTCAAAAAGTAAAAGGAAAGCTTTAGCTTTCCTCTGATTAACTTCCCTCCGATTAACTCTCCTCGACTTTTCTCCTTCCCATCTCAAAAGCCCTGAAATTAATCTCAATTGTCTTCTGCGGCACAAGAGCCTTCACACTCTCGAGCAGGGCCTCCTTCGGAATGGGCAGGTAGCCGGAAACTGCTCCGACCATTGCCACGTTCATTGCAAGCCTGCTCCCGGCTTCATAAGCCAGTTCGTCCGCATTAAAGGCTTTGACTATATACTTTTCAGAAAGGGTGTCAAGGATTTCCTGGACATCCGGGTACTTTGCCATTCCGGAAGTAACGGTTACGGGGATGACTGTCTGCGTGTTTACTATAATCACTCCGCCATCCTTCAGGAAATCAAGGTACCGGACTGCTTCCATGGGTTCAAGGGCAAGCATGATGTCTGCTCCTTTTTTAGGGATCATCGACCCGAGGTCGGAACCCAGCCTTATGTGATTTACAACCGAGCCTCCGCGCTGTGCCATGCCGTGGGTCTCGGCTGCCCGGATGGGGATCCCTGAAACGACTGCGGCTTTTCCGATGATGTCCGATGCAAGGATTGCCCCCTGCCCGCCGACTCCTGTGATAAGGAGGTCGATTTTCTTTACTCCGGTTCTCTCGCTCATCTCTTCACCTCCCGGATAGCTTCAAACTTGCAGATCTGCGCACAGACCCCGCACCCGCTGCAGAGGGCAGTAATAACAGCACGTTTGTTTTCCTCATCAAATTCGATTGCAGGACAGCCGAATTTGACACACTGCTTGCAGCCTTCACACTTTTCAGGGTCGACAATATACGGGACCCTTCTGATCCCAGCCCTCTTGCCCGAGATCACACAGGGCTGTTTTGCAATAACCACGGCTGTGCCTTCAAATTCCTTTGCGGCTTTGAAAGCTTCCTGAGTCTCTTCGAGCTTGTAGGGATCAACAACAGTTACGGACCCCGCTCCCATAGCCCTGCAGAGCTCGGCAAGGGAAACTTCGACAGTTGGCTCTCCGGTAACCGTAAATCCAACTCCCGGGTTTGGCTGGTGTCCGGTCATGGCCGTGATGCGGTTGTCAAGAATGGTGACAGTAATATTGGCTTTGTTGAAGACTGCATTCAGGAGAGAATTCATGCCGGTATGGAAAAAGGTTGAGTCCCCGATAGAACAGCAGATCGGACGTTTCTCCCCTGCATGGTAAAGCCCCGACGCAATGCTTATGCTTGAGCCCATACAGAGCGTGGTCTCAACGGTCCCGCTCTGGATACCGAGGGTATAACAGCCTATATCGCTCGGATAGACAGCATCGTTTCCAAAGACCTTCTTCATGGAGTAGAAAGTTGCCCTGTGAGAACAGCCGGCGCAGAGGGCAGGCGGGCGGGGAGCAAGTTCGAGGAGTATGCTTCCTTTTTCGGGCTCGACATCCAGATCAAAAGCTTTCTTCAGGGCTTCGAGGAAGACGCTTATGTCCAGTTCTCCTTCCCTTGGAACAAAGCCGCCGGCTTTTCCCAGAATGGAAACCGGAAGGCCTGCTTCCTGCGCAATCAGCTTTACCTGCTCTTCCACAATCGGCTCAAGTTCTTCAAAGATAAGAACAACATTTACTGTTTCAAGCAGTTCCAGAATAAGCTTTTTCGGGACAGGATAGGTCCCGATCTTCAGGAAGGAAGCTTCAAGCCCCAGTTCCTCCAGGGCCTCTTTTGCGTATACCGATGCAATACCTGCCCCTATTACCCCGAGTTTTGCATCAGGCTTCAGTTCCAGGGAGTTCCAGGGAGATTCGGCAAGTGCATCCTCCATTGGCTGCTGGATCGAGAGGAGATGGGTATGGCGAGGGCGGGCATTCTTGGGCAGCATGACCCAGCGGTCGAGCAGCTTTTCAAAATGAGGTGCAGGCTTATCTGTCGGAATTTCCCCGAGCTCGATATCGGATTTCCCATGGGAGATCCTGGTTGTGGGACGGAAGATAACCGGAATTTCAAATTTTTCAGAAAACTCGAAAGCATAAGGTATCATGTCCTTGGCTTCCTGAGGGGTCGAAGGGTCAAAACAGGGCACAAGGGCGAACTGGGCATAACGCCTCGTATCCTGCTCGTTCTGGGAAGAGTGGCAGGAGGGGTCATCAGCTACGATTGCGATCAACCCACCTTTTGTCCCTGCATAGGCAAGAGTCATGAAGGGGTCGGCTGCAACATTTAACCCGACGTGCTTCATGGTCACCACCGAACGCACCCCGGCCCAGGCGGCGCCGACTGCCACTTCCATTGCAACCTTTTCGTTCACGGACCATTCGATATAGTAATCCCGGTCCTGCCGGGCCGCAAGCGTGTCTATGATCTCCGAAGAAGGAGTTCCCGGATAGCCAGCAGCTACCTGTACGCCGCCTTCCAGAAGGCCCCGGGCGATTGCCACGTTTCCAAGCATATACTCGCGTGTAGTCATAATCATCATCTCCAAAGCATTGGAACAGCGAAAATGCAATTCTAATAGATGCATTTCTCTGTCAATCAGTAAATAAGTAAGAAATCCAGGAAAAGACAGCTCCGGTAAACAAGACCTGCTGTCTATAGACTAAGTAAAACTTTTGCATTATTGAAATAACACGATCAATAATATACTTTCGGATAATTGTCTGGAATTTTCCCTCCGGGTTGCACCAGCCGAATTGAGGCTCGGCAGTGTGCCACCTTTTCACTCTCCGTGCTCGCTCAAGCGGACTAATAAGAAAGGAAATTCGCTCGATAAAGAAAATTCGCTAAGGGCTGAGTCCCTGAAAGTGAAAACGTCAGAAAGAAGAGTTTCCCGAAAAAATTAAAACGGGTAAAATTAAATGTATTGATTCACAGGCCCGGCCCATGGATCAATTCTTATCCAGAAACTCCGCAAGTTTTGCGATTCCTTCAAGTTCGATATCGAATTCTGCACCTTTCAGGGACGCCCTGAAAAGTTCCCGGTCTGCAGGAATTACCGCTGCAACTTTCGAGGAATCAACCGCTTCAAGAAGCTCGTCTTTGATATCTTCTTCTACCTTATTCAGCACAAAGAAAACCCTGTTTCCGGCCTGTTCCCCGAGTTCATCGAACTTTTTAGACAACTTAAGAGATTCGAAGGAGGGGTCAACCACGACCAGGATCGTATCAAAGTCTTTTGCAACCCCCCGCCCGAAGTGCTCCACTCCGGCTTCCGTGTCCACGATCACGATATCATCTTCTGCAAGGTCCAGGTTTTCGAGAAACTCCCGGGTAAGGACACCCATGGGACAGGCGCAGCCCTCCCCGAACTCGTGGATCTTGCCAATTGCCATGAGCCTTATCTTTCCTTTTTCTTCCACGAATTCCGAAGGCAGGTCGGAAAAGCTCCACCTCTCCTCAAAAAAGCGGGACTTCGGCTGACCTGCGGCAGCCCCGGAAACGGCAAGCCCTCCGAGGGGGGCAGTCTTCGGAGCTCTCTGCTTTTGCTTAAAACCCTGTTTTCCCCCGAAGTACTCCATAAGGTCTCTTGGAGCCGCAAGCCCGAGCTGGCCGTGCAGCCCGTAGTTGGACTCGTCGGTGTCGAGCACAAGCACATTCTTTGTTTTTGCCATCTGCTTTGCCAGGAGCGCAGAAATCGTGCTCTTTCCGCTTCCGCCTTTCCCGCATACTGCGATTTTCATGTTCATTTCACCTACCACATTAATTTATTCGGGAGCTTTTAAAGTTATTTCCTGCCTGTGACTTCCTGTCAGAGATTTCCTGAAGAAAAAACTTCCTTATTCGGAGGCAAACCTGAAGCTGCCGCATATCCTTAAAGGATTTGAAGTAAATAATTTGAAGTTAATAGAAAGCTTTGAAGTTAATAATTTCAAAAATCAAGAAAGATTAACTGGATACAAGTTGTAAAGGTAGTGAGGATTGAGGAGGCATAGGATTGAGAAGACAATGAAGAAGTATTAAGAAGACGACCAGGACCTGGGATTGGAAGAAAAAGGCAAAAACGTGGGGTTTTGAAGAAAAAAGGTAAAACTGGTAGATTCAAAAGAAGGAAATCGGGGAAAAGGAAAAATTAAAGGAAATTATAGAGGGGGAAAAGAAGCTGAGTTATTTATCCCAGATTCTTGGGGACTATCTTGTGAGTATTATTACAGTGGCAGTTACCCTTTTTCTGATTTTTGCGGTTGACCGCCTGCTTGTCAGGACAAAGATAATCCACACAGACGTGAAATTCGCAAAGCATCTAATCCAGTTTGTCATCCTCAGTATCGGCCTCATTTTTGTCGTGTTCAGCCTTCCGATTGCAGCCCAGTACAAGGAGTCGATTCTCAGCCTGCTCGGAATTATTGCCGGGGCTGCAGTTGCGCTTTCCTCCACCACATTTATTGCCAATGCGATGTCCGGGATTATGCTGCGGATTATAAAGTCCTTCAGGGTAGGGGATTACATTGAAAGTGGGAACGTCTTCGGGAGAGTCACCGACATCCATATCCTGCACACGGAGGTCCAGTCTATTGACAGGGACCTGGTAACCTTCCCGAACCTCAAACTGGTCTCAAATCCCTTAAAAACGATCAGGACTTCAGGCACCATTATCTCCACCTGCGTCTCCCTGGGTTACGATGTCCCCCGCCAGAAAATAGAAAAAAACCTGCTTCTGGCTGCAGAAAAAACCGGACTTGAAAACCCTTTCGTCCACGTCCTGGAACTCGGGGACTTTTCGGTCACGTACAAGGTTGGAGGACTCTTAAAGAACATCGAGACCCTTATCACGGCCCGATCGGACTTCAAGAAAGCCGTCCTGGACTCCCTGCACGAAGCCGATGTAGAAATCGTTTCCCCCAACTTTATGAACCAGAGGATCCTGAAAGAAGGGACCGTTTTCATTCCCCCAAAAGAGCCCCTGAAAGTCGAAGTTCCTGAAAAGCCTCCGGAAAAGAAACCTGAAGAAATCATCTTTGACAAAGCAATAGAAGCCGAAATCCTGGGCAAGATCGAACTTGTCCTCTCGGACCTTGAAGAGAAAGAAAAGGGCCTGAAACAGCAGGTAAGCAGTGTGCCGGAACAGGATAAGAAAGCAGAACTATTAGAAAAACTGGAATTCTTAAAAGCCCGGAAAGAAGAGGTCAAAGCCGAATTTGAAGCCTTGAAAAAACAAATGGAAGAAAGTGAGGAAATAATTGAGCCTGAGATGCGCTCAAGGCAGCTTCAAAGCCTTAACCTGAAAGCAGACCACCTGGACATCAGGAGGAAAAAACTGGAAAAGGAATTAAAGGAAATCCTGGAAAACAAAAAACAGGAAAAGGCTTGAAATTTACAGGATTTAAAATAACGGTTTCTCCGGCCTACCGGGATTTTCGCCGGTACAAGGTTCCTGATCAGTATCATGGTATTCCTTTCAGAGTTGCTTAATTCGGCTAACTGAAATCCCCCGGATCTCAGCCATAATGGAAATCTTTTCTCCTTTCTTCATTGTATCAGGAACTTTTTTATCAGGAATTTTTTTGTCAGGAACTTTTTTATCAGGAATTTTTTTGTCAGTAACTTTTTTATCAGGAACTTTTTTATCAGGAATTTTTTTGTCAGGAACTTTTTTATCAGGAACTTTTTTATCAGGAACTTTTTTATCAGGAACTTTTTTATCAGGAACTTTTTTCAGGAAAAAAGTTCAGGTGAATTACTTATTCCTATAAATAAATTGAATAAAAGGACAAAGGGGAGTAGCTTTTTCATACTATCGTTTTTCCAGGAAGCGAGTGGATAAAAAGGAAGGAAACTATGGAAAAGGACTACGATATTATAATTATCGGGACTGGGACCGCAGGAAGGACTTTTGCGGACAAAGTTGCATGCTCAGGATTAAAAATAGCTATTGTTGATTCGAGAGAATACGGGGGTATCTCTCCTCCCATAGGCTGTGATCCGAAAAAGATGTTTGTAGATATTGCCAAGATCACGGACTGGAATAATCGACTGCTAGGGAAAGGTGCGGGAACTCAAAATCCTTTAAAGATTGACTGGCCTTCGCTTATCGAGTTCAAGAGGACATTTACGGAAGAATGTTCCAGGAAAACTGAGAACCATTTTGTTGAGCTGGGGATTGATACATATCACGGGAGAGCTCATTTTGAAAATAAAAATACGGTCGTTGTCGGGGAGGATAAACTTAAAGGCGAGTATATTTTTCTTGCTACAGGTGCAAAGCCAAGGAAACTCAACATTCCCGGGGAAGAGTATATCACCACAAGTGAAGGGTTAATGGAAACCGAAAAGCTTCCTGAAAGGATTATTTTCGTCGGAGGCGGTTACATATCCTTGGAGTTCTCCCATATTGCACGAGGAGCCGGGTCAGAGGTTACAATTCTGCACAGGAGTGAACGCCTCCTGCGGCACTTTGATGCGGATATGGTAAATTTACTTACAGAAACATGCGAAGCTGCAGGAATCAAAATCCTTACAAATAAACCGGTGATCGCGGTCGAAAAAGAAGGTGACAGCTTTCTGGTCAGGACCGGGTCTGAATCCGAAACCCAGGGCTTCAATGCGGATATGGTAGTTCATGGGGCAGGCCGTGTTCCGGATATAGAAGATCTGAATCTCGAAAAAGCCGGGGTTAAGATTGAAAAGGGGGCTATTGAAGTTGATAAGCACATGAAGACTTCAAACCCTCGGATCTATGCGGGCGGGGACTGCGCATCGGAGGGTATGCAGCTTACTCCCGTGGCAGCCTTTCAGGGAGAAGTTGCAGCAGCCAACATCCTAGCTGAAGACAGTGTCGAGGCTGACTACAAAGGCATTCCAAGTGCGGTTCATACCGTATCTGTCCTGGCTTCGGTAGGAATCAGTGCCGCTAACAACAGCGAGAAGTATAAGGTAATCTTCCGGGACAGAAGCAGCGGGAAAACAACCCGGAGAGAAGGAATGGATTTTGCGGCTTCAAAGGTGATTATTGATGAAGCAAACGACCGTCTAATGGGAGCTCATGTCCTGGGTCCGAATGCCGGAGAAGCTATCAACATTTTCGCTGCAGTAATGCGGCTTGGACTTAAGGCATCTGATATAACAAAGATGATTTTTTCCTATCCAACTGTATGTTCGGATATTCCTTATATGCTGTAAATACCTCGGGCAAGAGCCAAAAACAAGCAGTCAAACTTAACCTTCAGATACCTGATTTCAGAAGGGCAAATAGGATTTTTGACATAAAAATACATAAGTCTCAGGATATAAAAAAATTAAACAGGACGGGATAACAAATGGCTAAAGCAAAGATTGCAGTAAACGGTTACGGGACTATAGGGAAAAGAGTTGCAGACGCCGTTCGGGCTCAGGACGACATGGAAGTCCTCGGAATTTCCAAGAGAACGCCAAACTATGAAGCTGCAGTGGCCCATCAGCTGGGGTATGATATATATGCCCCTGCCGAGAATGTCGAAGCTTTTGAGAAGGCAGGGATGCCTGCAGCTGGATCCGTTGAAGAAATGATAGAAAAGGCTGACCTGGTTGTGGACTGTACTCCGGGGGGAGTTGGGGAAAAGAATAAGCCTTTATATGAAAAAGCGGGGGTAAAAGCGATCTGGCAGGGAGGCGAGAGTCACACGATTGCGGGTTTCTCCTTTAATGCAGAGAGTAACTACGAACAGGCTCTGGGCCGCGACCTGGTAAGGGTTGTCTCCTGCAACACCACAGCGCTTTGCAGGGCTATTGCACCGATAGACAGGGAACTCGGGGTAAATAAAGTAAGGGCAACTATTACAAGAAGGGCGGTCGACCCCAATGAAATAAAGAAGGGCCCGGTTAACGCAATCGTACTTCATCCGGTGAAAATTCCGTCCCACCACGGACCTGATGTACAGAGTGTGCTTTCACATATAGATATCACAACTGCAGCCATGATAGTCCCGACAACTCTCATGCACCTGCACACTGTAAATGTGGAGGTTAACACCGATTGTACCGCGGAAGATATCAAGAAAATTTTCTCTTCCCAGTCCAGAATACGTTTCATCGGACAGGGCATTACTTCAACAGCAGAAATCATTGAAGTTGCCAGGGATATAAAACGCCCCAGAAATGACATGTGGGAGAGTTGCATCTGGCCTGAATCAATAACAGTAACCGGAAAGGAATTCTACTTCTTCCAGGCCGTCCACCAGGAATCTATCGTAGTTCCCGAAAATGTGGACGCTATCAGGGCCATGATGGAACTGGAAACTGACGGCGCAAAGTCAATCGAGAAAACAAATAAGTCCCTTGGGTTTTAAGCCTCTATCGAGTCTCCACTTTTGAAGATTCCGGGTATTCGGTCTGAATATCCGGGTACTATTTTTAATTCGGAGGCTCAGATTCAGGATTTCGAGATTCTGACTCCGTAGAAATCCTTCCTGAACCGGGGGCATCATCAGATTAAATTTGAATCCGGAAACTCGACATTACAAACCCGATTATAGCCCTTGATGCGACTTATTACACGCATTAACATTTATATTCTCTCGTGGCGGGGAGGGAATAAATTGTACGGGAAATTCAATTCGTGCCTCAAAACTGGATTCACTTCACTAAAATAGTAGCATAAAAGCGGTCTATGATCGAACTTTCTCCTTCCCAATCACGCCATTTTCTAATGCCAAGCTCGTGAGATCCGGTGTCTGATGCACGAAATTGAAAAACACGCACTCCTCCTGCACCAATCGCATCGCCGATTCTCTCGAAACTGTCACCTACCATTTCTAACCCTCCAGAGGTCTCTACATTCCATCGGTAGCCAGTAGTGGGGTTTTCGTCCAAGCGTACAATCACGAGGCTTTGAGCCTCCACCTCTACAGTACGGCCCCGGTCCTGATTATTCAATATCATCACAAACTCCCCTGATAATATATTAGTCTCCTACTTTCAAAAAATCTACTGCATAAAACATATACTTGTTTTGCATAAAACATATACTTGTTTTATAACAATCTAATCTTTTCAAAAGTCCGTAATCCAGGCGAACGAAATCAAATTGCGGGCGGCCACCCCACCCTGAACAGGCTGTCCGACAATTACCTTCGGTAATAAATGAACTCCTTCTTTTTTGATTTAAAGGTCTTATTTGCTTTCTACTTAGCACTTTTTTATTACTACCGATAATTGTCGGACAGCCTCTAAAGGATGGGGTATTCGTGACCCTCCGCGCTCCCCCTGTAATCATCCAATATTTTCTATTTCATTAACGCCATTATCGAGCCATGTGTCGATAGCGCACTGATAGTAGGCAATGCGAAAGAAACCTTGCTCGCCCCAATTTGTGCCCCAGCTGTTCTTGCAGATCCAGTAGCCTGGATCATCGTTGTAACCCACAATTGCCACGCAATGGCCGCCGACATAATTACCAGTCAAGTTCTTGTAGATCCCACTTTTATAATTGAAGAAATCTTCGTATACGATTAAACATGCGCATACAGGACCGGTTGTTGAGATCCATTTTTTAATCTTTGCAATGTTCCTGGTAAGATTTGTATATCCCGTTATTTTTACTGCGCTCTCAGTCCAATTTGAGCATAAGCCGCTGCAGTCTCGTTTGGACAAACCAAGCTGGTATGGATAACAGGATTCGTTAGTAACACCTTTGCTTTTGAAAGCGTCGAAAGCCTGATTTGGCGTCCAACCTGTGTCACAATTGGCATTGCGGTCGCGGCCGTGACAAAAAAACATATGTGCTTCACTAAGATCAACTTCAAGGTCTGGATTACTCAGCTGCACACGCATCTGGGACTCTACAGTAGCTACAGTCCCAAAAGAGACACAAGATCCGCAATTTCCTTGATCCTTGATTGGAGTTACAAAATTCTTGCCAACCACGTCGCGCAGATCATAGGCAGCTGGAACACCGGCTATGCCTATGGCTTCGGCCTTCAGTGACATCTCCATGGATCTCCAGCGCTGCTCTGCTTCTTCTATGGTTGCCTCATCCGCTGGTGGCGTGAAACCAAGACGTTTCTTCTGTTCTGAAGGCGGGAGCGAAGACAGGCTCGTTACACCTGCTTCCCACGGATCTCCAGCATCACTCAACGCCCTACGTATATCCTCTAATTTTATCTTTTCTGATTCCATATAATTCCCCATTCTGCACTTCTTTGATTGTATGCGAACATTGTTTATCAAAAAAATTTAAGAGTTCCCTGAATTACTGGACTATACTTAGACAAGATAGATCTTTCTCGCTATTCGGGATGATCGCGCTTTTTTCTATTTTATACAAAAAAGGACAGGTCTCGACTGCGAGTTTTGCAGTTCGAGGGTCTGGAGCTGTCACAGTTCAAGTCCAAAATTCCCTGTTTCAACCCATTTCATTGAGATAAGAGACCAGAAGTCTGTTGCAAATTTTTTCAGGACGTAATCGTAGGGTAGCCAGCCGTATCCCTGGTCTCCCCAGCCTGCCCCCCAGGAGTTTCGAATCAGGAGGGCACCAGTGGTTTCATTGTTGATGAGGGTATTTTTGATTTTCATATTATCGTCATAGCCGACAGCAACAATTGCGTGGCCCCATATTGCCTGCTCTTTGGGACCCGGAAAGGGGATTCCGCCTTTGACATCTGTATTGTTGAATGAGGGAAATCCAAAGAAGCCGAACATTGAGGGAATCCCTGCTGCGAGGTACTTTTTCACGCTGAAAAGGACATCTGCAGGTGATACATTTTTACCTCGCGGGTCGTGGCAGAAGTATTCCATTGCTTCGAAGTTGTCGGCAAGCGCATATACAAAGTTTGAAGGTTCGTCATCAAAAGTCGGTTCTCCTGCCGGTCCAGAGTCTTTCCTGTCAGTATAGGGGTGATATTTTTCGGGCGGGACACCACAAAGGGTTATGGAGGCCATAGTATCCCGAAGAAAGGCTCCGGTATCTCCCTTGACTCCCATCAGGTTTCTGGTCGCCTTGTAGACAAAGAGTCTTGACCCATTAATATAATTCCCAAAGGCTCGCCGCTCGAAGTACTCAATCACTCCTACACATGCATGGGCAGTGCAGGAGCCCAGTTGCATCTGGTTTTCAACAGGCGAGCACCAGTTCCGGAGATCTACTGAACCGGGCAGTCCCACCGCCGCAGGTTCCGTTTTGGAAGGTGGAATCCCGAGCTTCTCTGCAGCCCTGGGAATTTGAGCGCTTTCTTCTGTGTAATCTCTTAAGTCCGGTAGTGGAGGGAGCCAGCCAGTTCCAAAAATTTCTCCAGTCTCCGGGATTTTTACCTTTTCATAGGTAGCTGCTATGCCAATCATTTCATACCCCACTCACTTGACTACTTTTTTATATTCAATAATTAATCTATAATTACTGATTATCATTCGTATTGATTATTATTATCCCTTTGCATAGAAAAGATTGTCAATCTACCCTTCTGAATGCATATATATAATAAGTTGATATTTCAAGGCACCAGAATACTTGCATTCCGCCGTTTATTCTGCTTTACTTATACCTTATCGCGTCAATTTTGTAAGGAAATACTTTATCAATTAGTGAATTTTGTCAAATTCGGGATTTATTGGAAATCAGAGCCATCATTTAATTGATGAAATAAATGTTGGTAATTACACCCCTGTGCTATATCTGAGGATTGCAGCAATTCCGCCAAAAGCTATCATAAGTTGAGAGCCTTCGTCGAAATCTGTTGATATAAAAGCAATCCTTGCATCGCCTTTATCAGCTAGTTCTGAGAATTCGCCAACGATATCGATAACATCCGCGACTTCAAGTGCAGAACCGCATTCAGGACAATTTACAGCCACGGGAACAGCTTCATTGGGTTTCCATTTTCTTGTCCGTTTATTCTCATATCCACAAACACTGCATTTGAGAGTTACTCTCTCAGATCTCAGGTCTTCAGAAAGTAAAAGCACATCAACTGCCTTTATTTCAAGATTCGCCCGTACATTATCTTCTCCATAGGATACTCTACCAGACTCAGTAGCGATTTCTTTAAAAAATGTTTCCATATCTTTCTTTTGCTTAATTAAGTCAATATCCTGGAGCGTATCCTCTGCTGCATTTATTAACTCCGAAAAACCTGACTCATCCGTATACCCTGTATCAAACAATCCAAGAACCTTTTTCTGAAGCTCATAATGTAGAAATTCACCTTCACTGAACTCTTCTTTAGTTGGAGAATGCCCTCCTATAAGAATGCCTTTAAGTTCAGCTGGCTCTAATTCAAGGAATGCCTCACTTGCAGCATCCCCTATTCTTTTGTAGAAATCATGAATAGCAATGCGTCGGAGTTGTTCAAAACGATGTGCACTCTGACCTCCTTTTTTTTGTTTGCCGGGGACAGTAGAGTGGAGATGTTTAACAACTTCAGTTTGCTTACCTACAAGCATTCCGATAGCAGCTTCTCTCAAATCAAGAAGTATAAGCCCATAAGTACTGCACTCCCTGAGCATTTCCTCAAGAGGCTCAAGATAAAAAACGGAATCACAGTGATATATGTAATGTACAACAGGTTCCGGAGGAATAAGAGCTTCGTTCACCATGCCTGTCCTGTTAGTTCCGGTATCGACAGTTCCTGCAAAATAAACTATCCCGTTTTCCGGTACTTTGTTAAGAGATCTTAACTTTGCCAGCAAAGAATCAAGTGCTCCCCGTATGTTATTGCTGGTAAGTTTAGACTCAATGCTCGAAGCCTGCTCATGTTCTTCTCTCAAATGATTTATAACATCTGAAATCCGTTTATTAGAAGGAATATAAAGGGAAATTAATTCTGTGCCCCTTCCACTTTTATTTCTTAGAGTTTCAAGCTTCTTTTTAAATACATATTTTTCATATGTACAGTATTCAGCCATTCCAGCTTCCTCCTTCTCTCATGCAAAATAGTTGAGGGACCTAAAAAATGACATAAAACTACAATATTCATTTATGCTTTATTTTCATTTATGCTCTATTGGATACTTATATACCGCTTGAAGCCTGACTACTCAGCCAAGGCGCTTGAAAATGCGGGATACAAACCGGCCCATTTTCAGAAGCTCTTGACAATGGAACTATAAACTGCTGGATTCATATCTCGAACTAATGTCGTTATCGATTTTCCTGATAGGCCCTTAGTTTTCAAATTTCTTTTTAAATTCATCTGAAAACTTCCCTCCACGCCCGCATGCTCACGAAGTGAGCAGATATCGGGCGGTCACTGGCAAAAAAGAAGGAAAGTAGAATCGGTAGCTTCCATAAAAAGCGTGTTATAAATGACACATTGTGTCTGGAATTTCTATCCAATACCTCATTATCCGAGGTAATTCAGTACCTGAAAGAAGGAAGTTCTTACAGACTCTGAAGGAAGTTCTTACAGACTATTCAAGCTCTATCCTGAAATGAGAAAAAGATACTGGGTAGCTGCCAGCAACTTGATTTTTTATTTTGTATGATTGAGTCTACGCTTCGTAGATAAAATGACAAAGAAGTGAAAAATAAGAGAAAACAGGTCAGTAATTGACCTGTTCTGTTTCTTTTATCTTTTCCCTGAACAGAGTATACGCCCACAGCTGGTAGATGATGACTATGGGCACAAATACCAGTGCTCCTCCCAGCATGATGCTCAGGGTCATGTGGCTTGATGCTGCCTCAAAGATATCTATCCCGTACTCAGGAGAAATGGAGGACTTGAGCATATAAGGATAGATACTTGCAAGCCCGCTTTCAACAACGAAAAGAAGCGCCAGGAAATTGCTGCAAAAGGCCGGGAACCCCCTATCCTTTTTTGCAAAGAACACGGCAAGGACAGCTGCCACTACCGCAAGAACTGGCAATAAGTACAGAGCTGGCGTGACTGAATAGTTGGTTGTAAAACCTTCTATACCCACAAAAGAATATGCCAGATAGATCAGAGCAAGTACAAGTACAATAAGAGTGCTCTTCTTTGCCAGATCACCTGCTTTTGCAGCTATGGCGCCTTCGGTCTTGACATTGATCCAGAGTGCACCTGAAGTAACACTCATAAACACGAACAGGACGCCGCCTATCAATGCATACGGGCCGAAAAGTCCGAGAAGGGTACCTTCATAAACTCCTCCTGAAGCGATTTCAAGCCCCTTGAAGAAGTTCGCAAATGCAACCCCCAGGACCAGAGAGATCAGCAGGCTTCCAGCAAACCATCCCCACATAAGGATCTTCTGTACCTGTAGATTATCATCCTTGTGGAGATATTCCACGGAAATGCCCCTTGCAATCAGGCCGATGAGCAGCAACATCATAGGAAGATACAGGAAAGTAAACATCTTCGAGAATACCAGAGGGAATGCAGCAAATGTTCCACCTGCAGCCAGGATTAGCCATACCTCATTACCGCCCCAGAAAGGACCAACAGATCTCTGGATTTGGATCCTTTGCACCTTATCTGTGGCAATAAAGGGTGCCAGAAGACCTGCTCCAAGAGAAAATGAGTCTACAATGAAGTAAACTCCCCATATTACACACCACAGGAAGAACCAGATCACAGCAAGCATATCATGAGTCAGGAAATCGAACATATTCACTCAACTCCTGTCGCATTGACTACGGTTTTCTTTATGAGGTATATCTCAAAGACTATCAGGATCAGATAGAATGCACTGATAAGGACAACACTTAACAATACATCCGATGTGGGAACCGATGATATACCATTAGCTGTTTTTAGCAGCCCGTATACTATCCACGGCTGCCTTCCTACCTCAGCTACAATCCAGCCGGCAGTGATGGCGATATATGGAAGGGGAATTGACCACATCAGCAGCTTCAGGTACTTATCCGATGTGTACAGCTTGCCTGACTTTTGAAGATATAAGCCTGCAAGAGCCTCTATGATGAACAGGGACCCCAGAATTGTCATCAGCCTGAAGCTCCAGAATACCATTCCTACAGGCGGTAATTCAGTCTGAGGTAGCTGGTTGAGTCCTGTTATCGTTCCGCTGAAACTTCCCGTATACAGGAAACTTGCAAGCCCTGGAATTCCCAGCAACTGAACACTGTTGGAACCGGTGCTTGAATCAGGTACCTGTATCAGATACATGGGCACTGAGGAACCTGTCTCCCATATCGCGTCCATTGCCGCTCCTTTAGCAGGCTGAAGTTCAGTAACGTATTGTGCATAACCGTGACCAAGAACCGGAAGCAGGACTGCAGTAGCGAGTGCTATGGCAACTGCTATGCTGAAAGACTTCCTGAACACTTCGTTGTTGTTCCTTTTAAGGAAATGATATGCACAGATTCCCATGATCAGGAATGCGGTCAACAGGTAAGCTGAAAGCAGGGTATGTACCAGCATGTACCACACATAGCTGTTTGTAAGTAGAGCAAAGAAATCTGTCATAATCACCTTGCTCCCATCAGCAGACATCTCATACCCTACGGGGTTCTGCATAAAACCGTTAGCAGTGATAATCCATAATGAAGATATGTTAGTGCCCAGAGCGACCATCCACATGGAAAATGCCTTTAGTTTCTGACGGGAACGGTCAAGGAATATCCATGCGCCAAAGAAAGTTCCTTCAAGGAAGAAAGCCAGTAATGCTTCCACCGCTAAAGGCGGTCCAAAGACATCTCCCATGAATTCCGCATATGCACCCCAGTTCGTACCGAACTGGAAAGTCATTGCAAGACCTGTTACCAGACCTATTGCAAAGTTTATCTTGAATACCCTACCCCAGAAATCGGCCATCCTTCGCCAGATTTCATCTTTGTTTTTGTAGTATACCGTTTCCATGCCTGCTACTAAGATTGCGAGTCCCAGTGTTAGTGGGACGAACAGGAAATGAAACGCAACTGTTACGGCAAACTGAAGCCGACTTAATAAAAGCAACTCAACCATTCGTTATCCCTCGTTTTTTGCGCTGAAGCAAGTCGATGTCTTCCGTCACGGCTTGCAGACCATCTTCGTGCTCAATCTCATCAGTGTCGATCTCATAAGTGAAAATCCGAAGCACAATGTTGTGTTTCACCGGATCTTTATCTTTGACCATCTGAAGGATATACAACTGTACACCTGGATAACACACCGTTCCCCCTTGGTGTCCTGCTCAATTTATGTTTCCTCCTTACACTCCTTGCACTTTTTACAGATACCATAGAAGTTAGTGCTCGTTGAAACAATAGTAAATCCTTCTATTGCCTCAGCTATCTTCATCGAGTAGTCCAGCAATTGTTCCGAATTAAAATCATCCATTTTTCCACACTCCCGGCAGATGAGATGGTGATGTGGAATGAAATTCGCTTCAAATCTTGAGACCCCTTTTACATTCACCTCCTCAAGTAACCCTTTCTCCGTAAGGAATTTGAGATTTTTATATACGGTAGCCTTGCTTATACGCGTCAGTTTTTTTCTAACCCCATCATAAACTTCGTCTACAGTGGGATGACCGTCGTGTTCGCGCAGGAAATCAAGTATTTCGACTCTCTGGTTTGTGTATTTCATGTCAGCTTTCTCTGTGGGCTTCATTGTCGTCCACCTAAATTACCTGTAAGAGCAGGTTTTTTGGATATACATGATATCCATTACTAAATGATATTCATTATTATTTAACAATTTCTATCATCCCCCTTATTTCTTTACTTAGAGACGACTTATAACTGCTTCAATTTTATAATACCTTAATATACAGTTTTTCCCACAAAAAGTACACTAAAAACAGTAGTTTTGGACAGAACTCGCCAGAGGAGGATTGTATATCCTCTTCAATAAAGTTTACAGTTTCTTGCAACCTTAATTGGAATATAAATCCAAATTTTAATGTAATTTTTTTGGGGAATCAACTAAGAATCTATCCGAAAAGTGTTGTCCCCTCTGTATCTAATAACAGGCAATGAACAAAATACACAGTACCGAATGGTACTCTATATTATAGACTTACCATGACTTTTACAAAACGCTATTTTTGACTTTTCAGAATTCGATTTGGTGGTTAAAACACCTGACAATTCATCAGGCAAGCTACGAATATTTAAATAAAAAATCCATGATAATTATCATATAAGTTTTTACTCAGAGCTCGTATTTAGTGATTCAAGGTTAAATTGTAAGCGTCGCACAATGGGGAGGGTGCCAAGCGCTGAGACAATAACCGGTTTAAGCCGGGCTTAACGAGATGGTCATTATGGAAGGAGACACTGACCTTTTTTCACAGTATCGAATGGGTGATCTCACGTTACCAAACCGCATGGTAATGGCACCGATGACCCGCAGCCGAGCAGGGGAGGGCGAAACCCCTGTCCCACTTATGGTCGCTTATTATGTGCAACGAGCCTCAGCAGGCATGATTATTACCGAGGGCTCGCAGGTTAGCCCGCAGGGGGTGGGCTTCATGCATACACCGGGTATATACTCTGCTGCACAGGTCGCCGGCTGGAAGAAGGTGACGGACGCCGTCCACCGGGCTGGCGGCAGGATTTTCATCCAGCTCTGGCACGTAGGGCGGGTCTCCCACTCCGACTTCCTGGGTGGCGCTCTGCCGGTAGCGCCATCCGCGCTGCCTGTCGAAGGCTTGGTCCACACACCAGGCGGAAAAAAGCCAATCCCGGTGCCCAGGGCCCTGAAAACCGACGAGGTGCCGGACATCGTCAGGCAGTTCCGGCAGGCGGCGGAGAACGCCAGAACCGCCGGCTTCGATGGTGTAGAAATCCATGGCGCTAACGGCTACCTGCTGGACCAATTCCTGAGGAGCGAGTCCAACAAACGAACCGATAAGTACGGCGGCAGCCTTGAGAACCGGGCCCGTTTGCCGCTTGAGGTCACGAAAGCCGTCATCGAGGTATGGGGCGGCGACCGTGTCGGCTACCGCATCTCTCCGCACAATACCGGGCATTCCATGTCGGACGCAAATCCCAGGGAGACCTTTTCCTATTTCACCGGAGAGCTGAACAAAACGGGCCTGGGCTACCTTCATTTAATCGAGCCCATAGGAGGCCGGATGGGGTTCGTGCCACCCGAGGCACGGCTTGGGCCTGCCCTGCGCAGGATTTTCGAAAGGACGTTCATACTGAACGGCGGCTATGGCCTCCAAAGCGGGAACGAGGTCATTTCCAGGGGTGAAGCCGACCTGATCGCCTTCGGAGTGCCTTTCCTGGCCAATCCGGACCTGCCAGAGCGCTTCAGGCAGAATGCGCCTCTGAACGAGCCGGACGTGGCAACCTTCTATGTGGGCGGAGAGAAAGGTTACACGGACTATCCTGCACTGTTCAATAAATGATGTGGCTCAAAGCGTGGTGTTGTAAAGAAATCATCCGCGATCTCCAGGAAGTTTCGAAGGAGAACATACAGTCATGCTGTCTGAGGTACTGTGCTGTTTGCTGGAGCTGACCTTCGGACTGGATTCAGAGCTTACTGAAAATTTATCCCGGCCCTTTTCAATAACAAAATCCCCAAAATGAAAAACACAGGCACTTCTATTATATGGAAGTAGCTTTACACCTGGTGGCAGCTATGCTCCCATTGGGCTAAGTAGGGCAAGACAGCTGCCATAATACAGGCCAAGAGGATTCAAACTCAAAGACCTGGTTGACTTAATTGCAGGGGGAACATACATAACAGAAAAAAAGTCAACGGAGCTGAAAGAACCTGCTATTTCTGAAATCGAAGCTACCTAAAACCCTCATTTCATTCGGTATCCTGCTTCGTAAACTTCTATAGTCCTATGGCTGTCGATTTTTCTATAAGTTTTGGCACTTTCGTAAATAGTGTTGATTTTGCACAAAATATACTTTCTATGCGAGGGAGTATACTGCGTGGCGTTATACAAATTGAAATTTATCTATTATTTTTCTTTTCTCCTGCTAAGTATACCAAGTATCACATCCAGACCTCCTATACACGCCCACATCACAGCTATTGCTATATAGGGAGAGTATCCACCGATAAAATATGCAATAATAAAACCAATTGCTGCAATATAACTCAACGAGGCGAGCACGAACCATATGTTTTTGAGTTCGATAAATCGCTTCTCGATGTTTGCCGTTGATCCCATAAATTTTAATTAGTCTTAATGCTGTATAACCTTATCTTGAAGATGAGAATATATTTTGCAAAGTTAGGGCATGATCCTGTTTTCATTCTTTAAAGCACTTTTACCCATCATTTTTGAACAGGTTTAACATTACCTATGTATCGTAGATTAGAATTAACAGAACCTTCGAGACACTATCCTCATTTTTTAACCGGAAGCTTAAATTTTCCTCCGATTTACTAAGGTATATTTCAAATGGAGTTTTCAGCTCGACATGAGTAAATTCATCTGAAAACTTCCCTCCACGCCCACATGCTCACAAAATGAGCAGATATCGGGCGGAGACTGGCAAAAAAGAAGAAAGATCGGCTCTAAGCCTTCGGAAAAATCAATAACGACATTAGCAAAGCATTGTTTTAACATCAAGTGTTTAACCCATTTGTAATATTATCTATCTATGTACAGTACCCATTATTAGATACATGGGGAACAACACTATTCGGATAGGCTCTATTTGAGATATGTCACAAAAGATAAGGGATTACAACCAGGATAGGAAATGAGAAATAATTTTGGGATAAATAAGTTTTTATCAGTATGTTAAGTTCTCATAAAATAGGGCAATTGATAGCTATTATATACTTAACATCTCTTTTTTCTTTCAATTGGGTGAATGCTATGGATAGAAGACAACGTTTTGAAAAATACGACTGGTTAATCTCAAAAACTCAAAGCATACTTAAACATTATAGCTGTCCTGAATCATGTAATGCGAGTTGCTGCAAAACTCATATTATTGATTTTCATAGAAAGGAATATGAAAAAATCTTAAAAAATGTAGATAAAGAAAGTGCGAATATATTAAAATCGAATGCGGTAAAATCAGAGTTGGAAGGATGTTATAAATCAATCGTTGGGCAGTGCCCATTATTGATAAATTCAAAATGCAGAATATACTATAGTAGGCCGCAAGCATGTAGAAATTTTCCTTTTGTAATTATTCCGGATGATGAAGCAGGATTCGGTTTAACGTTGTTATTGTGTCCGATGTCTGTTAACATAGTTCAGGATTATGCACAGTGGTATAAATCGGTAAACTCAACAATGCATAGTCGATTAAATGCCTTGTGCGAACAGTATAAAAACATAGACAAAAATAATGATTTTTGTATTGAAATGAAAGAGCAGAATTTAGATTCGTTCATAGAATTTCTTGAAAGGAAGTAATCATTTTCGGTTCCTTTTTTCTTGCCTGTTCACGAATGGTTATGCCGGAGCAAAAGTGGCGCCAGGGAGGCTGTAAGCGCTACAGCAATGGCAGAACTGGCAACCCCCTGCCAGCCTGCTACTTTCCAGGCCAGCATTGCACCTCCGGACCCAAGGCTGCCACCGATAAACGTCCCTACCATGATGAACAAACTGTTCACCCGGTTGCGTGCTTGCGGCTTAAGACAGTAAATTACCTTCTGATTGGCGACTATGGCAGTCTGAATCCCGAAATCCAGAAGCATAACCCCAAAGACCAGGCCGGCAAAGGAGTTCCAGCCTGCAAGTACCAGCCAGGCTAGCAGAGTGGCAAACGCACCTGTAGAAACAACCTGGCCCGGGCCCCGGCGATCGGCCAGACGTCCGGCATACTGCGCACCCTTCGGTTGCGTAGCCCGATGGATAAGTTACACAAGTGAGATCATAACCTGGGGATGAACACCTATCCCATCCCTATATTCGTGTAGACAACGCGAATAATTTCAATGACAAAAAAGGTGTTTTTTAGGCGTAGGGGTCCCGCAGCGCCTTATTGACACCAAAATTCTTACGTTCCTCAAGGGTCTTCCGGTTTCCGTCGATCTTCATCTTTGCGAGCTTCATGACAAGCTCCAGGCCGGGCTTGACCTCCTCGATAGGCTTTGTTTCGAACATTCCAGCAGCGACTGCCTTTGACCAGATGTCGTTTCCCACCCTGGTGCGGACGAAAACCGTAGACCAGCCGTCGGGGCTTCCGACCGAGCCGGTGGAGATGTCGGCGAGGTTGGAGATATAGTCGAGGCAGACGTAGCAACCTGGCTGCGCGTATTTATGAACCGCCTGGAGCGGCGTGGCGGCTACATTCCCGCGTTCGGTATAGACCCGGAACTCACCCTTCCCGATCCTCATCTTCTTTACGGAGCTAAGGCTCTGGTTCGTGTGGTCCTCAACAAGGGCCTGTATGGAATCATATAGAAAGTTCTCCATGCAGAAGAGCCCTACTACGAACGCGATCTTGCCGGGAACATCCCGCATGTTGATGGGATATAGCTGAGCCTTCCTGACCGCCTGTATCTGGCAGCAGACGCCGGTGACCCCGACCTTGTCGAGGCCGAAGGACCGGGTAGCCTCCTTGATCCAGGAAATCTGGGGGCTGATGTTATACTTCGCCCTCTGTGCCTTGAGAATATCCTTGCGGCTCATTGCGACGAATGGCCTGGGCTTCCAGGGCAGGTCGCCTTCACCTGCAACAATGACTCCATCGATGATCCCCTGTTCGAGGGCATAGACCATGAGGGTGGTGGCGATACCGCCGTCCTGTGCATTCTTCAGGATCTCCCTGTCCGTGCTCCGTGCCGAGACGCAGGTCGTGTATTTGCCGAGATACGGATCTGAAACCATCTTTCTCACCTCACTTAAGCGCGTCTGCGATTAGCTCGCTAATGCTCTCGAATTCAGGAATCACATCGAAGTTGAAGAACGACCTCGGGCAGGCGCCATAGCAGGAGCCGCACCTGACGCAGAGGTTAAGGTCACCCTGCGGCTTTCCGAACTCGTGGGTTATCGCCCGCACGGGACAGGCTGCAGCGCAGGTGCCGCAGCCTATGCAGAGGCCCTGGTTGATCACGTCGTTCATCAGGTCGCAGAAACATCCGGTTGTGCCGCGCTTCGCAAGGGCCATGAGGGGCTTTAAGTACTTGCCCGCAAGGGCCTTCTGTTCCTCATTCCCCTCCAGGAGCAGGTACGCCATGACAGTGACATTCCTTATTAGCTCCGGGCTCGGAGGGCATCCTGGGATGTAGACATCAACATCGATGAGATCTCCGATTGGGAGGAAGGACTCGTGCTGGGGCTGGTTGTGCTGCCCGCCGCGGCAGAACCGGGTGATGTTCCCGTAGCTCGCGCAGGAGCCGAGGGCCACCACGATCCTGGACTTCCTTCGCGTCTCCTTTATATCTTCCACCGATTCACGGTCCTGGATGCAGACCGATCCCTCGACGAGCGCCACGTCCATCTCCGGGATATGCCGGACGTCGGCGAGCGTGAGGCAGTAGACGAGGTCGGCATAGTCATCCAGAATTTTGAGAAGTCCCTGGTAATTATCGGTCACAGACACGAGGCAGCCGGTACAACCGCTCAAGTGTACATGCCCAAGCTTGATCTTGTTTGCCACTGGTTTCGCCTCCTTTGTAGCTTCCACTTTCTTAAGCAGTTCCATAATTCATCCCGATTTCCTTCAGTATTTCGGATACAGCGTCTGGAATGGCCCTCTGTACCTCAGCTGTAATCCCGATGACCATCTCGGGGGCAGAAACGTACTTCTTCTGGCATGCAAGGATCCGTATCCGAATATCTTCCTTGATGTACTGGAGCGGCTCGGTCAGATCCCAGGAGTGGGCGTCCCGGTAGCTCCCCATGGGAAGCTCGTCAACAGCAAGCCACCTGAGCTCGCCGGGTTCCCCCCCGAAGTCCGCGATGTCCACGATGATAAGAGTCTTCGTGGACTCGGGATTGAGAAGTGTAAAAACGAAATGGGGCCCCCCGAGCCCCGCGTCGATGACTGTGACTTTCTCGGGAAGCTCGAAGTCCTTGAGACTCTCCACTACCGCGGGTCCGAACCCATCATCCGCATAGAGCGGATTGCCGCAGCCTGCCACCACGATCTCGGAGTACAGCGAATCCATTTCCCTTCACCACTGGATGAGCTTCTGGGCGACCATCCTGTCCTTCTCGTCCGTTACGATCATGTGGGTTGCACACGAGACGCATGGGTCATAGGCCCGAATGACCATCTCGGCGATCTGCCAGGGCGCTCCCGTCAGACTGCGGCTGCAGGTAGGGAGGTTCCAGGTGGTGGGCACAAGCATCTCATAATACATCACCCGCCCATCCTTCACCCGTGAGAGGTGGACATCGGTCCCGCGCGGGGCCTCGTTTGCAGCCCAGCCCATGGACCCGTCTCCCTCGGGGATGTGGTCGGCGAGGACCTTGCCCGAGGTATCCAGGTTGTCAAGGTAATTGATGATGGTGTAGAAGCAGTCGGTGTACTCCATCTGCCTGGCGATGTGCTGGGCGAAAGTACCCTTATCGGTGAAGTTTTTGAAGGTGGAGAGCCTTGCTCTCGGGCCGACTTCAACCGGCTGCCCGTCGTAGGTTGGAACAGTGTTGCAGGCCTCCATCCGGGGGTTGGCTTTAGTGCCTACCTTCGTGGTGCCGCCGATCGGGTAGCTTTGGTCTTCAAGATCGATAGTAACCTCACCCATGTACCAGTCCCATGGCCGGGTATCTTTCCATCGGGAGAAGTCCCACATGGGTTTCTCGTCAAGACTGGATGAGCCGTACATCGGGGCTGTGGCCATAACCCCCTGGTTGTGGTATCCGAGCGTCTTGGGAATCGGAATCTCCTTGCCTCCGACGTCGGTGAATCCCCGGCTCTGCATGTTCCTGATGACCTCGAGCATGAACTCCATCTGCTCGTGGGCAAGGACGAGGCCTTCCTTTGCCAGGTCGGCCATTTTCTGCTTTGCCCGAGGGCTCACGTTGCGGTACATCCCGCCTACCCTCGGGTTAGAGGGGTGGATCGCCTCGCCGCCTGCGACGGATCCAATAGTCTGTGCAATCTCGCGGATGCGGAAGATCCTCGCTGCAACGCTCCTGAAAGGCTGCTCCCTGGAGAACGGGTTGATCTTCGTCTCCGTCCCGGGGATGTAAAAGTCCGGGAGCATCAGGATATTATGCAGGGCATGGCTGTGGACGCGGTTCGCTGCATGGAGAATAACCCGAAGGAGCTTTGCGTCCCTGGGGATCTCACAGCCGATCGAGGCCTCCATGACCTCAACGCCTGCCAGGGTGTGGGCGATGGGACAGATACCGCAGACCCGAGAGGCAATCTTCGGGACCTGTTCCATCGTCTTACCTATGGCGAGCTTCTCAATACCCCTTACCGGGGTGATGGAGAGCCAGTCTCCTCGCTCGACGATACCCTGATCATTCACCTTCAGGGTAAGCTTGGAGTGGCCTTCATGTCTAGTGGTTGGAGAGATCTCTACAACTTTCGTCAATGGCATCGCCTCGCTGTCGATTCGGTGTTCTTGGATTTCCCCCTTCCAAAATCACGATTAGTGACAATCGATTAATATCATTATAATAGCTTATAGTGATATAATATTACATTCTGGATACTCTGACTCAGATCAAGTTCTTCAGCTAATGATCCACTCCGGACGGAGTGCACACATTCCTTATCATTTCCAGTCTCCGTAAAATTACCGAATTTTTGGGATGGAGGGAAGCCTGACATCTTAAAAAAATATACCATGGTCATGGAGCAAGAATGGGAGTTGAAATTTATCGTAGTTAATTGCTTTAAATGCCCCTTCTAAAAAAATTTTTACAAAATATATCCATTCACACATACACACATCTAAATTTAGCCAACTTATGAATATCTATGAGAAAATAGTTAAGAGGAACTCGCACTTAGATAAAATATTAGAATAAGTAAAAAATTAATAAGAAATACTTAAAAAGATAATTTCTATTCAGGGGTCATCGGTTAAGGCAGTGTCGCAAATTTGCTGTAAATTCAAAGTCAATTTTTTTGTGTGCTGAGTATAAGTCCGTTCTCTCAACATTGAATTTTCTACTCTTGCCCGCAGCTCCTGCAAACACCTTGATTTTATTTTCAGCCAGCGGCATTAACGGTCTTCCACCGATGCCCGAGACAAGTAAGATCTCGACATTTTGCGATTTCAAGATTCTCGAAGGGGCAGAACAATTGTACTCGCCACAGGGAGACATGTTGCTTATCATCCTAATTCCAGTAATGGTTCTGTCACGTACATCTACAATGGTAAGTTAGCATGAGCCAAAATGGGCACATACTTCAGACTCCAGTCCGGGTATCACTCATCGATGATATAGCTATTATTGTCACTTTTTTTTGCTCCCTTCACCAGTATTCCTGCTGCTTTCCCTTTTTTTAGGGCAACAGTAATCATTCTCAATAAACCTCTGTCCTCTTCCATCGCCACCGAGTCGGAAAATTAGATCGGAACCACAATTCGGACAGCCTGTGGGACGACACTGATTGGACTTTGATTCCCACACATGATCGCATTCTTTGCAGAGAAAATTGACCTTGCATTCACCACTATTAACGTATTCTCCTCCAGAGATCTCGATAGCTTTTCCGTTAACAAGAGCATCAGCCACCTTCTGTCGTGCCCTTAGGAGGTCGTTCCAGAGAGTTTTTCGGGATACTCCCATTCTGTCAGCAGCCTCGCTTTGCTCCATCTGGAGAAGGTCGCAAAGACGAATAGCCTCAAGCTCTTCTATGGATAAATTGGCGATTTCCAGACAGCAAAGAGGGATTTCTCTGGGCTTGTAATAGGTGGCCTTTGGAAAGCAAGATACCCTGCGCTTAACTCTATTGACCATCGAATTACACTATGCGACACGTAATAAATATCTATCGATCAATATATTTTATAACGCCAAAACTATATACTCAGCTGGAATGCCATCAAATCAGGAATCCAAAAGTACGATTAAAGTCACCAAAAAATTTGGAAAAAATTATAGTGCAACGTGGGGCTTATAATCAAAATACTCAAAAGAGATGTAGTATAAATAATTAACGGTAAAGCAGATTAACTATTGAAAAAAAATGAATGAACTCCGAATCCATTTTAGGGTTCTGTATTTTGTAGTACAAAAACCAATAGCAATAAACCCACAACTGAATAAACTGCTATTATAAATATGACGTTTACTTACTAGTATTATACCATTTGTCCGTTAGTCCTGCAGCTATTTTCTGCCTTTTACACCTGATTAAACGTAAAATTTCTGCAAATAACTGGTACTTTCGTTTTGCCTCTTATTCGAATAATTCCATGTTCATTTATTATGAAAAATGAGCATGTGATGCCGTTTTTTATGATTCATTACGAGTCAACGACCCATAAGGATGCATATAGGATTTATACAACGGATTCTTTTTTATATTATATTTAAACTGAACATAAATTAAAACTATTTATAGTACGTCGCTTATGTGTAATTTAGGAGTCTATCTGAAAAGTGCTGTGACTTATTGTAACTTCTACAATCACCGATCATAAATGAACGGATTCCGGATAATAAACACTAATTGTCCAATTGTAAATTTTACAACATGCATAGAACTTTTCGGATAGCCTCTAATATCTCTTTTTCTGAGATTACAACGTTTACTGATATAGGACTCACCCACTTGATGTCTAAAATAAAAGCAATGAACTCCCAGCTCCCTAAAAATACAGGTTTTAATGCTTAATTTACTGTACTTGATTTTGTATTTTAAGAGTGTAAATTCTATAAAAAGTTAAAAACGATCTACTAAAAAATGTCATTAAAATAGCTGGAACTTTCAAGCAGACGTCAATATAAATTGCACGGCCAGTATCGGTATGCCAAATATCGTAAATACAATCCTCTGATAAATTGACTTTAAGAGTATTCAGGAAGTAAAGCTAAAATGAGCAAATTAACTGCTGGGAGTTTTTTATAGAAGATCTTGAGTCCATTTAGATAACTATCAATAATATTGTAGGGGCAGCAGGAGGCTGCTGAAGAAAAAGTAAAGTAGCTTGTAAAGCAGGTCCCACAATTTTCCCGGGACTTTTGGAGATCGCTCCAGAAATTTTCCAGGATATACCATTCTATCAGCAGTCTCATTCTGCTCTACCTGGAGAAGGTTGCAAAGATGAATGCCTCAAGCTCTTCCAAGGACAAGTTAATAATTACGAGAATACTTAGCGGAATTTCACTGAGTTTGTAATAAGTAGCTTTTGGGATTCTTGATACTCCTCTTACTCGAGTGACAGCCAAAATACACAAAAGAGATGCAGTATAAATAACTAATGCTACCAAATTTAACTATTGATAAAATGAATAAATTCTGAATCCATTTTCAGGGTTCTGTCTTTTAACTACAAAACCAATACCAATAAACCTATAACTATATAAACTGCGATTATAACTATAACGTTTACTTAATAGTTTTGTATTATATGTCCGTTAGTCCTGTGGCTATTTTCTGCTTTATACATCTGATTTAATGTAAAAATTCTGCTAATCAAAGATACTTTTGTTTTGCCTCTTATTCAAATAGTTCCATGATCGTTTATTATAAAAAATGAGTATCTGATGCCATTTTTCATGCTTCGCCACGAGTCAACGACTCGTAAGAATTTAGATGGAAGTTATACAAAGGAATTTTTTTATTTTTATATTTAAACCGAACAGAAATGGAAATTATTTATAACAAGTCGCTTATGTGTAATTTAAGGGTTTATCCGAAAAGTGCTGTGACCTACTGTAACTTCTACAATCGGCGGATCATAAATGAACGGATTCCGGATAATAAACACTAATTATCTAATTGTAATTTTACAACATGCATAGAACTTTTCGGATAGTCTCTATGATCTCTTTTATTCTGAGATCACAACATTTACTATTATAGGACTTACCCACTTGATGCCTAAAACAAAAGCAGTGGACTCCCAATTCCCTAAAAATTCAAGTTTTAACTGCTTAATTTACTGTACTTAATTTTGTATTGTAAGTGTGTAAATTCTATAAAAAGTTAAAAACGATCTCTAAAAATGTCATTTAAATAGCTGGAACTTTCAAGAATCTCTGACAAAGTGACATAAGTGACATTAAGCGCATTTAGGAGGTAAAGCTAAAATGAGCAAATTAACTACTGGGAGTTTTTCTATAGAAGATCTTGAATCCGTTCAGATCACTATCAATAATATTGTAGGGGCAGCAAAGGAGGCTGCTGAAGAAAAAGCAAAGGAGTTAGGCCCGATGGGCCCCACTGCTCTGGCAAGCATAGCATCCTACAGAAGCTGGAACTTGCTTCTTCTTGACCGCTACGAGCCTGTTTTGACCCCCATGTGTGACCAGTGCTGTTACTGTACCTATGGACCTTGTGACCTTTCCGGAAACAAAAGAGGAGCCTGCGGTATTGACATGGCAGGCCAGACAGCAAGGGAATTCTTCCTCCGTGTAATTACAGGTACTGCATGTCACGCTGCCCACGGCCGCCACCTGCTTGACCATGTGATAGAGGTATTTGGAGAAGATCTCCCGCTCAATCTTGGAGAATCGAACGTTCTGACCCCCAACGTTACAATCTGCACAGGATACAGCCCGAAGACCCTCGGAGAATGCAGGGCCCCAATGGAATATGTTGAAGAACAGCTCACCCAGCTCCTTGCAACTATTCACGCCGGTCAGGAAAGCGCAGAAATTGACTACGACTCAAAATCTCTATTCAGTGGTAGCCTGGACCACGTCGGCATGGAAATTTCTGATATTGCCCAGGTTACAGCATATGAATTCCCGAAAGCAGACCCAGAAGCCCCGCTCATTGAAATCGGAATGGGATCCATTGATAAGTCCAAACCACTCATCGTTGCAATAGGGCACAACGTGGCCGGTGTGACCTACATCATGGACTACATGGAAGACAACAAACTGGTAGACAAGATGGAAATTGCCGGACTTTGCTGTACCGCATTCGACATGAGCAGATACAAGGAAGCCGACAGGAGAGCTCCATACGCCAAGATCGTAGGGTCCCTGGCAAAGGAACTGAAGGTCATACGCTCTGGTATGCCTGATGTTATTGTTGTTGACGAACAGTGTGTCCGTGGTGATGTATTATCTGAATCCCAGAAGCTCAAGATCCCTGTGATTGCTTCTAACGAAAAGATTATGATGGGACTGCCTGACCGTACCGATGCCGATGTAGATTCAATAGTCGAAGAAATTAAGTCAGGAGCAATTCCTGGTTGTGTGATGCTGGACTATGACAAGCTCGGAGAACTCGTCCCCAAGATTGCTCAGGTAATGGCTCCAATCCGCGACGCAGAGGGAATCACAGCAATTCCAACTGACGAAGAGTTCAAAGCATACGTAGACAAGTGTGCCCAGTGTGGAGAATGCCTGCTGGCCTGTCCAGAAGAGCTCGACATCCCGGAAGCTATGGAATATGCAGCCAAGGGAAGCTACGAGTATCTTGAAGCTCTCCACGATGTCTGTATAGGGTGCCGCCGCTGTGAACAGGTCTGTAAGAAGGAAATTCCAATCCTGAACGTAATCGAAAAGGCTGCACAGAAGGCTATCAGCGAAGAGAAAGGATGGGTCAGAGCCGGCAGAGGTCAGGCAAGCGATGCAGAAATCAGAGCAGAAGGCCTGAACCTTGTTATGGGAACTACCCCGGGTATCATCGCAATCATCGGATGTCCCAACTATCCAGCTGGTACCAAAGACGTCTACCTCATTGCCGAAGAGTTCCTGAAGAGAAACTACCTCCTGGCAGTAAGCGGATGCTCTGCAATGGACATCGGCATGTTCAAGGACGAAGAAGGCAAGACCCTTTACGAAAGGTATCCGGGTACATTCTCAGGTGGCGGACTGCTTAACACCGGTTCCTGTGTGTCCAACGCACATATCAGTGGAGCCGCTGAGAAAGTTGCCGGTATCTTTGCCGGAAGGACTCTGGCAGGGAACCTGGCAGAAATTGCAGACTACACTCTCAACCGTGTAGGCGCATGCGGACTTGCCTGGGGTGCATACTCTCAGAAAGCTGCTTCAATAGGTACCGGATGTAATGTCTATGGTATCCCGGCAGTGCTCGGCCCACACAGTTCCAAGTACAGGAGAGCCCTGATTGCCAAGAACTATGATGAGTCCAAGTGGAAAGTCTATGATGCCAGAGATGGCTCAGAGATGAATATCCCACCAGCACCGGAATTCCTGTTGACAACCGCAGAAACCTGGCAGGAAGCAATCCCCATGATGGCAAAAGCCTGCATCCGCCCGTCCGACAACAACATGGGCAGGTCCATAAAGCTGACCCACTGGATGGAGCTTTCCAAGAAGTACCTCGGTGTAGAGCCTGAAGACTGGTGGAAATTCGTCAGGAATGAGGCTGATCTCCCGCTTGCCAGGCGCGAAGAGCTCCTCAAGAGACTCGAATCAGAGCATGGCTGGGAAATCGACTGGAAGAGGAAGAAAATCATCTCCGGTCCGAAGATCAAGTTCGATGTCTCTGCACAGCCAACTAACCTCAAGAGACTTTGCAAGGAGGCCTGAAAATGGTAGACACTACCAAGAACACAAAACTCTTTACCAGCTACGGAGTGGCAACTTCCAAGGCAACTACCCCCGAGATAGCAGCCAAGCTGATTTCAAAGGCAAAAAAGCCGCTTCTTGTGGTAGGGACAAAAGTTCTCGATCCGGAACTCCTGGACAGGGCTGTTAAGATTGCACAGAAAGCAAACATTCCGATTGCAGCTACAGGAAGCTCAATGCCCGGCTTTGTTGACAAGGACGTGGATGCCAAGTACATCAACCTGCACCAGCTCGGCTTCTATGTAATCGACAAGAACTGGCCCGGGCTTGACGGCAATGGGACCTATGACACCCTCATCGTCCTTGGGCACATAAAATACTACATCAACCAGGTACTGTCCGGAACAAAGAACTTCAGCAACATAAAAGCAATCGCAATTGACAGAAACTACATCCAGAACGCAACAATGTCCTTCGGAAACCTGAGCAAAGCAGACCACTATGCTGCCCTGGATGAACTTATCGATGCATTATAATTTTGATTTAGGAGGCGAAATATAATGGCAGAATTCCCATTTGAGATTTCCCCGATGTATGAGGGAGAAAGAGTAAGGAAAGAAGGAATGTTCGTCGAACTTGGGGGCCCGAAATCCCTTGGGCTCGAACTTGTCCGTGCAGCAGATATGGATTCAATCGTGGACGACAGTGTAACAATTGTCGGTCCCGACCTCAAAGAACTGGAAGAGGGTAAGACCTACCCCTGGGCAATGGTCTTCAACATAGGCGGAGAACTTGTAGAGCCTGACCTTGAGTCTGTAGTCGAAAGGCGTGTACACGACTTTATCAACTACTGCCAGGGCATTATGCACCTGAACCAGAGGTACGATGTCTGGATGAGGATTTCCAAGGACACAGCTGCAAAGATGGACTCCTTCGAGCCCTTCGGAAAAGCTGTCATGATGCTCTTCAAGACAGAACTTCCCTTTATCGAGAAGATGCAGGTTACCTTCTACACCGACCAGACTGAAGTTGAGAAGCAGCTCGAAGCCGCAAAGGAGATCTTCAAGGCAAGAGACGCAAGGACAAAGGACCTTCATGATGAAGATGTTGAAGTCTTCTACGGATGTACCCTCTGCCAGTCCTTTGCTCCGACCAACGTCTGTGTAGTTTCCCCTGACAGAGTCTCCCTCTGTGGTGCAATCAACTGGTTCGACGGCCGCGCAGCAGCAAAGGTAGACCCTGAAGGCCCGCAGTTTGAAATTGCCAAGGGTGACCTTATTGATGCCGACAAGGGTGAATACACCGGTGTGAATGAGATTGCCAAGAAACTTTCCGCCGGCGAATTCGACAAGATCAAACTTCACTCCTTCTTCGATGCCCCACACACCTCCTGTGGCTGCTTCGAAGTAGTCGGTTTCTATATCCCTGAAGTCGACGGTATCGGCTGGGTTAACAGGGAATACCAGGGAATGGCCCCGAACGGTATCGGCTTCTCCACAATGGCCGGTCAGACCGGTGGCGGTAAGCAGATCGTAGGTTTCCTCGGCATCGGTATCAACTACTTCTACTCCCCCAAGTTCATCCAGGCTGACGGCGGCTGGAACAGAGTAGTGTGGCTCCCCTCGATGCTGAAGGACAAGATTGCCGAAACCATTCCTGATGACCTCAAAGACAAGATCGCAACCGAAAAAGATGCAAGCGACATTGAGTCCCTGAAAGCCTTCCTCCAGGAGAAGGGCCACCCGGTAGTTGCGACCTGGGCAGCAGCTGAAGAAGAAGAAGCAGAAGAAGAAGCAGAAGAAGAGGAAGTAGCTGTTGCAGCAGCTCCAATGATGATGCCTGCAGCCGGCTTCCAGATGCCTGCAATGCCAATGATGTCAGGCGGTTCTGGCGGCGGAATAAAGCTGACCT